>PVMS01168693.1_pt1 | contig 12323 bp, 10 predicted proteins | sample 1853461 | NCBI WGS metagenome assembly PVMS01 (sample SAMN08582032, study PRJNA380276) | Marine sediment metagenome, whole genome shotgun sequencing project. | isolation source: ocean sediment barecode stripped | collected 2017
CATGCTTATGCAAGACATTTCTCAGCATTCGTTCGATCATATAACCTGCCAGATCTTTGTCTATGACCGACTCGGAGGGTCTGATGCGACCTTCAGCATCACAGTAAACAGGAACACCACCTCCCCCTGCTGCCACCACTACAGTTCCCGATCTGGCCAGTGATTCAACAATTTCCTCATTGATAATCTCAATGGGGACGGGTGAAGGAACTACCCTTCGGTACCCACCTTCGCGCTTTGTACTCTCCTTAAAGATCCATGATTTATCTGCTGCAATTCTCTCCGATTCCTCTTTGTCATAGATTTTACCTATACGTTTGGTAGGGTGATTGAAGGCGTCATCCTTCTCCTTGACCAGAGACATGGTCATCAGGGTTACTACCTGGCGTTTTATCCCATGCTTATGCAAGACATTTCTCAGCATTCGTTCGATCATATAACCAATACCTCCCTGAGAGTCGGCCACACATATATCCAATGGCATCTGAGGAATGCCATAGACTCCTTCTCCGGCATCATTGCGCATGAGGATATTTCCTACCTGTGGTCCATTTCCATGGGTAATTACCAGGTCATAGCCCTCTTTAAGTAAAAAGACCAGGTTCTCAAGGGTATCGGTGGTGTTTTGCTCCTGTTCATCTATGGTGCCCACTTGATTATCCCGTAACAGGGCATTTCCACCCAGAGCTACAACTGCCAGTTTTCTCTTTGTCATTTTTTAGCTACTTTGTTGCAAATCTAGAAATTACCTTAGCCATTGATGTCAGAATAAACAGATTCTACAACATAATTTCATCAAAGGAAATCCAGGATCGATGTATATAGATATATTTTTTTACATTTGATGAAAATCATCTCCCATCATTGTGGTCCGATTACGGCTAATCACATGTTCTCTTATTTTCCTTTTTCTGCTTAGCGGGTGTGGAAGGTTTGGTAGAATGCCAAAGAGAATGGAGGCCAACTATGTGAAATACAAAATTGCATATTTGGATAAGATGGCTGGGGATATTCCTACCCGTTTCCTCCCTGCCCAGATGGATTCCTATTACACCAAGCATTATGTATTAACAAGAATCGAGGGCCTCTTTAACCAGTTTTCACTGATTCAAATAGCTGATTTGAAACGCAAAAGGGTAACTACCCTGCTGAATTTTTTTGGCAACAGGGTCTATTACAAGGGTGATCAGGGAGAACTTCCTGCCGGAGTAAAGGAGCTTGGTCAAATAGAATACCGGTTCACAGGTGAAACATCTGTAATTGGGGGGCTTAATTCCGAAAGAATAGAGATAGGGACCGGTAAAGATAAGTTTGATATATACGTGACTAAAGATTTTTCTGTGCGCCAACCTAATATTGTTACCCCATATCAGACCATTGACGCTACATTAACAGATTTTCCCATACAGTTAAGCATGCTGAAAATGCGCCTTTCCTGCATCGGTTTTGAATCTAAAACTGTTGAATCTGAACTTTTTAAAGTTCCTGATAATTACAGGTCCGTTTCCCGCCTGGAGATGGAAGAGATTATTAACAGCCTGTTTACAAAAGATTAATCGCCCCTACTCCGTTATTATTACCTTAGATCGTTATAAATTTATTGGGTGAATGGCCAAAAAAAAGAAGAATAATCCCTTCGTCAGATTCCTGAAATCGATAGTTTCATTTCTGAAGGATGATCGCTTTAGGTATGCCATGGGAATTGTATTCCTACTGGCAGGTCTGTTTATAGTACTCTCTCTCATATCTTACTTGATTAACTGGAGAACAGACCAGGACTTTGAGTGGGCCAGGGTACTTTCCGGTCCTGAAATTGAAGTGGAGAATTCTGGTGGAAAAATTGGGGCATGGCTATCTAACCTACTTATAAACAGATGGTTTGGCCTAGCTAGCTTTATATTTCCTGGAATCATGGTTCTGATTTCATTGTCGCTCTATAGGATTAAACTGTTTAAGACCGGGAAAGCTATCCGTAATAGTCTGATACTGATAGTATTGATCTCGTTAACCCTGGGCTTATTCTTTGGAGATGCAGGAGGTTTTCTTGGAAGCGGGCCAGGCGGACAGCATGGCTATTTCCTTAGCAAGTGGATTCTGGCCAGCGTTGGATACCTTGGTTCGATTTCGCTATTGGTAATTTCATATGCTGCCCTGATCCTGTTCTCAACAAATTTTCTGGAATGGATCAGAGCACAGCATAGTCCGTTCAAATTGGATCAACTTCAAAAAAAGGAGAATAAAGAAGCTACAGTATCCTCCGCCGATCCACAAATTTCAACGAAACCTTCGGACACCGAAGAGGATGAACAATTTGTGGTGACAACCCAACATTCAGAGCCCCTGGAGGTAAAAGAGGAGAAGGAGATTGATCTTATTCCAGACTCAATTGCACCTCCCGATTCACTTACTCCTCCGGATCCCAAAAATGAGGTGGAAATGACAGTGGAAGATGCCCTCCAGAGTAATCCGGATGATCTCAATCCGGATGAAGGAGCGTTAGGGGAATATGATCCGACTCTGGACCTGCCCCGCTTCAAATATCCTCCGCTAAGCCTGTTGAAGGAGTATGACGATGGAGAGACAACCGTGACCAGCGAAGAGCTGGACTCCAACAAAGACCGGATTGTTGAGACGCTAAACAACTACAACATCAAGATTGATAAGATCAAGGCCACCATCGGTCCAACAGTGACCCTCTATGAAATTGTACCTGCACCAGGAATCCGCATCTCTAAAATCAAGAGCCTTGAAGACGATATAGCCCTTAGTCTGGCTGCTCTTGGTATACGCATCATTGCTCCTATTCCTGGTAAGGGAACCATCGGGATTGAAGTTCCCAATCAAAAACCCAAAACCGTTTCCATGAAGACCATTCTGGCGTCAAAAACCTTCCAGGATTCGGGCATGGAGCTTGCTATCGCCATAGGTAAAACCATCTCCAACGAAACCTTTGTTTTTGAGCTGACGAAATGACGCACCTGCTGGTTGCAGGGGCAACGGGACAGGGGAAATCAGTGGGATTAAATGCCATTATTGCCTCACTCCTCTTTAAGAATCACCCGGCCAGGCTTAAATTTGTGATGGTTGATCCTAAAAAGGTTGAACTCTCGCTTTATAGTAAAATAGAACGTCACTACCTGGCCAAATTGCCTGAGTCTGAAGAGGCCATTATCACCGATACGCAGCAGGTGATCCATACCCTGAATAGTTTATGTCTGGAGATGGATGAAAGGTACAACTTGCTCAAAAATGCCCATTGTCGTAACATCAAGGAGTACAATGATAAATATATCAGCCGCAAACTTAATCCAAACAAGGGACATCGGTTTTTACCCTTCATAGTGGTTATCGTGGATGAATTTGCCGATTTGATTATGACTGCAGGAAGGGAGATTGAGCACCCAATCTCAAGACTTGCTCAGCTGGCAAGGGCCATTGGTATCCACCTGATCATTGCCACGCAGCGCCCCACCACCAATATCATTACCGGTGTAATCAAAGCCAACTTTCCTGCCAGAATTGCATTCAGGGTCACCTCAGGAATTGACTCACGGACTATTCTTGACGGACCAGGTGCAGATCAGCTTATTGGTCGCGGAGATATGCTTTTCCTTAGTGGCAGTGAACCAATCAGAATTCAGTGTGCCTTTATTGACGGACCAGAGATAGAAGCGCTTGTGGATTTCATTGGGGAGCAACGAGGATATCCCACCGCATTGATGCTTACTCCCATTGAGGATGAAAGTGGAATCGGACCTGCAGTAGACCTGGAAAAAAGGGATGACAAATTTGAAGAGGCAGCCAGGTTGGTGATCCAGCATCAACAGGGATCCACTTCTTTGATTCAGAGAAAGCTCTCCCTGGGATACAACCGGGCTGGCAGAATCGTAGACCAGCTGGAGGCTGCAGGCATTCTCGGGCCATTTGAAGGGAGCAAAGCACGGCAGGTGCTTCTACAGGATGAATTCAGTTTGGAACAGATTTTGAAAGACATATCGTAAAAGGAGAACTGAACCATGACTCTATTCCGAAGTATATCGCTATCCCTCCTATTGCTTATGATGATCGTGAAGGCTTTTCCTCAGCAGGACTCCAAGGCAGAACCCTATCTCCAGGCAGTTTCCGAACAGTTCGATATGGAGGAAGGTTATCTGATTCAGATGGATTACATCAGGGAAGATATTATGAGGGAGACCTCTGCGGAAGGAGAAGGAACCGTCTGGATGAGGGGACTTAATTATAAAATTGTGATGGATGAGTTTATTGTCTATTATGATGGAGAGAAGCTTTATTCTCAAAATACCGAAAATGAGGAAGTCTATGTAAGTGAGCCGGATCCCAATCAACCAGGATATCTCCAGGCAGTTCCCATCAGGATTATTAAATCATACGAGCAGGACTTTAAATACATGTATATAGGAACAACTCCTTTTCAGGGTAAAGAGAGGGTGGAAATTCAATTATATCCCAATGATGTATCGGGTCCTTACTCCATGCTGAAAATGTTTATCAATCCACACTCCCTAGAATTAGAAGCTTTTCAGCTAAAACATAAGGAGGGCATTGTATACACCATGATCCTCTCTGAAATTACAGGGAATCAATCATTTGATGATTCTTTTTTTACGTTTTCCTCCCGGCTTTTTCCGGAAACAGAAATCATTGAACTGCTCGAGTAATCCTCTACTTGGGATACTCAATTCTGGAGTGATAAATATTCGACAACCTGTTCTTAAAGATCTCCTTGGTTGTAGAAATATCTGCGTAGGTTAGATTCGCCTCTGAAAATTGGGACTCTTCAGCCTGGCGGGCAACAATACTCTCCACCAGATCGGATATGCTCTCAGGAGTATAGGCTTTGAGGGCTCTTGAAGCGGCCTCCACAGAATCGGCCATCATCAAAATGGCATGTTCCTTGGCCGTGGGCCTGGGGCCGGGATAGGTAAATTCATTAATATCCACCTCCTCGTCTGGATTGGAATTTATGAATGATCGATAAAAATATTGAACGGTGCTGGTTCCATGATGGGTAGAGATAAATTCAAGAATCTTGACAGGTAATTTGTGCTTCTTTCCGATCTCAACTCCAAGAATTACATGATCAATGATCATACTTGCACTGGAACGGAAATCTAGCTCATCATGTGGATTCCCTCCTTCATTCTGATTTTCAATATAGTACTGAGGATTCTCCATCTTCCCAATATCATGATACATAGCCCCTGCACGTATCAGCAGTGAATTGCCTCCTAACTTTAGTATGGCCTCTTCTGCAAGGTTAGCCACCTGCATAGAGTGTTGAAATGTACCCGGAGCCTTTTCGGCCAGCTTGCGTAGCAGCGGCTGATTTGTATCTGAGAGTTCGAACAGGGTTGCATCCGAAAGAAATCCAAAGATCCGTTCAAATAGAAATACAAGCGGGTAGACTGTAAGGATAAGGAGTCCATTGCCAAGAAGCCAAAGCACGTTGATCCAGTTTATCTGGGAAATATCTCCCTCCTGCATAATTGAGAGCAGGATATAGATCAGGGCATAGCAGGCAAAAACAAAAGTAGCTGTGTAGAATAAAATCCCCCTTTTATAATAGGACCGCAGGCTAAATACGCCCACCAATCCGGCCAGAAAATTCATCAATACAAACTGGTAACTATTAGGAACCCAGAATCCTGCCAACAACAGGGTTATCATATGCACAAAGAGCGCATACCTAATGTCGAAAAAGGTTTTTAGAAAGATGGGGACCAGTACAAACGGGATCACATAAACACTAACTGCATCATTGGTAGATGCAGCACGGGTCAGTCCCACCAATACAACGATCAGCCCAAGGGTAAAAAATGTTGGCGAACGGCTCTTAAGAATGTCTTTTCTAAAGTAATAGATAAACCAGAAGAGGGCCAGAAAAATCAGAGAGATCAGTAAGAACTGCCCAAGGTATACCACCAGATAGTTTTTCTTCACATTGGGATTGGATTCATACTCTCTTCTAAGGGACTCAATAATCAGGAAATTGGATGCGGAGATTAACTCACCCCTTGCAATAATTAACTGTCCCGATTGAACCATCCCCTGGGTTAGAACTAACTCCTCCAGGCTTGCCTGCTGTACTTTCGCAGTCATCACCTCATCAAAGCCCAGATTGGTTCGGAGAAAATCATTCAAATTTATCCTCGATAGAATGGCTAGTGAGCCCGGATTGATCCTTTCCAGTTCAGCCAATAAGTGCTCATAGGCCGACCTTTCGGTGTACAGAGCAGAATACCTGACCTCCTCTGCCACCGAATTACGCACCACCATTACTGTCAGCTGGTCCAGAACTTGTCCCTCCAGCACCGGATGCCGTTCAATAATACCGGTGGCATAGATCTCCTCTAAAATATCTGATATAGCATGCCCGGTAATCGTCCAGCTCTCTGATACATAGGATCCCAGGCCCATAGATACTGCCAATCCATTGTAATCGTTGCTAAAAGAGGATAGCATTGCTCTGGCAGTCACAGAATCCTGCACAAAGAAAAGAGGTGCTTTGCTCTCCAGGCTATCCCTCTCAACCTGAACCTGTTCAGCAGGTTTGTAAATGGGGAAATCGAAAGGTGCTACCAGGGTTTCGTGCATCCAGGGTTTATTCTTGGTATACTCGAATTTGAATTTCCCTTCGCTGGGAAACATAAAATAGACCACAAAAGTGGTAATGAGGTAAAGCAAGATGATCTGGATGGTCTTCCAGAACCTGAAAATGCCTTTAATCCAGTTCATGGGGTGAAAATAAAATATCTTTTGCAATTTTAACCCCTCCCTGGCATATTTGTTCAAATGCATTGAAACTCTGATGCAACTTAAAGTTTTTAACTATCTTGAGATTATTCTAATGCCGTGCAAGTTGTAAAATGAAAAAAGGCATATCACAACAGGGATGTACGCCCATGAGGCAGAATCCCGGACACAGATCAGAATTGATTTCACAGCTCCTTTTTGGTGAGGCATTCATCATACTTCAGGAAGATCAGGGATGGCTGCAAATAGCTCTTGATGTTGATGGCTTCGAAGGCTGGATAGACAAAGAGAGCGTCCAGGCGATTGAGTCTTCCAATGAAGCTGTGGATAGGCCCCAATCCAGCTTCAGGATGGTAAGCCATCCAGCAATTACTGCAATCGACCTGAAAGCGGGTCAACAGCTCATCTTACCCGCCGGATCAATGTGGCCTTCCGGAACTGCTACAAATATTGAATTGCAAGGAAGGTTTTTCGAATTGATGTCCCAGGATGGATTGATTGCTCCAGAAAAGAACGTTGACCTGGGAGAGATCGGTGAGAATCTTTTATCATTGCCTGCTCTTCATGGAGGCAGATGTGGATTTGGATTTGATGCGCCGGGCCTGGTCCAGATGCTGTGCCGATTAAGAGGTCTGCAAATCCCACGAACCACCAAGGCCCAGTCCGAACTGGGAAGTGCCATTAACTTTATGCACGAAGTAGCTGCAGGGGACCTTGCATTTTTTGACAACAAAGAAGGAGAGATTGATCACGTGGGCTTATTGCTTGAGCGAGGAAGAGTCTTGCATGCCTATCAGCAAGTGCGTATTGACAGGTTTGATCAACAAGGGATATATTGCACAGAGAAGGAAAAATACTCACACAAATTAAGAATCATCAAAAGGATTGGGGAATAGTGGGAGAGTATACATATGAATATCCGAGGCCGGCAATGACTGCTGATGTGGCGGTGTTGCGCATGGAAGGCATGCCGGAGATCCTGTTGGTGCAAAGGAAAGATCCGCCATTTAAAGAGATGTGGGCGCTTCCTGGGGGCTTTATGGAGATGGATGAGACCCTTGAAGAGGCCGTACGAAGGGAGCTACTTGAAGAGACCTCAGTAATTGCCGGAGAGTTGCTTCGATTTGATACCTATGACAAACCAGGTCGCGATCCCAGAGGACGTACCATTACACAGGTTTTTGTAATGCTCTGGAAAAAGGAGATGGGTCTGCCCCAGGCGGGTAGTGATGCAAAAACCCTGGCCTGGCACGAACTTAGCGCCCTACCCGAATTGGCCTTTGATCACACCCTTATCGTGGCCGATGTAATAAATATGATCAAGGATGGAAATGGGACCTAGATGATCATCCCCGCACCCACTGTATTGTTGGTGGCTTCATCAATGATGATAATGCTTCCTGTGATGTGGTTGTCCTTGTAGGAATCGTAGAAAATCGGCTTAGAAGTTTTAATCCTGATCCTGGCAATCTCATTTAATGCCACTGAATTATCCTCCCTGTTTTCATGCAGGGTGTTGATGTCCATTTTGAATTCCACTTCTCGTATAATTCCACGCAATTCTGCGGTGGTATGGCGGATGGCATATTTGCCTCCTATCACCAAAGACTTTTCCCCCAACCAGCAGACCATCAAATCGATATCCTGACCGATCTTTGGCTTCTGGTCGGCCGACACTATCATATCTCCTCTGCTGATGTCAATATCGTGTGCCAGCCTGAATGTGACAGATTGGGGAGGATAGGCTTCTCCCAACTCACCCGTCATGGTATCAATGGACTCAAGGGTAGTTTCAATGCCGCCTGGTAAAACAGCAACCTTCTCACCAGACTTCCATACACCTCCGGCGATCCGGCCCGCATATCCGCGGTAATCATGATACTCATCCCTTTGAGGACGTATCACATACTGAACAGGGAAGCGGTGGTTCACAAAATCGGCATCACTTCTTATATCAATGGTTTCGAGCATCTCGAGCAGTGTGGGTCCAGAATACCAATCCATGTTCTTGCTCTGATCCACCACGTTGTCGCCGTTTAACGCGCTAATGGGGATAAACCTTACATCCCCTATATTCAATGTCTCTTTAAAAGGATCAAACTGCCTTCTGATATCCTCAAACACCTCTTCCTTATAATCCACCAGATCCATCTTGTTCACGCAGATCAAAATATGTGGAATACCCAGTAGTGAAGCTATGTAGGAATGCCTTATGGTCTGCTCCAAAACCCCCTGACGCGCATCTACAAGGATGATGGCCAGGTTGGCAGTGGATGCTCCGGTAACCATGTTCCTGGTATATTGAACATGTCCGGGTGTATCGGCAATGATAAATTTTCTCTTGGGAGTGGCAAAATAGCGGTAGGCCACATCGATGGTAATCCCCTGCTCGCGTTCTGCCCTGAGTCCGTCTGTTAGCAGCGCAAGGTTAATCTTCTCCTCCCCTCTTAATTCACTGGCTAACTCCAGCTGCTCCAGCTGATCTTCAAAAATGGCCTTGGAATCATACAACAATCGTCCGATAAGAGTACTCTTCCCATCGTCCACACTTCCTGCTGTGGTAAATCGCAATAACTCCATATCCAAATATCCTGGTGCCGGATTCTCCTTGTTATTCATTATCTGCTTCTGTATTTTAATATCTTACTAACTATTAACCTATTAACTATTTTTAAATTGCCCTGCAATTTAAAAATAACCTTCCTTTTTCCTGTCCTCCATAGCCGCCTCAGAACGCTTATCATCGTAGCGACCGCCACGCTCGGTGGATCTGGCTGCAGCGACCTCCTGGATAATATCTTCCAGTGAATTGGCCATTGATAGGGTAAGTCCCGTGCAGCTGATATCTCCAATGGTGCGGCAGCGAACATCTTTGAGTTCATAGGATTCATTCTCCTTTAACTGCATAAATGGGGCCTTGGCCAGCCATACACCATCGCGATTAAACACTTCACGCTTATGGGTATAGTAAAGCTTGGGAATATCAATATTTTCCAGGTAAATATATTGCCATACATCCATTTCGGTCCAGTTACTCAGCGGAAAAACTCTGAAATGCTCCCCCATATGCTTTTTCCCATTGAAAATATTCCATAATTCAGGGCGCTGATTCTTAGGATCCCACGATCCAAAGTCGTCCCTGTGGCTGAAAAATCGTTCTTTAGCCCTGGCTTTCTCTTCATCCCTCCTGCCGCCACCAAGTGCTGCATCAAATTTGAATTCTTCAATGGCATCCAGCAAAGTCACCGTTTGCAAAACATTTCGACTGGCATTTACACCGGTCTCTTCCACGGCCTTTCCTGTGTCAATTGAGTCCTGTACCAGGCGTACGATTACACGTCCACCGGTTGATTCCATAAGCTTGTCACGAAATTCGAGGGTCTCCTGAAAATTATGACCTGTATCGATATGCATACATGGAAAGGGCACCACCTGTGGCCAGAAGGCTTTTCTAGCCAAATGATACATTACAATGGAATCTTTTCCGCCTGAAAAGAGCAACGCGGGTTTCTCAAATTGCGCCCCCACTTCACGAATCACATAGATTGCTTCTGCCTCAAGTTCACGTAAATGGGTAATGGAATAATCGGTCATAATGGTTCTGGAAATATATATACGCCTGTTTATTTGCGGGCGTAAAGATATAAAAACGATGTAAAAAAAAAGGGGCACCCTTAGGCACCCCTCTCGTATTACATGTTGTATGATCGACTATTTCGAATTGGGAGTAACATCCCAGAACAATTGAGTCCTCACATCATCATCACCGATATCCTTAGCAGCATCAGTATAGCTTGTGCCATTCAGATCGGCCTCGTTGAAAGGATAGGGCCAACGTAATGGAATATCATCAGCGGTCATGCCTTCAGGTGGGTTGAAATCAGGAGCATCAAACTGCCTCCAATAGTTCCATCCCTCATTTCCCCTGTTATAAACGGCCAGCCAGAGCTGTGTGCCAATACTGGTTTTCCAGTTGGCAGCATCATAGGCACCAGCACCTGCAAGGTAGGTAGCTGCATCAGCCGCAGCACCAGCCCAGCTAACAACACTGGCAGTTACACCAGCATCATAATGCTCCTGGGCACTCATGGGAGTTGTAAATCCATATCCTGCAGCAGCAGCTAAAAGAAGCTGAACCTCTGCATAGTCTATGAATACTGCAGGGAAGTCAGCAGCAAACATGGGATCAGAAAAATGACTGAACTCCTGGTATGCACCACCACCTTCGATTCCGTATTCCATACCTCTGTAATCATCAGGAATAACTCCATCAGATCCCGGAACAGGAGAAGCATAAAGAGGAAGCCTTGGGTCAACCATAACAGCCAGAAGGTCAATCAGTGTATTAGCAGGTACAAAGTCCTTGCGCTGATCAACTTCATAGGCATCGTAAATGGCATTGACATGTGGTGTCACTCCGGTATAAACCAACCACCAGCTTTCACCATCTTCCAATAATCCCCGGGAGATGGCGCCTTCAACAACGGACTTAGCCAAAGAGCTGTTCACGTCAGCCAGACGAACTCCCATTCGAAGTTGCATGGAGGCCGCGGCTTTCACCCACATGGCCACATCACCACTAAAATAGACATCTTCGCTACCAAAACTACCAGCATCCACATTGGATGCAAGTACACCTATGGCATCGTCTAATCTTCTGATCAAGTCGCTGTAGATGGTTGCTGCATCGTCATAGGCAGGAGAAGAATTCTCAAGTCCACCTAATGCCTCCGTATAAGGAACATTGCTCCATGTATCTACAAGTGTCTGATAGGTATAGACATTAAGGATTTCAATAATTGCAAGCTTGTTGTCCCTGGCTTTCAAAAAAGCATCGTTGCCTGTCTCTTCCATATATAACACTTTTGCTTCGTCCAGATCCTTTAAGACATCACGGTAATACCTATCCCAGTAGGTGTCGGGAATCTGACGATCTCCAAAATTATAGCGTGCTTCATCCGTGTAAGTCACCTCAGTGGTGTACTGGCTAAGCATGCGGTTGATATTAACATTCACACTGATTGCATCAATGTTATTGGCCAGGGCAACCTGGGCATTGGTAACAATGGTACCAGTGGGTACTGATGTTGCGGCTTTCGGATCAAGATTGTCCGGCAACTCGCAGGCGGTCACTAATACAGCTAGTAGAAGTACCGCAATATATATTCTTTTCATACTCATTTGATTTTATTTACAATACGTTCAAACTAGAAATTAAGTCTCAGGTTCACGCCGATAGTCCTCGCAGTCGGATATGCTCCAGACTCGATTCCTTGCCGGTTACCACTAGTTTGCTTGGCAGCTTCCGGATCAAAGTGGTCCACGTTTTTGTGGATGATCCAGAGGTTCCTTCCAACGAGTGCAAGCTGTACACCCCTTACGAATGAATCACCAAATACACTGCCTGGCAAGGAGTAGCTCAGAGAGAGTTCACGAAGTTTCACATAGCTGGCGTCAAATATATACCTGGCAGTTGGGGATGAGTTATAGTTATAGAAACGAGCCCATCTGTCTGCTGGCAAATAGATGTCATTGGGTGTACCGTCTTC
>PVMS01096554.1_pt1 | contig 12322 bp, 10 predicted proteins | sample 1853461 | NCBI WGS metagenome assembly PVMS01 (sample SAMN08582032, study PRJNA380276) | Marine sediment metagenome, whole genome shotgun sequencing project. | isolation source: ocean sediment barecode stripped | collected 2017
CGTAGTGCACTTCGGCAACGTCGGGTGCCAACGTTGCTGTTCTTTCCATGGGTTCCGCAGCAGCTGCGTAGTCCTTTTCTACGAATGCGGTCCATGCTTCGTTCCAGGAGTAGTTCATGTTTGCATAGATGAGCAGGCGACCAAGTTCCTTGAACGGCTCGGCGTGATCATCAACGCGTATATCAATCGCACGATCGTTCTTGCCACCATAGCCGGTACCCGGTTTACGAACCATGAGCGACGCCGACTGTTTGCCGCGCGAGTCACCGCCTTTCTCGTTGCCCGCAATCATTGCGGCATACATGCGATCGGCGAGCGTGCCTTTCGTTTCCAGAAACGCTTTCTCCATCGCGATGACAACGTCCTCGCCGGTAAGAATGTTGCCTTGTACGGCATAGTTGCGACCCGCACGACCGCCGGCCCAGGGCAAGCATTCAGGGCCGGTGTAAGTCGATGACAGTCCGTCGGCGGAGACGATGCCGAACTGTCGACCGTTGGCTTCAGGCTCTGCGCGCATGAGGATGGCTTCGATTTCATCAGGCGTGGCGCCGCGTGCGAGTAATTCCAGTCCGCGCGGACCGAAACTAACCTCAGCGGTGGCTTGGGTCGCTACAGCGCCCACAGCACCTTCGGCATAGGGCACGACGCTGCCCACAGAAAAGAAACGCGAGGCAACGGCAACACCCACTTCGCCGGATTCTGGATCGGACGCAACGATAGAAAAGGTCGCGACGACAGGCTCCGCGGTTAGCGGAGCCGTCGAGATCAGCGCAAATACCAGTGCAAGACAAATTCGTGAAAACAATTAATCGTTCCCATGCTGGACTCTGCAAAACAGACTACACCATTAGCTGTAGCTTTCTAGAAAAACACCAGGCAGCGCGTCTCGATGCTCTCGCGAGCGGGAGCGTCGGGCTGCGCGTTCGGATCCTTAAACGATGAATGAATGGTGAATCGAGTGCGCCCGTCCGTGTCCGAATCAAATGTCTTGAACAACAGAGCTTCGTCCATCTGCATTTGCGGAAAGTAATACCAGTGTTGCCTGGCATTAGGCAGTGAAACCTGCAGCTCACCGATGCGTTCCTCAGCGCGTCGTTCCACGGAAATCAAATCGTCCGGCCCTACGGTGGTCGCATCACATAGCACCAGTGGATTATCGAAAATCGTTCCTGCGGTTGAGCGCCACACGTTGATGATCGCAAAGCGTCGTCGCAAAAGTTGATCTGCCTCATCGGGGAAGAGGTCACGCAGTCGCTTCACGCCGGACCGGGCAGTGTAATCGTTATGCACGATATCGGCTGGCTCGCGAATGCCTTTCGCTTGTTGCTGCTTTAGCGACGACGTACGACGAGTGTCATCGAATATCTCGACGCGATTGGCGCCGATTGTTGCAATCAACAGCGCCTTGATTTCATCGTGATAGGTCGACCGAACTTGTTCGTCGTCGTAGAAATCGTTGACCGCGGTTTTCTGAGAAACCAGGCAAAAGCCTTCGGCGTCGAGGCTGGAGGAGGGTAGTTCACGACGGGCGTCACGAACGTCTACTTCCTGCATGACGAAATTGCCAACGTGATCGGTCGCATCACCGCCGCCTTTCGAAGGGATGTAGACCAGCGGCTCGTCAAGGTTGGCGAGAAACTTGAGTTTCGCTTTGATGGGCGCACTTGTCATTTTAGAATCACTAGGCATCTTCGAATCACTAGGCATCCTGGAATTGTACGACATCTAATGGTGTATTCTTAGCGGCATGAATTGTCCGAAATGCAAAAACGACATGCAAGCCATTGAATACGAAGGCGTCGAGGTCGATCGCTGCAGAAACTGCAAAGGTATTTGGTTTGATGTCGGCGAGAGCGAGTGGCTATTCGGTGAAGACGCGGCTGTCGCGATCGATACGGGCGATCCATCAGTCGGGGAGCACACAAATCAGATCGACCGTTACCGATGCCCGCGTTGCGGCGGCGGCATGATGAGAAAAACAGATGCCAAGAAGAAACAAATTCAGTACGAGGAATGTACCTCATGCAGAGGCTCGTTCTTCGATGCGGGGGAGTTCACAGACCTGGTGAAGGTCGCAATTTCAAATCTCTTAGAGCGACGATTGGAGTAGGAGTACAGCGATGAAAAGAAAACCTTTGTTTCCAGAAGTAGTAATACTAGCCAGCCTGTTCGCCGTTTCCTTGGCTCAGGCAGATGACAAAGTCGAAGCGCCGATTACTGACATAGCAGTTGACGAAGCAAGCGAATTTGTGGCCCAGCATGAAAATGTGGTCATCCTGGATGTTCGCACACCGCTCGAATACGAAATGTCGCATATCACCGGTGCCGTCAACGTTGACGTGCAGAACGAATCCTTCAAAGACAATGTCATCGCTCTTGATCCAGGCAAGACCTACATCGTGCATTGCACCAAGAACCCGGCCGGTGGCAGATCCAGTCGAGCATTGGAGACGCTGCAGGATCTCGGATTCAAGAATCTGTATAGCCTGGAGGGTGGCTATGTTGCATGGCAGGAGGCCGAATTGCCGCTAACAGACCCGCCGGATTAGCGCTGCAGTAGTCAATCAATGCATCGGGCGTGCGTGTGCAGCGCCGCGAAAAATCGAATTCGCAAATATGACATTCAAACCATCCAGATAGGCGCGAATGGTTGGATCGTAGGTGAATGCAATAACGAAGCCGCGGCCTGATGGGTGCACAACGGCGAATGGTTTAAAGGCGAGTTGCTTGCGGTTTTCTTCCCAAATGTAGCCGCTCGCCAGCAGTTCGTCCGGCGCTGAGAAGCGCGCAACATTGACACCGGAATCAAGGCGTATTGGCGTGTAAATGTCGGTGCTCCGGGCAAGCACGTTCAGCGGCGACGCGACGCCTGCTGCCAGCCAGTGCTCCGCAGTGACTTCTGTTCTCAGGAGCACGCCGGAGAGAGAATCGGGTAACGGAGATTCCGGCGCGATCGAATTTTCGTAATCAGACAGGCTTGCCAGGTTACGGCCCTCGACCGTCGCCTCCGGTTCCTCGTCACTGTCGCCACTAGAATGGCCGCTGTCGTTACTCGGTTCGCCACTGTCGTTGTCATCCTCAACAACGGCGTTCTCGCGGCGGATTGATAGCAGATCAATATTGGCGTCGGCCAGGTAACGATTAGCCGAGCCGAGGCCGATCAATACGCCGCCCTTGCTCACCCAGTCGCGAAGGTTTTCCGCGCCGGCCGCGCCCAGCACATCTCCATAACCCCGACGGGATTCCGGCAGGATCAAGACCTCGTACTGGCTCAGGTCCGCGTTGCTAATACGCGCCGTGCGGATTGCCGTAACCGGGTAGTCGAATTGCCGCTCAATCACAAATCGGGCTTGCCCGGCGCTGTACGCGGAAGTCGGGGAGTCCCATGCGATCGCAACATCGGGTCTGTTGTGGCGCACTACTTTGTTACTCCCAAAGTTGGGCCCATCGGTGACCCAGCTGTCATCCACGGCAACAAGATTGGCGCCACTGGCGGACGCGATATCCCGGACTGCCCGGTGCACGTCGTTGGCATTGTCCGCGACGTCAATAATCAGTGTGCCTCCCGGATAATGTCGGCCGTGCAGCGTAAATGCTTCGTCGCTGCTCTTTACCGACAGTCCTTCGAGTAATGCGTGTGACAAAAAGCGAATAGCGGTTGCTTCGCCCCAGGGCACCAGGTAGGCGACCTTGGCGTCTGCGTCTGGCAGAGTGGGGCTGTGCACGAGTTCGGGCCCGGCGGGAGTCGTGCCCACTGACGGCAAGCGATCACAGGGTTCGGCATGTACGTTCATCATCAATGGTACTGACCAGGCCGTCACGTCGTAGATTTCGGTCCCCAGGCCAATTGCGCGACGACGTTCCTGCTCGGCGAGAAATTCGCTGTCCATCGGCACGTCGGCATCCAGAAGTGTACGCAGCAGTCGCTTTGTGGGCTGCGCCATGTCGATCACGTAACTGCCCGCAGCATAGTCCTGACTACAGGCCTTAAAGCCTGCATTGGCAACGCCGACCGACACGCCCTGGCGCACCAGTTGTCCCGCCAGTTTGTCGGCCCCTGCCTGGTCCGACTGTTGCGGAATGATGTAGGCGCGAATGTCGTCGGCCCGGCCTTCAGCAATCGCCGAGACCTGGTAGTCGTAGAAATCCTGCAGCAACTTTTGGCGATTGTTCGCAACTGTTTCAGCCGTGGCGAGCGAGGTCACGAAATGCTTGCGCACGGTCTCGGCGTAGCTGAGTTCATTGCCGTCGTATTGGCGCAGTGCCAGTCCGCGAGTGCTCGCTTGTTCGTAGGTCATTGACACGCTGCCAAAATACGCAGTCCACGATGTATAACCTGGGTAAAACTCGTCGTAGACATCACGTGTAAAATAGTCGATCCCAAAAATATCGAACCAGGCGGCATTCGTCTTGCCGAATAACTCCTGATTCTTCATTTGCGTAGCGGTGAGATGCGGGTTGACTGGGTCTGCACCGGGCGCGAAGAAGTAGGTCCGGTCACCGCCCATCTCGTGATAGTCGACCACAGCGACCGGATACCATTCCTGCATCACCCTGATCCTGCCACGCGTCTCGGGTTGGGTCATGGCGAACCAGTCGCGATTCATGTCGAACAGGTAATGATTGGTACGACCCCCTGGCCATGGCTGGTCGTGCTCGGCAGACAGGCGGTTGGGATCGGGCGAGAGTCCTTCGGCGATTTCAAAGCCATGGATAAACCGATCCCGGCCGTCCGGGTTTTGCATGGGGTCAATAATGATGACGGACTCGCGCAGAATATCTTCAACGCGACTATCGTCGCGCGCGGCCAGCAAATGATAGGCGGTCAGCATTGAAGCATCAGTCGATGAGATTTCATCGCCGTGCACGCCGTAGGTTAGCCACGTAACGGCCGGTGCCGATTGAATAATGCGATTTGCCTCGTCAGAGCTGGTCTGACCGGCATTTCGCAGGCTTTGCATATTGTGCTTGATGTCATCGATGCGCGCCATGTTTTCAGCTGACGTTATGACGACATAGATAAGCTCACGGCCTTCCCAACTGGTCGCATAGCGGTGCACGGCAACCCGATCCGGTTGCGAAGATTCGAGGGCGTCGAAGTAGCGCACGGCATCCCGGTGCCAGGTGACACGCTCACCGGGCGCATGGCCCAGAATCTTCTCGATCGTCGGAATGGCAGGGTCGTAGTCGGCGTTCGGCCAATACTCGAATTCTTGTTGCGCGTTGGCAGTTGCCACTAGCAGTACAGCTACCAGGCTGAAACACATTCGCATCGGGGGTTCTCCAGAGATTCTGTTCGGGGCTACACTACTACTTTTCGCCCACATTAAGACACATTAAGTCCTCTGCGATAACGAAAGACCCTTTATAAGTAGAACGCAGATGCTTGAGCTTTTCGTCGAAGCTGGCCAGGTCGCCTTCCTTGGTATTCGGTGGGACTCGCAGAAGGTGGCTGAGAACAAGAGTCTCTATTTTGGCATCAGTCGCCATCTGTCCCCACACGCTGGGTTTGGCGTGCAGGTCGGCACCGAATCCGGTGACTGTCTCTGGCACAGTTAGATGCACGACAAGAATGTCTGCGCCGGACACGAATTCGGCGAAGGCAGGGTTCGATCCATTTTGGTCCGTACTAAACGCAATACTGACGTCGCCGATATCGACTCGATAACCCACTGCCGGCACGATGCCGTGCGGCACGCCGAGTGCGCGGACTCGCATTGAGTCGTCTGCGAATACTTCGGTTGCTTCGTCGGCCATCGTATCGACAGTGACCGTTTTCAAAACTTCGCCATTGGTGACCGCTCTGAATACGCCTTTGGGACCGAATAAGCCGTTCACGTATTCATCGGCGGATGGATACATGTCACTGCCAGTCGGGCCGGACAAAATCATTTCGGTCTTATTGATCCACAGCAAAGCAGGGAGTTCGGACGCGTGGTCGGGATGGAAATGGCTCATGGCGAGCAGGTCGAGGTCTTCGACCTTGGCGCCTGCTTCGTGAAAGGTCTTGAATGTGCCACCACCAGCGTCGACCATGACGCGCGCTTTGCCATCGATCCAGATGAGATATCCGGCAGATGCGCGGCCAACGCCAGCCGGCCCACCGGACCCGAGCACCTGCAGGGCAACCGAGTGGTCTGCGCACGAATCCTGAGCTGTCGCCAGGGTGGGAATGAACAGCAGCATGCTGATCAGTAGTCCGTGGGTTCTGAGTTTCAATTTATGCTCCAACAATTAAGTGCTCTTCTCTTGCAATGATCTCGCCGACAACCGCTTGCGCTAACGTGCCTGCATTGGCAAGCGACTGAACGAATGCATCCACCTGATCCGGGTCTACGGCGATCAGCAGTCCACCGGACGTTTGTGCGTCGGTCATGAGGTATTGATCGGTCTGTGAGACAGTATCGGACCATTTTGTGATCTCGCATGCCGCTTCGTGGTTGCGGCGCGTTCCACCTGGCAGGACGCCTTGTTCGATTAAATCCCTCACCATAGGAAAAACAGGCAGTGTGGCGGCGTTAATCATTGCGCTGTGACCGCAGGCCTCGAGCATATTGCGTAAATGGCCAAGCAAGCCAAACCCGGTAATGTCCGTGACCGCGTGCACGGCATCGCGATGCTCGCGAATTACGCCAGCGGCATCCGCGTTCAGTTTGGACATGCTCTCGACAGCGGTTTGTAGTTGTTCCTCGTTAATCAGATCGCGCTTCAACGCCGTTGTCATGATTCCTGTGCCCAGTGGCTTGGTCAGAATCAGAACGTCGCCAACTTCTGAATTCGCGTTACTGACCAGGTCGTCCAACGTAACTTCACCAATTGCGACCATGCCGAATTTCGGCTCCGCGTCATCAATTGAATGTCCACCCAGAACGAACACGCCCGCTTGCTTCGCAACATCAGTTGCGCCGAGCATCGCCTTGTTCAGGAGCGGCAGCAATGTTGGGTCTCTCGGCCAGGCGACGATGCTGAGCCCAAGCAAAGGTGTGGCGCCCATCGCATAGACGTCACTAAAAGCGTTGGCCGTCGCAATAGCACCGAAGGTATAGGCGTCATCCACAATCGGCGTAAAGAAATCTAGTGTGGCAACGATAGCGCGGTCGTCGCTCATCTTGTAAACCGCCGCATCGTCATTGCTTGAGGCATCGACCAGTGACCGCGGATCGTCTACCAGCGGCAAATCCTTAAGGACGCTGGCCAGTTCCTTCGCGCTTAATTTGCACGCGCAACCTGCGCCATGCGACAGGCTTGTTAGTCTCACGGACCCGTCGATGTCTTTTTTGGCACTCAAAGCTTTTCCTTAAACAATAATGGCGGAGGTGGATGGGAATCGAACCCACCACTCGTTTTGCAACAAGTCATTGGTTTTGAAGACCAAGGAAGCCACCAGACTACGTTCACCTCCATACGAATTTTCTATTCTCTATTTCCTATTCTCTATTTGCGACAGCGATCGAAAATCGCCTTGCCGTATCGTAATACGATTCCGGTCAAGATATTCCAGCATGGGTATGACGTATTTTCGGGTGCTACCCGTCAATACCCTAAAGTCGGATACCGTAAAGTGGCTCGGCGGTGGATAGGCTTCCAATAATTGTTTTTTGATGGCGTCGATGGTGTCCTGATGAAACACCAGGAATTTCGCGCCGCTGTGATCCTTAATGGCGACGAGTCTGCCGGCCTCTTTCAAATATTGGTAAGCGCGTTTTCGGGCAGGATTGTTGTCCAATACCTCGTCCAGTGACGGTGTCACAGTGCCGCCGTCTCTAAACAACTGCTCGACAGAATTAATTGCCTCGCGATCCGGCGCGTCGACCTTGTCGTCCCGATTGAACGTGCTCAGGCGAACGGTATTGTCGATGATGTCGATCTTCTTCTTCTCGACATTCAAATGTCGTATGAGGTGGGCAACAATCTCAGCGCGGGAAACGTCAAGACATGTTGCGCGGAAAAGGTCCAGGTCCTGACCGATGGCAGTAGGATTGCTGTCATGAAACTCCGCGAGTCTCTGTATCGCCTGCTCACACAGATCATCAAACGCGTCACGAGCAATGACTATTGAGTCGTCGACGACTACGGCATCGGCGTTCACCAGAATTTCACCGCCGGCAAAGGTCATGATGGGGGAGGCGGTTCTGGCAATGAAATGTTCGCCGGTGCCCACGACAACGGAGTCCCTGCAGTGAAATTGCACGAGGATTTCCTTGCCCGCTTCAATCGAGCCGTCGCCAACCACCCGCATCTTGGCGAGGACTTCTGTTGTGCCAAACAGCAGACGTATCAGTTCATTCCGTTTCGGCAATCGCGGCAAGTCGTTTAAAACTTGTAGCTTGGCGTGCAAGCACTTTGTTTCCCGGATGGAGTTGGGCCGTATCAGCACATGTCCGCGTTCTAATTGCTCACGTTTTATGCCACGCAAATTAACGGCTACGCGTTGCCCGGGCGAGGCTTGCCCAACTTTTTTATTATGCACCTGTATCTCACGGACGGTGGCAGTAGCAGCGGAGGGCATGATTTGCACTTCATCTTCACAACGAATAACGCCACTTCGCAAAGTGCCTGTGCCTACCGTCCCGATACCATCGACAGTAAAAACGCGATCCAGGGGCAAGTAGAAAGTATCGCCGCTCGCTTTGGATGATTTGCTGGGAATCTTGCTGAGCAACTCTTGCTTCAAGCCATCAACACCGTCGCCGGTTTTGGCAGAAACGATGTGCACGGGAGCGTGCTCCAGGAAAGTGCCGTGCATGAATTCCTTTATCTCGTTCTGCACCGCGGCGAGCTGGTTGCTGGCCACGAGATCGGACTTGTTGATAACGATCAGTCCCTGTTCGATGCCAAGCAATTGCGCGATGGCGAAGTGCTCACGGGTCTGGGGCTTGATGCCGTCGTCGGCGGCAATGACGAGCATGACCGCATCGATTCCGGTGGCGCCAGAAATCATCGTGCGAACGAAATCTTCATGTCCGGGTGCATCGATAAAGTCGATACTGCCCTGCTCATGTTCCAGATAGGCGAAGCCGAGCACGATCGAGAGACCGCGACGTTTTTCTTCTTCGAGTCGGTCCGTATCAGTGCCGGTTAGTGCTTTGACCAGTGCGGTTTTGCCGTGGTCGACATGACCCAATACGCCAATTGTTAGCTGGTCCATTTCAAGCAAGACTCTCGATGGCCGCCTGCAAGTGCTCAATCTGATCCGGAAATACGGTGCGCAAATCCAGAACGAACGCCTTATCGGCAATGCGCCCGATAATCGCCGGCTTGTGAGCGCGGAATATTTCAGCGATTTGCTGCGCGCCGTGTTTTTTGCATTTGATCTTGATGACACTGGTGGGCAGTTCATTCATCGGCGCGGAGCCGCCGCCAATGTAGCTGCTGCCGTCCTCAATCCAGGCGTGCGTCTGTGATTTCTTCGGCAATGCTTCATGCAAAGCCGCTAACAAAGTCTCCGCCCGTTTCTTGATAGTGTCCTGATCTTCACTGATCATTTTTAGTATTGGCACTCGCTGACTCGCCAGTTCGGGATGCAGGTACAGTCCAAGCGTGGCCTCCAACGCGGCCAAGGAAAGTTTGTCGATACGCATTGCCCTTAAGAGCGGGTTCTTCTTGATTCGCTCGATGACGTCAGCTTTACCGACAATCATTCCGGCTTGCGGGCCGCCCATTAATTTGTCGCCGCTGAATAACACGAGATCGACACCATCGCCTACGATTTGCTGCACGGTGCGTTCATCGGAGACCCCAAACGGGGTCAAGTCCACCAGCGAACCGCTGCCGAGGTCTTCGACCATTACAAGATCATGGCTATGTGCTAATTCGACTAAATCTATTGTCTTCGGGCTCTCGGTAAATCCGACGATCTTGTAATTACTACTATGGTTTCTGAGGATGACCCGCGTTTTTTTCTTGATGGCCTGCGCGTAGTCAGAAATGCGTGTCTTGTTGGTGGTCCCGACTTCTTTCATGATGGCGCCGCTGGCAGCGATGACGTCCGGCATGCGAAAGCCACCGCCGATCTCAATGAGCTCACCGCGCGATACGAGTACCTTTTTGTCTTTTGCCAATGTATTCAGGCTAAGCAGAACCGCGGCGGCACAATTGTTCACAACCACTGCGGCCTCTGCGCCAGTTATTTTCGTCAGCAACTCCTCGATATGCATATAGCGTGAACCACGTTCACCCGATGCAAGATTAAATTCGAGATTCGAATAGCCGAGTGTTGCCTCCTTGATGGCCTCAATGGTTTCTTCGGCCATCGGCGCGCGCCCGAGATTGGTATGCAGCACGATCCCGGTGGCATTGACTACTTTTTTCAATGATCGCTCCCGGCCGCGCAGGATTTCTGATCGAACATCCTCACAAAAGTCATGGCTGGCAAAGTCGGGTAGGCCGGTACTGTCATCCATTTGAATTTGAGAACGCACAATGTCGATACGCACGCGCAGCGCGGTCACCGTTTCGGCCCGCGAATACTGTTGGCACAGGGCATCAATCGCTTCGGTCTCCAACAAGCGCTGCATGTTTGGAAGGGTTCTAAGCTGTTGATGATTATTCATGCGTCAATTGTAGGGCAAAAAAAAGCCTGGAAAACTCCAGGCCTTACATATAATTCGTTTCAGACGTGACTAATCGGGTGGTGCGCCACCGCCCGGCCTGCGGCCTTCGCGGCGAGCCCGGTTGCCGCCGGACACGATTTGACCATTCTCGCCCGTTTGGATGCTCCCGCCATGGCTGGTGTCTCTGGCCAGCGTGACTCTATAGTCTTGTGTCACGGGCACGCAGAACGTCAGGGCATCGTCACAGGCGTAGTACTTGACCTGAAGATCCACTGTGCCGCCGGCTTCCGCCGAATCGACTTCGAGCAAAAACTCGCGCGGGTCCGCATCCGCCGCAACTTCGGGGCTGGGACCGACGATCTTGGAAGGCGTAATGCTGACGCCTTCGGGTGTCGTAAACTCAAATTGCATCGGCGGCGCTTCGTTATTCCAATGCACCCTATATAAAGGGTCAAGATGAAATCCAACGTACATCATGCCCGTGCCGGTACTGAATAATTCGTCCGTGCCCTCGACTCGCAGCTTGGTATAGAACGGTACCCGGCTGGTCTCCTGAATAGCTTCGCTTAACATGGGCCGGAACTGGCCAGGTTTCTCGACTCTTGGTACCACCCCTTTTGCGACGGTTGGGATCATTGGCTGGGTTGGCAGATTCAAGTCAGAAATCTGGGTCTCGTTGTCGACCTCGCCCACCAGGCGTACCAGGTCTTTACGCAGGGCTTCTGGATCGCTCCAGGAACGGGCAACCTCAATAATGCCGTCGGGATTGACGACTATCTCGCTGTTTGGCGTCTGACCGCTGGCATTGTGATAATCGTTATCTATGTTATCGGCGAGCCAGGTGATGCTGCTGCCGAGACGACGTTTCGCCTCGGTGACGTGCATCAGGCGTTCCTGAATATTGATCGGGCTGATGTAATTCTGGTATTCAGGGTGCGCTAAAGGCTTGTAAATATAGAAGAAATTTACGCCTTTGGGAGCGTAGTCAAGTTTGACGGTCTCCATACTGGGGACCTTGCGCAGAAAGGGGGGTCAGGTAAGGCACCCAAGCACCAGTACCGAATAATTACCCTTGGTGATTTCGCGGATATTCACGGGCATGCCCATGTCGTCAACGATGGTCACGTCTGGCATCTGTTCGCCAACCTTCGGGCCCACCTCGATAAATCGGGGAATGTCCCCGCTCGGACCGCCGGGGGGGTCGTTGTCCCTGCTGTGCATTGCCCAGTAATGGAGTCGCGATCAGAGCCAGCGCCACCGTCGCATGAACGATTTTTCGGATGGCGCCGTTGTCTGCATTGAGAAACATAAGTGATGTAAGTCTACGTGCAATCGATTGCGTTGTCACTGCCCGCAGTCTTAACTAGTGCTCTTTTTCGCTAGTGCCCTTCGGCGACCTGGATGATTTCATCTGCAACCAGGCCGTGCGCTTCCTTGTGAACACGTGCGGCCAGTTCCGCGCTTGGCGCATCAACCAGGCAGAAAATCGTGCCGCTGCTCTCGTCGTACCAATACTTCTTGTAATTGACGTCGTACTGCCCCTGAGTATCCACGTCCAGCTGATGTGCGCCCGCTATCGCCTCGGCAGTCAGGCCGTCGACGTTGCGATGAATGTCCATATACTGATTTACCGATATTTCGCTAGCCACCGCCGGTGCAGCAACGGGTGTTTCTGTCGATGCGACCTCTGAACATCCAAGGACGGATGCGGTGGCGGCCGCAAGTATCAATGCGCTCGATATTTTCTTGATGGCATGCATGTTTTTCCC
>PVMS01078320.1_pt1 | contig 12321 bp, 9 predicted proteins | sample 1853461 | NCBI WGS metagenome assembly PVMS01 (sample SAMN08582032, study PRJNA380276) | Marine sediment metagenome, whole genome shotgun sequencing project. | isolation source: ocean sediment barecode stripped | collected 2017
GAGTACCTGCAAGCCATCCATCGCCTGCTGGTACTCGAGATAGACCCTTCCCTTGCCCTTCTCTTCGCAGGTCGGCGCCGAACGGCCCAGCCCCAGGTCGAAGGTCTCGTCCAGACCGACGTTGAGCATGCGGCTCGAGAAGCTGGGCAGCAGCTGGTCGTAGAGATCCTCGAGCAGCGCCAGGCTTTTGGGATCCACGGCACAGAGGCTAAAAGGCTCCCGCTGGTCGCTAAAGGGGTGGTCGATTCCCTGGGGGCACTCCGCCAGCTCGCGGTAGGGATCGTGGACCAGCCAGCGGTGGAAGTGGCCCAAGCTGTTCTGGTTGGGGACCAGCTCGACAAAGCGGTGGCGACAGAACCGGTCCAGCTCGCGGATCTGCTGGGCGGTAAACGGGTCGGCCCCTTGCCAGACGACTTCATGGCCGCTATAGGCAAAGGTGTGCTCGGTGTAGAGCTGGAGCTGGTTGATCTTCCAGCCGGCCAGCAGATCGACGAGGTGAAAGAGAGTTTCCATCGTCGGGACCTTGTTCCGACTGACGTCGAGCATCACCCCGCGAGCGGGGAAGTCCGGCCAGTCGTCGACATCGAGACCGGGAAGGACGCGGGTCTTTGCCGTGCCATCTTCGATCGCGACGTTGAGGCCGAGCCACTGGATCAGGGTGCAGACACCGTAGAACAGACCGGCCTCGTCGCCGGCGCCGATCTCCACTCCACCCGGCCCGACGCGGAGCCGGTAGGCCTGGGGTCGAGGGTGGCTCTGGGGGTCGATCCGCAAGCAAACGTCTGCAGCCTCGTCAGCGGTCGGGGACAGGCGTGAGAGCTGCTTGCCGGGTTGTATGCCGTTGGCTGCCAGAGCGGCTCTGAGGCGTTCCACCGCCGGCTGGTAGGCGGGGTTGGACGAGGCCACACCCAGCACGGGAGTGGCCGGGATTTCCCAAGGCTCGCCGCCGCCGGAGGCTTGTTGAGGAGGCGGCAGCAGGTCGTGGTGGGAGGACTCCGACATCTCGTGCCCCCATTTCACCACATCTGGAGCTCGGCTCTATCCCGAGGCGTCGCTAGCAGCAAGGAACTTCGCGGGGTCGCTGGAGAACTTGGCGAGACAACCGCCGCAACAGAAGTAGTAAGTCGATGCGTCGTGCTCCAAAACGTGACGAGCGCCTGCCACCTTCACCGTCATGCCACAGATGGGGTCGATGGCACTCTCGGGCACCGTGTCGACCTCGGCTGCGGGCTTGGCGGAGGCCACCCCGATGTCTGCAGCGCTCTGTCTGGCACTTTGCCGGAGCTGGACGATCTCTGCCAGGATGCTGAGGGCGATCTCCTCGGGGCGCCGGGCCTTGATGTCGAGTCCGGCCGGTGCGTGAAGAACCGCCAGCTCCTCCCCGCCCAGCCCCCGTCCCTCGAGAAAGCCCCGGATCGACTCGGCGCGCTTGGGGCTGGCGACCAGACCGACGTAGGGGGCGCCAGAGCGCACTGCCTGCTCGACGGCAATCTCGTCGTGGTCGCCGTGGGTGGCGACCACGACCCAGGTTTGGGAATCGACCCCGGTGGCCATGTCATCGATATCACCGAGCATCTCGTCGGTCTCCGTCAGTCCCTCACCCTGGGTTTTGGTGTCGACACCTATGACGTGATATCCGAGTCGCTGGCCGAGTCCGGCGAGGGCCTGGCCGATCGGAAGATCGCCGACGATCAGGAGTCTCGGTCTGGCCTGGTGAGGCTGGATAAAGATTTCCATGGTGCCCCCGCTGAAACAGGTCATAGATCGGTCGATGAGCCCCTCGCGGGACTGCTGGTCGTCCGGCTCGGCGGAGAGACGAATGAGGCGACTTTGATTGTCTGCCAGAGCCGCAACCGCTTCGCTCACGACGGTGTCCCAGGCACAGCTGCCGCCCACCCAGCCGATCAGCTGGCCATCTGCAGTGATGATGGCCTTGTCGCCCGGCTTGCCCGAAGTGGGCCTCTCCGCTCGCACTACCATCGCAATAGCAAAGGCTTTCCCCTGCCGCTCGAGCTCGTTGGCCTTGGAGAAGAATTGATCGCGCATGGCGGTCGACTATTCGTTCACCCCGGCCTTGCGCAGAGCCCGCCAGACCTTCTCTGGGGTAATGGGAATCTCGAGGTGTCGAACCCCGAGATGCCAGAGCGCGTCGACCACCGCGTTGACGATGGCCGGTGGGGCGCCGACGGTGGGGGACTCACCCACGCCCTTGGCACCCAATGGGTGATGTGGAGACGGGGTGATGGTCTTGCCCAGCTCCCACTTTGGCGACTCGACGGCAGTCGGCAGTAGATAGTCGGCAAGGGTACCCGTCAGATTCTGACCGTTCTCGTCGTAGACGATTTCTTCGAAGAGGGCGGGCGCCAGGCCCATGGTCAGACCACCCTCGATCTGGCCTTCGACGATCATCGGGTTGATGATGTTGCCGCAGTCGTCCACGGCGACGAATCGGCGCACCGCGACCTCGCCCGTACCGGTGTCGATATCGACCACCGCGATGTAGCTGCCAAAGGGAAATGTGAGGTTGGGCGGATCGTAGTAGTCGGTGGCCTCGAGCCCGGCCTCCATCCCCGGTGGATGATTGGTGTAGGCGGCAAAGGCGATCTCCTGGATGGTTTTGGCCTGGTCGGGTGAGCCTTTGACCTGCCAGCGATCCACATTCCATTCCAGATCGTCCTCACCCACTTCCAGCAGATAGGCCGCGATCTTCTTGGCCTTGGCCCTTATCTTTCTGGCCGCCATGGCACCGGCGGCGCCGGCGGTGGGAGTCGAGCGGCTGGCGTAGGTCCCCAGCCCATAGGGCGCCGTGTCGGTGTCCCCCTCCTCGACCTGGATGTCGGCGGCGGGCAGACCGAGCTCCTCGGCGATGATCTGCGCGTAGGTGGTCTCGTGACCCTGACCCTGGGACTTGGTACCAAAACGGGCGATGGCTTTGCCGGTGGGGTGGATGCGGATTTCGGCCGAGTCGAACATCTTGATGCCGAGAATGTCGAAATCCCGCGATGGTCCGGCACCCACCACTTCGGTGAAGCTGGAGATACCGATCCCCATCAGCTCGCCCCGCTCGCGTTTGGCGGCCTGCTCCTCGCGCAGCGCCCGGTAGTCGAGCATCTTCATCGCCTTGTCGAGAGCCCCCTTGTAGTTGCCACTGTCGTACTCCCAACCGGTGGGCGACTTGTAGGGGAACTGATCTGGACGGATGAAATTCTGCAGCCGAAAGTCGGCCGGATCCTGGTCGAATTCGTGGGCCATGATGTCGACCATGCGCTCGATCATGTGGACGGCCTCGGTGACCCGGAAGGAGCAGCGGTAAGCCACACCGCCGGGGGGTTTGTTGGTGTAGACGCCGTCTACCACCACATGCGCCGCCTCGAGGTCGTAGCTGCCGGTACAGATGCTGAAGAGACCGGCGGGGAACTTGGAGGGATTGGCCGCCGCATCGGCGGCACCGCAATCGGAGATGGTCTTGACCCGGAGCCCGGTGATACGACCATCCTTGTTCGCCGCCATTTCGGCGTTGATGTGGTAGTCGCGGGCAAAGCTGTCGGCCTGGAGATTCTCGCTCCGATCCTCGATCCACTTGACCGGTTTGCCGGTAACCAGACTCGCCACGGCGCAGACCACATAGCCCGGGTAAATCGGCACCTTGCCGCCAAAGCCCCCGCCGATGTCGGGCGAGATGATCTGGATCTTCTGCTCGGGAATACCGCTGACCATCGAGAAGACCGTGCGGTGGGCATGCGGTGCCTGCGAGGTCATGTAGATCTTCATCTGTTCGGTGGCCTTGTTGTAGCTCGCCACCATGCCGCAGGTCTCGATCGAGCAGACGTGGAGCCGCGGCAGGTACATTTTCTGCTCGACGACATGGGCCGCCTCGGCAAAGACCTTGTCGGTAGCCTTCTTGTCGCCCGCCTCCCAGTGCCAGATATGGTTGGTCTGCTTCTCCTTGTCCTCGCGGACGATGATCTTGTCTTCGAGTGCCACGTGCGGGTCGACCACCGCCTCCAGGGGCTCGTACTCGACATGGATCCGCTCGATGGCGTCGGCGGCGATATAACGATCGGTAGCGATAACCGCGCAGATCTCCTGCGCGTAGTAGATGACCTTGTCGATGGGTAGCACCATCTGGGTGTCGGACATCAGCGTCGGCATCCAGTGCAGATCGCCGGCCGCCTTCAAATCCTCCCCCTTGATGACCGCCACCACACCGTCCATAGCCAGCGCCTCGCTTTCGTCGATGCTGACGATCTTGGCGTGGGCATACGGGCTCCTCACGATGTCCATATAGAGCATGCCGGGCAGCTTGACGTCGTCGACATAGTTGCCCTTACCCTGGAGGAACCGGGGGTCCTCCTTGCGTTTCATGCGGTGGCCCATGCCGCAGATCGCGGGTGGTGTCGTGACCCGGACCTCGTCGCTGGTCTCGACCTGCGCCGAGACGCCCTCCGGCTGCGGACTGTGCTGCTCGAAGCGATCTTCCAGTTGAGTGGTCATGTGCTCGCCTCCTCTGCGGAGCCACCTTGTGCCTTTGCAGCGGCGTACTGGATGGCCTCGACGATCTTGTTGTATCCGGTGCAGCGACAGAGATTGCCGGAGATCCCCCAGCGGATCTCCTCTTCGGTCGGGTTGGGGTTGCGGGCCAGCAGGTGTATGGCACTCATGATCATCCCGGGTGTGCAGTAGCCGCACTGGAGACCGTGGTTCTCCCAGAATCCCTCCTGCAGAGGGTGGAGCTCACCATTCTGAGCCACACCTTCAATGGTCTCGAGGCTGGCGCCGTCCGTCTGCACCGCAAAGACCGTACAACTCTTGACCGCACGGCCGTTCATCAGCACCGTACAGGCCCCGCAACTGGTGGTGTCGCAGCCGATGTGAGTGCCGGTCAGAGCCAGCTCCTCGCGGATGAAATGAACCAGGAGGGTGCGGCTGTCCACCTCCCTCGTCGACTCTTCGCCGTTGACGGTGACCGTGATGGTGTGTCGGCTCATGCCTTGCCTCCTGTGGCCCGGTCGACCGCTTTGCGGATGGCCCGTTTGGCGAGAACTCGCGTCAGGTCTCTTTTGTAGTCCACCGATCCTCGGAGATCGGCTGAGGGGTCGCATTGGGCGGCCGCCGCCTTACCCACAGTCTCCAGAACCTCCTCGGTGACGGCCTGGCCGGTAAGCGTCTGCTCGGCATCGGTCGCCCGCATGGGCACCGGGCTGACATTGGTGAGGCCGATGCGCGCGCTGGTGACGGTGTCGCCGTCCATTGTGAGCTGGACGGCTACGGCCGAGATCGCGTAGTCGCCCACCTTGCGCTCGAACTTGATATAGGCGCCGCCGCTGTTTCCGTCCGGCGACGGGATGTGGATCTCGGTGAGGATCTCGTTGGGCTGGAGGGCGGTCTCGAACAGACCGACAAAGAACTCGTCGATTGGGATGGTGCGGGTGCCCTTGGGTCCGTGGGCCACGATTTCGGCGTTGTAGGCCAGCATAGTGGCCGGGTGATCGTTGGCCGGATCGGCGTGGGCCAGGTTGCCCCCCACCGTTGCCATATTGCGCACCAGCGGATCGGCGATTACCCGGGCGGTGTCCCCGAGCAAGGGATAGCTCTCTTGAACGAGTGGCGACTCTTCGAGCGCCGACTCGCGGGTCAATCCGCCGATGACCAGGGAACCGTTGTCCTGACGAACAGTGTCCAGATCGGTCAAACGATTGATATCGATGAGGGTCTCGGGCATGGCCAGTCTGAAGCGCATGGCCGGGATCAGACTCTGACCCCCGGCGAGAATCTTGGCGTTCTCCCCGTGCTCACCCAGCAGGGCCACGGCCTCCTCGAGGGTGGTGGGGGAGTGGTAGTCGAACGGCCCTGGTATCACGGTGTCTCCTTCTGGTTTGGATGGTTGTCTGATCGGACTCCTAGGACAGGTTGGATTCTGGTCAAAAGACGAACAGATAGAGGAGGAGCAGGATGAGAAGAACGGCTCCGCCAATGAGAACTGGCTTGGGGATCAGGTCCTTGGCTACTTCCTTGGCCACCCGGGCGGCGAACTCGGTCTGCGAGGCGGGCTGTGGCGCCGGCACGGACTTCTGAGCCGCTTCGTCATCGCCGGCCGCGGCGCTGCGGGCCTTCAAGGTCTCATTGAGCCCCTCCAGGCTCTGCTTGATGATCGCCTTGGCCGAGCTGTCGAGAAGTCGCTGGCCGACACTGGCGATGCGGCCGCCGACCTGGGCATCGCCGTTGTACTGGAGCCGGGTCAGGTTCCCTTCACTGCTCAGCTCGACCGTTGCCGTCGCCTTGACAAAGCCGGGGGCACCGCGACCATCCACCTTTATGGTGTAGCCCTCGGAGGCCCGAATGTCTTCGAGCTGGATCTTCCCTTGAAACTTTCCCTGGACGGGGCCGACTTTGATGTTGAGCATCCCTTCGTATTGATTTTCACCCACGAGCTCGAGCTTCTCGCAGCCCGGCATGGTGGCTGCGAGCACCGCCGGATCGAGGAGACCTTCCCAGACCTGTTCCGTAGCGACGTCGAACAAATACTCTCCTTCAATCTTCATCACTCGACCCTCCACTGCGATCTCGAGAGATCGAGCCTCGAGAAGGCAGGAATCGCGACTCAGCGACGACCGATCGGAAACGCCCGATCGAATGAAACCCCAGGTGACACAGATTCTGACCAAGGTATATCACAACTATCCTCCATAATCCTGCTTCCGACGCATCGGCAACGCCCGCCGGGCGGCGCTCAGCGAGCCCAGTCGATCGGCGAGTGCTTGCAGAGACTGCAGGTTGTGGATGGGCAGGAAATCGTCGATGTGAGGGAGAGCGGCAGTCATCCCCTCGACCAGGGGTTCGTACCCGGTGTGCCCGAGGTGTGGATTGAGCCAGATGAGACGATGGCAGCGGTGCTGGAGGTAGCGCATCTCCCGACGCAACTGCGACACTTCGCCCCGCTCCCAACCGTCGCTGACGATCAGGACCACCGCTCCCCGCCGCAGCACCCGGCGGCTCCACTCACGGTTGAAAACACCGAGACAAGCTCCTATCCGAGTGCCGCCCGACCAGTCCACGACCTCCTCGGATGCCTCGTCGAGAGCCCGGTCGATGTTGCGCAGCCGTAGCTGGCTGGTGAGGTGGGACAGTCGGGTGCCAAAGACAAAGCACTCGACCCGCTGGAGACTTTGCGTCACGCTATGGAAAAACTGGAGGATGAGGCGTGAGTATTTCTCCATCGAGCCGCTGATGTCGGCAATCAGAACGATGGGACGCTGTTTGATCTTCCTGCTGCGGTACCACAGTCGCAGCGGCGTACCGTCCATCTTTGCCGCGTCGCGCAGAACCCGACGGAGATGAATCTTGTCGCCACGGTTGTTGGGGACCAGCCGGCGGCTCCGCCGAAGGCTGACTCGCCACTTCATCTCCTGGATGAGTCGCCGTATGTTGGCAAGCTCTTCGGGGGTCATCTGGGAGAACTCTTTCTGCTGCAGCACTTCGAGGTTACTGAAAGTGTGGGACTTGTCTCCGACCTCGATCTCGGGGTCGGTCTCTCGCGGCTTGGAGGCCAGGTAGTTGACAAGGTGAAAGCGCTGGTGCTTTTCGATGTCGTGACGGGGCGCGATCGGTGCCTTCTGGCCGGCCGACACCGCCTGTTCACTTCCCATCGACCAGAACCGGTCGAATATCTCCTCGAACAGGCGGAGATCCTCTCGACGGTTGACGAGAAAGGACCGCGCGGCGTGAAACACCTGCTCGCGATTCCCGATGTCGACCCAGTCGAGCGCCTGCGCAAAGCTGAGACTCTGACCGAGAGAAACCGGCACCCCGGCCTGGCGGAGCAGGCGGGCAAAAAGCAGAATGTTCGACAGGATCGGCGGTGTCCGTCCTGCCCTTGACAGCTCGGCGAACCTGTTAGATCTGCTCACTTGCCGGCTGCTATTGCCTCACTGACGAGGCGGTCCGCTACTCCACTCAGCTTGTCGACGTCGTCCTGGTACTTGAGCAAAAAGCCAAGGGTGATGCGGACGACCTCGGGCTCGAGCCGCTCTGTGCTCAGATGGGTCAGTGCCTCGGCCCAGTCGAGCGTTTCCGAGACTCCTGGTAGCTTGTAGAGATCCTGCTCTCTGACGGTCTGCACAAAAGTGACGATCTGTCTTGTCAACCGTTGGGGAAGACCGGGGACCTTGCGACCGACAATCTCGATCTCCTTGTCCAGGGAGGGGTAGGAGATCCAGTGATAGACACAGCGCCGCTTTAGAGCGTCGTGGATCTCGCGGGTGCGATTGGAAGTGATGATCGTGATCGGTTTGTGCTTGGCAGCAAGGGTACCGATCTCGGGGATGGTGATCTGGAAATCGGAGAGCAGCTCGAGAAGGAAGCTTTCGAACTCCTCATCGGCACGGTCGAGCTCGTCGATGAGCAGCACGGGCGCCAGGTCGTGACTCTGATCGATGGCCTGCAGCAGCGGTCGTTTGAGCAGGAACTCCTCGGTAAAGATCCCGTCGGCGACCTCCCCGGCGGCCGAGTCGGCTTCCCGCCGGGCTTGAATCGCCAGCAGCTGCCGTGGGTAGTTCCATTCATAGACCGCGTGACTGATGTCGAGCCCTTCATAACACTGTAGGCGGATCAAAGGAGTCTCGAGAGCCCGGCTGAGGACCTTGGCGACTTCGGTCTTGCCGACGCCTGGCTCGCCCTCGAGAAAGAGGGGGCGCTCCATCCGCAGGGCCAGAAAGAGACTCGTGCTGAGACCGGTGTCGGCGATGTAGGAGAGCCGCGACAGCTCTGCCGAAGTGCTCTCGATGGAATCGAACATCGTTATTACAAATCCTGCTTTTTTCTAGAGTACCATCGCCACCGGCTATTTCGAGGCTTGGACCGAGAGCACGGGTGGCAGGCGATCGGCGACCACACCCCAGCTCTCGCCGCCGTCGGCCGTGCCAAAGACCTCGCCCGTCCGGCAACCGAAGTAGAGGCCGAGAGGATCGCGACCGTCTTGGCAAAACGCCTGACGTAGGACCGAGAGATACGCATTCTGCTGGGGTAGACCCCGGCTCAGGGACTTCCAGGTCGAGCCTCGATCGCGGGTCTCGAAGACCCGGACTTTGCCCTCGGGGGTTACCCGGTCCTCCGCTGAGGCCAGGGGAATAACAAAGGCTCGGTCCGGAGTGGCCGGGTCGATCGCCAGCGGGAAGCCGAAGTCCGCCGGCAGCCCACCCTCGGAGCCGATGTCGGTCCAGGTCTCCCCGCCATCATCCGAGCGGTAGACCCCGCCATGAAACTGCATGTAGAGGGTGGTGGGCTGGAGCGGTGCCCGCTGAATCTTGTGGATGCAGTGCATAAAAGTCTCCTTGCGGGCCTCCTCCGGCAGGTAACCCGGCACTAGGCCCTCGACGCCGCGGCGCCAGCTTTCGCCCCGGTCGTCGGTCAGCCAGATTCCGGCGGCCGAGATTCCCACTGCCAGCCGATCGGGCTCGCCGGGCCAGGGGGCGATGGAGTGGAGGCAGAGGCCGCCAAAGCCCGCTTCCCACTGCAAACGGCTGGGATCGTTCCACAGGGCCCGATTGAGCTCCCACGTGCGCCCCGCGTCTTCGCTGCGAAATAGCGCCGCCGGCGCCACACCGGCCCACAGTGCACCGTCGTCCGCGGCGGGCTCGATGACCCAGATCCTGTCGACCGAGGCATCGGCATCCGCGGGAAAGGCCGGCCCCCGGGCCTCCTCCCACTCTCCGGTCGGGTCTTCGGTGAAGTAGAGATGGGGGCCGAACTGGCCGTGGGTTACAGCGGCGTAGTAGATGCCGGAGCGCGGGTCGTGGCAGGCGTACTCGACGACCTGGCCGGCGAAGGCCCGGTGGGCGACGCTCATCGGTTCGCCCCGCCGGCCGGTGAGCACGATGAGCCCCTTCTCGGTGCCGACCAGGAGCTCGCCCTCGTCTTCACCCGAGATGGGCCGGGAGCCACCCGAGATCGCCTGGATGACGAATATCTCGTCGTTGTCGCCCACCGGCTTGTCGAGGTCGACACGCTCGTCGTTGACAAAAAGGCTGATGTGCTGGCGGAGATTGCCCTTCTCATCCAGGATCCAGCCCGCCAGAGCGGGATGCTCCCGCTCGATGGCGCCGACGACCTCGCCGGCGGTGGGACCGGCGGCCGTGATCGGATCACGGCGGTCGATACGGGCGGCGAGAGAGGTGGGGAGAACAACAGTGGCCATGGCAATCCTCCGGTGATTGCTGCAACTACCAATTCGAGGATTTGATGCTGGGACAGATGATAACCCGTGAGACGAGTGGTTCCGAGGTGAGATAGGCTTGTGCGCGAACGCGAGTGGCGAGGGTTATGAAGAAACTGGTTTTGATAGTCGATGACGAGCCCGGTATCTTGACCACGCTGTCGAGCGTGCTGGTCGACGAGGGTTTCGACACGGTCTGTACCGAAAGCGGTGAGCAGGCGGTGGAGATCTATCGGGAAGAGAGACCCGATGTCGTTTTTCTCGACATCTGGCTGCCCGATCGCGACGGTCTGGAGACGCTCCAAGCCCTGCGCGAGATGGACCCGGCGGCCTCGGTGGTGATGATGTCGGGTCACGGCACCGCCGCGACCGCGGTCAAGGCCATCAAGATGGGGGCCTTCGATTATGTGGAGAAACCGATCTCTTACAACCAGGTTGTGGAGTCGGTGGTGGCAGCCCTCGATTACCGGGCATCGGTCTCCGCCGACCAGGCGATACTGACCTCGATGCAGAAGAAGACGCCGCGGATCGAGCCGGACAGGAACTTCGCGCCGGCCCCGAGCCTCTCGCTGCTGCAGGTGTCGGACATACCGCAGCGGACGATCCGGCGCAGCACCGTGATCTATGGAGTGGGTCTCCACTCCGGCGGCCGCACCGGGATGGTTTTGCAACCCCTGCCCCCGGGAAGTGGTATCCACTTTGTCACCCTCCCCACCAATACGCATATCCCGTGCTACGTAGATGACGTCGCCGAGACCGATTACGCCACCACCTTGGACAGCAATGGATCTAGCATTCGGACGGTCGAACATCTGCTCTCGGCACTTCATGCCTACGGCATCACCAACCTCTTGATCAAAGTGCATGGCGAGATCCCGGTCCTGGATGGGTCGGCGATGGAGTTCTGTGCCACCCTCGAGGAGACCGGGATCGAGGATCAGGGTGTACCGCGCAAAGAGGTCGTGGTGGACCGGCGCTATCAGGTAGGGGGCGAGGGTGGAAAGCTCTTGACCATAGAGCCGCACGACGGTTTCTCGGTCTCCTATCTGCTCAGGTACCCATCACCTATCGGTGAGCAGTACTACGAGTTCGGGCTCACACGCCCCAATCTCTACAGAGAGAGGATTGCCCCGGCGCGGACGTTCGGGTTCATGCGTGACCTCAAGATGATGAACGAGCTCGGCCTCGGTACGGGCGGCCGCTTGGATAATTTCATCTTGGTGGGTGAGGACAACGTCATCAACACCGACCTGCGCTTTCCAGACGAGTTTGTGCGCCACAAGATCCTCGACATCATCGGTGATCTCTATCTACTGGGCTATCCGATCCGGGGAAAGGTGACGGCTCGCCTCACCGGCCATCGCGACAACATCTCTATCTTGCGGACCATAGTGTCCGAGAACACCTTGTAGAATCACTGGCCCAAGTCTTGGATCTGTCCCCTTTGAAAGTCTGTCTGGTCTCCGCGGAGGTCACACCGTTCGCCAAAACCGGTGGGCTCGGCGATGTAACGGCGGCCCTGGCTCGTCACCTGCATCGGATCGGCGCCGATGTTCGGCTCTTCTTTCCCTTCTACTCGATTACCGACACCGGCCCGTTCGAGCTCCTTGCGGACGAAGCCTTGCGCCATGTGCCGCTGCTTTTTGGCAAGAAGGAATACGTCTTCTCGGTTTTCGATACCCGTCTGCCGCGCACAGATCTCAACGTCCATTTGATCCATGCCCCAGAGCTCTATCACCGGCCCGGGATCTACACCGACGACGACGACGAATACCTCCGTTTCGCCTTTCTCTCACGAGCGGCCATCGAAAGTTGTCAGAGAATGGACTGGTCGCCGGATATCTTCCACTGCAACGACTGGCACACGGGCCTGCTGCCGCTTTATCTGAAGAGTCACTATGCCGGGGACAGTCTCTTTGCCGATAGTCGGACGGTGCTGACGATCCACAATGTCGGCTATCAGGGGATCTTTCCCGGCTCGGCGGTGGAAGACCTCGATCTGAGCGATCAAGTGTCGCTGCTCGACCAGGAGGACCTCGAAGCCGACCGTCTCAACTTTCTGAAAACCGGGGTTCTCCATGCCGATCTGCTGTCAACGGTGAGTCCCACCC
>PVMS01009001.1_pt1 | contig 12318 bp, 9 predicted proteins | sample 1853461 | NCBI WGS metagenome assembly PVMS01 (sample SAMN08582032, study PRJNA380276) | Marine sediment metagenome, whole genome shotgun sequencing project. | isolation source: ocean sediment barecode stripped | collected 2017
TGAGAGGTATCTTGAAGATATTGAAAAAGAAAATCGTTCTTCGGTGATCTTTTTAAACTTTTTAAAAGGGATGTCAAAAACCTATATCCAAACCCAAACCAGAGGAGAGATTGTAAGAGATTTTATTGCAGGGATGACGGATCAATATTTTTTAAGACAATGCCCCGAAGATTTAAGGCCTGATAGATGAGTCGTGATGCGAAATAAATATCGAAAACGAGCTTATCGAAGCCGGGTGCGAAAAGGCCGCCGGGTTCCTTTTGAAGAGAAAGTGAAAGAGACCGATTTGCTGATCCATGGGAATGCGTCTTTAAAATTGCTGGCAAGAGAGATGGTCTTGAAACACCGGGGATATATTGAAGCCTATATCCAGCATCATCCCGAATTTGCAAAAACCTTGGCCCCATGGCCTCTTGATGGTCCGGCGCCGCGCATCATCAGACAGATGATCGATGCGGGAAATAAAGTCGGCGTGGGCCCCATGGCGGCTGTGGCCGGTGCGATTGCTGAAGCAGTGGGCATTGACTTGCTGTCTCATGAAAACGGGTTGAAAGAGGTGGTGGTGGAAAACGGAGGGGATCTTTTTATTAAAACCGATGATCCGATGACCATAGGTATATTTGCCGGCGGTTCTCCCCTCTCTTTTCGCGTCGGTCTGCAGATATCTTCTGCGAAATACCCGATTGCCGTCTGTACCTCATCCGGTACGGTGGGACATTCCCTCAGTTTCGGAAAAGCGGATGCGGTTTGTGTTATATCCCGATCCTGTTCTCTGGCCGATGCTGCTGCCACAGCCATCGGAAACCGAATATCCTCGAAACAGGATATTAAAACAGGCATCGACTTTGGAAAAAAAATTAGTGAAATAGAGGGTATCGTGCTGATTGTAGGAGGTGAAATCGGTGTTTGGGGAGAGTTGGATATGGTGCCGTTAGATGAAAAAAGCCTTGAGTTCTAGCGGCTATCAGATTAAAATTAAAAAAATTTCAGTATGAGGATATCCTATCTGTGAGCAATATCAAATGAAAACCATGTGGGCCCCATGGCGGATGGAATATATTTTAAGCGATAAGGAAGAGGGGTGTATCTTTTGCAAGGCATTGTCTGAGGATGATGAATTGACCTTGTACAAAGGAGATATCACCATGGTGGTCATGAATAAATTCCCTTACATCAACGGCCATCTATTGGTTGCTCCCCGGCAGCATCTATCCAATTTAAATGAACTGACCAAAAGCGCCATGTCGGATTTGCTCAAAACAGTGGAGCAATCCATCGGTTTTTTAAAAGATGCCATGTCGCCCGATGGATTTAATGTCGGCCTCAATTTGGGGAAGGTGGCGGGAGCCGGAGTGGAAGCACATTTGCATTTTCATGTGGTTCCCAGATGGTTTGGGGACACAAATGCGCTGACGGTATTTGCCGACGTCCGGGTCATTCCCGAACATTTTAAAGCAACATATAAAAAGTTAAAACCTTACTTTAATAAAATGAAATTAACAGACTGAAAATAAATGATAAGGAGAATATGATGAAACAATTGAAAATAGTCTTCTGGATACTCATTATCGCCTTTATCGGGCTGTTTGTATATCAGAACCAATCCCTGTTTCTGGCCAAACAAATCATCCGCATCGATCTCCAGTTTGCCAGTTACGAGTTGCCGGATTTGCCCAATGTGATCATATTGATGGCGTGCTTTTTAATCGGATTGCTCATGTCCTATTTTTTCAGCCTATCAGAGCGATATCGTTCAAAGAGAATGATCAAAAATTTAAACACAACCATTGTTTCCCTTCAACAAGAAATTTCAACGCTAAAAAGCAGTTTGGAATTCCCCAATGATCCCGGTTTGGAGAAGAAGGAAGATCAGGCGGCGTAGGTTGGTTTTGGATCAAATACCGGATGGTTCGAGAATGCCCCCCATTGCCGTTAACCCCATGCTTGATCAAACGAGTTGGCGTTCCGTTAACCTGATTGGTAAATCCGCTGCATCCCGTTGGGTCTGTTGATCGATGCACCCACCCAAAACAACACCCGTGATCCAGCAGTACCTTTCCATTAAGGAAGCGTATCCAGATGCGGTTCTGTTTTTCCGCATGGGCGATTTTTATGAAATGTTTTTTGAAGACGCCCAGGTGGCTTCCAGAGTTCTGGAAATTACCCTCACATCTCGAAACAAAAGGGAAGAACACCCCATTCCCATGTGCGGGGTGCCGGCCAAAGCAGCGCACACGTACATAGGTCGATTGCTGAAGAGTGGTTTTAAGGTGGCCATATGTGACCAGGTGGAGGACCCTGCTGCTGCAAAAGGACTTGTTAAACGGGAAGTGGTGCGGGTTATTACTCCTGGGATGATCATCGAGAATGAGTATTTAGACCCCAAGACCAATAATTACCTGCTCGCTTTGGCTTCGGCTAAAGGTCTCTATGGGCTATCTTATATCGATATTTCAACGGGGATATTTCGGGTGACTGAGACAGACCGGATGGAAACGTTAATCGATGAGGCTTTGAGAGTGTCACCCAGTGAGGTTTTGGTTCCAATATCCTTTAAAGACAACCCGGATGCTGTTTTGGCAACATCCATCCAGCCGCTGGTATCCCAATGTTCGATAACATACCTGAGTGATCGTGAGTTTGAACCGGCCAGATGTCGGGAACGGCTGTTGGATCAATTTAAGACCGTCTCTCTGGAAGGGTTTGGATGCGAACATCTGAAAGCGGGATTGGGTGCTGCCGGTGCCTTAATGTATTATGTGCTGGAAACGCAAAAGCAGCAGATCGAACACATTACACGACTCGAGACCTATGCTTTCGGGAATTCCATGACTATAGATAACTTGAGCTGCAGGAATTTGGAGCTAATGAAAAACATCCAGTCCGGCTCCCGGGAAGGAACACTTCTGGCGGTGCTGGATAAGACGGTAACCGCAATGGGTGGGCGTTTGTTTAAACAATGGATGCGGTATCCGCTTTTTGATATCCGAACCATCGAATCACGGTTCGACGCAGTGGAAGAGGCCAGGCAAAACATCACCCAAACCCGGCGGATCCGTGAGATACTAAAATCGGTGTACGATATGGAGCGTTTGGGGAGCAAGATTGTCATGGGGCATGCCAACGCCAGGGACCTGGTAGCCCTTAAACGGGCTCTTCATTGTTTACCGGATATCTATGGTGCATTAAGCAACTTCACGGTGTCTCTTTTCCGACCGGCAGGGGATCTGGAAAAACTAAATGCGCTTGCCCAGAGGATTGACGTGGCTCTGCGGGATGACCCGCCGCCAACCCTTGGTGAAGGGAATATGTTTAAAAGCGGGTATGATCGACACCTGGATGAACTGATCCGGATGACCCAGGATGGTAAAACTTGGCTCATCGAACTGGAGGCCAAAGAGAAGCAGGCTACCGGCATTTCCACGTTGAAAATCAGATATAACAAAGTTTTTGGATATTATATCGAAGTTTCCAAAGCCCAATCAGCGTCGGCTCCACCCCATTATATTCGGAAACAAACCCTGGTGAATGCAGAGCGGTATATCACTCAAGAACTCAAAGATTTTGAGCTCAAGGTGTTCAGTGCCCATGAACAGCGGGTGGCGCTGGAGTACGAACTGTTCCAACGAATCAAAGATGATGTCGTCGCCCACCACAAAGAGATTCAAAACGCCGCCGAATTTATAGCCAACCTCGACTGTCTCTTGAATCTATCAGAAATCTCTGCTCAAAATGGATATGCACGGCCCAAAATCAATTTAGACGGCATCATTGACATCCAGGATGGGCGCCATCCGGTCGTGGAGAAAGTGATCACCGGTGAAAGATTTGTGCCCAATTCGGTTTATATGGACAATCAAAGCCATCAGGTGCTCATTATCACCGGTCCCAACATGGCCGGTAAATCCACCATTCTTCGGCAGGTCGCCCTGCACGTCATTATGGCACAAATGGGGTCATTTATTCCGGCTGGTGAAGCTTCCATCAGCCTGACGGATCGTATTTTTACTCGGGTGGGGGCACTGGATAATCTTTCCCAGGGCCAGAGCACATTTATGGTGGAAATGGAAGAGGCTGCTAACATTTTGAACCATGCCACAGAGAACAGTCTGATTATCATGGATGAAATCGGGCGGGGAACAAGCACTTTTGACGGTCTCAGCATCGCATGGGCAGTGGCTGAATTTCTCCATGATTTAAAAAACACCGGTGTTAAGACGCTTTTTGCGACCCATTATCACGAACTGACCGATCTGGTCAGGCTAAAACACCGGGTTAAAAATTATAATATCGCTGTCAAGGAATGGAATGATGAAATTATTTTTTTAAGGAAAATGGTTGAGGGGGGAACCAACCGGAGTTATGGAATCCAGGTGGCACGACTGGCAGGAATTCCGGATGCAGTGATCCAGAGGGCCAAAGCCATATTGTTTAAAATCGAAAACAGTCAGCTATCCAAGACGGCAATGTCCCTGGCAGAGGCAGAGCACTTAGGGAAGGGACCGAGACAGCTTGAGTTGTTCAATGCCCCGATCAACACGGTTGTCGACCGATTAAAAAAGCTCGACATTTCCAGAATGACTCCCCTGGATGCCATCAATTCACTAAATGAACTGCAGGCAAGCGCCAGGCAGTTGGAAGACTGAAACGGCTGTAATGAAACGATGAAAATAAAAAAGCTTCCAATGGTTACCCTGATCCTGCTACTGGTGTTGGCGTATGCTTCGCTGTCATTAGCAAAAACGGCAAAACAAAAATACCATGCTGCAGAAGCCTGTTATAAAAAGCTTATAGATAGCCCTAAGAAGCAAAAGTACCGTCATAACTGGCTCTTTTGCATTGATAAGTTTTATGGCGTTTACCGGCATGACCCTTCCGGCCCGTGGGGTGCAGCAGGGCTTTATCAAACCGGAAGGCTCTTTGAAAACCTGTATAAGCGATCGTTAAAAAAATCGGATCGTGAGGAAGCCCTCGATATGTATCAGCGCCTCATCAAGCGGTTTCCAAAAAGCAAGTATCGGGCAAAAGCCGTTTCCCAGATGAAAAAACTGATCACCGGAAAGGCCACATCCAAAAAAACAGCCCCTGCAAAAGAAAAGGGTCTGTCGACGAAAAAGGGCGTTCATCCAGGTGACCGTACTCCGGCCCGTACAACCGCCACTGTCTCGGGCCTCCGATTTTGGTCCAACCCTTCCTACACCCGGATTGTGATCGATGTTACCCGTCAGACCGGTTATTCCTTTAATCTTCTTAAAGGAAATGTTTCAAAGAAAAAGCCACCCCGGCTGTATGTTGATCTAAAAAACAGCAAACTTAAAAAAGATATTCGAAAATTTATTCCCATTCATGATGATCTGCTTATTGACGTTCGTGCCGCCCAATATCAGATTCACTCGGTTCGGGTGGTTGTGGACATTAAGTCATTTAAAACATATAAAATCTTTTCCCTTCAAAACCCATCTCGAACTGTCATCGACGTGTGGGGAATGAAGACGGTACCTAAGCGGGTCGATCGCCCCCCTTTGGCAAAAAATGGCGAAAAGCTGACAAAGAGGGCCTTGTCCCAGCAACTCGCTCTGGGAGTCAGTCGAATTATTATCGACCCCGGCCATGGTGGTCGGGATTTTGGTGCTCCGGGGTATTATAAAGGGGTCTATGAAAAAAATATCGTTCTTGCCATTGCTAAGAAACTGGCCCAAAAAATTCGCAAAAAACTCCACATAGAAGTGCTCTTCACCCGAGACGGGGATCGCTATCTCGGATTGGAAGAGAGAACGGCCATCGCGAATACCAAAAATGCTGATCTGTTTATCTCCATCCATACCAATGCTTCAAGGGACCGGCGGGCATACGGTCTGGAAACCTATTACTTGAACCTGGCTACCGATGACGATGCGATTCTGGTTGCCGCACGTGAGAACGCGACCTCCACTAAAAATATCAGTGATCTGCAAAAAATCCTTTTCGACCTGATGCACAATGCTAAAATCAACGAATCAAGCCGGTTAGCCGGTTATGTTCAGGAAGCTATGGTGGAGTACATGAAGCCACGCTATCGCCGAATTAAAAACAAAGGCGTTAAACAAGCCCCTTTCTATGTCCTTTTGGGGGCTCAGATGCCAGCTATTCTGATAGAGACGTCTTTCATCAGCAATGCAAGAGAGTGCAAGCGGTTGATGAGTGCAACGTATCAAGATCACATAGCCGATGCCATCGTCACGGGCCTGAAGCGATATATACGGCAGATGCGTCCATCAGCAACTCAACATACGGAACCGAAGGAACGTCGCCCGCTCATAGCGGCAACGAAATAGATCCAAGTGCTTCAACCTTAAATGAGCGAAAAAAAATGGAAAAATCTTTTATAGGTTCGACTTATTATGAATTTTAACGGAGGGGAAAATGGCTTACCAACATCTTGTTTTTACAATCGAGGAAAACATTTCAATCATCACATTTAACCGGCCCAAGGTGCTAAATGCCCTGAGCAGGGAACTGCTGAACGAATTTTCCGACGCACTTGATAAGATTGACGGCAACAGGGATATCCGGGTGCTGATACTGACCGGATCAGGTGAGAAAGCGTTTGTTGCCGGCGCCGACATTTCGGAACTGGCCACCTTTACCCCGCTCGAAACAAAACTATTTGCTTCCAAAAGCCAGGTCATCATCAACAAACTCCAGGAGTTGAGTATTCCGGTTATCGGTGCTGTAAACGGATTTGCGCTGGGTGGCGGAACTGAAATTGCACTGGCATGTGATTTTATTTATGCTTCTGAAAACGCCATGTTTGGTCAACCGGAAATCAATCTCGGTCTGATCCCAGGTTTTGGCGGGACCCAAAGGCTGCCGAGACTCGTCGGGATGAATCGCGCCAAAGAGATGATTTTTACCGGCAAGATGATCAATGCTCACGAAGCCACAGAGATGGGGTTGGTAAATCAGGTCTTCCCACAGTCCGCATTAATGGAGGCGGCTATGAAAACCGCTAAAACCATTGCTTCAAAGGGAAAGGTGTCTATAAGAGCTGCCAAGGAAGTCATTAACCGCGGGATAAATGTCGACCTGAACACTGGATGTCACATGGAAATTGATGCATTTTCCCTCTGTATGGCCAGCGCGGATGCTAAGGAAGGAACCACGGCGTTTTTGGAAAAGCGGACCGCATCCTTTAGAGGTGGTTTGAAAGGATAGCTCATTTTTTGTTGACTATCTGACGCATCGACGGTATAATCGTATCGATGGTATAATTTTAAAGTTGACATACTACATTGTAGTATATACAATTTATATTCGATTTTAGGACACGATGAAAATGATCTTTTATAACCAGACTGAATCCCCTATTTTTCTTGTAATTTATCATTTGGCATATGGACAAGGTTAATGGTAAATCGAAATTTCAAGTGATCTGGGGAACGGCATTGTTGATTGTCGGCATCGGTGTTTTTTTTCGAATCCCCCAGGTCATGCCGGAAATCGAAAAAATCGATCAATTTTCATCTGCCATGTTTTTCATCCGATTCTGTTTTTATCTGATGGGGATCCTTCTGATAGGGGGGGGATCCAAGAAGATATACCAGTATTTTTCAAAGGTTTCACAGAGAGTGATTTCAAATAAAAATACTGGGGTGAAAGGGGTTTAACCCCGGAAAATTTTAGCCGGATGCAGACAAGAGTATTTTATGGTGACTAAACCAAGAAAAACCAGCGTTCTCGTCCAACCCCGACCCATGAATCAAAAGAGTACCAGCCTCAAAGCCACTGTCAGGGATCAGTCAGGAGCCGGAAAAACAAAAATTGGAGAAATTCTGTCCAAAGAGGGGCATATTACCAGCACCCAACTCAAACACGCCCTGGATTTTCAAAAGACCCACAGCGGCAGGCTGAGCACCATCCTTCTTCGTATGGGATATGTCGAGGATGAGACGATTGTCAACATCTTAAGTCGCCGCTATAACTATCCTGCCGCTAAATTAGGCAGAATTAAGCCGGATCAGAAACTATTCGAAACCCTTCCTTATGAAACGGCCAAAAAATTTCTGGCCTTTCCGCTGTCAATCAACAGTGACGGGATGCGGGTGACCATGGCAGAACCGACTGATACCTTACAAGTCGAAAACCTGCAAAAAGAACTCAATATGACCTTGAGGGTCAGTGTTTCCACGGAAAAAGAGATCGTGGAAGCTTATCAAAAATTTTATAAAATTGACGATAAAGAATTCAATACGTATTTCGCTCTCAAAGAGGAAGAAGAGGAAGGACCTGTCATAGCGGTGGACGATTTCGGATCCCTGGTTTCCGAAGCCGAAGGGGAAATCGAACTGCAGCGGGTCGGCGAGGAAGAGGTTGAACGGGATGAGTATCTGGCTTCCGATGCGCCGATTATCAAATTGGTCAATGGCATTCTGGTCAAGGCCATCAATGACAGCGTTAGTGATATTCATATCGAACCGTTTGAAAATTCTCTGCAGATCCGGTACCGGTTGGATGGGGCTCTCTATAGATCCATGAACCTGCCGGTTTCCATCAAAAACGCTCTCAATTCTAGAGTTAAGATTTTGTCCGGCCTGGATATTGCGGAGCGTCGGGTACCCCAGGACGGTCGGATAAAAATGAGCTTTGGTAGAAGAAAGGGTGTGGACATCCGGGTCTCCACCTTGCCGACGCTTTTTGGCGAAAGCATTGTCATGCGGATTCTTGATCGGGGCGCACTGAGTGTAGATCTGACCAAATTGGGCTTTGAACCTGAGGCGTTTAATGTCATCAAGCGGTCAATATTCCGTCCTTATGGATTGCTTCTGGTCACCGGTCCCACCGGGAGCGGAAAGACCACCACCCTTTACTCCATACTCAATACGCTGAATAAAGAGGATACGAAAATACTGACGGTTGAAGATCCGGTTGAATTTAATTTCAGGGGCATCAATCAGGTCAATGTTAAGGAAAAGGTGGGCATGACCTTTGCCCGGGCCCTGAGAGCGTTTTTGCGGCAGGATCCGGATGTCATTATGGTTGGAGAGATCCGGGATCTGGAAACTGCAGAAATCGCCATCAAAGCCGCCATGACCGGCCATCTCGTTTTTGCGACCCTTCACACCAATGATTCGCCATCCACCATCGCCCGGATGGTGGACATCGGGATTCCGAGTTACATGTTAGCATCATCGGTGACGATGGTGCTGTCACAACGCCTTGCTAGAAAACTTTGTCCCGAATGCATGATCCTTGATGATGATTTGGATCCCAGCGAACTGGAAAATATGGGGTTTTCAAGAGATGAAATACCGGACTTAAAGGTATACAGAAAAAAAGGCTGTTCGGCATGCAACGGCACCGGTTACAAAGGCCGTGTCGGGCTGTATGAAATTATGGAGGTTACCGAAGAGGTTGAAAAAGCCATCAATGCCAATCTTCCGGAGGACCAGCTCAGAAAAATGGCCATCCAAGAAGGGATGATCACCCTGCGGGAAGCCGGTCTTGACAAGGTTCGCCAAAGCGTAACCAGTATTGAAGAAGTCCTGAAACGGACCAACATTACCAAGGATGCCCTTCCTGAGTATCTGGTCAACCCGGATGTGGAGCAATACGCGGATCGGGAGGCGATCATCCGGGAAGGGAATACGGACAAAGATTTTTTCATGCTGGTTCAAGGCTCTGTGATCGTGGTAAAAGGGGGCAAAAAAATCGCACAGATCGTCCAGCCCGGAGAATATTTTGGGGAGATGAGCGCCATTACAGGGGAACCCCGATCCGCTTCTATTATCTCTTATCAACGATCTGTGGTCAAACGTTTTCCAGGCGATAAGCTATCCGAGATCATTGAAAAATATCCCAATGTGGCATGGCATCTCTTTGAAGTGCTCGCCAGTCGTTTAAACCAGGCAGACCGGAACATTTTCAAACTACTTTCCGAAAAATCTCAAAAGAATTAAATCTGTTTATGGGCAGCACTACATCCTAATTTTCACCTAGGGCGTCCATGAATTTCTTCAGTTGTTTTTCATAATAGGATCGATCTTTTTTTGCCAATTTTAAAGCCGCTCTCCCGGCGTGGACTGCCTCCGCGTATTGCCTGTTGACAAAAAGACTTTCCCCCAGTGTATCATATATATGCGATGATTTTTCATACAATAGGGCCTGCCTGGCAAGAGTGACGGCCCTGTCTGGAACCCAAAACCGGAGATCGGTGCTGGTGGCATGCAGCCAGGCCAGATTATTCAATACTCTTGCATTGTCGTGCTTCAGCTCGAGCGCATTCTCATAAGCCAAAACCGTCTCTTCATACCTATCGGCGCGAAAGTATAAATCGCCCAAAGTGGCGTATAGTTTTTCGTTGTGAGAATTTTTTTGAATCTCTCTTTTAAGGATTATTTCGAAAAAACGGACATTGATCTTTTCGCCTGTTTCACCAAAATTGGTATGATAACCGATGACTCCGACCATCAGAATCCCAATAAGATAAAAGACAATCCCTTTTTTTAGCTTTTTATCCTGAAGGTGCACCCACTCCCGGTTTTCTTCACATTTGGACAAATAATTGATCCGCTCCTTGATGCTGAAGTGATGCCAGTTGGGCTTGTCCATGGGTTGTCCGCTGATCAATGCGATTTTTTTTAAGGTTGAGATTAACGGTTGCGCACTTTGGGTGATCGAAAAGACATAAGTGTCAGCCTGCCTTTCAAAATTACGCATAAAGTAGCCAAAGATGTATCGGAAATAGACCAAAAAGATGGTGATGATAAACAGGCTAAACAAGGCAGAAGCCATCGTGGGTTGCTGAAATCCAGCATTGTCGAACAGGCGATATAGAGGTTCAAAGTAGATAATAAAGTAAATAATGGCATCGAATGCGGCAAATGAAATCAATAGATACCCCATAAAAAAGAGGAGATAAAAGAAAAGATGTTTCTTTTTAACATGACCGATTTCATGGGCAATGACCGCATCCATCTCATGCGGTTCGAGCAATTCAATCAGGGCATCGGTTACAAGAATGTAGCGGAAATTTTTGATCAACCCCATTACTCCGGCGGTCACCATTTTTCCGCCGAAGATGGGCCAACACAGAATGTCTGCAAAAGACAATCCGGCTTTTTTACAAAGCGTTTCAATACGGTTCCGGGCATACCCCTCTTCAAGGGGCCGGCATCCCCAAAACTTTTGTATGATCACCGGCCCGAATATGGCGACAGCAAATAAAAAGATCAGAAAGTAGAGGATTTCACCGTGAGTGGTTGATAAAAATTGCTTCGGAAAATCAAAAGGCAGAACAAAAATAATGTCCGAAATGCCGGACAAAAGGAACCAGGGCAGTAGCACCGGAATTGCAAACGAAATGTTTGAGAAAACATACGATTGTCGGCTAATGTCCACATGGTAGAGTTTAACATAAAGATCATAGGCGGCAACCCAAACGATACAGAGGTGCCCGATAAAAAGGGCGATAAAAGAAGCAGCCTGAAGCGTGGGGATCAAAGCCAAAATAGGGATATCTGAAAAAAAAGAGCTGAGATCCAGAAGATAAATATCGATAGCGAAAATAGCAATGGCCAGGATAGATAGCCGCGTCAGAGTTCCGCTGAATTTGTGGTCAAGATTGAAGGTGCTCGGACGTGAAAGCTGTATTTTCAGCCGATAAAATTGGAACCATGTAAAGATGGTGAAAAGGAGCAGAAGTGAAAGAAACAGCAAAAAGGTTTGAACCGCTCCCAAGTTCGACTCTTTTGCCGGCTGGTGGGTGACATAAATTAGAAGCGCAACGATAAAGTAAATAAAATTGCCAAACATATCGTAACTTGCTTATCCGGGTGAGCGTTTTAAGTACCGCTCCTTTTCACTGTAAATACAGCCGCAGTATTGCTGGCGATACATGTTAAGAGTCTTGGATTGCTGAACGCCTTCTGTCCACCCTTTACGAAAATCGCGGTAGAAAAAGGGAATTTCAAAAGTTCGGCCGATGGATATGCCCAGCGTTTTGATTTTGTCATGATTTTGAAACCTGCTGTACAACAGCGTTGTCGAAAATGAATCAAAGTGACCCCGCCGAGCCAGAAGCGCTGTTGCTTTAAGACGCTGATGATAACAGACAGTACACCGGTCTGCTTCGCGGAATACCATTTTTTGCAAAAAGCCTTCTATATCATAATCGGGTTCGACAATGATCTTGAAATCGATGGTTTGGGCATACGTTTTGAGGGTTTCTTCCCGCTTTATACATTCCCGGTAAGGGTGAATGTTGGACCTGAAAAAGAATCCCGTTACTTCAAGTCCTTCTGACCGAAGTGATTGAACAGGATAGATGCAGCAGGGCCCACA
>PVMS01174505.1_pt1 | contig 12318 bp, 13 predicted proteins | sample 1853461 | NCBI WGS metagenome assembly PVMS01 (sample SAMN08582032, study PRJNA380276) | Marine sediment metagenome, whole genome shotgun sequencing project. | isolation source: ocean sediment barecode stripped | collected 2017
ACCTTCTGAAAGCTCTTTTTCCGATAGCATCCTCCCGAGGTAGATCTCTGCCGTCCTCATTGCCGACAATTCTCTTTTGGGGCGGCCTGATTGCCGGCATCGCTCCTTGGCTTTGGCCTCGATACTTCTTCCCTTTCGTTTGGCTGGGCCCCACCGCTGTCGCTGCCGCAGTCAACTATCGTCTCGGCGGAGAAGGAATCTTGGTCGAGTTGGAACAACGTGGCCCGGCGGCGCTCTATCGTCTCGTGGGGGCAGGTGCGATATGCGGCCTTTTTTGGGAGCTGTGGAACTTCTGGGCCAAGAGCAAATGGGTTTATGACATTCCGTTCTTCGATTGGTTGCATTTGTTCGAGATGCCGCTGGCCGGTTTCCTCGGTTTTTTGCCGTTTGCGCTCGAATGTCACGAACTGTACTGGGTGGGGGACAAGGCCCTAAAGCGGCTGGAGAGCCGCCCCGCTCCCAGGGGGTTCGTATGGCTGGCGCTTGCCGCCTATGTTGTTGCGGTGTTTTGGGGAATCGACCGGTTCACAGTGCTAACGTTTCAAAAGTAATCAGGCGACACTATTTGGCGGCAATCTATTTTTTGGGAAGCTCCGGTTTTCCCGCTTTGACCCAAGCGGTGTACCAATAGCTGGCAATGTCTCTAGACACACCCTCCAGCATCTGACTGATGATTATCGAGGCCCTCAGCCAAAGCCCTTCGTAGTAAAACCGATCGTAGCTCGCAACACCTCTGCGGGCGATGTAGTCGTTCAGCAATATGTTGTCGACCCAAACAAAGGATTTAAGAGGCATGCCGACCGCGTACTCGCCCGGGCGGTCGAGGAATATGGCGGTGGGTGTTTCCACCTTCAGTTTCTCGCCATAAACCTCCAACAAACGACTGTCGAACCGTTCGCGAAGCCCTTCTTGATCGATTTGATCGCCGTCGCCGTACTTGGAAACGTTGACCGGTACCCAGAGCTCGCCTACGTAGTAGGCTATCTCCAGCGACAGAGACTCTATCGCCGGTATATCCATATTTTGATAAGCCTCGATCAGTTTTTCGTAGGTCTCTATCAGTCTCCAAGGAAGGTCCCCGGCTTCTTCGATCAGGCTCTCCCCGTATTTGGCAATCGCCAATTGCCTGGTCACCGGAATCCCCTCGAAGGGAAACTCCTCCAGGCGATCCACCTCGAATAGGAGCCTAGGCTCCACTCGAGCCGGGTCTTTGACGTTGTCCATGAGGTATTCCTCACGTTGTTCGTAGAACTTCTTGATCGGCTTGGGCAGGGCTTCGATGGCCTTTTCGACCGTGAGGCGGTGCCCAATATCGTTCCAAGCCACGCCCTCACCCGCACCACCAAGCCAGGCCGCCAAAGCCACGATTAATACGATTCGCTTGATCATCATCCCAAACTCCTCACCCGTCTGATCTTCCCTCGGGCTCCAATGAAAACCTATTCTAGACCGCGGCCATGTTCCAGGCAAAACACCGCTGGTCTGACATCAAGACACCCTCGCTACGGTGAGAACGTCTACAGCTCCGGCTCCCGACCTCAGGAGAGCCCGGGTACAAGCCTCCACCGTGGCACCAGTAGTAAAAACGTCGTCGACCAGCAGAAAATCTTTGCCGCTCAATGAAGGGGGAATCCTTGCGCGGTAAGCCCCCCTAGCATTGCGCCATCGGCTCCCGGCGTTGAGCTCCGCCTGCGGCGGGCGGTCTTTGATCTTGACGAGAACCCCGCCGATTGCAGGGACATCGGCCAGACGCCCCACGACCCCGGCAAGAAGATCCGCTTGATTGTACCCGCGCCGCCTACGACGCCGGCGGTGCAGGGGCACGCCGAGCACCGCGTCCGGACGAGAGAGCTCCTTGGAAGCAAGGGAGCGCTCGAAGGCCAACCGTCCTAGTGTAGAAGCCAGCCGTTCGCGTCCACCATACTTGAACTGCAGCAGACACTCTTTGAGGCCTGCCTCGTAGGGACCGGCCGCCCTGGCTTTGCGGAAGCTTCGTAGCCGCCGGTCGCGGCAGGGACCGCAATATCCCCCTGCCACTCCAACGGCATACGCCAGCCCACAGCGAGGGCAATAGGGATACTCGATTACCGGTAGGTTTATCCGACACTCGTTGCACAGAGGACCGCGATGCGGCCAATCGAGGTTGATTTGACAAAGAAAACATCGTGCAGGAAAGGCGACGGCCACCAGACCTCCCGCAAAGGTCTCGATCCCACGCCATAATCTCTTCTCAAAAATCAACCCTAGATAGAGACGATATTTTTGAGAACATTTTTCTTCTGGCTCTGCGCCTCAGCGCCTCTGCGGTTTGACTCTTTTTGTATTGCGGAGCGGAGCAGGTGGTTGGAGTTTCGTTCGTCAGGATAAACCGTATCGGCGGCGCTTCTCCCACAACGATTTCCGGCTGATTCCCAGGATCTCGGCGGCGCGTGTTTGGTTGCCCCGCACATGGCGGAGTGTGATCTCTATGTAAGTTTTCTCGACATCGGCGAGCGTAGGCCGCCGCTCGCTCCCCAGCCGAAAGGTCACCGACGGGCTCTCCAATATGTGATCGGGCAGACCGGAAGGTTCAATGCTGTTACCGCTCGACATCAGCACCGCTCGTTCCACCACTCCTTTGAGCTCCCGAACGTTTCCCGGCCAGGGATAGCTCCGAAGCACATCCAGGGATTCCGTGCTGAAATCCTCCAACTCGCTCACCGGTACTCTCGACTTCTCCTGCTCGAGAAAGAATCTCGCCAGAGGCACTATGTCGGCTCGCCTATCGCGAAGAGGCGGCAGTCGAATCAAAAAGACACTCAGACGATGAAACAGGTCCCTTCGAAAGGTTTTGTGCTCTACCGCCTCTTTGAGGTCTCCACTGGTTGACGCCACGATGCGCGCATCCAGTGTCAGCGTCTCGGTTCCCCCCACACGCTCGTAGTGCTTATCTTCCACCACCCGCAACAGTTTTGCTTGAAGTGGGGATTCCAGCTCTCCGATTTGATCCAGAAAGATGGTCCCTTGCCCGGCTAATTCCAGCTTGCCCGGCTTTGGGTCCTGGGCTCCGGTGAAGGCTCCCCGCTCGTACCCGAAAAGCTCGCTCTCCAATAACTCCGCGGGAATGCTGGGGAGATCCACTTTGGTCAAGGCTTCCCCGGCCCTGCTCCCCCAGTAGTGGAGCGCAAGGGCGGCCAAGTCCTTTCCGGTGCCGCTTTCACCGCTGAGCAACACGTTGGCGGGAGCGGAAGCCAAGCGCCGGAGCAGACTGACAATCTCCACCATTTGCTTGTCATGCGCGATGAAAGCTCTCTCCGGTCTCAAGAGCGATGCACGCGTGCCCCCATCGCTCACCCCGGTGACGGCCTCTCTCTCCACTGTCCTATCCTTCTGCGGCAAACTTCTGATCGTCGTCGGCAATCGCGAGACGTGCACCGTCTCCCCACAGTCTTTCCAGATCGTAATGGTTCCGGCTGCGGGGAGTGAACAGGTGAACGACGAAATCTACGTAGTCCAGTAGCAGCCAATCGCCGTGGGGATAGCCTTCGAGGTGGCCCGGCTTGACACGAATCTTCCCAAGCTTTTCTTCGATGGCGTCGGCGATGGTTTTGAGCTGCCGATTCGAGTTCCCGGTACAAAGCAAGAAAAAATCCGTAAAGCTGGCCAAGCCTCTGAGATCCAAAACGACTATGTCATGGGCTTTCTTGTCGCGAGAGGCTTCTATGGCCACCTGCAGCTCGCGCCCAATATTGTCGAGGGTCAGTTTCTTCTTGTTCAAGCTCCTTCCTTATACAAATGATATTTAGAGATGTAGGCCTCCACTTCAGGAGGCACAAGATAGCGAACAGAACGGCCTGCTCGAACCATGGCGCGAATCTCGGTAGATGAAATGTTGAGGGTGACCGCCTGAATCAAATAAATCGCCGGGCCGTAACCGGAAGGAGGCTCCGCCCCATCGCGGAGGGTCACCAACATCGAGCGCATGGGCTCCGGTACCGCTTCATGCGCAGCGGCCAGGCCGTAGCCGGGACGGCCGTGCACGATGAAAGAAAAAGATTCGAGCATTTCTTCCCATCGCTTCCAGGTCTGGATCTCACGGAAGGAATCTATGCCGGTGATGAAGAAGACCTCCGCCGCCGAAGAGGTTCGTTTGATCTCCGCCAAAGTGTCGACGGTAAAGGAAGGCCCGTCGCGATCGACCTCCACCCGGCTTACATCGAAGGCCGGTTCGTTATCAACTGCCGCCTGAATCATGCGAAAACGATCCTCCGCGGCCGTGATACCCGGTCTCGCCTTGTGGGGCGGGATCCGCGCCGGAACAAACAATATCCGATCCAAGGCCATGGCCTCTTGAGTCGACTCCGCGGCTCGAAAGTGCCCCAGATGCAAGGGGTCAAAGGTTCCGCCCAGCACTCCCAAACGTTGGACTGCACTCATACCCGCTCGCCCAGCTTCTCATCGGTCACGGCGCCCTGGATCCGTCTAGCCAGTTCCCGAATCATCGGCTTGGTGCCCTCACCGGTAGCCGCGGAGACCTTCCAGAAATCCAGATCGAGACTTCGAACCGCCTTCTCGAGCGCTGCCAAACGAGCGCCGTCGCCCAGAATGTCTATTTTATTGGCGGCGACGGCTGCGGGTGTCCCCTCGAGTCCCCGGCCATACTGTCTTACCTCTTGCTGGAGCGCCTGCAGGTCCTCCACCGGGTTGCGACCGGAAGCTTCAGAAACATCAATAAGGTAGACGAGAAAACGGGTTCTAAGTAGGTGCCGGAGGAAACGATGCCCCAACCCTGCCCCTTGATGGGCGCCGGAAATCAGTCCCGGAACATCGGCCAGCACAAATTCTTTGTCGTCGCTCACTGCAACCACACCCAAATGAGGGGTCAAGGTAGTAAAGGGATAGTCCGCCACTTTGGGATGAGCCGCACTCACCCGCCTCAACAAAGTGGACTTTCCGGCATTGGGCAAGCCTACAAGGCCGACATCCGCCAGGACCCGGAGCTCCAATCGAATCTTCCGCTCTTCACCGGCCCGACCCTCTTCGAAACGACGAGGCGCCCGATTGGTTGAGCTCACGAAAGTCGCGTTACCACGCCCGCCGCGCCCGCCCTTGGCCACCAAGAGCCGTGCGCCGTCCTCGCGAAGATCACCACGAAGCTCGCCGGCATCCTCATCGAAAACCAACGTACCGAGCGGCACCGGAAGCGTCAGATCCTTCCCACTCCGCCCTGTTCGATCAGAACCTTCTCCATGCCGACCTCTTCCGGCCCGGTATCTGGGATTGTATCGATAAGCGGCCAGAGTGTTTTGATTCGCCTGGGCGACGAACCATATCGAGCCTCCACAACCTCCGTTGCCACCGTCCGGACCTCCACGGGGGACGTATTTTTCACGTCGAAAGCTGACCGCTCCCCTCCCTCCGTCTCCGGCCGTAACTTCGATCCGGGCCTCGTCGACAAACATGGTAAACCCGTTCCTCGTGCTGGAAGGTGCTGGTTTGAGAAAAGGGCAAGGAAGCGGTGACGGCTAATCGTTGTCAGGTAGGGGGATGACGTTCACGAAACGCCCTCGCTGCCCACGATTTTGGAACTCGAGGATCCCATTGACACAAGCAAAGAGGGTGTCATCTTTGCCCCGCCCCACGTTCTTGCCCGGCTTGAACCGCGTGCCTCTCTGGCGAACGATGATGGTGCCTCCCGAAACCTTTTGACCGCCGAAAGCTTTGACCCCCAGACGCTGAGAATTACTGTCTCGCCCGTTTCGGGAACTACCCTGACCTTTCTTGTGTGCCATGGTCCTCTATCCTTCGATGCTCTCGATTTGAATGGCGGTAAAGGATTGCCGGTGGCCGCGGGTGCGGCGATACTGCTTGCGGCGCTTCTTCTTGAAAACAAGGACTTTCGCACTCCGCCCCTGCTCCAAAACGGTCCCTGTCACCCGGACGCCTTCGAGGTAGGGTCTTCCCAGCTCGAGCTTTCCGTCCCGGTTCAGCATCAGGACTTTGTCGAGCTCGACTTTCGCCCCAACTTCCGAGTCCAGCTTCTCCAGTCGAACTCGGTCGCCCGGGGAGACCTGGATTTGCTTGCCTCCACTCTCTAAAATCGCGTACAAGAGCCTACCTCCAGATATTCTTAGTGGTCATTCGCGTCTTCGTCCGCCGAAGTCATGCAGCCTCCGCAGCGACGAAGGCGGGCCAAACGCCAGCGATCCCAGTATTTTAGGCGCACCGCCAGCGTCTGTCAAACACGTGAATCGAGACCTCAAAAATCGTACCCAATCCAAAAATCGAACTTCATGTCTTCCAGGCTGACGGCAAAATCGGTAAGCTTGGACCAGTCGAAATGAAACGGCATGCCGAACATGTTCATCGTCAAGCCGAATCCGTAGGAGGCCAGTGCATTGTTCAGTCCCAAGCGGCTCGTCAACGAGCCATCTATGAGCGATTGTCGGGTCTCACTGCTCAAGAGCGAGAAACCCTCGTTGACGTACGACGCACCTCCCACGTTGAAGCAGAAAGTACCCCGCACCGCGCCGAAGAGCCCTGCCGGGGTGAGCATGGCGTCAATGATGGGGAAACGAAGCTCGGCGGCTCCGTAAAAGCCTTGATTTCCGTTGAAAGAGAGATAGGGATAGCCCCTCATGTCGTTGTTGCCACCGAACCAAAACAAGTCCGGATTCTCTCCGTGGCTGTAAAAACCCCGAAAGCGCATGGCAAACAAGCTGGCCGAAGTGAGCTGGAAGTACTTCCTCGCATCGACTTGAAACGTCTGTCGAGAAAGAAAAGGCCCACCCGGGGAGACCTCGACACTCAAAAGGACGGTACTGCCTGCCAAAGGACCGAATTGCCGAAAACGAGTCGTTTCCTGGATATAGGAAATACTCAGAGGTAAAGCGGTTCCATTCGGGTATCGCTGTGAGAGAGCGTTAAAGACGTTTTCCGGCTGCGTACCGCAAACCTCAAAGAAAAGAAGAGGGTCAACAGATCGAGCAACTTCAGGGTCCAAACAGGCATCCTGAAATCCGGAGCGCTGGCGTATGATTCCGGTCGAGAACTGAATCCGCTTGAATCGGTCCAGGGGATAAAACGCCGAGGCAACACCTCCGCTCTGGCGGATGGTCGCCAGGTTTCCGCTACGGTCGAAGCCGGCAGTAATAATCGGGTTGAGCGTGCTGAAGAAGAAGCTGGTCGAGTCGAAGGCTTGAAGGGAGTACTGTAAGCGGCCGGCAAGATTCGTGTAGGAGCCCGCGTAGGTCCTGAACTCCCGCACCGACAGAGCGAGAAAAGTGAATTGCTGGTCGCCGAGAACGTCGGAAAAGGTGATCGCGCTTCCACCAAAGAAGTCACCGCCGCTGGTAACCCCCACGTTGATAGGCGGCGCCGAATCGATGAACATTTTCTCGAACATCCCTTTCTTTCGCTTGTTCTCGGGAATGACTTGATGGATGACCGGAGGCACGAAATCGATAACCGGGCCTTCGGTCCGCGCAATCTGGTCGGCGGTAATCTCCTTGACCGGGTTATCCAGATCCAGCTTGTAAAGGCCCCAGTCCCCCTTGTAGTAGCTGGTAAAAATCATCTGGTCATCACCGGTGTCGGTGTCCACCACCAGCGCCGGACCGAAATTCCCTCCCAGAACGTCGGTGTACTGAAGAATGTCCCCGGTCTCCAGATCCAGCGAGCGAAGGTTGAAAATGTTGTCATCCTCGTTCGAGGAATAAAAGAGTGTCGCCCCATCAGCGGTCAGCGTCGGTCCGGTGTCGTCAAAGGGGCCGAAGGTGACTTGCTCTTTTTCTTCCGGCTTCTCCAGATTCAAACGATAGATCTTCTCGTTTCCGCTGATCCTGCGACTGTAGTAGAGCCACTTCCCGTCACGGGAAACCGTCGGGAACTTATCGGTGAAGCGGTCTTTGGTCATGTTGACCACTTCTTCCGACTCGAGATCCAACCGGTAAACATCCCCGATGCCGTCCCTCAGCGCCGAGAAATAAGCGTAGCGACCATCCGGTCCAAAATGCGGAAAAGCGGCCTGGTCGAGGGTCATGACGTAACGACGGTCGATTTTGCCCGTCACCACGTTGGCCAGAACCAGAGCCCGCCGCTTGCGATATCGCCCGAAAAATCCCACGTGGTCGCCGTCGTGAGACCAGGCCAGCATACGGCCCAGGAAAGCATCGCCGCCGGAGAGCGGAATGTACTCGAAGTTGCCGGTGTAGCCGGGAGTCAGGTTTCTTATGAACGAACCGTCTTTTGCCGAAATCAGCACCACGTCGAGCTCCCCTTCCTTGCGATTGAAGGAGAGGACCGAGACGAGCTCTCTCGAAGGCGAAGGCGCCGCAGACAGGGCGGCTACGTATTTCCCCCTCCGCGGGTCGGGAGAGAGATTTCGACTGTAGTCGTCGGGAATTTCCTTGTCTCGGAACGGTTTGAACCGCTCCTTGATCCATTTGCGGTACTGCCGGTTGAACTCCTCTCCATCCATCCGGAAGGCTTGCTGGTAGACTTCCGAGCTGACGCCGCCCAGCGCCGCCTTGCGCAGCGCGAAAAGGAACTGACGAACGCCCTCTTTGCCGAACCGTTCTTCGATGAACTCGAAAATGGAACGGCCGAAGTCATAGGGCGCGCGGGTGAACGGCGTATTGAGCTCTTGGGTGGTGGGCAGTCGGTCGTTCACCGCCGCGTCCCGGACCATCATCAGGTCCAGCGAATCCCACTCGCCGGTCATGTAGTCGGCCAGTCCCTCATCCACCCACAGGGGAACACCGGCGCGGATGAGCGAACGGGGAATGATGTCGAACTCGAAGATATGAGTCAGCTCATGCGTGATGAGGTTCTGGAGCTGGTCGGGAGGCTCGTCGATGGGCAACACCAACCGGGTTCGTATCGGCTCGGCAAACGCCAGCACCCCCTCGGGAATTTCGCTGGGAAAAAGGTTGGTTTGCGCAAATTCCGAGAACGTCTTGTAAACGATCATCGGAATGGGAAACGAGATCTCGTGTTTGAGCTCATTGCAGATCTTCTCGTAGGCGCTTTCCGCGTACCTCACCACCCGGCCGAGCTCCTGCTCGAACTCCGGGTAGTAGTACACCTCAAAATGAGGCGAGCGGGAAATGTGCCAGTCGAATTTGTCGTACTTGACCTTGTTCTTACCGTAGTAAGGCGCAAACTGGGCATAAACCGGGCTGGCCAAAATGGCGAGGGCAAGACCGACCCCCACCACCCATCGGATGCTAAGCTTTTTCATCTGCCACCTCGTAGTATTTTCACTGGTCGTCACCTCCACCGGCGGATGCGCTGGGCTTTGGCGGCAGGAGCCACTGCGCTGGGCCACGAGCGGATAAGGCCTCTAATGGCTTCGAATCACGTTATTCGAAAGATCATTTCAGTAAAATTCGAGTCCCACGAAATTTCTGAGGACTCAAAATACTCAAAAAATTAGGAATCAGTCGATCCATGAGCTCGAAATAGGACGAGAGCGCCGAGATCTGCTCATCACGACCGTAAATGACCTCCTCGGTAAAGCGCTCGCGGTGAATCGTCTTGCCGGTGCTGCTGTCGATGAAATAAAGCTCTGCAGCCAGCACGTAGCCGGTTCGGTCCTGAAAGCGATTGCTACGAACCAGACGCGGTCGGCCGAAGGTGTCCCGCACATATCGGTCTCCTTGTGTGTAACCTGAACGAGACTCCGATATGAACCTTAGCTTGCCGCTCACGATCAGCGGATCTTGATACTCTTCTCCGAGCTGACGCCAGTAATCCTCATCGGTCAGGAGCTTATCCTGCTCCATGTCGATCCACTCTTGGCGCGATATCTCCTCATCACCGGCCGCTTGTGCCTCAACCGCCAGCCGCTCGAACTCTTGGAGCATTCCGCTCTCAGCCAGAGTATGCTCGGAGAAATCACCCAAGGGGGCTACTTCGGCATCGAGCACATGAAGGTTCGAGGTCTGGCGGAGCTGATTACGAAGCAGCCTCGTCGTTTCCGCGTCTAGATCGAGATCCTCGGTGGTTTGAGTCGCGAAGGTGGCCACCAGAACCCGGTTGAATTTCGAAACGTCCAGTTTCGCATCGACAGGCACTTCAATGGGAACTTCAAAGGTGGACGCACAGGAGCTTAGCGCCCCTGCCAGGCACAAAACCGCAAGCCCAGGCCAGCGCTTACGGATTGCCGCGGTCTCTACGCTCTTTTCGCTTTCTCTTCTCATAAGCTTCTCTGAAAAGCTCGTAGTTCTGGCGGATATAAACGCTGTCCGGAGCAAGCTCGAGCGCGCGCTCATATTCCCCTTCGGCAAGCTCGAACTCGCCCGATTGCTCGTAAGCGACACCCAAATTATTCCTGGCGCTGGCGTTTTCCGGATCGAGCTCCACCGCCTTCTTCCATCGGAAGATGGCTTCGTACCAAAGGCCCCGCCGCGCGACTTCGATGCCAAACTCGATTTGTTTCTTGGCATCGCCCTTCTCATCAGCTCGAGCCGGCAGGCAAAAAGTAGACGAGGCAATCAGGGAGGCTATGGCGATCTTGAGTATCGAAAAACGTATCGAGATCATCAGCAGTCCCTGGCTTATCCTCACCTCGGAAAGAAATAGCCGCCCAATCAGATAAGGCGGCACGTGGCGGCAAGTGTATGTTATCGCAGCCCCTCATTGCACGCAAGCAACATCGATTTCGGCAGATTATACCCAGTTGGAGGAGAAAAGCGCTGCTTTTTGTCGTCTTTGCTCGCATGAAGGTCTCACCCTCTAAGCCGATTCTAGCGCGCCGGGACCTTCGCTCGCCGTAATCGGACTTACGCCGAGACGGAAGCAAGTGGAGTTAAAATGATATCTGGTCACGATCGGTCGGAAAGCGCCCCCGAAGCCGAAGAACAGCGAGCCGCGTTGGCCCTCGCTCTCCTGCCTTCGATCACCTCATACCAAAAAGCAAATCTGGTCCGGCGCAGCGGATCCTGTGCCCGGGCGCTCGCCTGCCTCCCAAGGCCTATTCCGCCCCAGATCCTGCGGCACGCCGAGAAGGAGTTGAAGGGCTGTGAGCGCAACCACTTCTCGGTTTTGAGCTTATCCGATCCAAGATATCCGGCCCTCCTCAAAGAAATCGCCGATCCGCCGCCGGTTCTATATGTCTGGGGCGTTTCACCCTGGAACGATTCTCCTTCCCTCGCCGTGGTCGGCTCTCGTCGCTCTACTCCTTACGGCACAGAGGTTTGCGAGCGCCTCTCGGCCGAGTTGGCCGGGCGCGGTCTCACCATTGTGAGCGGGCTGGCTCGTGGCACGACGGAGTAGCCCACCGAGCGGCTCTCGACGCAGGAGGAAAAACGGTGGCGGTGTTGGGCTCCGGCCTCGACGTTATTTACCCCAGGGAGCATCGTCGCTTAGCAGAGCACATCGCCCGGTCCGCCGCCGTGATCTCCGAGTTCCCTCTGTCGAGCCCGCCGCTTCCCGGGCACTTTCCTCAGCGAAATCGCATCATTTCCGGCCTCTGCTGGGGCACTGTGGTCATCGAGGCAGCGGAGAAAAGCGGCTCACTCATCACAGCACGAACCGCCGCCGATCAAAACCGCGAAGTCTTTGCGGTGCCCGGGCCCATTGGATCCCCAACCAGCGGAGGGGTACACCGGCTGATTCAAGACGGGGCTAAACTGGTTACGGAGACCGAAGATGTTATCGACGAGCTTCGGCCCGAGCTACGAGAGATGCTATCTCCAGAGGCTTGCGGGTGGGAGGAGACACCCGGCTCCGATCCTTTGAACGATGGTGAGCAGCAGGTGCTTCGTGCTCTGGTCCAGCTCGGGTCGGCAGACGTCGACCGTTTGGTGGTTTCCTCGAAAGTGCCGGCCGACCGTATCACCGCCGCGCTGGTCGGTTTGGAGATCAAAGGGGCGGTCCGCTCCTATCCCGGAGGCATTTACCGCCCGAGGAACCGCAAAAAATGGCCGAGCAGCTAATTTGAGGAAAAAGCTTGCATAAGGCGCTACACTATTGAGATGGCGAAGTCACTGGTTATCGTAGAGTCGCCCGCGAAGGCGAAGACCATCAACAAGTTCCTAGGACGCAACTACGTCGTCAAAGCATCGATGGGTCACGTGCGGGATCTACCAAAAAGCAAACTGGGTGTGGACGTGGAAAATGGTTTCACACCCAAGTATGTGGTCATCCCTCAAAGAAAGAAGGTATTGACCGAGCTCAAGCAAGCGGCACGCAAGGCGGAGGATGTTTACCTCGCACCCGACCCGGACCGAGAGGGAGAGGCTATTTGTTTCCATCTCGCCGAGGAGCTCGGTGTACCCAAGAAGAAAATCCACCGGGTGATCTCGTTGAACATCACCCGGTGGATTTTCTTCTTGG
>PVMS01010064.1_pt1 | contig 12316 bp, 10 predicted proteins | sample 1853461 | NCBI WGS metagenome assembly PVMS01 (sample SAMN08582032, study PRJNA380276) | Marine sediment metagenome, whole genome shotgun sequencing project. | isolation source: ocean sediment barecode stripped | collected 2017
GACAAGGGATGTTTCATACAGTGCCTGTGGGATGCCGTATAATATCGCTGATGCGAACAGGGAAATAGATGATCTTGTCGTAAGACACGCAAGTGTCTTCAGAGAAAAACAGGGTATCAATCTTTTGACAGGTTATTGCGCTGAATCGATTGACACTAATAACAGGACCGTTGCGGGCACTTCCTTGAAGGGTGAGACATTTCAATTTCCCTATGATAAACTGTTAATTGCAACTGGGGGATCTCCGACCATACTCGATCATCCTGGATTTGATCTGCCGGGCGTTATGGCTTTAAAAAGTCTTGATGACGGCAGAAAAATAAAGGCATATATAAAATCGAACAATGTTAAAAAGGCCGTTATAATCGGCATGGGTTATATCGGTCTTGAAATGTGTGAAGCGCTTCGGGCCAGGGCGATAGAAGTGGACATGGTAAAACCAGGGCCCGTGTTTTTGCCATGGATGGAAGAAGAAATGTCAGATGCTGTTCGGAAAGAAGTTGAGTCGAATAATGTAAAATTACATTTAGGCCATCAAGTGCAGAAAATTGAAAGCAACGACCAACATCTTGAAGTAATATGCTCTGATCTTTCCCTTGAAGCTGACATGGTACTGGTTGCCATGGGAATAAAACCAAATAGTGAACTTGCCGCCCAGGCAGGTATAGATCTTGGTATAAAGAATGCGATTGCCGTGGACAGAAAACTCAAAACCTCCAATGAAAACATTTATGCTGCCGGAGACTGTGCTGATGCATATCACGTGGTTACGGGCCAAAAAACATGGATACCTCTAGCTTTAAGAGCCAACAGGGCTGGCTGGGCCGTTGCTGACAATGTCTGTGGCAAGGAGTTAGAGCTTCCAGGCATAACCGGTACGGCGGTCTTTAAGGTGTTTGATCTTGAGGTGGCGCGAACGGGGCTTACCTTGGAAGAAGCGATAAAATCCGGTTTTGATCCTGCAAATGTTATTATCAAAACCCGTTCACGCGCCCATGCCCATCCCGGTGCATCGGTCATCTGGGTGCAAATGATTGGTGATAAAAAAACCGGGCGGCTTTTAGGAGCCCAGATGGTTGGCAAGGAGGGGGTTGCACATAGAATTAATACTCCTGCCGTTGCTCTTCATAGCCGGATGACCGTTGAAGAGTTTTATCAAACAGATCTGGCATATGCTCCACCCTTCGGTCCGGTCTGGGACCCAACGCTTACTGCGGCAAATCAGCTGCTCAAAAAAATGTAGCCAAAGCAATTGGGATAAGTGTTTTACCCTAATTGATCGTAAACAAAACGGGAGAAATATTTTATATAATATTTTTAACCGTTTTGTTTGATGTCCTTCATGAGAAATTCGGGCTAAACTGTTACGGATTAAGATGAGGGATAAGTTGGAGTGTTAAAGAGAGCAAGGGCTTGACGGCTGGATATGAGTATCAGATCCGGTTGAGAGCACCGGGGTTTAAGATTTTTCTTATGCCAGAATCGCACAGAGTTAAATGTTTGGCTGAACGTCGTAAACTGTAGTTATTGAGTACCTCCATACAGCTCTTTTATCCTGGTCCTGTCAGGTGAGCCATCTTTGAGAAGGGGGAAATCATTTATAAATTCAACATATTGGGGTTTCTTGAAGCTGGCGATACGCCCACCGACAAATTTGATAAGCTCTTGAGGCTCCAGATTCTCACCTGCTTTTAGCAGACAGACTGCCTTTATCCCCTCTTTCCACTTAGGATCAGGCACTCCGAAAACAACGGTTTTATCAACGGCCGGGTGCTGCAGTATCACCTTTTCCACCTCAGCCGGATAAACGTTTTCACCGCCCGGCTTGATAAGCTCCTTCTCAGCCTTACGGCCTGCATACCATAGAAAACCGTCCTCATCGAAACGCCCCAAATCTCCTGTATGGTGCCACCCTTCACGGAATATGTACTCATTATCTGCGGGAAGATTCCAGTATCCCTTAAAGATCATGGGGCCTTTCATGGTGATTTCACCAACCTGCCCGGCAGGAACCGGACGATCGTAATCATCTACAAGCCTAACTTCGCCCAACTGGATCATCTTTCCGGCAGAACCCGGTCTGTCATTGTAGCGTCCAAATGTAGCCAAACCGGTTGTCTCTGTTTGTCCGTAAATACAATAAAAGGTTCCTCCGGTTACTTGCTGATATTTCTCTATTGTCTCGGGGGTCTCCAGCCCCATTACAGCTTTGAGGGTCTTGATATCTTTACCTGTTTTTTCGTGCTGCTCAAGGATGGAAGAGAGTATCGGCGAAAAATCGAACATTACGGAAACCTTTTTTTCTTCAATGAGCTCCACCGCTTTTTCGGCGTCAAATTTGCTCATGTTGACGTTCAAGGCGCCGGCGTGAAAGCTGCTTATGGCCATAAAAAGGCCCCCAACATGAAACATAGGAAGAAGATTTAAATGCACATCTTCAGGTGTTAAATTGAAGCAATAATTCAAATGTATATTTGCGCACAGCAGATTGCCGTGGCTCAACAAAGCACCCCTTGGTCTTCCTTCCACAGCCGCGGTATGAATAATGACAAAACCATCATCATTGGAAACATTTACAGCTTCAAAATCTATCTCGTTATCCAATAAAGATTCATAATCGAGAAACTCGCCTCCCTCGGAATTAAGGTTGTAATAGTGTTTAACTGATGGAAGCCGGTCTTTGACGCCTTCGATCACTTGTTGATATTCTCTGTCCACAAACACCATTTTCGGTTCACAGTCATTGAGGTTAAAGCAGATTTCATCTGCAGAAAGCCTCCAGTTGATAGGCAGCACGACGGCTCCTATTGCAGCGGCCGATCCATACAGTAGAAAATATTCGAGACTGTTTTTTCCCCAGCACTCCGATACGATCGCCTTTTTTAATGCTGTTTTTTTGTAAACCACTCGCCAGCCGATCGACGGTCTCTTTATACTGGCTGAACGTTAAAGTCCTGTCATCATCAGCCTCGAACCAGGCAATCCTGTTCCTAAAACTTACAGCATTGCAATTAATCAGATCATAAACGGTAAAATCGTACAGTCCCATAAAAAACCTCTTGCGATTTTATGAAACTCCCGTAAGCCCCGCTAGAGCGGGATTTCCGCTTTGCTCCAACAAGATAGCGGGGTCTCATCTTTTTTATTTGAATTCATCTCGCGCTGCTCCGTTAGGCGAAATTTCCACTGCGTTACAACCCCGATAGGCGGGATCTTCGCTTCGCTTCGACAAGCAGCGGGGAATTCAAATTTAAAACAGGTTACGCGTTCCAACTTTGAACCACCGCTAAAACGCGTAACCTGAACTTTTTATAAGCATTACATTTCGCTTTGTTTTATTAAGGAAATGCAAAGTTAAAGGTTACACTTTTCATTAACCCGTCAGCGTTAAATATGGCTGAGCCCTCTCGAACATAAATCGGAAACGAGAAATCCGGAATTTCTGTCCACCATTTTTCGAGCGCGGCCCAGGGAGATATCCCCTGTTCCTTTAGTTTAAACCCGCCGGTGACCATCAGGCTCAGCAGTGCCTGTCTCGCATCACTTAAAGAATTGAGCCGAATCTCGTTGGTTTTTCCGGCCGGAATCCACATGGTTTCAGTGGCAATGACCGTGTTAAGGTCAAACTCCTCAAACCCCATGGTAAACTGAAGCTTTTCCATCATTACCGGGTAATCATTAGGATTTTGAATTTGAAAGATAAAAGCTAAATTAATCGGGGCACCGTAGTCACCCGCTGTTCCCTTGGTGGGTGCTACCTTTTTTGAATAATACCACCACCCCCAATAATTTTGCACTTCCACGTGACTGAGCGTGACAATTGGAGCCTTGAAATTCTTCTCAGTCGGCTTTACCGCCATTCCCGCACACCCCATGAGCAGGGTGGCAACAACAAACACACTTAAACAAACTAATATAAATGATTTTCTTTGCATTTTTTATCTCCCTTATTCTCTTTAAGGGTTAGGTAATCCATCTCTTTCTTCGTTTGTAGTGCTTTACATCCCGAAAACTTTTTCGTCCCCCCACGTCTGTAAGGCCCAGATAGAAGTCCTTGATATCAGGGTTTTCCAGGAGCTTTTCGGAGCTGTCATCCATGACGATGCGTCCGTTTTCCATTACATAGGCATGGGGAGCAACACTCAAGGCCAGTTTGGCATTCTGCTCCACCAAAAGGATCGAAATCTTTTCTTCCTGATGCAGCTTGGTAATAATATTGAAAATCTCATGGATCAAAAGCGGAGCCAGTCCCATGGACGGCTCATCCAAAAGAATCAGCTTGGGATTGGTCATCAGTGCTCGCCCGACAACCGTCATCTGCTGTTCTCCACCGCTGATAAGTCCGGCAATTTCAGTGCGCTTTTCTTTCAGCCGCGGAAAGTAGTTGTAGACCATTTCCAAACCGTCCTTTAAGGGTCGAGCATCCTTTCTCATATGGGCGCCTACCTTCAGGTTCTGTTCAACGGTAAGATGTTCAAACACTCTGCGCCCTTCAATAACTTGAACGATGCCCATCTTGGCGATCTTTTCAGCTTTCATCTTGTCGATGCGCTGTCCCATAAACTCGATCGATCCGTCAGTAACCTCTCCGTCCTCATGCTTCAACAGGCCCGAAATTGCCTTTAAGGTTGTGCTCTTTCCTGCACCATTGGCGCCCAGAAGGGCCACAATGCCTTCATCAGGGACCTCAATGGAAACACCCTTGATTACCAGGATAACCTCGTGATATTTGACCTCAATATTATTGATCTTTAAGATGGGTTCTTTTTTAGACAAATCTTAAGATCTCCTTGTGGGTTGGTTGAGACGAAACCTACCAGCCGAGCCACTCTTCGGCCCATTTTTCCGGCCAGCGGCCCTTCAGATCGACCACCTCAACGACTTGAAATTTTCCATCCTTAATTTCATAGATCGGCACCTTTCCTGAAATCCTATGATCCGTGGCGGTGTAGTTTAACGGGGGTACACCCAAACCGATGTCAAAATCTTTCATGGTCTCAAAACCGTTTTTAACAATGCTTTCTCCACTCAAATCCCCGGCTTTGTCGGCCCGTTTCATGGCTTCCGAAAGTGCCAGCACATTGGCCCAGGCTTGAACTGTTCGGATGAGGCGTTTTTCCAGCGGAACTCCAGGATTGTATTTTTTGGCATATTCCACAACCTTGTCCATCATAGGAACATCATTGCCAAAAAATGCACAGACAGCCGCTCCCATGACACCTTCAGCAGCTTTGCCGGCCAGCCGAGGCAGATTTTCATCAAACCCCCAGTTGTTTACAATGTGATCTGCGCCGAGTTCCAGTGCATATGCATCACGCACCGTGGCAGCGACAGACATGGTTGTGTTCCCGTGCCAGACGAGATCCGGCTTAAAATCCTTCATAGCCAATATCTGACTCTTTGTATCAATGGCAAAAAGAGTTACGCTCTGATCTGGACCGACCTCAAAGCCCAGAAGCTCGGCCTGGTCCTTGATGGCCTTGATGGGAGCACTGCAGTAGGGATGTGCGAAGTGGTAGCTGGTTACAAATCGTGGTTTTCTCTTCCCGTAATCTTTGTGATTGGGCCATTTTTTGTCAAACCATGCGGTAATGGCGGCCCTGGCGTTGGTTGAATAATCCACGGCTGCAAAAAGATTGTAAGGCGTCTTTGCAGGTTTTGTCAAATGGGCCGAATAGGATGCGGACACATACGGCATCTTGTCCTTGGTCACCGTAGGTGACAGGGCCTCGGTGTCTCCGGTCCCCCATCCCAGAACAGCCACACACTTAAGCCTTTTAAAAAGTTTATACTTGGTGAGGGCCTCGGGAATACGGTAACCGTAATCGAATTGATAAAGCTTAATCTTTTTCCCGTTAATCCCTCCCGTATCATTCACATAATGGATGGCATCAGAAATGCCCAGGGCATAGTCTTTGCCAACATCGGAAGTTGCTCCGGTCACATCATTTAATGCACCGACATTAATCATTGCCGCCCCTGTCATGGAAGAAAACCCAATGATAAGGGCCATTGTAAATGAAAACACCAAAATCTTTGGCCACAATTGCTTTAGTTTCATCGTTTTTACCTCTCGTCGAAAAGTAGGCTGAAATAAAAGTCACTCTAAACCGTTAAGATTGTATCACCCCCTTCTTCCGTCGTAAAATATTTAAATCATTGAATGGTTTAGTAATATTTGTGATCAATTTTCAATAATACCATCTAATCTATTTACCAATTTACCAGATATTTAATATGAAAACGGCCAAAGGTTGAAATAGTTTTTGGTTTGCCACCACCGATATGCCAGTCCTTTGGGTTCAAATATCATGAACACACAAATAGCCAGTCCAAAGGCAGCCTCTTTGAGAAACAAAAAGTCCATCAATAACCTTTCCCCCCAGCTGGTGTCTACGAAATACATGACGATTAGCTGTAGAACTTCCATGACGACGACCATGAATATCGATCCGAAAACGGTTCCATGAATGGAACCAACCCCGCCGATGAGAATCACGCCCACCAGCCACAACGACAGGAACCAGGGAAAGTGTTCTGGACTGATAGCTGCCAGATTGCTGATCCAGAACGCCCCGGCAATTCCACCGATAAAACCGGCGACAAAAAACGCCAAAAGTTTGTATTTGACAATGTTGATCCCCATGACTTCGGCGGAAATGTCGTTGTCACGGATCGCCACCCAGGCCCGGCCTACCCTTGACCGGAGGAGGTTTAACAGGAAGATAATACAGATAATCACCAGGATGAGCATCATAAAATAGACCTTACGATCATTGTCGATAATCCACGGCCCGACTCTGATGGTCCCCGGAGGCAAAGAAAAGGCCTGTCCCCGTCCACCGATCTGACTGACGTATCCTGTAATAAGAAAATCTACGGTAATGAACTGTGCGGCCATTGTGGTTAAAATGAGATAAAATCCTTTAACCCTGGCCGAAGGTAGCCCAAAAAGTACACTCCATATGCCGGCAACAATTGCTGCGATAATAATGCTCGAGGGGTACGCCAGGCCCCAGTCTATCATAAATTTGGGCCATGGAAATTCTAATATAAGCAGGGTGCTTGTATATGCCCCCACAGCAATAAATGCGGCATGGCCCAGGGTTATCTGACCGCAAAAACCGATGAGAAGCTGCACCCCTAAAGCTCCAAGCACCGTATAACCGATCAGATTGCAAATGCTGAGCAAATAGGGATCTGCATACCGTGGAATGATAACAAACAGAATCGCAAAGAGCAGGATCATCTTTCCCTTGATAAACCTCGTTTGCCACCAGGCATGATCCTGGGCATAATTTTGATGATACACACTGCAGGGAAGCCAAGTTGTGGACATATACTACTCCGATTTTCGATTTAATATTGAAGATTTGAAAAAGAAACGCTTGTTCCTTAAATTGTCAATCGTCAATCATCAATTTTCAATTGGTTACACTCGTTCAATTCGCTCCCAGCCCCAGAGTCCGTGGGGTTTGAAAAGCAGAAAAATAACCATGAATACAAATGGTGCCACTTCTTTTACGCCGCCTGGGAAGTATTTGTCCAGGTAGGCTCCGCAAAGGTTCTGTAGTATACCGATGACAATACCGCCAACGATGGCTCCGGGTACGGAATTCAGCCCGCCGATCACCACGGCAGGCAGAACCAGCAGCCCAAGATAACCGACGGATATGTTGAGCCCGTTGATATTTCCCAAAAGAGTGCCGCCGACACCGGCCGCCATAAAGGCAATGGCCCAGGCTGCGGCATAAACAAAGCGGGCGCTTACCCCCAGGGAAAGGGCAGCCATTTCATCATCAGCCGTAGCCTGCATGGCCAGGCCCCAGCGGGTGTATTGAAAGAAACCCACAAAGATGCACAACAGAACAATGGCAGCCACAAAGCTCCAGAGATACGCCTGACCAACAATGACGGGTCCTATGTGAATAGGCTCCATTGAAAAAACCGGCGGGGTGAATACGCGGGTGTCGGTACCCCATATTAATTCCACCGTTCCTTTAAAGAAAAATGTGTGCCCCACGGTGACCATAATCACCGTCAGAACAGGCTCCCCTATGAGTTTGTCAAGAAAAATCCTTTCGGTCAGAATTCCTAGAACAAGCCCGATGATCAGCGAAAAAAAGAGCGCCAGCAGAAAGGGAATACCCATTGAATAAAAGCTTAAGGAAACATAGGCACCGATGAGAGTCAATTCTCCCATGGCCAGATTCAGCACGCCCGAGCACTTATAAATCAGCACCCATCCCAGGGCGACGAGGGCATAGATGCCGCCCACCATAACACCTGTAGTAATCGTCATTAAAAAGAGTTCCATCCTTTACTCTACCTTTCAATTGATGTTATGGGAAATTTTTTTTATCATTAACCTTTAACCTATAAACCATGACCCATGACCTATTAACTATTCCTTTGCATTTCTAATATGAAGATCGGTCTTAATATGGGATATTCGTCCGTCTTCGTATGTAATCGTAGTATCGATATGCACATTATCTTCATCAGAATATAGGGCATCCACTATATTCTGATACCGTTTTTCCACAAAAGCCCTTCGAAGTTTGCGGGTCCTTGTTAGTTCCTCATCATCTGCATCAAATTCCTTGTAAAGGTTTATAAATTTTCTGATCCTGGCGGCTTCGGGAAGGTCTTTATTGGCCTGATGGATTTGTTCTTCCACCAGTTCATAGACCTCAGGCTTTTGTGAAAGTTCCGGGTAGCTCGTGTAATTGAGTTTCTTTTCATCCGCCCACTTGCCCACCACCGAATAATCGATACAGACGACGGCTGTTACATAATCCCGTTTGTCTCCAATCACCCACGAATCCCTCATATGTGGACTGAATTTCAAGCGAGTTTCCAGATACTGCGGAGAAAAGGGTCTGCCGTCACTCAAGGTCATTACATCTTTTGAGCGGTCAAAAACAACCAGATGACCGTCATCGTCTATAAAACCCTTGTCACCTGAATATAGCCAGCCATCTTTCAAGGTCTTTTCCGTGGCCTCAGGGTTCTTGTAATAGCCCAGGAATACCGATGGGCTTTTGGTAAGTATTTCGCCGTCTTCAGTAATACTGACCTCGGTTTCCGGGATGGCAAGGCCCACCGTGTCAAACTTGATATCTCCGCTGCGATGGACCACCGAAATCCCGGCGACTTCGGTCTGCCCGTAAATCTGTTTAAGGTTCACACCCAAAGCGTGAAAAAAGCGGAAGTGGTCCGGGCCCATGGCAGCACCGCCGGTATAAGCATTGCGCACCCTGGAAAGCCCGAGATGGTCTTTGAGTTTTTTTTGCACAACTATGGAAGCCATCCATTCCAGGAACGCCCAATACCAGGGAATCGGCTTCTTTTGGAATTTAAGGTCGGCCACATGATAGCCGATCTTGGCTGACAACTCATAGCATTTACGCTTGATCCAGGCGGCGTCCAGGTACTTGACCTGAACCGTGCGGGTCATTTGTTCATACATGCGAGGCGGGGCGAACATAACATGGGGTCCGATTTCCCGGATGTTCTCCTGGGCAGTTTCAGGCGCCTCGGGGAAATTGATAATGTATCCGATCTGAAGGCCACAGGAAATTGACATCATCTGTTCACCGATCCAGGCAAAAGGGAGGTAAGAAACATAATCATCAGTCTCTTTGCATGGATCTACAGCCATGAGATTTTGGCCCATGGTCAACATATTGTAATGGGATAACAGCGCCCCCTTGGGTAGCGCCGTAGTGCCCGATGTGTAGAAAAGGAGCGCCACTTCATCGCCGTGGCCCTTGTTGATAGTCTCTTCAAATAGATTCGGCTGTTGTTGTTCCAGTTCCCGACCCAGAAGCTGAACTTCCTTGAGGCTTATCAGATAATCCTGATCATAATTGCGCATTCCTTTGGGGTCATCCCATATGACCTTTTCCAGCTTGGGGCATTCATCAAAAATTGAAATAGCTTTGTCGACTTCTTCCTGACCTTCACCGAACAAAAACTTTGTGTCCGAATGATCAATAATATATTTAACCTCCTCCATCAGAGAGTCCTGGAACAGCCAGACTCCCACACCCCTGGCGCACAATGCTGCTATCTCGGCCCACAGGCCTTCAGGTCGGTTGTCGCCGATCATAGAGACCTTGTCACCGTCTTTGAGTCCAAGGCTGATAAGCCCCAATGCTATATATTTGACATTTTCAAAGTAATCGTGCCAGGTGATGGGACGCCAGATACCAAACTCTTTCTCCCTCATAGCCACTCTATCTTTGCCGTACTTACGTGCCTGCTTTATAAACAGTTTGGGAATCGTCAGATCTTTGGTAATTTCCATATGACTACTTTTTAGTTTTGGTCTTAATAAGCGTCCAGCCGGGAAAAGGGCCATTTCTGGATGGAAACTAGAACCCATCTCAAAAATAAGATTAGGGTTCAGGGCAAGGCGCGAAACGGTGAAAAAGCGGAGCATACACGTAGTATGTGAGCATTTTGAATCGTTTCGCAACGCCGCCATGGGCACTTAGATTGTTTTTGAGATAGGTTCTAATTATCTTCGTGTTGCATACAGGTCCTCTTCACCCAGATATGCCATGATCACCTCAGGATGGTTCTGGACCTCCTCAGGTGTACCGTCAATGATCATATTGCCGAAATTGAGCACAAAGACACGATCGGAAAGATCCATGACTACGCCCATGTCATGCTCCACCAGAAGACAGGTGATCTTCCATTGTTCTTCTTCATTAATGTCCAGGATGAACCGGGCCATGTCTTCAACTTCTTCAAGATTAAGGCCGGCCAGGGGCTCATCTAAAATCAGAAGCTCTGGCTCCAGAGCCAGCGCACGACCCAACTCCACCCGCTTTTGAAGGCCGTAAGGCAGCATGCCAACGGGTTTGTGCCGGATATGTTCAATCTCTAAAAGATCGATTATCTGTTCTTCAATAAAAGTCCGGTGTTCATTTTCTTCCCGGGCGGTTTTACCGAGGTAAATCGATCCGCCGGCAATGCCCGATTTGAAATGGAGATGGCGGCCAAGACGGATGTTATCCAGGACCGTCATGCCGCCGAACACCTCAACTTTCTGAAATGTTCTCGAAATGCCCAGTTTGGCCCTTTTAAATGGTTTGAGGTGATTGATTTTTTGTTGTTTGTAATAGATATTTCCTTTCTGCGGTCGGTAAAGGCCGTTGATACAGTTCAACATCACTGTCTTACCGGCTCCGTTGGGCCCGATTACAGAATGAATCTCTCCTTTTTTGATTTTCAGGCTGACGTCGGCCAGTGCAAGAACTTTTCCGAAACTCATATGAATATCCTCTATTGCCAGGAGGACGTCTTTTTCTTTATGCTCATTTGATTCAGCCAATATTAATAACCTTCCTCGGTCTGATGATTCTCCAAAAAAAAGAGATCATAAAATCATTTTTTATTGTCGGCTGAAAGCCTTGATTATTAACAATGTCCTTATGAATAACTTGCATCAGCACCGATTTTTCACTCCAAACAAAAAAATTTAAGATTCATGTCACAAAGCATTCTATTTTTCAACGACTATTATCTAGCGCCGTAAATTAACTGAATATCATTCATTGACCTACAGTTTGTCAAGATCTTACGGCGATATCCTTTTTTCTCGGGCAAGGTTTTTTATTCGGCTTCCAGCCGACATTCTTAAACCCCTCATGTTCCGCCATTAAATCCTACGATAACGTTTTTACGGTCCACAATGACCGGAACCTTGCGCACGCCCTCAGAATATTTAAGCATGGTTTTCAACTGGTCAGCATCAGACGTAACGTCAAAATATTGCACATCCAGGCCCTTTTTTTTATAAGCTTCACGAGCGTCATTTGTATAGGGTCAGGTATCTTTTCCATAGATCAGTATTTTATCTGTCATTGTTGTTTCCTCCTTGCTTTAGGATTATTGCACGGATAAGAAAAAGACAACTTTTTATAATTTCAATATATTGCAAGTGAAAGTTAAAAGGCCTAACAATTATTTAGTGTTTTGTCAATGATTACAGATTGACAAATGCAATAGTGATTGATAAAATTTTTGTTCAATATATAGAATTTTTTTTACCTTTTCTTATTTTGTTCTTTCCAGAAAATTTAGATAGTTCATTTAGAGACCTTTGCAAAACGCCCCCTTTTGCCCAATTTCTGTGTCAGACTCAAATTTTGCACGTAGTGAAGCTTTAGCTTTATCCTCGAAATACTTAATGTATTCGTGCCTGCCCCGTGGGTCCGGAAGATCGTACGGGGTGGTTAAATTTTTCGCCTTCCTTGAACTTGAAAAAAATTGAGCATTTTTTCAAAGGTCTCTAAATAAA
>PVMS01073533.1_pt1 | contig 12316 bp, 7 predicted proteins | sample 1853461 | NCBI WGS metagenome assembly PVMS01 (sample SAMN08582032, study PRJNA380276) | Marine sediment metagenome, whole genome shotgun sequencing project. | isolation source: ocean sediment barecode stripped | collected 2017
CATAATAGAGGATATATAGTACTCCGATACCTTTCTACTTCGTTAAACGGTAACTCCAAATCAAACAAGGATACTCCTCTCAAAGAGCAGATCAATTTTTTGAAATTCTACAATGAGCGATGGGACGACTTTGCAGACTACATTGGCCCGAAACCGGAAGAAGATCCCACTTCGTGGATAATGATTAAAGTTGATGGAAGTTTCCCATATTATCGTTATGCACGATATGGTGAAGAGACGGATGAAGGTTTTGAAGCTTGGGGTGTCCCAGTAAATCCAGGTTATCTTAGAATGATGGAAGGCAGAATCCGTGCGCAGGCAGAAACAGGAATTGATGGTTCGTATATTGACTGGACTCATATTGCTGAAGAAACATCTTACGATGAATATTCAAAGAAGGGATTTATAGAATATCTAAATAATAATCTTCCATCTGATATCGGTAAAGAAAAATATGGTATTACTGATTATGATAAAATTAAACTGCCGGAAAAACGAGGTGATAAATTATGGATGGAATGGATAACTTACCGTGGTACTCAAGTTGCTGAGTTCCATAAACATATGCGAACAGTTGCCCGAAAGTATAATCCACATTTTATGGTCTCGGGTAATGTATTCGGGGGATTTGGCTATGGCCCTATTGCTTATCTTGGAGCCGGAAATATTGAAATGTTAGGGCGAGAAGGTTATGACGATTTTATCTATTCGGAAATGCAAGAGTATTTAGATTCTGCACCCAGAAATATAGATGGTGTTAAAATTACAAATAGCCCTGCGTTAAAGTATGTGTCGGCAGCAGCTCATGGTAAGCCGGTTATTGTTTATGCAACAGAAATAACACCACCAATCTTTCCAAACCCGACAGAAAAATGCCTTAGTGCTATGTCTCAGATAAATATTGCTGAAGCTGTTGCAAACCAGTGTATTTTCAGAGAGAAACGAGAAACTCCACAAGGTGCCACAGAAATGTATTCATTTCTTGCAATGAACCGTCTGGATCTGATAGGATCAAATCTCTATAGTAATATTGGAATATTAGGCTCAATAAACCAATACCTTGCTGATGAACAAAGTTTCGCATTTAGCACTTCAAGAGTATTTACTGATAAGGGAATATCACATGTATTTTTAGTTGAAGATGATTTATTAACAAATAAAGTAAATCAATTTGATTTAATAATACTACCCAATATGCCTTTATTAAGTTTAGAAAAACAAAATGCATTAGTAGATTTTGTTAATAAAGGAGGAAACCTAATTGTTCTCGGTGCTACTGGTATTAAAGACCAGTATGGTCTTGCAAATAAAAACATTCCTCTTTTAGAAGCTTCACAACTATCAAATTATCCTAAAAAAAATGTATCTAAATCCATAGGGGAAGGTAAAATACTATTTATACCTTTGGAAATTCCGGATCATAAATTCTTGACTAAGTATGAACAGAAAGAAGGAACTTTTTTCGGCTCATCAATGGTAGATGTTTTTGCTGATGTGCCGGAAGCTTATACACGAGATAATATGCATCCCGAGTTACGTGAAATATTAGGTTTAGTTGCTGAAGAGTCAATCAAAATATTGAATTCAAATATAACAAAGATGGATGGGGATAATAAGTTTGTTGAATTGAGCGTAATGCGAAAGAATGATGAGCATTTACTGATTCATCTTGTTAATTATAATGTAACCATTGATGGAGATATTACGCCGGCAACAGATGTTAAAGCGCAAATTGCCATTCCCGAAGGCCTTTCAGTAAAGAATATAACTTATAGTGGTGAGTTAGGAGAGATGCAAAACTTAAAATATGATATTGAAGAAAGTAATGGAAAAATAATGGCTACTGTTACTTTTCCGAGTTTGAATATTTATGGCCTAGCAAAAATAGAATTAGAATAAACATCAATTTAATTGAAATGACAAAATTTGCTTTTGATATAACTATTATTATCTGGCAGTATAACTTAATATAATAATAAAAGGAGTTTGCAATGAGCGTTCAAATTAGTAGAAAAAATTTCATTAAAGCAAGTGCAGCGGCAGGATTGGCAATGGCCTATGCTCCAAATGTCCTCTTAGAACAAAAAGATGACCATAATGCCCGAATTGGTTTTATCGGTGTTGGAAGTCAGGGGACAAATTTGTTACAAGTTTGTTTAGCTATGAATGATGTTGATGTCCCGGCAATTTGTGATATTGATAAGGAACACTTAGCTAGAGCCCAACGCTTAGTTGAAAAATCAGGAAGAAAAAAGCCTGCGGGTTATTCAAAGGATGAATATGATTATCAAAATATGGTGACCCGGGATGACTTGGATGGCATTATTATAGCAACTCCCTGGGTATGGCATACTCCGATGTCAGTGGATACAATGAGAGCCGGTAAATATTGTGCACCAGAAGTCTGGGGCGCCTCTTCAATCGATGAGGTATGGCAATTGGTACGAGCATCTGAAGAGAGCGGTATGCCCTGTATGATGTTAGAGAATCATTGCTATGACCGTGATAGCATGGCAGTCCTGAACATGGTAAGAAAGGAAATGTTCGGCGAATTGATTCATTGTCAATGTGGTTATCAGCATGATTTACGAAATGGAAAATTTGATTCCAAAGGTGATTTGACATGGAGGTCCTTGCATTCCGCAAAAAGAAACGGTGATCTATATCCAACACATGGAATAGGACCAATTGCCAATTGTCTTGATATAGATAGAGGTAACCGGTTTGCCACACTAACTTCTACTGCAACAAAAGTTCGTGGACTTAGTTTGTTTGCCAAGAATAAATTTGGCTCAGATAATCCAAATGCAAAAAGAGTTTTTGCCCTTGGTGATATAGTTACGACGGTTATCAAATGCGCAAACGGGGAAACAGTTATAATTAATCATGATACCAATTCGCCACGCCCATATTCCAACATGTACCGGGTACAGGGGACAAATGGATTATGGATGGAAGATAACATGTCCATTTATTTAGAGGGTATTAGTCCGGAACATACCTGGGAACCATTTGAACCTTATATGAAAAAATATGAACATCCTCTTTGGAAAAAGTTTTTAAATATGGAAATAGAAGCGGATCATGGAGGTGCAGATTACCTGAAGACAAGAGCTTTTGTTGAATGTGTTAAACGAAAAATTCCTACTCCTATTGATGTATATGACACTGCTTCATGGATTGTAATAACTCCTCTTTCAGAACATTCCATCTCGCAAGGTAGCGAGCCTATTGAATTTCCCGATTTTACCATGGGCAGTTGGATGAGAAGAAAACCGATTTTCGGGCTAACGAACGAATATTGAATGGGAATAAATATGCAATCAAGAAAATTTTTGATTTATACGTTTGTTTTATTGTCTTTATCAGTATCAGGAATATGTCAGAGTCTTGATGAAAATGTCAGATTGGTTTTCAATATCCATCAGGAACGGGATATTTATGATCAAAGTGATTATGGCGAACCCCCTCAATTTGCAATTTGGCTTGAGGATACAGAACGCCTAACAGTTAAAACAGTCTTTGTAACGCATCGAACTGGTACTGGAGAGTTTGATGGCAAAGTTGAATGTCCTGTGTCACTACCGGTATGGACTGGAATTTTCAGAAAAGAAACAGGACGAGATGATTTCCCAAGACCCTCGGAACCTTTTTTTGATGCTATAACAGGTGCCACACCAAAAGTTGAGGATTTTAATATCTCTGTAAAGGTTGAGAAAGGTGTCAGATGGTTCTACTATATCGAAATGAATGTTGCCGGGGATTATAATAAATCTTTCCCCTATGTCTCATCAAAAAAGCACATTGATAGTCATGGTAATGGACAACCCTCCTTGATATTTAGGGGGGAAATTAATTCGAAAATTGGTGAAACATCAATGCCTGAATTAATTGGTAGAAGCGATCAATATTATTTTACAACAAAAATTAATCCTGACCTGGGAGGTATATATATGGCAAAGAAAGTGTTCTCAAAAATTATTGTTAGTTGTAAGTGAGCTATCTTTAATTTTGGAAGCCTTTTCTAGAAGTGAAGTTTGTTTTGAAATTTTCTTCACAGGTTTGGATCGCTGATGCAAGAAATAGTGAGAGGAGAGCCAGTGGAAAACACTGAAACAATATTTAAGTTAATTGAAGAGGATTTAGTTGCAGAAATTAAATAAAGTGATCTGGTGTTTGAAGATCCTTGTAAAAACTTGAAATACTTGAAATATTTGGAATATTAGAAAATGTTTATAAAACCATTAAATATAATTTTTGTAGTTCTTGCAATTATAGCAGGAATTTCGTCAGCGCAGGAAAATACAATATTGCAGATAAATATTAATGAAAATCATGGATTAGACCGGGATTTGGAATATGTTGAATTCTCCTGTCAGCTTGATGCAGATCTTTTGGGAAATGGGAACTTCTCGTTATTTGCTCAAGAATCAAATACTGGTTTAAAAATCGATTGTCAGGTTTCATATCTGCAGTTAGATAGTGCAAATAATAAATTATTAGTAAGAATCATTTTCCCTGTGTCATTTAATGCTTTTGAGGAAAAACAGTATCTGATTAAAACTAAAAAATCGGGGGAATCTGTAGTTAGTGATTTGAAACTTAGAGGGCAGGGAACAGAACTGGTAATTGAAAATAAGTTTTACCAGGCAGATCTTCGCAAAAATCCAGCAATGGAACCCCAAAGCTACATGTCCGGTCAGATTATGCAGATTTTGATAAAAATGAGATTTGATCAACTTTTAACGAATTCAGAAAACCGGTTGCACTGGGCTCCAAATTTTAAAAGACCAGAACTGGAATATTATACAACCATTGCACACTGGCAACTGCCAAAAATTAATAATCTAAGTATTGGACCTTATTTAATTAGTACTCTGAGAAAGGATCTCGCCCCAGATCATCCGGAAATTCTGCTGACTGCCAGATACCGGTTTTACGCAGGATTACCTTATTTTAGATTTTACTCAAGTATGGAAATGATTGATAATGTATGGCTTGAACTGCTACGCAATGATGAAATGACCTCGGATAGTATGTTTACTCATATGGCATTTGAACGTCCGGATGGCGAAATTATTGACATTGCCTTTTCTGAGAGACATGAACTACTTAAAAATCAGCCGATTGAAAATGAAAGTCCGTGGCTTTGCTTTTACAATATTGACAGAGGTTTTGCTTTCGGCAGTATCCGAATAAAATATGATAATACAGATATAACCGGTGGTGATTCTCCAACCTATCAAGCTCATACTCAAATTGGTGAGTGGATAAAAGGGGCACCGTACTGGAACCGACGACTTATTCATGATCAATTATCCTTTATCCCCAAGGGAAGCTGTTATCGCGAAGACAATGCTTATGTTGTTTTCACAATAAAGGATCACGATAAATTTCAGGATATACGATATTGGGCTGAGCGTCTTCTTCAACCATTGCAAGTGAATATTCAATATCCATAAAAAAATTTCGGGAGAATAAAATTATGAAGAAAATGATTAACCGGCGCAAGTTTATTAAACTTGGTGCCGCAGCAACAGCAGCAGTTCCATTTTCAATGAGTATGGCAAATTTTAATAAAGGTATAGTTCCCCAAAACGGTACAATTCGGATAGGAGTGATTGGAACTGGAGACCGTGGTGAATGGGAATGTTACATCTTAAAAGAAACACCAGGTATAGATGTTGTGGCTTGTTGTGATATAATACCTAAACATTTAGAAATGGGTCTCAGCCAAGCAGTAGATAATGCAAAGGGCTACACCGATTACCGTAAACTACTTGAACAAAAGGATATTAATGCAGTACTCATTGCTACACCTCAGAATCTACATTACAAGATGGCTATAGATGCAATCAAGGCTAATAAACACGTGATCTGTGAAAAGACAATGACACTCAATTTAGAGGATGCATTAGCCCTTTCGAATGTAGTAAAGAACTCTAAATTGGTATTTCAAGTAGGTTATCAGTGGCAAAGCAGCCCGCTTTTCAATCGTGTTCACCAAATGGTTCAAGATGGTGACTGTGGACAAATTACACACATACGATGCAATTATAATCGAAACACAGATTGGCGGAGCAAAGTGGATGATCCAAAAATGGAGCGATTAATTAATTGGCGAATGTATCGTGAGTATTCGGGTGGATTGATGGCAGAGCTTTGCTCTCATCATATTAATATTGTTAACTGGATGTTGAATGCTTCACCTGTAAAAATATTGGGTCTAGGCGGCATTGATTTCTGGAAAGACGGACGTGAAACTTATGATAATGTAAATACGATTTTTGAATATCCAGGTGGAGTAAAAGCCAGCTTTCAGGCAATTACTACCAATGCCTATGAAAATACTACCATAGTTATTATGGGTACTGAAGGGACGATTGTAATTGAGAAAGAAGAAGGTCAAATTGCTCATTATTATTCCGAACCGACTAAAGTTAAAATGGCTTTATCGGATGAAGAATTACAGGAAGTAGATACTATCACCAGTGCTACGAGAAAAGCCTGGGCGCGTAGTGAACCAATTCCAATCACAGTAGAAAATAATACCAAAGATGACTTTGAAACAACCAGAGCTATGTTTTTGGATTTTGTTGATTGTGTGAACAATAACAAAATACCAAAATCAAATATTAATAACGGACGAGATGTTGCAATTGCAGTTGATCTTGCCATCAGGGCTATGGATAATAACAGAATAGAAATGTGGAAACCTGAATACAACGGATAGTGGAAAAGATTTTTTGTGATTTATAATCATATTGAATTAGGTCGAAATTAAAATATAAAAATCAAAACATACAGCAATGAATAATAATTTCTTTAAACTGATCCTAGTAGTGATTTTACTAATAAATTTTTCAGGTTCCATCATAAATGGTTTTGCAGAGGAAATAATACTTGAAAACAAAACCGGTGTGAAAATAGTGATTCCCAAAACAGCCGAAGGTTATGCTCTCGGAACAATATATCTTAATAACAACCCAATCGAAAAATCATTATTGAAAGGAATGCTTTTATTTAAAGATACAGAATTCAATAAAGATATTTGGCTTTATGGTTCGGAAGTAAAGAAGGTTAGTAATCTTAAATATAAATTTTCCGGGAAAGGAAATATTGATGGCGCTAATGTAACTTTTGATATTACAATTGAATTGTCCGAAAATATTAATGCTGTCAATATATCGTATGATTTTGCAGTGGATAAAGATATTCAGAACAGGCAGGCTTGTTTATTGTTCAATACTAATTTTAACTATGATTGGAAATGTCATATGTACCCGTGGGCGGAGGATTCAAGATATATCCAAAGGGATCCTTTAAACTGGATGGGCATTCCTTCCCTCATAATGTATAGAGATGATATGTCTTTAGCCATGATGTGGGGTATTGATCCTAGATCTGATTATTTAAATCCAACTTCCTGGACAAAAGACTTTGGACTTTATTTTATTAATGGTCAGATACCTGCTCAATATAGAGTTGGAGGGGATGAACTAAAAAATGGAATAAACTACCATTGTCCGATGCAAATTATTTTAACCGACAAAACCGATCCGGATTTATTGATAATTGATCTTGTCCAATCATGGATGAAAAATTGTGAATATAAAGTTGAGGAGTTAAAAGTAAGATCTAATGATGAAGCATTAAATTTATTTATTCATGGAAGAAAGAAAACCAGTATGTGGTATCCCGGTAAAGGATATCGCCTTGAAATGGGAGACCCATCCAGTGCATTTATATATATCGGGGAACAGGCTTTGTCAGCATTATTCGATTACATGCTTTACGAAATAACCAGTGATTCGGAATGGAGAAAACGTGCTTTCGAGCAAATGGATTTTATTCTTGCGGGACAAAATAATAATTCTGATGATCCTTTGTATGGATATATTCATACTGCATTTAGTCTAGTCGATTACGGTCCGGCTGGAAAAGGATTTAACAGTTACGACCGCGGCTCAAATCCTGGATACAAAGTGGATTTAAATATTTATCTGGGAAGATACATGCTGCAAATGTGGGAACGTGTAAAAATCCATGAAGGAATAAATCGTAAGGAATGGTATGATGCTGCAATTAAGGCAATTGATTGGGCTGTAAGTCAACAAAACAGTGACGGCGGGTTACCTCAAAAATTAAGTTTTATTCCACTTGAGGAGAGGGAAGACAATGATTGGATGGGAACAGCACAACCGGAATTTGTTAAGTATGTCGGACCAGGCGAGAAATCTATGTCAACAACATCTGGAAGAGCTCTTCCATCTCTATGGCATATTTATAAGATCACCGGCAATGAAAAATATAAACGAATTATGGAGGAGGTTGAAGCATATAATCTTGTCAGTTTCCAGAATAAACTATTATTCAATAGTCATCATCCCGATCTTCCGCCACATACATTAGAGGAGGCAGCTATATGGGGTATATGTGAATATTGGTTATACCGGTACGAAGAAACTAAAAATAAAATATATCTGAAACATGCCGAGGCAAATGCTCATCTATCCTTATCATGGAAATGTCCAAAGCAGTTATCCTGGGTAGATAATCCCACACAACTTGGATCAGCGGAACAGCAGTATTTTCTTCAATATTCAGTTTACTGCTATCAGAACCGTCAGGTAGAATGCTTACAGAAACTTCATAAATACACAAACAATAATTTATACAAGCAGCTTGCTGAACGTGTAACCCAGAATATTTTTTGGACACAAGTGGCAGAAGGTGATCTGAAAGGTGCTACACATGAGCGCATCGCCGATCCATGGCTGGCACGGAATGATGGCAGTGGAGAAGGATTTAATACGATGGGTACCATTTATATGAGTGAACAATCTTTAGATTTACTTCTCCAAACTGTGGAGATGTACCGAACCGGAAAATATGTTTGTAATGATAAAAATGTTATAAATAAATCTTATCCGGATGGTCTTTGTTACTATAGTGAAGATAATAGAGGAAAAGAAAATACAGATATGCAAATAATTCCCTCTATAGGATCTGTTAACTCTCAGATTAAATTATGGGATAATAATAAAAAGACCTGGATACTAAGCAGTGCTTCTGAAACCAATATCACTATTAACCACAAAGTAGGTTCTTTAAAACCTGGAAATACATTTCAAGTTTTATTAGCTGGTAAAGAGGTTGGTTCCTATCAGACCAATCAGGATGGTGAAATTAATTTTTCTTTTAATGGTAATTTTAAGAATGAGACCGAAATCAAACTAATTAATAAAAATTAATCTTTAACGTGTCTATTAGTAAATGAGAGGTTTATTTGAATAAGATTCTACTCTATCTGTTACCAATTATTTATCTATTTACTACTGGTCAAAACATGCTGAAAAAGGATAATATCTTTTCCCCTTATAGCTGGGCCACTTATTATGCCGTAAAAAGAACAATACCTATCAATATTGACGGTGATCTTTCTGAATGGGAAAATATCAAGGGGTTTACTATGGATCAGGAAAAATTCTTCTTCGTTGGGCAGGGAATGTCTTCTGCAAAATGGAAAGGTATTGATGATTTGTCCGGGAACTTTAAATTGCTCTGGGATCGGGAGTTAATCTATATTGCAGTTGAAGTGATTGACGATAAAGTAACCGAACCTCACGGTTCTTTTGTGCATGGATCTGAGTCGGGTTCCTGGGATGATGACTGTATCGAAATTATGTTTGATAATGATGGCTGCGGGATGTCAAAATATTATGTAGGTGATGATTTACATCATGAATTCCACTTTGTATACAGCAAAGATAATCCTTTCGTTTTTGATAATTTTTGGCGACCGAAACAAGGTGCACCTCAACCGATGTTCACCTTGCCGAATGGTGATCAGGAACCTTTAGCTTATCCAGATGAAGTAATGGAGAAAAATGATGTAACCTCAAAATTCTCGAACCCGCCTTATTATGGAACTTATGCCTTCAAGAAAACGGAGAAGGGATATAATTTCGAATTAAAGATGGCGCTGCCCGGTGCAATAATGACAGCTATAAATGAAGGCGGACATAAGATTGGATTTGATATTTGTATTAATGACAATGACAGCGGTGAGGGTGCATTAAAACAACAACTACACTGGTCGGGGATGAATGGAATTTTTTGGCGTAACTGCCAGTTTTTTGGTACCCTTATTCTTTTAAATAAATGAGTGGATTACTAAAGATTTGTATCAACCTCTATGTGAAAGATACTTGAGAACAAAAATAAAATATGGATACATCATGAAAAAAATAATTTCTATAATTATAATTTCCCTAATAATAATATCTTGTGAAAATCAGTCACAAATTACTTACACAGAAACAGAGGGCAATATTCATTTTGATAATACAGTAATAAAATTGTCGATTGATAAAAATATGAAGATGAAAGTTTTATATATTAAAAATGGAGAGACCCTTTCAATTGTTTCAACTCAATCAACTCCAAATGATTACCTCGTGATAAATGGTACAGAAGTTTTTGATTTTTCAATTGAAAAATCGAAATTGAATGATATTGAAAATAACTTTGGTACAGGAAAACAATTAAAACTATTCGGCAAAACCAACGTTTCTGTTGGTGAAAATGTTGTTCATATTGAAAAAATATTAACCATTGAATTATATGATAATTTTCCAAATGCTGCTGTTACTTATGTGGATTATATCAATCTATCGGATAGCCCATTAGCGATTGATAAAATTGTCAACGCTTCATATACCGTGGACAGAAAACTGATTGATCCCACTAAAAATAGTTATGACTTTTCTCTGTTTCAAGGCTGCGGAGTTGACTGGGGAATTGATTACTGTAATATTAAAGTGGATTCCACATACTCTGCAATTAATTTTATGGGTATTACTAATGCACATCGCGACCCTCGTGGGGGTGGAATACCAGTACTGGATTTGTGGGGCAAAGAAATGGGAATGGCAATTGCACATATTTCCACAAAACCGGAATTTGTAAATCTGCCAATAAAGGTTTTGTCCGATGGAAAAATCAGGTATTCAATTGAGCAACCTTATAATAAGCAGTATAAAAAAATACTATTGGTAAAGGGTGAAAAATACACAACAATAAAAAATATCGTTGTTGTTCATTCCTTGGATTACTTTGATGCGATAAGAACATACGCAGAATATTTGAACTTACAGGGAATAAAAACATTCAAAGAAACACCTGAGACCGTACCCCAATCATATTGGAAGACATGGGGATATGAAATGGATTTTAAAGTAAGTGATATTTATGCAAAATTACCTGAGTTTAAAGAACTGGGTATTGAAATGATTGTACTGGATGATGGCTGGTTTTCAAATTATGGTGATTGGGAACCAAGCATAGAAATAGACAAATTTCCTGATGGGCGGAAGAGTCTTATTAATTTTGTTAATGATATGCACAACGAAAAATTTAAAGTTGGAATATGGTGGTGTCCATTAATTGCAGAACCAAATACTGATGTTGCAAAATCCAACCCTGATTGGTTTATGATACAAGAAAACGGAAATCCTTATGTGATGATGGATCCGGAGTCATATTTCTTGTGCCCTGATTATAAACCAGTGTTGAATTTTTGGGAAGATCAAATTGAGAAAATATATAAAACCTTTGACATTGATTTTGTGTACCACGATTGGGCAAATATAATTGAGGTTCCACCTTGTTATAATCCAAAGCACAAACATGAATCACCCCTTTCTCCTTATTGGAATATGTCGAAGCAGTACAAAGTAATGTATGAAAAAGCACAATCGATAAAACCTGGATATGCAATTGAAATGTGCGAATGCGGTCGTCCTCACGATCCGTACAAAATGCCGTATTATAATATCACTAATGCATCCGATGCAACATCCAAAGAGCAAGTCCGACAAAAATTAAAATTGGAAAAAGCACTAAATGGTTCCAAGGTATATTTTAATCCAGGCTATGTGCTGCCGGAAGTAAAAGAGGATTGGGGTTATGATCCGTGTGAAATTGACGAATGCGTTGCAATGGGCGGATACTTTGAAACGTATTATACTGAACTTAAACCTGAAAAGAAAAAGGAGTGGATTAAATGGCTCAAAATATATAGGGAAGAACAAATTTATAAAGGTGAGTATTTAAATCTCTATGATATTGAGTTTGATAATCCGGATGTTCATGTAACAAAAAAGGATGGCATTTATTATTTCTTTGCACCGGGACCGTTTGAGGGTAATTTGGAACTTCGGGGTTTAAAAGCAGAGAAATATAATGTCAGCGATCTTTATACAAGTGAGTTAATTGCAACCATTGTAGGACCGCTTGCCAAAATAAATCTAAA
>PVMS01167940.1_pt1 | contig 12314 bp, 15 predicted proteins | sample 1853461 | NCBI WGS metagenome assembly PVMS01 (sample SAMN08582032, study PRJNA380276) | Marine sediment metagenome, whole genome shotgun sequencing project. | isolation source: ocean sediment barecode stripped | collected 2017
CCATGGGCGCTTGATAATCCGCTCCCGGCGAATTACAGTCCCGTAGACAGCTACCCGATACCCCTCAGCTCCCTGAGGTCGTATATCGTCTAAGCGGAGAAATTCCGTTCCTGATTCTGCGTGTTGAATTCAGCCGAGTGCACAACCGTCTTGAAATTGGCACTCAGCGCGGCTTCCTGGGAGGTCGAAGGGACAGGCCATGGACGATTTTTGAATCGCCGTAACGCCGGTTGATCTGATCGAAAACCTGGTCAAGATTACGTTCGGTGCCGCTATCCAGTCGGTCCCCGGCGGATTTTCCGTCACGGCTTTCCGGTTCCAGCCCGGTGACACCCATTCCGAGCAAACGCACCGGAGTGGTCCGGTGTTTGTCCCGCCAGGACTGAAACAGGGCCCTGGCCATGCGGTAAAGCGTTCGCGTGCTGTTGGAGCAGGCCCTCATGCTGCTGCTGCGGCTTACGGTGCGGAAACTCCCATCCCTGATTTTTACCACCACTGTGCTCGCCAATAGTTCCTGAGCACGCAAGCGCCTTGCAACACTTTCCGACTGGCGCAGGAGTTCGGCCAGCAATTCCCGGCGATCCAGCAGATTGGTATCGAAAGTGACCTCGTTACTGATTGATTTGTCGGGCCGCCCGGGCTGGACTTCCCGTTCATCCTCACCCCGGGACAGGCGCTGAAAGTGTTCCGCACGGTTGCCGAGCACCGGCTTGAGCACCGATATGTCCGAGCGCCTGAGTTGACCGATGGTGAGGATACCCAGCGAGGCGAGTTTCGGTGCGGTACGCTTTCCTACACCCCACAATCGACTGATCGGCATCGGATCAAGAAAGCGTAATACCTCGCCTGGCTTCACCAATACCAGGCCGTCCGGTTTTTGAGCATCGGAAGCCAGTTTGGCCAGAAACTTGTTGTGGGCGATGCCAACCGAAGCGGTCAATCCGGTCTGCTGCTTGATTTCCTGCTTTATCTGCCGTGCGATCGCCTCCAGATCGCCAAACAAGCTGAGACTGGCGGTAACATCGAGGAAGGCTTCATCGAGGGAGAGGCCTTCAACCACGGGGGTGAATTTTCTGAACACGGAGAAGATGCTCGCGGAGAGTTCCCGATATCGGCTCATCCGCGGCCGGATGTAGTGGGCCCGGGGACACAATTGCCGCGCCCGGCCCATCGGCATGGCGGAATGAACTCCGTAAACGCGGGCTGCATAATTGGCAGTGGCTACTACGCCCCTGGGGCCGAGCCCACCGACGATGACCGGCAGGTTCTTCAGCCTGGGATCGTCCAGCAGTTCCACTGACGCATAGAAGGCATCCATGTCCACGTGGATGATCGCGCGCGGCTCCGCTGCTTCGACCACTGTGCTTCCTGCTGTCATGATGGATTTGCCCACAGGCTGATTCGGCTTCATTATATCCGCCAGAGAGAAGTTTCCAGAGACGGGGTCAGACCCCGTCTCTGTTACATGGTGTGGGTGCTTTTATTGCTTTTGAGCATGGTGGCGAGATGGGACTCGATGACGGTGCGGGCGTGGACCCCGTCCTGGGTGTCGGCAAACTGGACTCCGATGCCTGCTTTGCGGTTGCCGGCCGCGCCCCGGGGGGTTATCCAGATGACTTTTCCGGGGATGGGCAGGCGCTCTTCGAACTCCATTACGGTCAGCAGCAGGAAAACTTCGTCGCCCAGGGCGAAATGCTTGGTGCTTGGCACAAACAGGCCTCCACCCGATACAAACGGCATGTATGACTTGTACAAAGCGTGCTTGTCCTTGATGGAAAGCGACAGAATTCCTTGTTGTGCCATGGTTCCCTCCTGGGGTCTGTTAGCGCTTGCCAGGTCACTGCGTTGCAGGCCTTAGTGCGTAAGCCGCGCCCATTGTATCAGCCAATCCTGCAGAAGTAAGTCTTTCCGTACGGGCGACGACAACAGGCTTCGATTCCGGTCCGCTGTTTTTTGCAGCTGTGACAGTTTGAGCGCAAGGCTGTGATCATCGATATTCTGCCGGAATTTATCAGCTGCGCCCAGTGAGAACCAGGTCCACAGCTTTTCCGGCTCAATGTCCGCCAGGGCCGCTGCCGCCCCGGAGGGTGCGCAGCTTCCATCAAGCGTGGATTCAAGCGTATCGCTTACCAGCTGATAATGAGCCATACCGCCCTCTGGCAGCAGTTCGCTTGCCCGGACAGGGCTGCCTGCAGCCGCTTTTAACGCCTGACCTGCCTCGCTCTGCCCGTATCCTCCGGACTCCATCAGCCAGCACCGCGCCACTGCAAAATCCGGCAGGCGGACGTGCAGGTTCTGACACCGGCTCCTGATGGTAATGGCGAGCCGGGAGGGATCATGCGACAACAGGATCATGACCGTATCGCCAGGGGGTTCCTCCAGAGTTTTCAACAAGGCGTTAGCCGCATTCCGGTTCATGGCTTCAGCCGGGTGAATCAGTGCTACTTTTCGTTTACTGATGGTGGTGGTGAGTTGCAGAGTCGAAATCAGCTTACGAATCTGGTCGATGACAATTTCGGCCGCAATTTTCCTTTTTCATTCTCCGCGAAGGACAGCAGGCGAAAATCAGGATGAGCTCCGGACACCAGTAGCTGGCAGGAACGGCATTTTCCACAGGCAGGGAGGCTGCTTTCCAGGCACAACAGCGCTGCTGCCATTTCCCTTGCCAGCCCCAGTTTTCCGGTACCGCCCGGACCGGATAATAAAACAGCATGCGCAAGGCGGTCACCCTGCAGGCGCTCGCGGAATTCTTCACGTACCGGGTCCAGCCAGGGCATGGTCATGATCCCAGCCTCCGCTCGAGGATGGATTCGATCTGAGACCACACCTGGTCTGTCTCCCGGGAGGCGTCGATGAGCTCGAAACGGTCATTCATGGTCTCCACCCGGGTCAGGTATGCTCGCCTGACCCGCCCAAAAAACTCCAACGACTCCTGTTCAATGCGGTCAGCTTCACCCCTGATGGAAACACGCTTCATTCCCTGATCCACCGGCAGGTCGAGCAGCAGGGTCAGATCCGGCTGCAGGTCACCGTGCACCATGTTCTCCAGTGCTGCTATCCAGTCAGCGGACATCCGTCTGCCGCCGCCCTGGTAGGCCCAGGTAGCGTCTGTAAAACGATCGCACAATACCGTGTCGCCACGAGCAAGGGCTGGACGGATCAATTCTTCGAGATGTTGTGCGCGCGATGCGAACACCAACAGCAGTTCCGACAGGCTGGACAATTCCGCGTGCTGGTCATCCAGCACAATGGCGCGAATTTTTTCGGCAAGGGCCGTTCCGCCCGGCTCCCGCGTTCTCACCACGCGGTGTCCGCGCGTTTCCAGCCAGCCGGCCAGCCGCTCCATCATGGTGGATTTGCCAGCGCCTTCCCCGCCTTCAATGGTAATGAAACTGCTCTGCATCAATTTTTTCCGATCAGCTGGTTTACTGCTTTTTGGTGCGCTTCCAAAGTCGCCGAAAAAGTATGCCCACCCTTTCCATCCGCGACGAAATAGAGCGCTGTGCCATCGTCGGGCTGGCCTGCGGCAAAAAGCGACGCCCTGCCCGGCATGGCAATGGGTGTCGGCGGCAGGCCGGAGCGCGTATAGCTGTTGTAAGGCGTATCGGTCTGCAAGTCCCGGCGGCGAATATTTCCATCAAATGAATCTCCCATGCCATAGATTACAGTGGGATCCGTCTGCAGTCTCATTCCTTTTTGCAGGCGGCGGAGAAACACGCCTGCGACCTGGGCGCGTTCATCATCAATCGCCGTTTCCTTCTCGATGATGGAAGCGAGGATGAGTAACTCGTAGGGTGAATTCAATGGGAGTCCGGTGTTCCTGGCCTGCCACGCACTCTCCAGGGCATTTTTCATCGCAGTGTGGGCCCGGTCAAGGATTTCAAAGTCTGAGCCGCTACGGGTAAATTGGTAGGTTTCCGGAAAAAACCAGCCTTCGGGATGATCAATGTGCAAACGGGAAGCAATATCTGTGGCGGCTTCAGCTGCATCCTGATGCAAGGTATTTTGTAAGACCTGGCCCGCAGAAAGGGCCTGCAACAGCTGGGCAAAGGTCCAGCCCTCCACCAGCGTGAACCGGTATTGAATCACGGCGCCACTGGATAAAAGCTGCAGCAGACTGCGTGGCTGGATCCCGGGTTCCAATTGGTATTCTCCCGCTTTAACGCCCGGCGGTTCGAGCCGCATCAACAACTTCCATTGCCAGGACTCCCGGGTAAATCCCGCACGGGCCAGCTGCCTGATGATGCTGCTGCCGGGCGTACCCGGATCAATCAGCAACACGTACCCTTCCGCGGGCAGCGTGAGTGGATCATCCAGGAAACGGCTGTACTGTTGCGATCCGAACAGCGCTGCAAAACCCGCCGCAATAAGCAAAACTCCCGCCAATGCAATGAAACGCTTCATTGGCGGCAATTCAGCTTTCAGGCCCTTGCGGGAAAGTGATGTCCGCCAGCCATTGTTGTATTTCCCGCGTCACCGGCCCGATGGGGTATTCCCAGTGGTCGATGCGGATTACCGGGAAAATGCCGCGCACCGAGTTGCATACAAATACCTCATCCGCTTCTGGCAGCATATCCAGCGTGATCCTTCTCTGCTCACAGCGCGATTTGAAGGCCTTGAGGATATTTGCCCTCATCACGCCGCGCACACCGCAGCGATCCATCCGTGGCGTTATCAGGTTGAGGCCACTGACCAGGAAAATGTTGGAAGAAATCGCGCTGATGACATGATCTTCCGGGTCGAGCAGGATGCCCTCGTGAATGGACTTGTCATTCCATTCCGCCCTCGCCAAAACCTGTTCCAGCCGGTTGAGATGCTTCAGGCCCGCCAGGGCCGGCTGCAATCCAAGCCGTAACTTGCAAATCCGGGTGCGAATACCTGTTTCCACCAGCTTGCCCGGATCTTTCGGCCAGGCGTAGGAACAAACAATGCGGTTGCTCACGGCTGGAAATTCCGGTGCATAACCCCTGCCCGAAGTTCCTCGCGTGATGATGATCTTGACCACACAGTTTGGATGTCCGGCGCTTGCGGTCTGAACTTCCCGCAACAGAACAGACTGGGGTGTCACCGGCAGGCCGAGTTGTTCACAACCCGCTGACAGGCGGTCCATGTGCGCCTGCCAGAACCTGGGCTGGCCACGGATCACAGCCATGGTTTCGAACAGACCATCCCCGTAATGAAGGCCCCGGTCCGCCGCCAGAATCCGGTCACAAATCTCACCATCAACCAGGCACTCAAGCATGCCGCCTCTCCCTGAATCGCATAGTGTACGATTCCACAGCCATCAGCATGCCCCGGGCCTTGTCACGGGTTTCAAGCACTTCACGCTCAGCCACGGAATCCGCCACGATGCCACCGCCGGTCCGGAACGAAAAATCCCTGCCCTGCACCAGCATGCTCCTGATCAGGATATTCAGATCCATGCTTCCATCCCGGCCCAGGTACCCCATGGAGCCGGTATAAAAACCCCGCCCCACCTGTTCCAGTTCCGCAATGATTTCCATGCACCGGACTTTCGGACAGCCGGTAATTGTCCCTCCAGGGAACACCGCCTTGATGGCGTCGACCGGGCTGGCGCCGGGCAGTAGCTCACCACGCACATTGGAGACAATATGGTGAACATGGGCATAGCTCTCCACCACCATTAATTCATCGACTTCCACCGTACCGGGTTTGCAGACCCGGCCCAGATCGTTGCGTTCCAGGTCGATCAGCATGATGTGTTCCGCCCGTTCCTTGATATTACCGATCAATTCGTTCGACAAAGCCCGGTCGTGCTCGGCATTGTCACCACGTGGCCTGGTGCCGGCAATGGGCCGGGTCTGGATGGCTCCATTTTTGATCTGTACCAATCGCTCGGGTGATGAACTCAGTATCACCTTATCGCGCCAGCGCAACTTGCCTGCAAAGGGCGCCGGATTGCAATAACGCAGTGAGCGGTAAAGATCCGCGGCGTCGATGGGCGTCTCAAAAGCTCCGGTCCACGGCCGTGAAATATTGACCTGGAAAACATCGCCGGCCAACAGGTATTCATGGATTCGCTCTACCGATGCTTTGTATCTTTCCGGGTCTTCTTCGCCAAGGCTGCTCAACTCACCGGAAACATCACTGCGTACCGGCGTCAGTGGGCAGTCAAGACGGGACTTGATCAGAGCCAGTACCGCCGCTGACTCCGCCACAATAAGCGACCTGTCCCGGGCAGGATCTTCCGGATCATGGAAAACAATAATCGCCCCAGGGCAACGGTGGGCGATCGCATCGGGCATGCCGGTCCGGTTGGGAGGAAGAGCAAGTCTGCTTTCAACCTCTCCCGCCATTTCATAACCGAGATAAATAAACCAACCCCCGGTAAACGGGATAAGCGAACTGTGATCCCCCCTGGTTTCAGCGCTGCCGGTTTGCTCACGCTGATACCAGGACTCGAGCCGTTCGAAAAATGAATTCCCCTGGCCCGGGCCGCTCAGGCCATCATCCGGATCAAGCACCAGCACTTCACTGCCCGCAAACAGCAACAGACTGTGCGAACCCGGCGCTCGCCTGGCGGAGCTTTCCAGCAGATATGGAAATTGATTGGGAAAGGTTTCCGAGAGATCCAGAAGGTCCGGCGCGTGGTCAAGCCACCGGAAAAAGCAGCCTGGCCCCTCAGAAATCACGGCCGGCTCAATCCCGGTACTTTTTGAAGATCAGTGTTCCGTTGGTACCGCCAAAACCAAAAGAATTGGACATTGCGATGTTGACGGGCATTTCCCTTGCAGTATGAGGCACAAAGTCCAGATCACAGCCTTCATCCGGATGATCAAGGTTGATGGTTGGTGGAATGATTCCGTCACGCATGGACAGCATACAAAAAATAGCCTCGACCCCACCGGCCGCACCCAGCATATGCCCGGTCATGGATTTGGTTGAACTGATCGCCACCCGCCAGGCATGATCACCGAAAGAATTTTTGATCGCGTCCGTCTCCGCCCGGTCTCCCAGGGGGGTCGAAGTACCGTGGGCATTGATATACTCAACTTCCTCCGCGTTTATGCCGGCGTCCTTCATAGCGATATTCATGCAACGGGTCGCGCCTTCTCCGTCATCCGGCGGAGCGGTTATGTGATAAGCATCTCCGCTCATGCCAAATCCGATAATCTCAGCGTATATGGTTGCTCCACGCTTTTTTGCGTGCTCCAGTTCTTCAACCACCACGGCACTCGCTCCGTTGGCCAGGACAAACCCATCCCGGTCACGATCCCACGGGCGGCTTGCTCCCTCCGGGTCGTCATTGCGTGTGCTCATGGCCTTGGCTGAAATAAAACCGGCCATGCTGGTCGGCGTTGTAGCATATTCTGCGCCACCAGCCACCATCATGTCGACGTCCCCGTAATTGATCATACGAGCCGCCATTCCGATGTTGTGCGTGGATGTCGAGCAGGCTGTGACTATGGCGAGGTTCGGGCCTTTGTAGCCGTAGCGGATTGACAGGTGCCCGCCAATCATATTGACGATCGAACCGGGGATGTAAAAGGGTGATACCCGGCGATGCCCCTTGTCCCTGAATGTCATCATCGTGTTCTCGATGGTGGCAATCCCGCCTATCCCGGAACCCAGTGCAAATCCAACGCGCTCAGGGTTTATTCCGTTGTTCTCTTCCAGCAAGCCGGCTTCGTCCATTGCTCCCTGCGCAGCCGCAAGTGCGTAATGCATGAACTTGTCATAGCGCCGTGCTTCCTTGCCGGGTATGAAATCCGTTGCTTCGAAGTTCTTGATTTCACCGGCAATCCGGGTAGCCATGCCGCTGACGTCAAGTTCCGTAATCAGGCCAACGCCACTGCGGCCGTTACAGACAGCATCCCACGCCTCCGCAACTGTATTGCCAACGGGGGATATCAGACCAAGACCTGTGACAACGATGCGACGCTGCGACACGATTTTACCTCACTTGGCAAGGTTCAGGGTTTACCATAAACAACGGCCGGCACTTGGCCGGCCGCCCTGAACCATGTGGAATAGAATTCTTCAGACGTTTGCTGTGACGTAATCAACGGCTTGTTGAACACTGGTGATTTTTTCCGCTTCTTCATCCGGAATTTCACATTCAAATTCTTCTTCGAGTGCCATGACGAGTTCAACGGTGTCCAGGGAGTCTGCGCCAAGATCATCGACAAAGGACGCGCCAGGCGTTACTTCATCTTCTTTGACACCGAGTTGTTCAATTACGATTTTTTTGACGCGCTCTTCAATGCTGCTCATTTATGTAGATTCCTCTATCGGGGTTGCAGGGCCGCAATTTTAGTTAATCTGCGGCTCCGATGCCAGCTTTTTACCTTTCGCAATGGTATGTTACTCCATGACGTTAAAAAAACATTAATATCTATATATTTCAGTATGATACAAAATTAACCTAGAAACTATGCCATATACATGCCTCCATTGACATGCAAGGTCTGCCCGGTGATATAAGCCCCCTGCTTCGATGCCAGGAACAAAACGGCTGCCGCTATGTCCCCGGCTTCGCCCAGTCGCCGCAGCGGGATATCGTCCAGCAGGCTCTCTTTTTGCGCCTCATCAAGCGCCCTGGTCATGTCGGTATCGATGAATCCGGGAGCCACCACATTGACCGTGACCCCACGCGATCCGATTTCCCTGGCCAGCGATTTGCTGAAGCCTATCATACCGGCTTTGGCAGCAGCATAATTCGTTTGCCCGGCGTTACCGGTGGCAGCGATCACCGAGGAGATATTGATAATCCGGCCCGAACGGGCTCGCATCATGCCCCGCAGACAGGCCTTGCTCAGGCGGAAAACAGAGCGCAGATTGGTATCGATAACCGCGTTCCAGTCGTCCTCCTTCATTCTCATTAATAGCTGATCACTGGTGATGCCGGCATTGTTGACCAGGATTGCAGGCGCGCCCAGTGTTTCTTTAATCCGCGAGACCAGGCCAATTGCTCCTTCAGCGTCATTGACATCCAATACTTCTCCGCAACAGCCATCAGCAATCCCGGCCAGGCGGTCAGCTATGGCTGCTGCACCTTGTTCCGTGGTTGCCGTACCCGCAACTTTTGCCCCCGCAGCGGCAAGTGTATCAGCAATACCTGCCCCGATCCCCCGGCTCGCGCCTGTAACGATCGCCACCTGCCCGTCAAGTCTCAATTCCATTAATCAACCACCATCATCCATTAAAATCATCCAGGGCTTCAGCCAGACTTTCCCCGCTTACCAGCGCAACGGTAGAAACATTCCGGGAGATCCGCCGATTGAGCCCGAACAGCACTTTACCGGGCCCACACTCCGCAAACCGGGTAACGCCCTCGCCGATCAGGGCCTGGACCGATGCCGACCAACGAACCGGTTGCCAGATTTGCCGGACCAGTACATCGCGTATCTCTCCGGCTTCGGCGTGAAACTGTGCGTCTACATTATGCACCAGCGGAATCTTTCCCGGGTTGATTGAAACGCGTTCCAGATCGCCAGCCAGTTTTTGTGCCGCCGGCTGCATCAATGCACAATGAGCCGGGACGCTGACCGCCAGCAGAATGGCGCGCCGGGCGCCCGCCCCGGTGGCGAGTTCACAGGCACGATCAACCGCAGCCTTGTCACCTGCAATGACAATCTGGCCCGGCGAATTAAAATTTGCACAGGACACGACTTGCCCCTGCTCTGCTTCAGCGCAGATGCGCGAAAGCTCGTCGTCTTCCAGGCCAAGAACGGCTGCCATGGCGCCCGCTCCCGCCGCGGTCGCAGCCTGCATAAGGCGGCCACGTTCAGCGACCAGGGCGACTGCATCCTCGAACTCAAGCGAACCGCTGGCAACCAGGGCACTGTACTCGCCCAGGCTGTGCCCTGCCAGATAGTCCGGATCGATTCCGCCGATCGATTTCCAGGCGCGCCAGGTCGCGATATCTGCCGCCAGCATGGCTGGCTGAGTGACTTCGGTCTGGTTCAGGCGCTCTTGTGGACCCTTCTGGCAAATATCCCACAGGTCGTAACCCAGCACTTCGGAAGCGGTTCTGAATGTATCCCCGACTTCTGCAAATTGCTCGAGCAGCCCCGACATCATGCCCAATGATTGTGAGCCCTGGCCAGGGAACAGAAATGCGGTTTTATTCATTTCAGTATTTGATCAGGGCTGAACCCCAGGTGAACCCGCCACCAAAGGCTTCCAGCAGCAGCATATCGCCGCGCTTGATTCTGCCGTCCCGGACCGCCTCATCCAGCGCCAGCGGGACGGACGCCGCTGAAGTGTTGCCGTGACGGTCTATCGTTATGACGACCTGATCCATGCTCATGTCGAGTTTCCGGGCCGTCGCGCTGATTATTCTCAGGTTGGCCTGGTGCGGGATCAGCCAGTCAAGTTCCGACTTGTCCATTTGATTGGCCTCAAGAGTTTCATCCACGATTCTGCCCAGGGTTCGCACCGCAACCTTGAATACCTCGTTGCCTTTCATCTGGAGTTCTACTCTGCCATCGTTGTCTTCAAGCCGCTTGAAGCCCCTGGACACACCCACTTCAGAATTGAGCAGGTCTGCGTGATTGCCGTTGGCATGGATGTGCGTGGAAAGAATGCCGGGCTCCTCGCTTGCCTCCAGCACCACGGCGCCTGCACCATCACCGAACAGTACGGCAGTTTCCCGCTTGTTCCAGTTGACCATCTGGGTCAGGTTTTCCGCGCCGCAGACCAGCGCTTTTTTTTACATCACCACAACGGATGAACTTGTCTGCAATGCTGAGTGCGTACATGAAGCCTGAACACGCAGCGTTTACATCCATCGCGCCGCAATCCGGCAGGCCAAGTTTCTTCTGAATGAGGCACGCCGAACTTGGAAAAATCAAGTCAGGGGTAGTTGTACCCAAAATGAATAAATCGATCTCCCCGGGATCCACTTCGGCCGCCTCAATGGCTTTTCGACAAGCGTGTTCGGCCAGAAAGGTAGTAGGCTCATCATCACTGGAGATCCGGCGTTCAGAGATACCTGTCCTCTCACGGATCCACTGATCACTGGTATCCAGGGTTTTTTCGAATTCCTTATTGAGGACCACTTTTCGCGGGAGGTGACTGCCGGTTCCGCTGATTCTTGAGTAGGTCACTATGTGGTCTCCAGATGATACTCGTGGATCGATGCCCCAATGCTGAGCGGCACCTGCCTGCGGGCTTCACGCCCGGCTTCCAGTATGGCACGGGTCATGCCTTTACAATTCGCTCCGCCGTGGCTTTTAACCACCACCCGGTTCAAGCCCAGCAATGGCGCACCATTATGCGATGAAGGGTCTCTGCGCACCAGTAAACGCTGCAACGCTGGTGCTGCGAAGAGGGCGCCCAGGCGGCTGACCCAACTCTCGGCCAGTGTTGCCTGCAATTCCTTCATCATCATCCGGATAAGGCCTTCGGCGGACTTGAGGATCAGGTTACCGGAAAAACCATCACAAACAGCAATATCTACGCTGCCATCGAAAATATTGTTGCCTTCGATGAAGCCAACGTAATTCAGAGGCAGCTCACGCAAGAGCCCATGTGCTTCACGCACCAGGTCATGGCCTTTGCTGTCTTCATGGCCGACGTTGAGCAGACCGACGCTGGGGTTTTCCAGCCCATCCGCCAGTTGCGCGGTTACTGAGCCCATCACCGCAAACTGCACCAGCTGTTTTGCGCCCACTGTCAGATTAGCGCCCAGATCAAGCAGGCCTGTATGGCCCTGGACGTTGGGTGCATACGCCATCAGTGCAGGCCTTTGAATACCGGGCAGCGTACCAATCAGCTTAACGCCCAGCACCATCATTGCCACGGTGCTCCCGCCACTGATGCACGCGTCCGCCTCTCCCTCGGCTACGAGTTCGAAGGCATTCCACATGCTGCTGTTTTTTCCTTGCCTCAGCACCGCTTTGGGTTTTGCATCCATCGGGATGATGGAATCAGCTCCCTTTATGCCGATTCGCTCCCTGAGGACGGGCGAAGCGCTCGCAAGGATGTCCTTAATCCTGTTTTCGTCACCTGCAAGGATCATCCGCAAATCAGGGTCAGCCTCGAGCGCTTTGAGTGTTGCAGGCACTGAAACATCGAGCTGCCGGTCACCGCCATGGGCATCCAGAGCCACGATCGTCGTTGCGTTTTCACTCATATCCGGGGATGGCGACCAGAGGGAATACCGACCGGCATTACCTCACGGGACCGGGACAGGAACCATACCCTGTCCCGGTTCAGTGCCCTTATTCGTCCTCGAATTCTATTACCGGCGTATCGATTACCTTGCGGCCCTTGTAGTAGCCCTCGGGGCTCACATGGTGGCGGGTATGGGGCTTACCCGTGGTTTGCTCGACCGTAAGCGTAGGCGC
>PVMS01030708.1_pt1 | contig 12312 bp, 10 predicted proteins | sample 1853461 | NCBI WGS metagenome assembly PVMS01 (sample SAMN08582032, study PRJNA380276) | Marine sediment metagenome, whole genome shotgun sequencing project. | isolation source: ocean sediment barecode stripped | collected 2017
AGAACCTGCTTGAGCAAAAAGAAAAGCTGGAGAGATTATTAAAAATAAGCCTATAAATAACAAATATTTCATGGGCGCAGAATATAAGACTATTTAGTCTTATAAAATTACACCATAAACAATAGTTAACCAAATATTTTAATAGGGATGGAATATATTGTTGTCCACTTAGTGTGTAAAAATTGCTTTATCTAAGAGAATAATCATCAACAAGGAATAGATAGGGAAGGCTTTGATCTTCAAAAGGATTTAATAGATAAAGTCTCAATTTATATGAAAAAAACTTGAAAACTTTTTGAAAAATAGCCGATTCTATTCCGCTAAATAACTATTGTTTACGAGATTGATATCTGCCATTAATTTTGATGTATCAATGGTTATGCTTTTCACCTTTTTATCACTTGAAAACTCAAATTCATATGTTGGATATGCCCAAGCCCAATCTGGTAACACATTCCAATCTTTATTTGGATTTGGATTTGGTTTTTCAGCACGCATCATTTGTAGCGGAATGTAAAAGATTTCTTCACTACCATCTACATACTTCACGCTAATATCTATAGGCATAGGCATTAAACCAATTCTTTCTAATGTTATTTTAGTTTTAGTTTCTTTTGAAAAAACCTCTTTTATCCCGTAATCAATAGCGTTAGTGGTTTGTGCAAAATCTGTTAGATACCAATCTAATTCTGCTCCTGAAACTTTTTCTGCTACACGAATAAAATCATTAGGCGTTGGGTGCTTAAATTTCCATTCGTAATAATAGCGTTTTATTGTTTTTTCAAGATTTTCTTTTCCGATCACATAGCCCAATTGAGAGATAAATACTTCACCTTTACTATAAGCACTAATTCCATAACCAATACCGCTACTATACCTGTCTGCGTGCGTAGTTAAGGGTTGTTCAATTCCAGAAGTAGCTAAATAGGAATAACTCCTGTAAGAATCGCTAGATGTGTTTGTTTTATTTTGCTTCATGATTTCATTCATAGCCTTTCCAGAGATATATCCTGTAAAACCCTCATCCATCCATTCGTGCTTACTTTCGTTGGTTGCCAATAAAAACTGAAACCAAGAATGTGCCATTTCATGTGCTATTACACCAATTAAACTATTCAGGCTGCGATTTCCTGTTATAAGCGTACACATAGCATACTCCATACCCCCATCACCACCCTGAACAACAGAATATTGTTTATAAGGATAGTTGCCAATATTCGTATTGAAATAGGTCATTATTTCAGCTGTTTTTGGCTGAAGGTTTTTCCAGTTTTCAATTATTTCAGGGTTATTTTTATAATAAAAGTTTAATGTAACATTATTTGGACCAGGGAAAGTATCATGAATAAACTCATTGTCTGCAACCCAGGTAAAATCATGAACATTAGGGGCATTAAAATGCCAGGTTCTTGTCTTTTTTCTTGATTTTTTTCCTAAACCATCTTTGTCTCCATTCTGAAGATAACCAGAACCTCCAATTATAAAATTCTCATCAAGTTTTATACGGACATCAAAATCTCCCCACACCCCATGAAACTCACGAGCTATATATGGATCGGCATGCCATCCCTCAAAATCGTATTCGGCAAGTTTTGGATACCATTGCGCCATGGAATAAGCAATGCCCTCGGCATTATATCGGCCAGATCGTCTAATCTGAACCGGAACTTGTGCGTCCCATTTCATATTTAACGCAGAGCTTGTTTTTGGATAAATAGGGCTGTTAAGAGTCACCTCTAGTATGGTCCCCACAACTTCGTAATCTAAGGCAACCCCATCCTGATTAAGAGAATTTACTTTAATATACCCCATCTCTTCTGAACTTAGGGCTGAAATTTCACTTCCTATGCGGCCAACTGAGCCCGAAAGAGAAGTTGATCGAACATCCATTTCACTTCCTGGCTGAAAGGCATTAAAGTATAAATGATAAAACACCCGATAGATCGTATCGGGTGAATTATTTGTATAGATTAATTCTTGAGAACCTTTATATCGATGCGTTTCAACATCCAAGTCGATTTCCATTTTGTAATCTACTTTTTGCTGCCAATAGCTATTACTGTATTGCGCGGTAACAGTCATGCTAACAAAAAGCATAACAAAACCAATAAAAATAATTCTCATAAAAGGATTTACATTTTACTTGCCATAATTAAGGCGTTATAAAGGTTTACCATTTTTCCAGATTTTGAAACAGTGTTGAAATTCTCAACATTATCCTCTTCGCCACTCAAAACAACAGGGGTGGTTGAAGTTAAACCACTATTCATTAGCACTTCTTTTACTTGTTTAGCAGAAAGTTTTGGAAAGTAGGAACGAATCATTGCCGCTACACCTGCAACCGCTGGAGCCGCCATAGAAGTTCCTGAAAGAAACTCGTATGTATCTAAAGGTGTTGTAGCCCATATTCTAACTCCTGGCGCAAAAGTATCCACACTAGAAGCTCCGTAGTTTGAAAAACCAGCAACCATTTCACCTCCATAGTTTGAATTTAATGCACCAATAGTAATAAAAGTATCTCCAATTTCTTCTCCAGTACCTTTTTGATCATTCGGATATACTTGAATATTATCTAAGTTTACTCCATCATTACCAGCAGCATTTACAATCAACACATCATTGTCTGAAGCATATTTAATAGCATCCCAAACCCATTCAGGATGTGGAGAGTAGTATTTTCCAAAACTCGTATTAATTACTTTTGCCCCATTATCAACAGCATATCTTATTGCTAAAGCGACATCTTTATCATATTCATCACCATCTGGCACAGCTCTTACAACCATTATTTCAACATTTTGAGCAACTCCGTTCATTCCAATATCGTTGTTACGTTGAGCAGCAATAATCCCAGCAACGTGAGTACCGTGCCTTGCATCTTCCTTTTTAGGATCGGGACCATCTACGTCGTTATTTCCATATTTGTTGTCACTAAAATCGTTTGGGTTATCTCCTAATACACTTCTAAAATCTTTATCAAGGTTAAAATGTGTTTCCAGCCTTCCGTTAAAATAATCAACACCGCCATTTATACGATCTATTACTTCTGGAATTGTATTACCAAAAGCAAACATTTTATTTAACAGGGCTATTTGTTCTTGTTCTTTAGCAGTAGGATCTTTTATTATAGACAAATCTTCTGCGGTATAATCTTCCTTTCCAAGTTTTTCTGAAATGGTTTTATGTACTGGCTTTAGATTTGAAACCATTTGTTCATATCTATTTTTATTAGCCATTGATTCCTCATGTTCTTTTTCATATTCTGCTAATGCGCGGGTATAAATAGCAAAATCTGCTTGATCATCAGCGCTTATTGAAGAATCAGATTTCCCCTCAAATTTAGGGCCTAAAGTTTTAATATAACGGACAAACTCCATGTTCTCACCTACAATATCTCCTAGAAAATTCCATCCGTGGACATCATCTATATAACCATTTTTGTCATCATCTTTTCCATTATTTGGGATTTCACCTTTATTTACCCAAATAATATTTTTCAAATCTTCATGCTCAATATCAATTCCACTGTCAACAACAGCTACGACAACTTTTTTTCCTTTTAGCCCAGCAATAATTTCAGTATATGCTTTATCAACACTCATCCCAGGGATAGTATCAGTTACTAAATCTGCTGCTAACCAGGTCTTAAGCTGATCATCTTCAATCGCAGAAACTTTTAAAGGTTGATTGTCAATGTTTTCAATTGGCGTAGACAATATTGGGGCCACACTACTTCCACAGCTAACTAGCAATAAAGCTGTTGCGGCTGCAAATAAACTTTGTTTTAAAATTTTCATTATCATTTAATTAAATAGTTCATCAATAGTAAAACACTCATTTAGGCGAACACCTTTTTCAGTGTGTTTTACTGTAATTATAGGGTTATGAGCGTCATGCTCTAAAAACAAATAGTAATTATTATCGGCTGCCATATGGAGAAACTTTTCTTTCTCTGGCATGGTTAATAAAGGTCTTGTGTCGTATCCCATTATAAAGGGAAGCGGTAAATGTCCCGCAGTTGGCAATAAGTCTGCCATAAAAACAATAGTCTTTCCATTGTAATTAATATGGGGGATCATCTGTTTTTCAGTGTGCCCATCGGCAAAGAAAATTCCAAAGTCCAGTTCATTTTCTTCGGAAAAATCTAAGGAAGGATCAGCAACAAATTTTAAATGTCCACTTTCTTCCATTGGAATAATATTTTCGGTTAAAAAAGAAGCCTTTTCTCTACGGTTGGGTTTCGTTGCCCATTCCCAGTGACGTTGATTACTCCAAAATGTTGCATTTTTAAAAGCCGGTTCGTAGCCGGTTCGTTCTTTATTCCATTGAATAGCTCCGCCACAATGATCAAAATGAAGATGGGTTAAAAACAAATCTGTAATATCATCTCTGTGAAATCCATGCTTTTTTAATGAATTGTCCAGAGAAAAATTACCCCAAGGAAAATAATACCCAAAAAATTTATCGCTTTGTTTATCTCCTGTTCCAGTATCGATAAGTGTAAGTCTATCGCCATTTTCAATTAAAAGGCAACGAGCCGCAATATCTATCATGTTATTAGAATCTGTAGGATTGGTTCTGGACCAAATTGATTTAGGAACCACGCCAAACATGGCGCCTCCATCAAGCTTAAAATTTCCAGCCTCTAAGGGGTATAAATTCATAGGACGCAAAAGTAATGAAACATAAGAAAATCACCTAAGAGTTATGATATTATTAAGATTCTAGCTTAAATCGAACGTTTTCTACGCTTTTTGATGTCCCCACTAAAGTAACAATATCACCGAGGCGTAATCTTGTATATCCATGAGAAATAATAACCTGCCCCTTTCGGATAACTGAAAGTACAATTACATCTGTTGGGAAACGTAAATCCCTGAGGGTCATTCCATGAATATCTTTATTTCTTATTTCTACATCTATGGAATCTTTAGTATTATCCAATCCCAATAAAATGGATGTTGCATTAGGAGATCTAACATAATGGTCTAATAAATTAATCATGGCAGTTGAGGGGTCCATAACTCGCACACCTAGAGAGTTAAATTTTTCCAGGAAAAAACGAGATCCATTATATCGAACAATTATATCTTTCGTCCCAATATGTTCATAGACGAGTTCTGAGATCTCAAAATTTTCCTTATCAGACATCAAACAAACTATTACATCTGCTTTTTCGAGACGTAGTTCTTTAAAAGAATTCAAAGAAATATCTTTTACTGAAACAACATCAAAATCATTATTGTTATTTTCAAACTCTTCTGAGACTGATACAATTTTTGGAACCCATCCATGCTTCTTTAATGTCATGGCGAGGGCTATGGACTGGCTTTCTAGGCCAAAAATAACAGCATCTCTAATACCGTCAAATTCGTGAGTTTTGTGTTTTAAATGACTTTCTCCAACAGTATTTATCGCTAACTTAAACAGAGGCGGGCCAACTAATTGATTAATTACTATAATTGCAATAATTATGGCCTGAAACTCATAGCCCCAATCGGGAAATTCGTGAGTTATTAAACTCGTTAGACCCAATGCCACACCAGCTTGAGTTACATAAGGCATCCACGAAATATAAGTATATTTTTTATTATCTCTGGCCGCAACAACACCAAATATCCCGCCAAGGATCATAGTGAAAATACGCAATGTAAAAAGGGCAATTGCTATCCAAAACACTTGAGCTAAAGTTTGCAAAGAAAGTGATGCGCCTGTTAAAGTAAAGAAAATAATAAAAATTGTTGGACTAATATTTTCCAGAAGTTCACTAAACTCAATTCTATTTTTACTGTAGTTAGTCACATAAAAGCTAGCAATTATGCATATAAGAAGCGGCTCTAAAGTTATTTCATGATTAAATAAACTTTCTGTATTTACTTTTACAAACGCTGCAAATAAATAAGTTCCATAACCGATTATTATAATAAACAAACCCTTAATATGTTTATTGATTTTTAGTGATAAGAAGGTTTGAAGAATCCACCCTAAGATAATTCCTAAACTAAAAGATAAAATTAACTCTATTGCTAAAAACAATAAAAATGTAAAACCCAATTCCTCACCCTTAATAACTGCTTTTGCAAGAGCAAAACAAATCGCAAAAAGAATAATTACCATCACATCTATTAAAACGGTTACACCTATTGATGTTTTGGTAAAAGGCCCGTTGGCACGTAATTCATTAATCACCGCTATAGCAGAAGAGGGAGATCGTGCCACAAAAATAACTCCGAACAATACGGCTATGACCATCCTAACACTAGGTGATAAATCTTCCATAAAAGGGATGAATGAAGCGCCATAAAAAATGACAAATGAGCTAAGTAAAAAAGTGATAGTTAATTGCACTATTGTCATCCATTTTATACTATTAATTCTACTTCGTAGTTCTTTTAGATATAGTTCAGACCCTGCAGAAAATGCGATAATTGCAAGAGCAATGTCATTTAAAAAGTTAAGTTTTGGTAATGTTTCTGATGGAATAAAATTTAGCAAAGAGGAGCCAGCAATAATCCCAGTGATGATTAATCCAGTGATCAACGGAAATTTTATTTTCTGAAAAACTTTTGCAATTTGATGACTAGCAATAGCCACAATTGCAAAACCAATTAATAATATAAGAAACTTGATATCCATTAACAGTTTTGATGGGTTAATATGCTCTAAATATATAAAACCATTTATGGTGTTACAACATTTATTAAAATAAAGGAGAATTTACCACACAGACTTTACCGTTTTAATTAGTATTTTAACCAAAAATTACACCTATGTTAGAATTAGGAGGGATTATTATTTTAGGAATATTAGCCCAATGGCTCGCCTGGAGGATAAAGATTCCGTCTATTCTGCCACTTATTATCATCGGACTTATTGTAGGCCCTATTTCTGCAGAATTTTTATCTGAAGACGGAACAAAATGGATAGAACCAGTCTGGAATGGAAAAGAGGGCTTATTTGTTGGTGAAAATCTTTACTTTTTTGTTTCACTTGCCATCAGTCTTATACTTTTTGAGGGAGGATTAACATTAAAACTAAAAGAAATTAAAAATGTTGGCCCTTTGGTGATCACCAAACTTATAACATTGGGATCTCTTGTTACCTTTATTGGGGCTGCTTTAGCTGTTCACTACATATTTAGTTTAAGCTGGGAACTTTCTTTTTTATTCTCTGCTTTAATTATTGTAACGGGCCCCACAGTTATTACTCCAATTTTAAGAAACATTCCCCTTAAGAAAGATGTTTCAGCTATATTAAAATGGGAAGGAATATTAATAGATCCAATTGGAGCACTGGTAGCAGTACTTGTTTTTGAATTTATAAGCGTTGAAACAGGGGGAGGATTTACTAAGACAGCCGTCATAGAATTTGGAAAAATTGTGTTATTTGGCTCCACCTTTGGGTTTACATTTGCACATGCTTTAAACTTTGCTATTAACAGAAAATGGATCCCCCATTATTTACTGAATGTATTTGCTTTAGCATCTGTTCTAGGTGTTTTTGTATTATCTGATAGCTTTGCTCACGAATCTGGTTTGTTAGCAGTTGTAGTTATGGGAATGGTATTGGGAAACTCTAAATCAATATATTTAAAAGAGCTGCTTTATTTTAAAGAATCACTTAGCATACTTCTTATTTCTATATTGTTCATATTACTTTCAGCAAATATTAACATGGAGGATCTTTGGCTTATCTATACTTGGCAAACCGCGACACTTTTTGCTATTGTAGTTTTAGTATTAAGGCCTATAGGAGTGTTTTTAAGCACTCGGAATTCAAGTTTAAAAATAAATGAAAAAATATTTATTAGTTGGGTTGGCCCAAGAGGAATAGTAGCTGCAGGGATTGCTTCATTATTTGGATTGAGATTAGTCAACAATGGAGTTGAGGGCGCTGAATACATCACTCCTTTAGTATTTATGATTGTTTTAGGAACAGTATTGCTTAATGCAACTACAGCAAGATATTTTGCCAAATTGGTTGGTGTATTTCTAAAAAAATCCAATGGAATATTAATTATTGGCGCCTCTGATGTTTCAAGATTAATAGGGAAGTATTTAACAGAAAACGACAAACATGTAGTATTGATAGACAGCAATCACACCAATATTGAATTAGCTAAAGAGATGGGGCTAGAGGCTTTGATTACAGATATTTATTCTGATACTTTAGAAGATAATATTGAGTTAAACGACATAGGATATTTAATGGCACTAACAGGAAGTGCTGATATAAATAAATATGCTATCAATAAATTTAAAAATCATTTTGGTGAGAATGGCGCCTTTCGTTTAGTAACTGAGAAAGAAACAAAGGACCCCATAAACAGTCCCAGAGAAGGATTGTTTTCATACACAGATGATTTTGCATTATTATCAAAAACAGCTCAAGAGTATCCTTCTATTAATGAGATTGTCATAAAGGACACTGATCATTATAAACACTTAATTGAAATTACTATTAATGATAAAAACAGGATTCCATTATTTTTGAAAGACAATCAAGGTATGATGTCTATCATTTCTTCTTATAGCAGAGAAGTTGATAAAATTAAAGAAGGATTTATGTTAGTATATCTTGGAAAACCCTTGGACTTGGAAGAAATCAATTATTTGAAATAACATTTAAAGATGTACAGCGTTAGTACAATGCCAACTCAAAGTTTATCATAGTGAAAAAAATAACCCTTAGCCTTATAATTATCACATCCCTAATTATTGTTTCCTGTAAAAATGAGGATGATGCCCTGAGCTCGTGTAGAACTTGTAACTCTTCTCAAACCACCCCTTTTGAAGTATGCGAAAACAGTGGTGGCAATGCTACTGTTAACGGCGAGGACACCGGAACACAATTTGATGTTTATATAGCTGACCTAGAAGCGGCTGGCGCTTCTTGTGGAGGTTAACCTCTCCAGTATTGAGGACTTGTGTCTTCTGAAATTTGATTCCAATAATCGGGAGTTACTTTATGGCCGTCAAAGGTTTTTAGCTTTCTTTCAAACACCCATAAAGTGGGATTAAAAACCATATCGGTTACAGCAACCGTGTAGAGTTGAGGCTCTTCTTCAGATTTTCTTTTTTCCTCCTGGATTAGTACTTCAAACCCATTGTGCTCTAATAATTTTTTCAAAAAATCTTTACGTCCCTCCTCTATCTTTTTTTCAATAAAAGTTACTCTTTGATCATCGATACTTCCAAATAAGTGCTTTCCTCCTAATGACATAATTTGCTAATTAAAAATTTTACTTAATTCAAAAATATATTCATACAATGGACTATATATACCAAGGATTAAAATACCCAGAACAGTTAAAATTAGTCCCAACCGCATATACAATTTGCTCTTAAAAAAAGGAATAGCGGTTTCGCTTTTTCGCAAGAACATGGCTCTAATAACCAATAAGTAATAATATAACGAGATGGTAACGTTCACAACAGCTAAGAAAACCAGAATATAATATCCTTTACTTGCAGCAGCGGTGAATAAGAAAAACTTTCCGAAGAATCCGGCAATAGGTGGAATCCCCGCTAATGAGAATAATGCCAACATCATCACCAGGCTTAATTTCGGATTGGTTCTATACAGCCCCTCATAATCGTTCATATTTTCTTTCCCGGTTTGTAACGATATAGCCTGAACCACGCCAAAAGCTGCCAGATTTGAAAACACATATACCAAGACAAAATAAACCACAGTTGCAACACCCAATTGATTTCCCGTGATGAGCCCTAATAAAATAAAACCTGCTTGTGCGATTGATGAAAAGGCCAAGAAACGCTTCATGTTTTGTTGTCGTAATGCAAATAAGTTACCGATAAACATGGTTGCAATAGCAATTATATAGACCATATTCTCCCATATATACATTAAAGGTTTAAGCACGGTGAACAACAAAATCATTAGTATAAAAACAGCCGCCCCTTTTGAGATTACAGATAGGTAGGACGCAACACTAATAGGAGCTCCTTCATAAACATCTGCAGTCCAGAAATGAAATGGCACCAATGATATTTTAAAGGCCAATCCTGCAAAAAATAAAATTAATCCTAAAACAGATAAGTTGGTGGCGGTTAGGACCTCCATGATGTCATTAAAGTAAATGGATCCTGTAGTAGCGTATAACATAGAGATTCCAAATAAAGAAACGCCAGATGCTAGTGCTGCGGAAAGGATTAATTTAATTCCCGCTTCACTGGATATTCTTTTTGAAACTTCAAAAGCCGCTAATGCCGCAATGGGAAGTGTTGATAATTCCAGGCCTAAATAAAACATTAGGAAATCTCCTGCCGAGATCATAAAATACATTCCCAATAAAGAGGAAAATAATAAGATAAAGAATTCGGTTCCTCTGTTTTGCTGAATAATTTTTTCTTGCAGCCAATCAGCAGATTGTAATAAAATAATTAGAACACCAACATTTAATACACTTTTAAAGAAGTGTATCAATCCATTTGTTCGGAACATTCCCCCGAAAATACTGCCTTCATCTAGCGCAAGGAATCCAACAACTGTATGAATTCCAAATAAGAATATAGCTAAATGTACAATGCTACCTTTTTTGTGATTAGGTATAAAAATTTCAGCAACAATCAGCAATAATGTAATTGCTAATAATACTATTTCGTGCCTCATTAATAAAAAACTACTAAAATCCATATTAGTTAATTTTCTTTATAATACGCCTTGAATAAAAGGCTGTAAACTTTCTAAAATCATATTGCTCAACCAAAGTGGTGCAACACCTATTCCTACTATTGGTATTAACAATAATAGAATTCCTGTTTTTTCCCACCAGGTAACTTTTTGGAGGGTTAAAAACGCTTCATTTTTAACAGGCCCCATCAACATAATTCCCATCACTCTTAATATATAAACCGCTGTGACTACAATTGCTGAAACAGAAATAATAGTAGCCACTCTGTAAAACATTTCCTCATGTTCGAATGCACCCACAAATATGTTCATTTCTGCAACAAACCCACTAAACCCCGGCAATCCTAAGGAAGCCAATCCAGCAATTACATAGATAACTGAAATAAACGGAATGACTTTTAATAATCCTCCTAGCTTCCTGATATCTCTGGTATGAGTTCTTTCGTAGATCATGCCAATTAATGCAAAGAATAATGCTGTCATAAACCCATGAGAAAGCGATTGTAAAATGGCGCCATTCCAGGCGGTTTTGTTCAACATTAATAATGCAAATAATACCATTCCCAGGTGACTCACAGAAGAATATGCATTGATGTATTTTAAATCCGTTTGCTTTAAAGCGCCAAATGCTCCATAAATTACACCTGTTGCCGAAAGAATGATAAAGAACCAGGACCAGTCTATAGCTCCTTCGGGTAATAAATACATCGCTACTCTAAATACACCATATCCTCCTAATTTCATTAACACACCTGCATGAAGCATCGATACTGCTGTTGGTGCAGAAGCATGCCATCTGGTGACCAGGTATGAAATGGAAATAAAGCACCTATTACCGCAAAACCAATAAAGGTTAATGGGAAAAATATTTTTTGAGCTTCAAAAGGAATATTTACTTGAGCAATTTCTAAAATATTAAAAGTTAAGGGGCCTCCGTCTGCATTTGAATTGAAGTAGATACCTAAAATTCCAACTAACAATACTGCAGATGCTCCCATTAACATTAAGGTTAATTTCATAGCAGAATATTCTCTGGGTCCAGTTCCCCAAATACCAATAAGGAGGTACATTGGAATTACTGCGATTTCAAAGAAAATGAACATCATAAATAGGTCTAATGAAATAAAGAATCCATAAACACCTGTCGCTAATATTAATAATGAGATAAAGAACTCCTTAGGTAAATCTTCCATCTTCCAGGAAATAAAGACACCCGCCAGCACTACAATTGCAGTTAATAATAACAATGCGACCGAAATACCATCCACTCCAACAGCATAATGAATATTGAATTGTTCATACCAAACAAGATCTTTGGTAAACACCATGATACTGTCATTGACAGCCCTTTCCTTGAAATATTCAAAAACAAGATTGATCGCCATTCCCAATTGAATAAAACTTCCAATCATTGAAATTATACGAGACTGTTTTAATCCATTAGCAAAGACTAATGCTAAAACCGTAATTAAAGGTACTACGATAAAAAGTGATAAAATATCCATAATTTATTAAATCTCAAATTTCAAAATCCAAGCGTCAACACCAATATAATTAGTTAAACCTGTTAGCATCTCTTTGGAATTTGTCATTTTTTTTGTTGTTATTTTATTTAGCTTGTCCATAAATAAATAAAACCCAATGCTAATACAACTACTC
>PVMS01116906.1_pt1 | contig 12311 bp, 9 predicted proteins | sample 1853461 | NCBI WGS metagenome assembly PVMS01 (sample SAMN08582032, study PRJNA380276) | Marine sediment metagenome, whole genome shotgun sequencing project. | isolation source: ocean sediment barecode stripped | collected 2017
AGTGTTGTGTCCCATGAATAAGTTACATAATTCCCAAGGCCGTACAGGACCCACGGAGACGATATTGAAAATCCGCTTCTGTTCAAGGCGTCAGCCGCAATTTCGAATACCGAAGCACGAAACAAATCCGAATGACCAAAATTCAAATGACCAAAACATTACGAACCTCTTTAGAACATTAGAAAATTTGAATTTTGGTGATTGTTTGCGGCTCACGCCTTGAGAACAGTACGGATTAGCGCAAGCTTCACTTCGTGCCAAATTTCGTGCTTCGAATTTTACGCGTTAATTACCAAACGTGCAGATCATGTGAGCTGTGACTTTTGTAAATAATTGCTGGGACATGACACTATATTAAGGTTGCATTCGGTCGCGCGTCTGGTTCCATCGCACCCAGTCATCTGCGTCCACTTTGGAATCAAAACGGAAGGGTTTTGACACCGTACCATCCGGATGGACAACGACCTGCTGCATGGCTCGAACGATGTATGTCCACTCTTGCATTGTGACAGGGCGTGGCCCCTCAACCGGGTGAGGGCCTGCCACCTTTTCCGGCTTGGAAACCTCTATGGGCCTGTCGGCTTTTTTGGGGGGACTGCTTACATGGATTTCTCCCCAGTACACCTTGACAACGACAGATGTGTCCGGATTCACGTTCATTCGGAACGTTGTTCCTCGAACACCCGCAATGGCGTTCTTGGCTGAAACCTGAAACCTTCCTCCACCTCCCACCAGGCCGGAAACCTTTGCCCAGGTCTTGCCCAATGCGGCATGCACCCGGATATCCCGCTGCTTGGTTGCTTCATCGTAATCCACAGAAAGCAACTCGAAGGTGGTCTTTTCGTCAAAACGCAGAAAGCTGTCATCCGGCATAGCCAATTCAACCCTGGTCTGGTCTCCGGTGGTTACGCGATCCCCATGACGCAGCAGATCCCCTTTCACCATGGGTCGCCTCAGATCCGGTTCTTTGCGAAAGAGCTCCGCACTGCCTTCAACCAGGGTTACCTTGGCCTGTCCACCTTCCATCTCAACGATTTCAGGTTCATCAGCAACGCCGGTTGAACCCATGGCAAGCAGCATTGGTACAACCAGTGCCAAAAGAATCACTGTAAATTTATATTTCATTTGGGTCTTCCCGTTGTTTGTTATTTGTTGAGGTTGCGCCTGGCAGCTCGAAGAGATTACACTTCGTGTTAAGAATCCGGCGTCCGGCTGGGTATCAGCTCAAGCTTTACCCCCTTTTCAGAAACCTCGAATATGTTCACCGCAAAGTTCTCAAATGGCTGCAACATCAGATCATCTGCCAAAATTCTGGCGTTTCCCATGATATCTACGTCCATTTTTGCCCCATCAGCACTGATACTGCGCAAATACACGTTCCTGACACCCCGAATATCATTTCGGAGATGTCCCCTAAACTTAACGAAATCGGCATACTCCTTGATACCCTTTACAACCAATTCGACCAGAACAGGATGCCGCACCACCCCCTCGCCCCACTTGGCCACGATTTGTCTCGTGAGGTCCTGAGCGACCGCTGAGGCAGAAAGGATAATGGCTTCGCTCCCTCCAGTACTATCATCTCGACGAGCCAAACCGTTGGTTCTTTGAGATGAACCAATCATTAGCCCTGTGTCTGCGGTGATTGCACGTGTTGACACGGTGGCCTGAATGGACTTCATGTCATTACCCGAGACTTCCTCACTATATCGTGCCACCGCCTTGCCAACGATAACGAGATCAGCACCAAGCTTCCTGCCCAGCTTTGCCGCAGCGTCATCGCTCAACTCGGAATCCCAATACTCCGGTCCAAGCTGAACGTCTCCACCCAGCGCTGTCCGGTCCACAATGATAAAACCCTTCTCACGCATGTACTCTGAAAATACATTTTCGGCGGCCGACAGATCCACACTATGGGGTGTTTGTCTCCACCAGTATTGAGGTGAAGTCTCGCCAAGATTCTGCTCGGACAGAAAGAACATAACCGCCGGCATCCCTTTATGCATTGTAAGTATGCCAACACTTGAAAGTTTGTCTTGAATAGCATTCATTGATACGGTGGCTCGCACCAGAACGCGATAGTATCTTCCAGACTTAGACTCGATTAAGACCTTGTAACCATCGATGAACTCCTTGGTCTGATTATAGACCCGGTCACTCAGGAGCTGAAAGTCTTGAACGACCGATGATGGGGAAATCAGAAGACCGATCGCCTTTTCAACCACGCCCTGTAAAGCGTCTGCTATGGCATTATCTCTAGCCCTAGCCACATTATCACTATAAATTGTGCCTCTGCCAATAACGTGTATGGTCTTGGTTTCCCCGGTGCCCTCCCCATCTTCGAACCCGGCTGCAACCTCGGAAGAACCCGGGCCCGCAGAGAAGGCATCCGTTGGCAGCCTGGGCTTTTCAAGACGCAGAGGCTCCTGGGCCCATACCAAGCAGTTGAATCCGCCTGCATACCCCAGCAGGAATAAGACCAAAACAAGATGTTTCATAAAGTTTGTCATCCGTTATTTGTTTTCCGGTTCACGGCAAACCGCCCGCCCTGCCCGCCCTGGCGCTTCAGGTTATTGTAAGTTACCATGCCACTAATCCCGGTCTGGGCCAGGGGCGCGACATGCCTGAATCAAGCTTTAGTCCATGCAAACCCGGTCTGGGCCAGGGTTTAAAGAAATGACGCAACCAATAGACGATAGACGTAACGAGCAGCGCAACCGATAGACGAACAATGTTAACGCGCGTCTACGGATTGATCACAGCCCCCAGCTTGCGTATGATAAGCAAGGCATCGGCCCCTGAAACCGAACCCATCGGGTCAAACTCACCGGTGGCCATATCCTTGGTTGCCATAATACCCCGTGTCGTGCTTACCATAACAGCATTATAGTAAGGAAGGTCACTCCTCAAATCCGGAAAAGGCGACGGGCTGCCGATGAATTTCGTGGCGACTTTTTGGTCTCCTGTCACCTTTATCAGGATGTCCTCGATCATCATGGCATACTCGGCCCGGGCAATCTTCTCGTCAGGCTTAAACGTGTGATTCGGGTATGGCTCCAGACCTTTAATACCCAGTTCCATCACAGACTCGATATCTGTCCTTAACACGTGTTCTGCAATGTCGAGTGCTGGTGCCGTTTTCACTGTCTGTTGGGTTTCAAACGTCTTCTCGGGGCTCTTGAAACTCGTATCAAAGACCTTCTTTTTTGCGAAGATCTCATCGATCTTGAGCTCCTGGATGAAAAGGGCTGCAATATCTGCACGGGTGATCTGATCCACCAAGGCAATCTTCTTCCCAATCATGGTGCCGGGCGCCGCCCTTTGTATTTTCTGGATCAGCTTCCATGCATCATTTGCTTCAACCACGTACCCGTCGTTAATATCCAGGACCTTTGTGAAAAGCGCGGCTGCCTCGTCAAATTCCAAGGCCTCTTTATAGCACTCTCCCATGTAGTAGTGAGCGGCAGACGATTCAGGGGAAAGCCTGATAGCTGCTGAATAGGCTCCCCTGGCCTTACTAAGCCAACTCTTGTGGGCAGACTCCTTTCCCAACAAATACAGACGTATGAGACCTACCTTGGCATTGACCTTTTCCTCCTTGGCCTTTGCCCGGTCAACAGCCTTGTCCATATCCTTAATGCCCTGTTTGAAATCGCCCTTATGTCCCAGCACTAGCCCGGAACCCACGTATGCTGCTGAAAACTTCGGATCAAGCCCCTTGGCCAGGTCAAATTCGCGCATGGCATCATCGTATTTACCCAACTTGAGGAGCTTCATGCCGCTCTGGACGTGATGTTCAGGAGTATCCAGGAGACTTTCTGAAGGGCGGACCTTAGGAGCACATCCCTGGATGGAAAAGATGGCGGACAGCCAAATACCGGTCAAAACCAGGACTACCATTGTATGCTTGGTCTTTGCCATAACCTACACCTCCTGATTCGTTATTCGAAAATCGTTATTCGATTCACGATTTTCGAATAACGATCGCTAATCAGTCCAAAACAATCATGACGCGGCACTTTTTCAAGAATGAAAGGTTCTCAGAAGCACTGCGAATCTTGCCAGCGTCAGCATTGCTGATGACCAAGTCGGACTGCCCCGGTCCTTCCGTCTTCAGACCCTTTACTGTCAATGGTTCATTAGTCACTCTTGGATTGGTTTGGGATGAAGTCAGGTCTTTTGCATACCCGGCCATCCCCTGCTGAACAGCAAATTCCCGGCTCACATAGGCAGAACCGTAAACTTCCTGCCCGCTCTCATCCAGAATCTTGGGAGACATAGCCGGCCGCGCGCCTAAACCACGAGCATCAACCACCAGTCCGGTATAAATCGCTGGTGCGAGTGTCGGGATCTCCCCTACCTTTTCTGCCTCCAGGGGTGCGGGAGTAGAGGGAGGTATGGTCTTGATCCCTGGTACCTGCTTGATATCCTTGGGGAGTATTAGCTGGGCGAACCCCCCACGAAGACTCATGGCTATGGTCACCTCCACCGTCCCATCCGAAAGATATTCCTTCTTTATGACTTGAGCCCCCTTAACCATCCCATTTACTTGTGACCGGATCATGTCGTTCGCAACCATGGAGTCCTCCACCACGGTCACTGAGTTGATTCTCACACCCTCGGTCACCTCCAGCAGATTGCGGTAAGCATCAAGCTGAGCTGCCCTGAGGGCCATGGGGCGGGCCTGAGGCTTCCCGTAGTACTTTTCAGGCGGAGATCCGATTCCTATGGAAGTTATGATCCCCTGGGACCAGTTAACGCTTCCGTTCGCACCAATGTTTTGCACAACCTCGCTCCATTCTTCCGCAAAACTTTGTGTTGCTGGAAAAACAAGCATAAGCGCCACAACAGCAACAACGACCAGTTTCCCCTTTTTCATAATTCCCTCCTTTTTTGTTATTCTCTATTCGTTATTTGCTATTTAAAAATAAAATAATGGAGCGTTGGCAACTATTCAGGTTGTCAGGTTCACGGTTCACCAGAACGGAGTTCAATGGTTCAGCGGTTCAGAGGTTAACCCAACCAACCGTTGAACCTTGGAACTTTGAACCTGAGTAGTTACGAGTGCTGGAATACCGGAGTAATGGGTAGCAAAAGTCCATCACTCCAATACTCCCTTCAATTGTGAGCGGAGCGAACTATGTTCAATGTGCCTCATGCTTCTTGAGATAGGAGAGGGCTGCCTTGTTCTTAGGATCAACCCCGAGGGTCTTTTTCCAGTACGCAATGGCCTCTTCGGGACGACCCATCTCTTTAGCCTCCCATGCCAAGTCGTTGTAAGCTTTAGCCAGATTAAAGATTGCGTCACGGTCTTTAGGGTTCACCTTCAGCGTCTTTTTCCATTCGGAGATGGCTGCATCTCTATCTCCACTATTGTAGTAGATCCACCCGATTCCGTTCATGGCTTTTGTGTGGGACGGCTTTAGGGCCAATGTACGCTGATACTCCAGGTGTGCATTCGAGGTCATGTCCAAGTTATGAAAGGCCTGGGCCAGTCTGTAGTGGGTGTCGTGCTCATCAGAGTCAGCATCTCTGGCCTTTTTCAAGTACTCGATTGCCTTGGCGGTATTGTGTCTGAAATTGTAGATGGTTCCCAGAAAATAATAGGCATCTGCATTCGTCGGGTCGATTTCAATTATTCTATGAAACTGTTTGAAGCCCTGGTCCAGGTTACCCTGTTTCATATACAGAATTCCCAGCCACAACAGCGCGTAAGTGTTGCGTCCATCGATCTGGGCCACCTTCTGGAATTCGCCAAATGCTTCGTCACAGCGCTCTTTTTTGGCATAGAGTATGCCAAGCTGATTGTGCGCATACTCATTTTTGGGGTCGATTCTGACGGCCGCCTGAAACTTGGAAATAGCCTCATCAAGCCTCCCCTTGTAATGGTAATCGGCTCCTTGAAAGATCAGGTCATGCACGTCCATGCAAGAGCCCTCTTACCACAGCAGCAGCGATTTCATCTCGAATGGACGCCTTTTTCAGTTCCGCCTCTTCGGTGTGATTCGAAATGAACCCGGTTTCCAGTAGGATCGACGGCATCTTCGCGCGCCGAAGCACAAAGAAGTTGGCCGAATGAACCCCTCGGTTCTTGAACGGCAGTGCTTGTTGAAAATTGTCCTGAAAGGTCCCGGCAAACTTGTCGCTTTCCTCCCAGTAAAGCCTTCGCTCAAAGTTGAAAAGGATTTCCTCGATATCTATGTAGCCGGGCCTCTTCTTGAAGGGTTCGTCGTATTTGAGCACCGCGTTTTCAAATGCTGCAACTCGGGCCGCCTCCTTGCTCGAGGCTGTCTCGGAGCAGTAGTACGTCTCGCAGCCGTGCGCCCTGCGGTTTTCATTGGCATTGATATGGATGCTGATAAAGAGATCAGCCTGATATTGGTTGGCGATGACCGTGCGATCACTGAGAGGGATATAGTAGTCTCCAGTGCGCGTCAAGAAGGATTTGATCTGCCCTGTTTCAGAGATTCTCTGGTTCACACGTTGGGCGAGATCCAGGGTCACGTCTTTTTCTTTCAGCCCGGTCGGTCCCACGGCCCCCGGATCAAACCCGCCGTGACCGGGGTCAATCACAACCCGCTTTACCTGATAGGTGAGACTGCCCTCAGACCTGAACTTCCCGAGCATGGCCTCTTCTTCGGCCCTGGCCTTCTTCTCCAAAGGGGTAAGGGGGCGTTGGGGCTTCTCTATCTTGGCTATCGGCTTCTGGGTAATGATCTCAATCATCATACGGGAATAGGTGTCGGCCGGATTGAGCCGCACCGCCTCCCTAAAAGCCGCTACCGCTTCGGCTCTCCGGCCAAGGCCGTGGTATGCTCGTCCCAGAAGGCCATGGGCCCAATCGCTCTTCGGGTCCAACCGAACAGCTTCCATCAGCACGTCTCGGGCTTCGGCAAAGAGCTTGGCCGTGATCAGGTTCTGTCCTTCTATGGCATAGTCAAAGGACGACTTTCCCCAGGCAACGCTTCCGGCACCGAGCCAAAACCCTGAGGTGCCAAGTATTCCTTTGCCCATCCATTTCAAGAAATGTCGTCTGTCCATTTTGGATTGTTGATTTTGGATTGTTAATTTATGATTGAGCTTCTTTGATTCCGCATTGCGCCTTACGGCTTGAAAGCATCCCCGCATTCCGCACTCCGTATTCAATAATCAATCGTCAATCAACAATCGAAAAGGCTTTTGCCTCCGGTGCCTCGAGCCAAGGCTCGACATTAATGTTATCTCCCCAAATCACGCTGCCGTCCGGGGGTACCTTGCCCCACCAGTTATGCCGGGCATCTATCAGGATCGTGGAAAAAGCCTGGATGCCTATAGTATTCTTCACGATACTGTTATAATTGATTTTCGGCTTTGACATTCCAACACACTCAATGCCCCCTGTCCCGGTGTTTTCCGTTATCGTGCTATAGAAGACCTTAGGTGCAGCATCGTTGCGACATTTGATGCCGCTTTGGGCGTTGTTGGCGATGTAACAGTAGGATATTTCAGGCGACCCGAAATGGACATCGACTGCGGTCGTTGCGTATTCCATCACACAGTATTCAAAGAAACTGTTGATTCTTGTCCTGGCGGAAAGACGAACCGCATTCAGATAATCTCCAGCAGAAGGTGATGCCCCCGACGAGGTAAAGACAATCGGTTGCCCTTTTTTCCCCCTGGCTACCATGCCTCCGTTTTCTAAGATGATCGACGTATTCTGGTCGAACAGCAGTTTAACGCCGGGCTCGACATAGAGGGTAGCTTCACCACCCACAGTGATGTCTTTTTCAATGGTATACGGACTGTTGGAGAGGGTGAGAAAGGCATTATCCCCTATATTACCGCCCAATGGTCCTCGAAGGATCGGCAGCTTAGTGCTTTTCCCCTGAGAATACGGGCCATCCAGGATGTTGGTGATTTCGACACGCCCACTGATTCGGGCAAGTATATCAAGCCCATTTGTCGCTCCCCACCAGTTGTCCCATGCGCAAAAAGGCTCGCCAGACGTCGTACCCACCATCTCATATGGGTCATTATCATGTATGTTGTTTTCCTTGATCATGGCGCTACTCTTCACCACACGGACGCCCCATTCGTCATTTTGAACTATGGTGTTATGTGTGACCACAGGCGCTGCGCTTTCGATCAACACCCCCCCCATGCTGTTTTCCCTGATGGTATTTCCCAAAATCGTGGGTTTTGCACCTTCCAGAACCGCTATCCCGATGCCGGCATTCTTGTGAACTGTGTTGTTGACTATTTCAGGTTCTGAAAACGCACCCGCAACTCTGATGCCGTCCGCATTATTTACAAGCTCGCAATTCCTTATAAGGGGTGCAGATGATCGGCAAGTAATGCCTGCTTTTGCGTCGCGGATCCTGCAAAACTGCACCAGATTCTTCGTAGTCTTTACATTGTGAAAGGATATCCCCTCCCAGGGTTTGTGATCCTCACCCTCAAAGATGATAATGTGTGTTTCGTTGCCGCGGGCAAGCAAACGGCCCTCGACCCGAAGCCCGTTGCCCCTGGATTGAATGGTCGTGCCCGGCTCGATAGTCAAGGTAGCCTTGTCCAGAATCGTGACAGGCCCCTCGAGCAGATACGGGCTTGCGCCTGCATACCAGGTGGTATCCTCCATGACATCTCCCGATATTGGTGTGGGACCGGGTGCCACAGCCATGCCAATCACCGCGTCGGTCCTTCGGCTTTCATTCCCTGCTCGATCCAGGGCCGATATCTTGAAGTAATACTCCTGGAAGTTGGAGATTCCCTCATCTTTATGCTGATTGAATTCCGTCTTGCCTATGACTTCAAATCCCGTGAGGGGTGTTTTGCTCCTATAAATATGGTATCCGGCAAGATCCGCTTCAGCATTCTTGGCCCAGTCCAAAAGAACATAGCCGTCACGGCCCACCGTGCTTAGCGCCTTGGGGCTTGCCGGCGGCGTGGTATCGATCGTCACTGTACCTATTGGATCGATCCAGCTTGCCGCGTTTCCCGAATCATCGGAAAGATATCCTGTAACAATAGCCTCGGTTACATTTTCCCCGGGAACCACCCTGTGGGTTCCCAAGTAGCCACCCGGTTCCACCTCAACCATGTCGATTCCCTTCTTGAAGGTCCCTATGTCAAAGCTGGCCTGCATGTCGGGATCTCCATTGAAAACTACCTTGATCACATCCCCGGCCTTCTTGGGATCACCCTTGGTGTCCTGTGTGAGAAGCGTTATGGTTGGAGGCCTGGTTGCCTCCGCTATTGTAGGTACGGGGAGAGTATTTACCATGTCCCGGAACAGATCGTCGCAGGCCCTGAGGAGCTGAATGTCCCGCATGTTCATAGCTGTGGATACAATTGTGGCAACGATGCCAACCGGGGAAACAGACAGCCCACCTTTGTGTTTCCTGGCCACATGCTGGCCGCTCCACAGAAAGTGCCCTTTCTGAGTCTCAAACATCTTTACCTCTGCCCCGACCGCCACCTGTGAATAGATCAGGGCATAGAACTTGTCGAAATTTGAGACATCACCAAATATGACGGCGTCTGCCTTAAGGATCTCCCCCAATTTCTGTGGCGTGGTATTGATGATGACTTCAGGATCAGTGAGCCCAGCCTTCCTGAGAAGGCGGTCTACGCGATGAATCTCTACGTCGGTATATGGAAGACTGCTAAAATGGTTATAGAATGCCTTGCGAACTGTCTTAATGCCCTCCTTACTTTTCGACCTATCCACAAAAGGGAGTACAGCTACGGTTCTGGGCATGTGGGTTTCCAAATATGGGTCAACCTTGAATGTTCCCTTGAAGGAGGTCTGAGTCTCAGGAGTGGTAGCAGTCTCTTTTGTCGCCGTGGCACACCCGAAAAAGACGAGACTGCAAAGCGCGAAGTGTAGTGTGCGAAATGCAAGGCTTCTCATGGTAAGGTTCCTTACAGGGATCTAAAGCCGTATGAGACCTTTGAAAAACCCCCTCTTTTGCCCAATTACTGTGTCAGGCTCAGATTTCAATCCTCAAAATACTCGATGTATTCCTGCGGTTAAAATCTTCGCGTTGACTCTCCCGCAGTCCTGCGGGATCGCCCTTGCGGGCAGCCTGACGGCTGTCCAATTCCACTGTTATGTGGAATTGCCCTTGAACTTGAACAAAATTTGACATTTTTCAAAGGTCTCCGCCTGTCTCTATAAAATTCTTGCTCTGGACTTACCGAAAAGGCAAAAAATGGCGGGTGTCGGCCTTCTCGGGTGAGCTAAACCATAGATCCGTTTAAAGCCTTTAGCAATGAACCAGATCACTCGATGTATGTGAAATTGGTCACATCCTAACGCGGCGTTTGACGGGCTCTGCACTCAGCCCATATACCCTGACTCACGGGATTTATCAATTGTAAAATGGGACTGAAGGGGGGTCGCCAAAAGGGGCCTTTCAAGCGTGAAAAGCCCCTCCTGGCTCAATGTCATGATTTAGCAGGTGTGGAAGATCTGTTTTGGGATAAGAGGCGGCTGTCCGATTGCCTGTCATCAGGATTGCGTTGCAGTAACCAGTAGAGCCTATTGATGGCTTGGACATAAGCCTTGGCACTTGCCTTGAGGATATCCGTGCTGGATCCCCGGCCTATGGCACGAAAGTCTTCGCGAGAGACCCGCACCGTAGCAACGCCCATTGCCTCCTTGGTCTCGGTCACAGCCTTGACCTGAAAGTCTTCAAGTTTATGATAAGCCCCCACGACCTTGTCAATCGCTTTGAAGATGGCGTCGATAGGACCATCACCCTGAGAACTTGCTTCCAGAATGACCTCCTCTCGTCGGAGCCTCACCCGGGCTTCAGGAACCTCTCCATTCCCCGTGGTTACTCTGTATGATTCAAGCATGTACAGTTTTCCATCATCTAGATCTGCAAAGATTATGTCCTGAACGATGACAGCCACGTCCTCATCATAGACCTGCTTTTTCTTGTCGGCAACAGCCAGGAACTGATCATAGACTGCCTCAAACTCCTGTTCTCCAAGATCATAGCCCATCTCAGAGATCTTCTGTTTGAGGGCATGTCTGCCTGATCTTGCCGTAAGGACCATAGCATGCGCGGTGATGCCCACGTCCTCCGGACGGATTACTTCATACGTGGAACGGTCTTTGAGGATACCGTCCTGGTGAATGCCGGAAGAATGGGCAAAAGCATTTGCGCCTACAATGGCCTTGTTGGCCTGAACCGGCATGCCCATCAACCGGCTGACCAGTCTACTGGTTTTCATAATTTCCCTATGATTGATCTCAGTGAAGTATCCGAAATAGTCTTTCCGGGTCCTGATGGCCATGACGAGTTCCTCCAGGGAGGCATTCCCCGCCCTTTCCCCAAGGCCGTTCATAGTACACTCCACCTGCCTCGCTCCGGTTTCTACGGCCGCCAAGGTATTGGCCGTGGCAAGACCCAGGTCATTATGGCAATGGACACTGAGCACGATGTTGTCGATGCCTGAGACCTTTTGCTTGAGATAAGCGATGAGTCCGCCAAACTGTTCCGGAACTGCATAGCCGACAGTGTCCGGGATATTGACGACTGTAGCACCGGCAGCAATAACCTGTTCTACTACCTTGACCAGATATTCTGGATCCGTCCTGGAGGCGTCCTCAGGAGAGTACTCTATCTCAGGACACAGAGACTTGGCATATTTTAGGGCCTCGAGTCCTCGCTCCAGTTGCTTTTTTCTATCTGTGCCAAACTTTTTCTGGATATGAATATCCGATGATGGCAAGAACACGTGAATACGTGACCTTTCAGCACCTTTTATTGCGTTCCAGGCTGCTTCGATATCTTCGCGAACGGCCCGCGCCAATGCCACGATAGTAGTACCCTTAACCTTTTCGGCAATCGCCTTTACAGCTTCAAAGTCACCTGGAGACGAGATCGGGAACCCGGCTTCAATAGCATCCACCCCCAAACGCGCAAGCTGCAAGGCGATCTCCAGCTTTTCTCGGGCATTAAGGCACGCCCCTGGAATCTGTTCGCCATCTCTCAACGTGGTGTCAAAAATAAAGATTCTTTCCATTGTTTCCTCCGTGTTATTCTCTTTTTCATTAAAATTTGCGTTGTCTTCAAGCCTTCCAAGGTCGCCTTCGTCTTCATTAAGATCGAGTCCCATCCGCCTCACCTCCTTATCGTGTTCATCAAATCCCATGGGAGCAACCATTTACCGACCAACCTGCCACAAAAAAAGCCGCAGGCAGCAAAACCTGCGGCTTTTTTTGTGGCAGGTTGGTCGGTAAATGGTTGCTCCCATGGGATTTGATGAACACGATAAGGAGGTGAGGCGGATGGGACTCGATCTTAATGAAGACGAAG
>PVMS01163518.1_pt1 | contig 12310 bp, 11 predicted proteins | sample 1853461 | NCBI WGS metagenome assembly PVMS01 (sample SAMN08582032, study PRJNA380276) | Marine sediment metagenome, whole genome shotgun sequencing project. | isolation source: ocean sediment barecode stripped | collected 2017
CACTTGAGCTGACAATGGCTATTATACGATATCTGCAATAAGATCTGCTTTTGAATACTGGCAAGAAACCCAAAAAAAGGACAGGGTATAATTTTTGTGATATCATATTACCGTATCACAATATCGCTTGAACATAGATACTTGCAAGGTATCACCAAAAGAATAGAGCCGATCGAGTAGTCATAAAACATTTCCCTTCCAGTGTTGTCTTTTGGAACAGATGATAAAACCTATCATAAAATTATCTTCTCTGACAAATTCAAAAAGATTTTTTTGATCTTTTGACTTAAGCCAATTATTTTTATCAAAAATTTAATAAAAATAACATGGCGTAATTTGTTTCCAACTGTCAAATAATCTTATATTGCTTAACTGGTCTATAATTCACTATCTTTAGCTGTTGTTTTAGTTTATCATTATTACCGGTTTCATATTCCGGTTCAACCTCTTAGAGCACCAAAACAGGTAAAACCTGAATTTGATATAGCAACCTATAACACTCAGTTCAGGAGGTGGCCTATGTCCAATCGATCCTTTCTATCCACCCTGCGATTTTTCCGCCCCAAAGGTGAAAAGTATGGTTGTAAGGAAGAAAAAACCGACGACGACTGGGGGGAGATCCGTTGTGGGCAGAGAATATGGGAAAACTTCTACCATAAACGGTGGCAATATGACAAAAAGGTTCGTTCTACCCACGGTGTGAATTGCACCGGCTCCTGTTCCTGGGATGTGTACGTCAAAAACGGTATCCTGGTTTGGGAAACCCAGCGGACAGATTACCCGGACTGTGGAAAGGGATTTCCAAATCACGAACCCAGAGGATGTGCACGTGGTGCCACCTACTCCTGGTATACTTACAGCCCTGTAAGACTAAAATATCCGTTAATGCGCTCCTCACTTCTGAAAATGTTCCGGGCCGCTCTAAAAACGCATAGCGATCCGGTGATAGCCTGGCGCAGCATCGTCGAAGACCCGGAAAAGAGAAAAAAATATCAGAAAGACCGTGGTAAGGGTGGTTTTGTGCGTGTTTCCTGGGATGAAGTTACAACGCTTATTTCCGCTGGATTGATCCATACCATACAGAAATTCGGCCCGGATAGAATTTTTGGATTTACCCCCATTCCGGCTATGTCCATGGTATGCTACGCTTCTGGAGCCAGATTCCTCTCGTTAATCGGAGGCTCCATGATAAGCTTTTATGACTGGTATTGTGACCTACCTCCCGCTTCACCGCAGATCTGGGGAGAACAGACCGATGTTCCGGAAAGCGCTGACTGGTATGAATCAACATACATGATTGTCTGGGGTACCAATCTTCCGATGACCCGGACACCGGATGCTCATTTTTTTACCGAAGCGCGCTATCGTGGTGCGCGTGTTACCGCCGTAGCGCCTGATTATGCCGAGTACGTCAAGTTTGCAGACACGTGGCTACCTGCAAAAGCGGGAACGGATGCGGCCCTGGCCATTGCCATGGCTCATGTAATTTTCAAAGAATTTTATATTGATCGTCGAACGGATTACTTTTTCGAGTATGCTAAGAATTACACTGATCTGCCGTTTCTTGTGGTGATAGATAAAAAAGAGGATGCCCATATTCCCGGACGTTTTTTACGAGCATCGGACCTGGGAAAAGAAATGAACAACGCGGAATGGAAGACGCTTCTATATGACAACACGCAACGCGATTTTTGTATCCCGAACGGCAGTATCGGATTTCGCTGGAATGAATCCGGCAAATGGAATATTCATCTCAAGGATGCGCTTAACGATAAGGAAATTGATCCGTCACTCAGCTTTGCAAAGGACAATGATACCTGGATAACGGTCAATTTCCCTTTGTTTGATTTCAAGGGAGCGCAGTCAAAATCCGGTATCGTTCCGGCGAAAAAAGTCATAACCACAGCAGGAGAACGGTTGGTGACAACTGTCTTCGATCTTATGGCCGCACATTTGGGTGTACGGCACCCGGAGAGCTCTGATCAAGCCGACTATCCTGAGAATTACAATGATCCGCGTCCCTACACTCCGGCCTGGCAGGAGGCGATAACCGGTGTGCCAAAGGAGGATGTTGTTCGTGTGGCAAGAGAGTTTGCCGAGAATGCTGAAAAAACACGCGGCAAATCATTAATCTTCCTTGGCGCTGGAACCAACCACTGGTACCACAGTGATATGATTTACCGAACCATTATTAGTTTGACGACGCTTTGCGGGTGTCAGGGAGTTAACGGTGGTGGTTGGGCACATTATGTCGGGCAGGAAAAAGTTCGTCCGCAGGCCGCTTGGTCGCAGGTTGCTTTTGGCCTGGACTGGCGCCGTCCACCACGCCTCCAAAACGGAACTTCGTTTTACTACTTTGCAACTGGTCAATGGCGTTACGACACTATGGATCCGCAACAGCTTTATTCACCCTTTTCAGAATCCAAGGGTCGTAAGCACATGGCCGATTATAATGCAGTGGCTGCTAGGCTGGGGTGGCTTCCTTCTTATCCACAGTTCGATATTAATCCCATAGATATTTGCCGGGAGGCTGTCGAGCAAGGATTTTCCTCTGACGAAGAAATTATCGCTTACACGGTTGATAAACTCAAAAAAGGTGAAATAAAATTTTCTCTGGAGGATCCCGACGATCCGCTGAATTTTCCACGGATGCTTTTCCTTTGGCGGGCTAACCTACTTGGTGCAAGCGGTAAAGGACATGAGTATTTCCTTAAACATCTGCTCGGTGTCGAGAGTTCAGTTTTTAATACAGACGGAGATATTCGGCCTGAAGAAATCAAGTGGCGTGACCCGGCGCCGGAAGGCAAGCTCGATCTTCTCGTCACCTTAGAACTGCGAATGTCAACCAGCGCAATGTATGCTGACGTGGCGTTGCCGGCCGCTGGATGGTATGAAATGCATGATTTGAGTACCACGGATATGCATCCTTTCATTCATCCGTTCAATCCCGCCATCGATCCGCCTTGGGAGTCACGTACCAATTGGGAGCAGTTCAAAGCTATTGCCAAAAAGTTTTCAGAACTGGCTGCTATCCACCTGGGCGAAATGAAAGATCTGGTGGCCACCCCGTTGATGCACGACTCACCGGGTGAAATCGCCCAGCCTGAAGTAATGGATTGGAAAAAAGGTGAAATCGATCCGATACCCGGTAAAACGCTTCCCAATCTGGTTGTGGTCAATCGCGATTACCCTAATACTTACAAAATGATGACCGCGCTGGGACCGCTGGTGGAAAAAGTCGGCATTGGGTCTAAGGGAGTGGCATGGGCAAGTGATGAGGAATATACGCTGCTTAAAGAAAAGCTTGGTACGGTTTCAGAAAAGGGCGTCAGCCATGGAATGCCGTCTCTTGAGACCGGAAAACAGGTGGCTGAAACGATTTTGGCCCTTGCACCGGAGACGAATGGAGCGACCGCCGTCAAATCCTGGAAGGAACTCGAAGAAAAAACCGGCCTGACCCTGACTCATCTGAGCCGTGAAAGAGAAGGTGAAAAATTCTCCTTTAGCGATATCAGCGCTCAACCGCGAAAGATTATCACATCACCCACCTGGAGTGGCATAGAATCTGAGGATAGACGGTATTCGCCATTTGTGATTAACATCGAAGAAAAGGTTCCCTTTCGAACCTTAACCGGTAGAGCGCAGTTCTATCTGGACCACCAATGGATGCGGGATTTCGGGGAAAACCTTCCCCTCTTTCGCCCGCCTGTCGATATGCATGCCCTCGGTTCCACCAGGGTAAAGCGTGATGATCGAAAGGAACTGGTGCTCAACTACCTGACACCCCACTCCAAATGGTCCATTCACAGCACCTTTTCGGATACGCTGACCATGCTGACGCTGTTTCGCGGCGGTGAGGCGATCTGGATCAACAATGACGATGCTGCGAAACTGGATGTAAAGGACAACGACTGGCTGGAATGTTTCAATGTGAACGGCGTGGTCATGGCAAAAGCTGTGGTTAGTCACCGCACGCCACCCGGTAAAGCGTTCATGTACCATGCACAGGAACGGTTGATTAATACACCGGGGTCCGGATTATCGGGACAACGTGGGGGAACCCACAACAGCGTTACCCGTATCATGGTCAAACCCACCCATATGATCGGCGGTTATGCACAGCTGAGCTATGGCTTTAACTACTACGGACCGGTCGGGTCCCAACGGGACGAGATAATCGTTGTTCGCAAGGCGGAGGAGGTCAAGTGGTATGAAGATTAAGGCCCAATATGCAATGGTTTTAAATCTGGATAAATGCCTCGGCTGTCATACGTGCAGTATTCCGTGTAAAAATGTGTGGACCAACCGTAAGGGAGCCGAATACATGTGGTTTAATAACGTGGAAACCAAGCCCGGAATCGGTTATCCCCGTAAGTGGGAGAACCAGCAGATCCATAAGGGTGGATGGGAGTTGAAAAACGGCAGGCTGTCTCTCAAAGCCGGTGGTCGCGCGCACAAATTATTTAACCTTTTCCACAATCCCGATTTGCCGACCATTGATGAATATTATGAACCCTGGACGTATGATTACGACCAACTGATATCCAGTCCGAAGAAAAAGCATCAACCTTCCATCCGGCCGAAGTCTCTGATCACAGGGGAAAACCTCCGAATTAAGTGGGGGCCCAACTGGGAGGACGACTTGGCCGGCGTTTGTGAAACAGGCACAGAAGATGTCAATTTTAATAATTTGGATCATTCGATTTACCTGGCGTTCAAAAAGGTCTTCATGTTTTACCTTCCACGTTTATGTGAGCATTGCCTGAATCCTGCCTGTGTAGCCTCATGTCCGTCTGGAGCCCTTTATAAACGTGAAGAAGACGGCATTGTCCTTGTGGATCAGGAAAGATGTCGCGGATGGCGCTATTGTGTATCCGGCTGTCCCTATAAGAAAGTCTACTTCAACTGGCATACAGGCCGATCTGAAAAGTGTATTTTTTGTTATCCGCGCATCGAGGCTGGAACGCCTACCCTCTGTGCTCATTCCTGTGTTGGAAGGATTCGGTACGTCGGTGTGGTGTTATACGATGTCGAAAAAATTCAGTTGGCAGCATCAGCTAAAAAAACTCAAGACGTGTATCCTGCCCACCTTGAGATACTGGCTGATCCCGAAGATCCCGAGGTTATTAAAACCGCTAAGCAGCAAGGAATATCAGAGAATTTTATTGATGCTGCGAAACGCTCACCGATCTACAGGCTGGCCAAAACCTGGAGGCTCGCGCTACCCCTACATCCGGAATACAGAACCCTGCCGATGGTATGGTATATTCCGCCGCTGAGCCCGGTTGCCGAGCATTCAAAGTCATCAAACCAGGATACACTGATTGATTCGCTGCGAATACCGATCACCTACCTGGCAAATTTGCTGAGCGCCGGAGACGAAGAGCCGGTACGACTGGCGCTAAAGCGCTTGGCAGCTGTCCGTCAGTACATGCGATCCGTTCGTGTTGAGAAATCCATTGACCTTGAAGTGCTGGCCAGCGTCGGATTAAACGTCGAGGCGGCGCAGGCCATTTATCGCTTGCTGGCCATAGCCAAATATGATGAACGATTTGTTGTTCCAACCCTTAGCCGAACCGATGAAAAACGACTCTATACAGATCAGGGGTGTTGTGGTTTCGAGTAAACCCTATTCAAATTAAGTTTAAAAAACAACCAATAATGGTGCCAAAAATGAACGTTCAGATTAAACTGATTTCTTATTTACTCCATTACCCTGATGAATCTTTACTCAGATTGCTGCCGGCATTCAGAGAAGTTCTCAGGGATATAAAAAATGGTTCTGCCCATGATAAATACAACCAAATTTTGTCATATTTCGAAAAGACTCCCCTAATTCAGCTTCAGGAGCAATACACTGAAACATTTGATCTCAATCCTTCCAACTGTATGAACCTGACATATCATCGCTGGGGAGACACCGAAAAGAGAGGGCCGGCTTTGGTGCATCTGGAAGAAATCTATCTAAAGGCAGGCTTCCAGCGTATCGGAAGCGAACTGCCTGATTTTCTGCCAATAGTGCTTGAGTTTATATCTGAACGGCCGGATATTGGAAGTTCGGAAATCATTCCGCTTTACGGAAAAGTTGTGGAAACACTGGCGGAACGTTTTCGACAAGAAGGTCATCCATATGCGGTTTTGTTTGAACAACTGATAAACATTTTTGGCTTATCTGACGTTGCCTTGGCTACTGAAACAAAAATAATAAACTAAAAAGTACTGTATAAATCCGATTATCAGCTCTGATCATTGAAATTTTCTAAAAACACCGGAGCAATAAAAATGAATTTAACAAACACGCTGGCATTTCTAGTTTTTCCCTATTTGGCTCTGACAACATTCGTTGTCGGGCATGCCTATCGGTACATTGCGGATCCGTTTTCGTGGAACGCAAGTTCGAGTGAATTTCTTGAAAAGAAAAATCTCTACCCAGGCATCACTATTTTTCACTGGGGAATTCTGCTGACACTGTTAGGCCATGCCGGAGGCCTTTTAATACCTCAGACGCTCTTTGATATGGTGGGTATTGACGGTCAGGCGCATTCGCGGATTGCTTACTGGTCAGGACTCGTATTCGGCGTGGCAGCCTTTGTCGGTTCGATATTGCTACTCTGGCGCAGGGTAACCGTAAAACGAATCCGGGCTACCACGACTCTCAACGATTACGTGATCCTTACGGGTCTGGTTTTTGTCATAGGTGCAGGGCTATTTAACGTTGTGTTCGGACATTTTTATGTTTTGGACACCATTGCACCCTGGATCAGAGGCATTGTATTTTTTCAATCGAATCCGGAACTAATGTTGAAAGTGCCTTTAAGTTACAAGATTCATATTCTGAGTGCGTTTGCATTGCTGGGCTTTTCACCGTTTAGCCGTCTGGTTCATATTTGGAGCGCACCGTTTACATATCCGCTAAGACGATACATCGTCTTTCGACGCCGGGTGTCTGATGGATCTATCCCATATGTCGATTGAATATTTTTAACAGTCAATCGTTCCTCAAAAAGGAGATTGATATGACTGATGAAGCTGTCTGTTACGCACAATCCAGTCGCGGGGCAGCACTATTCTGGACAACTCTGGCTTTTTTTGGAGGCTTTGCCAGCGTCTCTGCTTTCGGCCCCATTGTTAGTAAACTTAAGGTTACGATGGCCATGAGCCCATTAGAAATGGGCTTGCTGGCCGCGAGTCCGGCGCTAACCGGTTCGCTCTTAAGGATTCCCTTCGGCGCGATGGTCGATCGAATGGGGGGTAAGAAACCGATCTTGATTTTGCTGGGATTGGCTGCCCTGGGTGTGACGGGTATCACAATGATGTTTTGGCTTTTTCCAATACCACGCCCTTCTCAGTATCCATTTTTCCTGCTGTTTGGTGTCCTTTGTGGTTGCGGCATCGCTGTGTTTTCCGTAGGCATACCCACTGTATCCTACTGGTATCCCCAAAAAACACAAGGTTCGGCACTGGCCGTTTATGCGGGTTTGGGTAACCTGGCTCCCGGGTTGTTCGCTTTCCTTTTGCCGTTTATGGTTGTTTCACTGGGATTTACCGTTTCCTACGTTTTCTGGTTCGGCATGCTTCTGGTCCTCATCGTCCTCATTTACATATACATGAAAGACGCCCCTTATTTTCAATACCGTGAAATGGGTATCGAAATTGATCCGGACGCTCTTTTGTTGACCTGTGGTGAAGAACTGGTTCCTTCGGGAACCGCTATGGAATCGATTAAAAAGGCAGGTTCAGACTGGCGTACATGGGTCTTAACCTATTTCTACTTTGTTACATTCGGTGGTTTTATTGCTTTAACGGTATGGCTCCCCACTTACTGGGCCGAGTTGTTTGGAACGAGTCTCGTGCGTGCCGGTTTACTCACTGCTTGCTACTCGCTTTCCGCAAGCTTACTGAGGGTTCTGGGCGGCTACGCTTCCGATCGAATGGGAGGTGAAAAAGTGGCGTTTGTATCCTTTCTGATTGTCGGATTCGGTGCATCGGTAATGATTTCGGCATCAAAGTCGGGTGGCTTGGCATTGGCTGGAGAGATGATTCTCGCACTGGGAATGGGGTTTGCCAATGCAGCCGTGTTCAAACTGGTACCGAAATACAGTCCGGCAGCGGTGGGCGGTGCAGCCGGAATCGTGGGCGGTCTGGGTGCATTTGGAGGTTTTGTCATACCGCTGGTCATGGGACTTTTTGTCAAGATTAATGGACAACCCGGTTACGCTCAAGGTTTTTCGGTCTTCGTGGTAATGGCAGTGCTGGCCCTGATTCTATTTGCGGTGTTAAATCGGTATGCTCCAGTAGAGGCTGCAAAAACCGTAACAGGTTCCTGAATAAGTTTATAGGTAAACTTATGCACCTTTTCAAGCCCTGTACTGTGGGAAACGGCTGGATGAAAATATTGGATTGGGACAAGTTCGCTCTAACCTTTATGACCGCAAAAAAACGACACGGCTACCGGGTTTGGCTTGACCTTTAAAAAACAAGGCAATTTCCAAATCTTGACAACTAGAATATGCGACGAGTTCCGATAAAGAGCAATAGAAATTGAGATGAAAGGAGGAAAACCATGGTGACTTTAACCGATCGAGAGCAGATATACAAACAGGTAGTAGATTTTGCCCAAGATGGTATTCTGTTTGCCGATCGAGATGGAAATATACGGGTATGGAATTCGGGAGCCGAGACAATTTTCGGCTACACGAGCGAAGAAGCAATTGGAAAGAGTTTAGATCTTATTGTTCCGAAAAAATTGCGTGATCGGCACTGGGAGGGGTATAATAGGGTGATGGATACCGGTGAAAGCCGTTACGGCAATGAACTGCTAAAAGTGCCGGCCATCCACAAGGATGGTAAGCGAATATCAGTGGAGTTTACCATAATTCTTATCCGAGGCCATCGAAACGAAATTCTCGGCAGTGCCGCAATCATAAGAGATATCACAGAACGTTGGCAGCATGAAAAAGAGCTGAAAGAACGACTAAAATTCCTTGAGGATCAGTTGGAATTACAAAAAACGCCTGATTCTATTTAAATAGTTTAACCTAAAGTGATAAGAACTAAAATAGAATGGTGCCCAAAATTGTAAAACGCAATGAAAATCTTCAGTAAAATGAGAAGCAAAGTATATGAAAATTCACTATTTACAACATGTCCCGTTTGAAGATGTCGCGTATTTGGGGAATTGGTCGAAAAAAAATGGAGTTCACTTAGGCCGAACGAGACTGTATGAAGATGATCCATACCCTTCCTTATCGAACTTTGATGTTTTGATTATTATGGGAGGGTCGATGGGGGTCTACGATGAACAAAAGTACGCCTGGTTAAAAACTGAAAAAGCGTATATCCTAAAAGCGATTCAAAATAATAAAATTGTAGTCGGAATTTGCCTTGGAGCACAACTCATTGCTACGGTATTGGGCGCAAAGGTTTATCCGAATCCGCACAAGGAAATCGGCTGGTTTTCAGTCCAAAAAACACCACAGGCTCAGAATACTTCTCTTGGAAAAATATTGCCGGAAAGTTTCATGGCATTTCATTGGCACGGCGATACTTTCGACATTCCAAAAGCGGCTGTTCATCTCGCAGAAAGTAAGGCCTGTAAAAACCAAGCGTTTGTATACCAAAATAGGGTAATTGCTTTACAATTTCATTTGGAGTCAACTCAGTCGAGTATTGAATCATTGATCCAAAACTGTAGAGACAAACTTATATCTATTCCTTTTATTCAAACTGCTGACCAAATTCGTGAGGGCTATCAGCAAATTGAAAGCTTGAATACAATTATGGACAAGCTGATGAATTGCATTATCTTGGAGAGTGAATGATAATTGGCTGCGTAGAAATCCCTTGAGAGATACACAATGCTTACAGGTAAAATTAAACGCTCAAATACGATTCTTTACTGTCTAAACTGGGAAGTTACGGTTAAGTTCTACCGTGATATTCTTAACTTTGTTATTAATCATGAAACAGAATGGTTTGTGGAATTTCAACTGGCGGACAATACATATTTAAGTATTGCCAATGCAGCAAATGCATCAATAAAAAGTGCAGATGGTAGCGGAATAACACTATCCTGGCAAGTTGAAGATGTTGAAGAAACTCATCACCGATTAAATCAGCTTGGGATAAAAACAAGTCGAATTAAACTCGTATGGGGATCGCGAGCATTTTATTTGTTTGATCCTGAAGGTCACCGTCTTGAGTTGTGGTCGTAAAAATACAGATTTAGGATTAGATGTAATTTCTTTAATGCTTATTATTATTTAAGAATTGGACAAAAAATCAATACGCAAGGAAATACAATTTTCTAACATTTAGTTCAATAAAATTAGGAGTCAAAATGGAGATTAAAAGAATCCTTTGGCCAACGGATTTTTCAGAAAATTCAGCCAGGGCTTTACCTTATGTTACATTATTTTCTGAAAAGTTCCAGTGTGAGGTGCACGTTCTTTATGTACTCAAAAAGTATGGCGAGTGGGGAGCTGCTTATGGAGACTTCCGTCAATCTGATTATGAGAAAATGCATGAATGGGAGCGAAAAACAGCGGAGGAAAGGCTCAGTGAGATTTGCGAAAAGTTTTTAAATACTTGCCCATTATATATCAGACATATTTCGGTGGGTGATCCTGCAAGGGAAATTATGAAGCTCATCGACAGAGAAAACATAGATATTGTTATCATGGCTAGCCAAGGCAGCGAGTCCCATTTTAATTTTGGAAGTGTCGCTGATAAAATAATAAAATCCACTGCCATACCAGTCACTTTGATTCCAATCCATAAGGGAAGCTGACAATCAATGAAATCTATTCGAATTTTGAAGAATAAGAGGTTTCAACGGCAAGTTGCCGACAAATTAGAATATTAATTTTATTCCAATCGAGGGATAAAAATTGACTTAAACCAATGAAATTATATCTTTTTTTAATTAGAAGGAAAATATATTCTACCAAAAGGTGAAACAGGCAAGTCCGAATAGCACCCCAAAAATATATTCTACAAGGCGAAGGAATAACTAAATGAAAAATCAACATATCGACACTTGCCCTATGGACATATCAGACGACGATATTTTAAAGGCGATGAAGAGCATTAGTGGATATCTGGATATTACCCCCGGCGATTTTAAAGAAATTTATCGTTTTGCATACAGACACGCGGTTGAACGACTGAGACACTCAGTCAGGGCAAAGGATGTCATGACGAAGGATGTCGTTTTTGTTAGAAAGGATGCTTCTTTAGAAGAAGTGGCTGACCTCCTTAACCTTCATCTCATCTCTGGGATCCCTGTCATCGATGACGACAAAAGAGTTGTCGGTGTCATTTCCGAAAAAGACTTTCTTTTCCAAATGGGCGCACAAGAGAAGAGAACATTTATGGGTGTTGTCGCCCATTGCTTAAAAAGTAAAAGCTGTGTTGCCATAACAATGCGCAAGCAAAAAGCAGAAGATATTATGACATCTCCTGCGATTACTGTAAGTGAAAATACACCCATCTTTGAAATAGCCAATACTTTTACAGAGAAAAATATTAATAGAACTCCTGTTGTCGATCAGAACAATAAACTCGCTGGAATTGTAACAAGAACAGATATCGTACGGTCGTCTTGCGCTATAGAAAATTTGACGGAAAGCAAAGAATAATATGGAATATTTTAAAAAAATGAAAGGAACGACGAAGAGCCCACCAGGTGTTGGCCTTTCTGAGATCATCTGGTCCTGGATAGGTGCCTTCTGGGGTATCGCTGCCGTAGCATTTATAAACTATAACATGTTTCAAGGAACCGATTTGGTCATGATAATTGGATCTTTTGGCGCTTCTGCCGTTCTGATTTATGGTGCCATTAGAAGTCCATTGGCTCAGCCAAGAAATCTTATCGGCGGTCATGTAATTTCAGCCATTATCGGGGTAACGATGTATAAATTGTTAAACATCCATATGTGGATGGCTGCTGCGATAGCCGTAGCAACAGCAATCGCGGTGATGCATGCGACCAAGACACTGCATCCACCAGGCGGAGCCACAGCATTAATCGCGGTCATTGGGAGTCAAAAAATTCATAACCTTGGCTATCTCTATGTTATTTTACCCGCTGGCCTCGGTGCGATCATCATGTTGCTGGTTGCACTTTTGATAAACAACATACCCAAAAGTCGCAGGTATCCGGAATTTTGGATTTGAAAAACCTTCTCGAGTTTCAACCCCAATATTAATAAAAAGCTTTTAAAGTCGTTGACCGAAATAAATTTTTCTGGCTTTGTGAGTTCTCCAACATATTCAAATATCGGCCAAACCTGTGATATCTGCAATAACA
>PVMS01067814.1_pt1 | contig 12308 bp, 14 predicted proteins | sample 1853461 | NCBI WGS metagenome assembly PVMS01 (sample SAMN08582032, study PRJNA380276) | Marine sediment metagenome, whole genome shotgun sequencing project. | isolation source: ocean sediment barecode stripped | collected 2017
AAAATTCTACGCATCGAGTTGATTTATAATGTGCTTTAAAATATCGTTGGCAACTTCCTTCTTACTTTTAACTTCAAAGGGTATTACTTTATTGCTTCGGGTAATAAAAGTTACTTTGTTAGTATCGGTCCCAAAGCCGGCACCTTTATCATTTAGCGAATTTAATACAATTAAATCTAAATTCTTTTTCCTCAGTTTTGTTTTCGCATTTTCGAGTTCGTTTTCCGTCTCGAGTGCAAAACCAACCAGAAACTGACGGTCTTTCTTCTTTCCAAGGGAAGATAGAATATCTTCCGTTTTTTCAAGCTGTATGGTGAGTTTCCCCTCCATCTTTTTAATCTTCTGGGAAACCACATTGGACGGACGATAATCGGACACTGCAGCACTAAGAATGGCTATCTGGCAACTTTCAAAACTTTGGAGTACAGCGTCATACATTTCTTGGGCTGTCGTCACTTTTACCAAATGAATTAATGAGTCTTCCGTTTGAATACTAACAGGGCCCGAGATCAGAGTCACATTAGCTCCAAGTTGCGATGCTGATTCGGCAATTGCATAGCCCATTTTACCACTGGAGTGATTACCAATAAAACGAACCGGATCGATCGCTTCATAAGTGGGACCTGCAGTAATGAGTATTTTAATTCCTTTGAGCGGAAGTTTTTCTGAAATATCCTTTTCAATAAAATCTATAATAACCTCGGGTTCAGCCATTCGGCCTTGGCCTACCAAACCACTGGCCAATTCGCCATGAGCAGCCGGTATCAATATATTTCCGAAGGTCTCTAACTTTTCAAATGTCTCAAGCGTGGAAGGATGTTTATACATATCCAGGTCCATGGCAGGCGCAACATAGACCGGGCATTTTGCCGAAAGATAAGTAGCTACCAATAAATTATCGCTGTTGCCCTGAGACATTTTAGATAATGTATTTGCAGTTGCAGGTGCGATAATAAATAAGTCGGCCCAAAGGCCTAACTCAACATGGTTATTCCATTGAGCATTATCATCTTCTTCATTTGTGAAGGAGGAATATACTTCGTTTTTGGAAAGTGTGGAAAGTGTTAGTGGTGTTACAAATTCCTTTGCCGAAGGGGTCATTACAACTCTTACATCGGCACCTTTTTTTACAAGCAATCGAACCAAAAAAGCACTTTTGTAAGCGGCAATACCGGCAGTAACACCCAGTAATACATTTTTACCGCTCAGTACAGACATGTGATTTAATTTTCTATTTCTTCGTCTTGCGTATTGCGGTAGTAGATCTTATTTTCCAACCACTCTTGCACCGCTAAAGCATGTGGCTTGGGAAGTTTTTCATAAAACTTGGATACTTCAATTTGCTCTTTGTTCTCAAAAATTTCCTCCAGGCTATCATTGTAGGTAGCAAATTCATCCAATTTCTCTAAAAGTTCCTTTTTAATGTCTCCATTAATTTGAGTCGCTCTTTTCGAAATAATAGAGATCGCCTCGTAAATATTACCTGTAGGCCCATCTATTAAGTTTTTATCAATAGTAGTAGTAGTAATAGCTGCTTCGGAATTCTTAATATCTTTCATAGTTCTCAATTAATTTCAGTTTCTCTTTGTAACAACCTTTTTTCGATATCCTGAAGGATCTCGTCTGCATCTTCTTTCAAAGTGCTGTCACTATAATATTTTGCAAAACTTTGGTGGTATTTCTTAGCTGTGTTCAATCTGTCTTCAACCTTCGATGGTGCACTGTTTAAAGCCAATTTATATGCGGCATCCATTCTTCCGAAGAAAGCATCTTTTCTATAAGTCGATCCCGGGTGATCCTGAATAAAATTATCAAAGGCACCGATAGCGGCTTTAAAATCGGAAATAGACAAGTATTGTTTGGCTACTTCAAAATCCTTTTTTTCGAGTTTCTCTCTCAGTTCTTTCACCAATGCATTTGCCTCCAGACGGAATTCCGAATTTGGATATTTGTTAATATAGGACTGTAACTTTTCAAGAGCAATATTCGTGTCTTCCTGATCCAGTGAATAACGTGGAGAAAGTTGGTAATAACTCTTGGCCGATCTATATGCAGCGATCTCCACACTGTCACTTTTGGGATATGACGTTTCAAACCTCTCAAACTGATATCCGGCTAAATAATAGTCCTCTAGATTATAGAAGGTGTTGGCATATGTGAACATTAACGATTCTGCCTGAGGTTTGCCGCGATAAACCGGAACTATTTGTTCCATCAATTTCAATGATTTCTTGTATTTACCGGCCTTGTAGAGCGAGTCTGCAACTGCGTATTTTTTTGCTGCATCGTCAGACTTCAATAGCTTTTGATACTCACTACAAGAAGTGAATAAAAGGGCTGCAAATACAATTAAAAGACTCGTTCTCATAGTTTTAAAAAACATCGTGCAAAAGTAGTGAATATTACCTGATTACAAAAACTTATTATATGGCTAAAATATTGTAACCCCAAGGACTTTTTCTATTAATTCTGAAATATTTAACGCAATGGAAAAAAATAGAATCAAAAAGTAGCAACAAAAGTGTCTATATCAGTTCGAAGTGCGTCGCTAACACCTACCAATGGGAGTCTCACGGTATCCCCGCAAAGTCCCAATTTACTGAAAACCGCCTTGATACCCGCCGGATTACCTTCGGCAAAGATATGATCTATACACGGAGCAATTTTATATTGAATTTTATAGGCTTCATCCACTTTTCGCTCTAACCCAAAACGGATCATTTTTGCAAATTCTTTCGGAAATCCTACCCCAATCACCGAGATCACCCCTGCCCCACCGGCCAATGTCATGGGCAAAGCGATCATATCGTCTCCACTGATCACCAGGAAATCATCCGGCGTACCGGAAATCAGACGCATGGCTTGAACCATATCTCCGGCAGCTTCTTTGATGGCTACAATGTTCGAAAAATCGTTTGCCAGACGAATAACCGTTTCCGGAAGCATATTGCTTGCTGTTCTTCCCGGCACATTGTATAAGATGACCGGTTTTGGCGCTACTTTCGCAATAGCCGCAAAGTGCTGATAAATTCCTTCTTGAGTGGGCTTATTATAGGCTGGAGACACCGAAAGCACAGCGGTAAAAGCAGATAGGTCCCGAGTTGTGATCTCGTCAATTACAGCCATTGTATCATTTCCTCCAATGCCTAGAACCAGCGGTAATCTTCCTGCATTTATCTCAATAATAGTGTCTGTTACCAATTGTTTTTCAGCCTTGTTCAATGTCACACTTTCACCGGTGGTGCCTAACACTACCAGATAATCTATTCCATTATCGATCTGGTAATTTACAACTCGCTTTAAGCCTTCTATATCCACTTCGCAATTGGTAGTCAAGGGAGTGATGAGTGCTACACCGGTTCCAATGAGTTCTTTCATGCCTATCCCCGCACTGCGGGTGTTTTTAATAAATTATTCTTTTTTCTATTCATGAGTCAGATGGACCTGTTTCCGGCTCAATGTTTTTGATTCTCTTTTATATTTTATTCAATATCTCTAAATACTTCTTGAATTCTATCTTAAATGTTTCGATCTCGTTAGGTTTCACTGCAATCAGCAGATCGAACAATCGCTTGTCACCTCCGGCAAATCCTACCTTGAACTTCGCATTGCTCTTTGAGATCATGGCATCCAAAAACTCATGTTTTCCTTCGTAATAGCCCACCAAAACATCAAAATCCTTATTCAAAAACTCACTGGCATTTTGATTATGCATTTCCCCTTTCCAATTGAAATCCTTGCACTGCACCTGATTTTGAAGAAGGGAGGGTAATTTCTTCTTCACTTCGATAAACGAAAAAACCTTTACATCTTTGGGTAATAAATTAAAGTCCACATAAAATTCGTAAAACGGGTCAAAATCCTGAATCAATTTCTCATCTACTATAAAACCAAGCGTTACCAGGGTGGAGTTAACTTGAGACATATCGCGACGTTCCAAGTTTCTCTCGGTTACTTTTTTTAATGATCTTCTCTTTAATTTTTCAAACATTTGAGGATACCCTTGCAATACAAAAATACAAGTTATGTATTTTATTTCCGGGATTTAAGAAATCATTTGTAAAAAATCATCTTCAGAAATTATAGGAATCCCGAGTCCCTCTGCCTTGGTTCTTTTGCTGGGTCCCATTTTATCTCCCGCCAGGACAAAGCTGGTCTTGCTCGAGATACTGCTCGACACCTTGCCACCATTATCTTCGATGAGCTTTTTAAGTTCGATGCGTGACACTTTGGCGAATACTCCTGAAACCACGAAGGATCTTCCCAGGAGTTTATCGGTTTGGTTAGCGAGTTGTTCATCCGAGATCTTCAATTGAACACCATGATCCTTCAAACGTTGTATTGTCACTCTGTTTTCTTCTTCAGAAAAGAAATGAACGACACTTCTGGCAATACGCTCCCCAATTTCATCTACCAAGACCAGCACATCTTCAGAAGCCAACATCAAGGCATCAATACTCTTAAAGTGTTTTGCTAATTTCTTAGCCACCGTTTCGCCGACATAGCGAATTCCCAAAGCAAATAACACACGTTCGAACTCAATCTCTTTAGACAGATTGATGCCGTTTACCAAATTCTCAGCGCTTTTCTTCGCCATACGCTCCAAAGGAGTGACCATTTCAACTGTGAGATGATAGAGATCGGCATAGTTCTTTATGAGTCCGTTCTCCACCAATAAGGCAACGGTTTCACCTCCCAAGCCCTCAATATCCATGGCTTTTCGGGAAATGAAATGTTGTATGCGTCCGATGATCTGAGGGGGGCAACCATCAGCATTCGGGCAATAGTGTTGGGCTTCACCCTCATTACGAATTAATTCGGTATGGCATTCAGGACAAGTGGTGATATATATGGTAGGTTTTGATTGTTTGTGTCGTGAACTAAATTCAACTCCTACAATTTTCGGTATTATCTCACCTCCTTTTTCCACCAAAACAGTATCCCCTTCTCTAATATCCAACTTTGCGATTTGATCGGCATTGTGTAGTGATGCACGTTTAACCACAGTCCCTGCCAGCGTCACAGGCTCCAGGTTCGCCACGGGCGTTATAGCTCCTGTCCGACCTACCTGGTAGGTTATTTGTTTAAGAAGTGTTTTAGCCTGTTCTGCCTTAAACTTGTATGCCATGGCCCATCGCGGAGCTTTGGCCGTATATCCCAATTCTTCTTGTTGCTGGAGATCATTTACCTTAATAACAACACCATCGGTTTCAAAAGGCAGATCATGACGATGAATATCCCAATAATTAACAAATTCCAATACCCCCTCGATATTACTAACAATTTTGGCGACTTCTGGGACTTTAAAACCCCATTGACGTGCTTTTTCTAAATTCTCAAACTGAGTTGCAATCCCCAATCGTTCGCCTTTAATACTATACAGCAAACATTCCAATGGTCGCTTAGAGACCTCGCTACTGTCCTGTAATTTTAAACTACCGGATGCTGTGTTTCTCGGATTTCGATACGGCTCCTCTCCTGCTTCAATTCGCTCTTCATTCATTTTTTGAAAACCTGCAATTGGCAAAACGATCTCCCCTCGCATTTCGAAATGGGATGGGTAATCGCCTTTCAACTGCAAGGGCACCGATCTGATGGTCTTGACGTTTGGGGTCACGTTATCACCCTGGAATCCATCGCCACGAGTGACTGCTCTAATCAAACTTCCATTTTCATAGGTTAAGTTAATTGAAGCGCCGTCATACTTAAGCTCACAGGTGAATTCGATAGCGCCATCCACCAATTTTTTGATTCGTTTTTCCCAGTCCTCAAGATCTTCTTTAGAATAGCTGTTATCCAGTGAATACATTCGAAAAGCGTGTTTCACGGTTTCAAATTTCTTCGTCACCTCGCCGCCAACTCTAAGGGTTGGAGAATTAGCGTCGTAGAATTCGGGGTGGGCAGCCTCCAGGGTTAGAAGTTCTTTTAGCTTAATATCGAATTCGTAATCACTGATCGTAGGATCATCGAGGACGTAATAGTTGTGATTGTGCTCACGAAGTTCTTCGCGAAGTTGGTTGATCTTTTCTTCGGAAATCATAAGGCAAATATAAAAATTAAACCCACCATGCATTAAAGGCATGACAGGTTTAATTAACGAATTATGAACATGCCTAATCGTTCACAAAATTCGTTCAAAAAATAAATACAAATTATCGATAAGAAATAGGGTAGATATAACTATTAATTGACTTGGATACTACGTCCTTTCTACATTTAACCATTTTGGAATTTGAGGCGTTTTGAATCCTTCCATTTTCTGAAGTAGATTTTCGGCCGAAGTATCCACCAGTAATAAATCGAAATTTTCCATCTTCACGAAACCATTACGTACCATGGTCTCAAAGAGGTTTAGCAGATCGTCGTAAAAACCATTCACATTCAACAAACCGATGGGTTTAGTATGCAGTCCTAACTGCAACCAGGTTATGATCTCAAATAGTTCTTCCAGGGTCCCAAATCCTCCGGGCATGGCAATAAAACCATCGCTGATCTCTTGCATTTTGAGCTTGCGTTCATGCATATTCTGCGTCGTGATAAGTTGGGTAAGGCCCAGGTGAACAACCTCTCTTTTCTTTAAGAATTGCGGAATTATACCAATGACATCGCCTTTGCCCTCCAACATGGTTTGTGCAATTGTTCCCATGACCCCGATCTTCGCGGCACCATAAACCAAGGTAATATTTTTTTCAGTAAAAAGACGCCCTAAGTGTTGAGCAGCTTGAGTTATTTCAGGGTCATTACCATCGCTGCTACCACAGAAAACACATATTTTGTTGAGGTTATTCATGCACTGAACATTTTATCATTCGGTCTTTTCCGAATATATCTTTACGAACTTCAATGCTTGTAAATCCTTCCGTCTCCAAAAGCTCTTTTAGTTCATCACTAAGATACTCATTAATCTCGAAGTACAATCGGCCGTTACCGGCCAAATGTTGGTTAGCCAGTCGGGCGATCTTTCGATAATAAAGTAAAGGATCCTTATCGGTTACAAATAAAGCCGACTTTGGCTCGTACTTCAGTACGTTGGATCGCATGTTCGTTTTTTCAAGTTCTCTAACATAAGGTGGATTGGAAACGATGATATCGTATTGCTGCGGAAGTTTTTGACTATTCAAAATATCCAATTCAAAAAAAATCACCTTTACACCATTTAACACAGAATTTTTATGGGCCATTTCCAAAGCCTCCGGTGAGATATCTAATGCCGATACTTTGAGGTCTTTGAGATTCTTAGCGAGTGCGATGGCGATGCAACCCGAACCGGTTCCAATGTCCAACAATGTCTGTGATTCTCGACATTCATTGTTCATGTCGTCTATTATCCATTGCACAAGTTCCTCTGTTTCTGGTCTGGGAATCAGTGTGTGTTCATCAACTTTGAAGGGTAGTGAATAAAATTCGGTTTTGCCACATATATACTGAATGGGTTCCTGCCTCTTTAATCGGAAGATCGCATTTTCAAAGTTTTCAATAATTTCTTCGGAAAGAGATTCGTCTGCGTTCAAAACGGTCTCTAGCCGGGTGTAGTTCAGAAAACATTCAGAAAGAATAGTGAAGAAGGATTCTATTTCTTCCGAAGGATATACTTCGGATAATTGGGTTGTAAAAACGCTTTTTAGATCTTTTATTTTCAAGTTCACAAATCTTTAATCATATATACACCACATGCATAATGACCCGTATCACCCATAGGTCCTGGTAGTGCTTCGAAACCATATTTTCGATACAACTTTTGGGCAGCTTTCATATAAGGCATCGTCTCCAAATAACATCGTTCATAGCCAAATTCTCTTGCAATGTGCAGGCATTCATCGATCATTAAAGTTCCAATTCCCCTACCTCTGGCTGCAGGAAGAAAATACATCTTTTGAAGCTCACACACATTACCTATATAGTTATCCAGGTGAGTAATACCTCCCCCACCAATGATCTTTTCATTTTCGATAACCACAAAATAACGGGCCCGTTCCTTTTGAAAGGTTTTGAACATACAATCCAATCCAGTATCTTCATAAACGGTTCCAACTCTGGGCACACCCAATTCAGACAATACAGAACGAATTACCTGAGCAATCTGCTGATTGTCTTTTTTTTCAATGGGACGGATAATGGGTTCGGTCATCTTAGGTTTTCATTGTACTTTTGAAATGTGATACGAATATTAAAAACTAAGTCTTCGTTTCACAAAAAAAAATTATCAATTATTTGATAAAAAACACGGAGTGAATATACACGAAAAATATATGCATCGGTGTATCCAATTGGCCAAAAATGGACTGGGAACCACTTACCCCAATCCGCTGGTGGGATGTGTGATTGTTCACAACGGTAAAATTATCGGTGAAGGCTGGCATCACAAAGCAGGTGAGGCCCACGCTGAAGTGAATGCAATTGAAAGTGTGAGCGATGTTTCGCTGCTTAATGATGCTACTGTCTATGTGAGTTTGGAACCCTGTAGCCACTTTGGTAAAACTCCGCCCTGCACTAATTTGATCATTGATAAAGGTATAAAGAAAGTCGTGATTGGGAGTATGGACCCCAATCCGAAGGTTTCCGGACAAGGCGTACAAAAATTAAAGGATGCGGGCTGTAATGTTACTATAGGAGAAAGTCAAAAGGAGTGTGACGAACTCAACAAACGATTTTTTACTTTTCACCTTAAAAAACGTCCATATATATTCTTGAAATGGGCACAGACAGAGGACGGTTTTATCGCTCCCATGGAACGCAAACAACAAGGTCCTGTATGGATCACGTCACCTCATTCCCGACAGATGGCTCATAAAATGCGGGCCGAAGAGCAAGCTATTTTAGTAGGCACCAATACCGTAATTGCTGATGATCCGAGCTTAACAACTCGATATTGGAAGGGCAACTCCCCTACTCGCATCGTCCTGGATAGAAATTTAAGAATACCCAAGGATACTGCGGTTTATGATGGTAAGGTCAAGACTATATTTATTACTGAAAAGAATTCAAATAACGAAACCAATCTGATTTTTGAACCCATAGATTTTTCAGGAAAAGTAGCGTCGCAAATATGCGATATTGCGCATAAGCATGCTATTCAAAGTATGATCGTGGAGGGTGGTGCACAAATGCTTCAGACTTTTATAGAGTCATCTTATTGGGATGAGGCTTTTGTTTTTATCGGAAATACTACCTTTGAAGCAGGCGTAAAAGCACCAAAATTTAAGGGTACATTGGTTTCAGAAGAAAAAATAAAAAAGGACATTTTACAACATTATAAAAACCCAAGCCTTTGATCTATCTTCTGTTTAGCATATTGTCGTCCACGATGATCTTCGTGATCTTTAAGCTTTTCAGCAGGTATAAGATCAATACCCTCCATGCGATAGTTGTCAATTATATAGTTGCCTGTATAAGCGGTTTGATCGCCTTCGATGGAATCATTATCGCTGCAGAGATCCCACATTTCTCTTGGTTTTACTACACTTTGGGGTTGGGAGTATTCTTTATAATCGTTTTTAACCTTATGGCTATTACAACGCAGCGCTGTGGCTTATCAGTTGTATCTGTCGCTACAAAAATGAGTTTAGCCATTCCTATCGTCTTTGGTTTGCTCTATTATAAGGAGCGGCTGGGTATTTTTAATGGATTGGGGATCGTACTCGCCCTTGTAGCTGTTTACCTGGCTTCCGTAAAGACTTCAAATGGACCAACGGTTCAAAAAAATTATATGGTCCTACCCCTATTAGTATTTTTAGGAAGTGGGATCATCGATGCCAGTATTAAATTTCTTGAAGAATCTTTTGTGGCCGAAAACGATGTGCCTTTATTTTCAGCGACAATTTTCGGTAGCGCTGCCGGTGTAGGGATATTGGTATTGGTATTTCAGAAAATCAATGGGAAATTTAAATTTCAGTTTAAAAATATAGTTGGAGGAATTCTTTTAGGGGTACCCAATTATTTTTCGATCTACTTTTTAGTAAAAGCACTTCGAAGTGGGATCCTAGAAAGCTCAGGGATCTTTACGGTGAATAATGTTGGTGTGGTTTTGATCTCAACCTTTGCAGGGATCCTGATATTCAAAGAAAAATTGCTTCCTAAGAATTGGTTGGGGATCATCCTTGCCATACTCAGCATATTTTTTGTTGCACTAGCCGGAATTTAATGACTGTTCAAAAAGATACCTATAAGACCATAATGAAACCGTCCCCGGAAGTTCTGTTCAAAGACCGTGGCAGTAAATTTATCGGGTATGCCATTCCGGTCACTTCCGAAGAAGAAATCAAGGAACACTTAGAACGGCTAAAAAAACAGCACCATAGCGCACGCCATTGGTGCTATGCCTGGCAACTTGGCAAAGAATATGAAAAATACCGTGCTAATGACGACGGAGAACCCTCTAACAGTGCGGGTATGCCCATTTACGGTCAGCTACAATCCTTTGATGTAACTTGTATATTGGTGGTGGTAGTGCGCTACTTTGGTGGAACAAAATTGGGAGTGGGTGGTTTGATAAAGGCTTATAAAACTGCAGCGCAATTTGCATTGAAAGCATCTGTGATTGTAGAAAGAACTATTGATGAAGATTTTCTTTTGAAGTTTGATTATCCTGAAATGAATAGGGTAATGCGTATCATTAAGGATGAGAATCTAACCATAAAACGACAAAAAATGGAATTGGATTGTGAGATAACTATTTCAGTAAGGAGAAAAGATTCAGAACGAATATTTCAAATTTTCGAGAACATCTATAAGGTGATCATTAAAAAATTATAGCACCAAGAAAATTAAAGCGGTTAGATCAAACTTAAAATTACCCAGAAGGTATTCCGATAAATCAAATGAAGAGATTATTGATTTAATTTTGGAAATCAGGAAAGTTTCGCAAGGAGATAATCCGGTGCTCTTGATAACTTATTCGTGCTAGCATTTATGAAAACCAATGTGGTTGAGGCAGTTACCAAAAGTTCGCCCTCTTCATTGTGAATTTGATAATCGAACTCAATTTTATATGTAGGAAGATTCTTTAAGGTTGTCGTTACCGAAATTATATCGTCATATCGTGCCGGAAGTTTAAAATCGATATTCAAATTTGTGACAGGAAGTACGATGTTATGTTCTTCCATCCATTTGTAGGAAAAGCCCAGTTCACGCAGCCATTCGGTCCTTCCCTGTTCTAGATATTGTGCGTAATTTCCGTAATAAACCACACCCATTTGATCTGTTTCGCCATAGCGAACTCTTAATTTGATAGTATTTTTTTTCACAAATAAATGGGATAAAAAGGGAGAACTTTTTAATAAGTTCGGAACTATTACAGTATGCGAAAAAAAAACTAGAAAATCAATACCCAAACCATTTTTTTTTTCATTTATTTGTTCACATATTTGCATTGTTAAGGAATCGTTAGAGAACATCTATATTCTCTCTTTTTTAACAAGGTAATTTTAACTAACGAAACTTCTGACTATCACTATGACTAAAACTGCCGAATCGGTTTGGAGCAATTGTTTGTCTTTCATTGAAGATAATATCTCAACACAGGCGTACAAAACATGGTTCGAACCTATTAAAGCAGCCAAGTTAGCTGATAACGCGCTAAGCATTCAAGTCCCGAGTAAGTTTTTTTATGAGTGGTTGGAAGAACACTACATTAAATTATTGAAAGTTGCCCTGACCAAAGAATTAGGCGATACTGCAAAATTGGTGTACATAATTAGAATGGAAAACACCTACGGCAACAAACAACCGTTTACCGAAAAGATCCCAAGTGCGAATAGAAGTCAGCTGAAATCTCAAGAAGTGGACGTTCCTATAAAGAACAAAAGCCCGGAACTTAAAAATCCATTTGTGATCCCTGGCATTCGCAATGTAAAAATTGAATCTCAACTCAATCCAAATTATAGTTTTGATAATTTTCTGGAAGGTGAGTCCAATAGACTCGCTCGTTCAGCGGGGTTGGCAGTTGCCAACAAACCCGGTGGAACTTCTTTCAATCCATTATTGATCTTTGGAGCTGTCGGTTTAGGAAAGACGCATTTGGCTCACGCCATTGGTGTTGACATTAAAGAAAAATATCCGGAAAAAACGGTTCTTTATATTTCCGCGGAAAAATTTACGCAGCAATATATTGAGAGTGTAAAAAAGAATAACCGCAATGATTTTATTCATTTTTACCAGATCATTGATGTGTTGATCGTGGATGACATTCAATTACTTTCGGGAAAAGCAGGAACACAAGATGTATTCTTCCACATATTCAATCATCTACATCAAAATGGAAAGCAGGTTATCTTGACCAGCGATAAAGCGCCGGTAGACATGATCGATAT
>PVMS01121385.1_pt1 | contig 12308 bp, 10 predicted proteins | sample 1853461 | NCBI WGS metagenome assembly PVMS01 (sample SAMN08582032, study PRJNA380276) | Marine sediment metagenome, whole genome shotgun sequencing project. | isolation source: ocean sediment barecode stripped | collected 2017
ATTGATTCGTCATGCCGGCGTAGGCCGGCATCCAGAGAACGAAGCCAACGGAGGTGACATTTGGATCCCGGCCTGCGCCGGGATGACGGTGTTCTTCCTCGATTTGTCACCGCGCAGCGGGGTAAGTTGCTCGCAATGACGGCAGTTTTCGGCTTACACAAGTGCTAGCGGGATCACTATCCGGGAGATTGATATGTCCGAGCAGAATAAAACCCTGAGCCTGGCGCAGGTAGATGATCTGACGCGGCGTGCGCTTGGCGGCTGCGGTGCTCACGGGAAGCAACTGGATCTCGCCGTACAATCGGTGGTCGATGCTGAATGCGATGGTATTCGCACCGTCGGACTGGGCTATGTACCGCTTTACTGTGGTCATTTGCAGGTGGGCAAGATCAATCGGGACGCGCAACCGGTACACGCGCAAATCGCACCATCGGCACTGCGCTCACTGGCCGATAGCGGTTTTGCACATGCCGCTTTTGCCGAAGCCGAGGATGATTTTTATGCGCTTGCCGATGCGCAGGGCATAGCGGCATTGTCGATAGTCGATTCTTATTCAGCCGGGGTGGTTGGCTGGTTCGTGCAGCGCATGGCCGGTGCGGGGTTGATCGGACTCGGCTTTGCAAACTCACCTTCGTCGGTCGCCCCGGCACCCGGTGCGAGCCCCTTTTTCGGTACTAACCCGATGGCTTTTGCGCTGCCGCGGGCCGGTAAGGATCCGCTAATAGCCGATATGGCGACCAGCCAGGTTGCACTGGTAACCATTAAAAAAGCCGCAGCGGAAGGTAAATCGATTCCTCTGGGCTGGGGTTATGACCAGCATGGTAACGATACTACCGATGCCGCCGCGGTGATTAATGGTGGTGCGCTGGCCCCGGCTGGCGGCTACAAGGGCATGTTGCTGGGATTGCTGGTCGATTCGCTCGCAGGCGTGTTAAGCGGGCCGAACTGTTCCTTCCAGGCTCCGGTGTTCAAGAATAATACGGGTGGCGAGCCGAAGGTCGGGCAGTTTTTTATCGCCATTTCTCCGGGTGGATTTACCCCCGGTGGGGATAGCGCCTATACCGATCGACTCGAAACCATGTTGGCCGCACTGATGGCGGAGCCCGGGGTACGACTACCGGGTTCACGCCGCCATGAATTCAGATTGAGAGCCGAAACCGAAGGCGTCGAAGTGCCCGCCGATCTAATCGACAAACTCGAGACTTTTGCTGCCTCGGCATAGCCCGAAGCACTGTTTTACTGTCCTAAAACCCTTTTTTATGTTTTTTCCCGTTAACTACCTACATTTAAGATTCCCTTAAGGAACTAGCTGGATACTTGCCTCCATATTCTTCGAGAGGCAAGTTCAATGAACTTAGCAACCCATCCACTGGCAACTGTCCCGGCACTTCCCGGCGTAGCGAAATCACTGCCTTTAGCTAAACAACCTGGTTTGATCGATGAGCAACACCCGCTGCGCCCGCAAGTGGAGCAGTTTATTGCACAGCGATTCCTCGATATGCATGGCGCGCGCATAACCAGTTTCATGCCGCTGCTGGTTGCGCTGTTCGGCGAGCAAGGTAATATTCTGGCGGCAGTCGGTATCCGCAGTGCGGAAGTCGATGCGTTATTTCTCGAACACTATCTGAATACCCCGGTTGAACAGGCGATCTCCAGCAATGCCGGTCGCGCCATGAGTATTCCGCAACGAGACCGCATCGTCGAAATTGGTAACCTGGCATCGATCGATCGACGCGCCAGTCGGAGCTTATTCAAGGCTCTGGCTGACTTGTTAAATGCCGGAGATTTTGAGTGGGCTGTTTTTACCGGCTGTAGCTCACTGCAGCGCATGTTTAAAATCCTCGGCATCGAAACAGTTTCTCTTGGCAGGGCCCTGCAATCACGCTTACCAGTCGATCAGCAAACCTGGGGCGGCTACTACGAAGATGGCCCCAGGGTTGTCGCGGGCAAGGTCAGTCGAGGATGTGGTGCGTTTGAACAAAGCCCCGGTGTTTTCTTAAGTAAAGCCGCGGCATGAACATCCTGCTTACCAGGCTCGAGCATCACGCGCTCGCCAGCCCCGAATCGATCGCGCTTCGATCTGGCGAAGCAAGCATGACTTACGCGCAGTTGATGGTTGCCGTGCAACAGGTTGCACGGCAACTTGGTGATTACCGGGTTAAGTCGTTAGGGCTTTACCTGGACAACGGTATCGAGTGGATTGTTCTGGACCTGGCTTGTATTCTTGCTGACATCAGGGTTGTACCATTGCCGTGGTTCTTCAGTGAAGAGCAATTAAGCCACGCGGTTGATACCGGCGCCGTCGATTTTGTCGCTTTCGCCAATGATCTGCCTGCCGGAATCATCGGTACCGGTGTTGCAAAGCAGCTGTATGGCGACTGTCGCTTACAGCCGGTTTTGTCATCCACCGCCGAAGCCGCCGCGCCAGGGTATGCTGGAGGCAAACTCAGTTTCACTTCTGGCACCACCGGCCGGCCCAAGGGGATCGAACTCGAGTACCGATTCATCGATCAGACCTGTCAGTCGCTCAGCTCTGCCATATCCACGCTGGATATAGGAAAACATTTAAGCATTCTGCCTTACGCAACCCTGCTGGAAAATATTGCCGGGGTTTACCTGCCGTTGACGCTGGGTAAAACGGTATATGCGGAAGCCGCCGCCCGCGTTGGCCTGTCAGCCGAACTTAACCTCGATCCGACCCGACTGCAGCAAACCTTTAACCAGGTTCAGCCCAACAGCCTGATTCTAACCCCGCAGTTACTGGAACTTTTTTGCATGCTGGTTGAAAACCAGGCAATCGATCCCGCTTGCCTGGTATTTGTCGCAGTAGGCGGTGCGCGTGTCGGCGAACCACTGATGCGCCGGGCGCGAAGCCTTGGAATCCCCGCCTATGAAGGCTACGGCTTGACCGAGTTTGCTTCGGTCGCAATTTTGAATACCCCGCAAAACGATCGCCCTGGCAGCGTCGGCAAAGCCTTGCCGGGAGTGACGGTTGAACTCGCCGCCGACGGAGAGATTTGTCTCGGCACCACGCTCGCACAAAACAACGCCGATACTCAACCAATGGAAACGATCAGCGTGCAGACGGGTGATTTCGGCCGTATCGATAGCGAGGGATTCATTTACGTCCATGGTAGAAAATCGAATCTGATCATATTGTCTACCGGGCGAAACGTATCGCCGGAATGGGTTGAGGTCGAACTCAACTCTTCGCCGCTGATTGCGCAAAGCTACGTTTTTACCGAGACCAGCGCCGAGCTATCAGCACTGCTGGCAACTGTCGGACCTGGCAGTGCAGACTCCGATCTCGATGCTGAAGTTGAACGCATCAACCAGACTCTACCCCCCTACGCGCAGATTAAGCACTGGCATCGCCTGTTATCCCCGTTTTCTCGTGACAACCAGATGCTTACCGTCAACGGACGGCTCAGACGCTTACAAATCGAACGGCTACTACCCACGCTGTTGGTCGGTGCAGAATCCAGATCACCGGTGACCGGTATCGATTTGCCAAATATTTCAGTACAGGAGATTAACCCATGTTAAACAAAACTTTTTTCAATGAGATAGAGACAATCACTGCCGCTGCCAGGCAACGGCTTGAGACTTCCCCGGCAATTCAGCGTTGCCTCGACGGCCAGGTTGAAATGGAAACCTACAAGGCGTTCCTGATCGAGGCTTACCATCATGTAAAGCATACGGTGCCGCTATTGATGGCTTGTGGCAGTCGCCTGCCGGAAAGGCTCGAATGGTTGCGCGAGGCAATCGTCATGTACATCCAGGAAGAGGTTGGGCACCAGGAATGGATCCTGAACGACCTGGCTAGCCTGGGTGTGGACAAGGAGCGTGTGCGGCATGGTATGCCCTCGTTGCCGACCGAGCTGATGGTGAGTTACGCCTATGACACGGTCGCGCGCAGTAATCCGGTCGGCCTGTTCGGCATGGTATATGCGCTTGAAAAAACCAGCTCGACGATAGCCACCTACGCCGCCAGCCAGATTGTGTCCGCGCTCGATTTAACCCCCGAGGCGATGACCTATATGGTTTCGCACGGCAGCCTCGACGTGGAACATATGCAGCATTTTGAGCGCCTGATGAATCGCCTCGGTAATGCCGCCGACAAGGCAGCGGTGCTGCATTCGGTAAGCGTGTTTTATGAACTCTATGCCGGCATTTTCGAGTCGCTCCCGCTGACGGAGTCTAATCACCAGGAGACTAGTCATGCAGCCTGATCAAATGACCGTAGTGCTGACCGGCGCCTGTGGCGGTATCGGACAGTTACTGGCGCGCAAGTTGGCCGCAGAGGGCGCCAGTCTGTTTTTATGTGGCCGTGACGCCGAGACCCTGGCGGCCCTGCAGAAGGTGTTGCGTGCGAAAGCTGTCGGTGATCAAACCATCGACGCACGCGCTGTCGACCTGACCGATGACCGGGAAATCGATCAATGGCTTGAATCGATTGCGCAAAGCGGGCGACCAGTCAATGTGCTGGTCAACAATGCCGGGATTTGCAAGTTTGGCATGTTCGAGAACCTCGAGGATCGGGAGATCGAACAAATCATGAATCTTAACAGTATCGTACCGATGAAACTGACCCGGAAGCTGTTGCCGGAGTTGAAGGCACAAGCGCAAGCGCGCGTGGTCAATATTGCTTCCACTTTCGGTGCTATCGGTTTCCCCGGGTACAGTGTTTATTCAGCGAGCAAGTATGCACTCCGGGGCTTCTCGCAGGCACTTACCAGGGAGCTTTCCGACACCAGTGTGCGCGTAGGCTGCATTTTGCCGCGGGCCACTAAAACCTCGATCAACAGCGACCAGGTTGTCGAGATGAATCGCAGGCTCAGCGTCACTATGGATCCGCCGGAAAAGGTTGCAGATGCCGTGGTCAAGTTCATTTGCAGCGAGCGTGGTGAACTCGCCCTGGGCTGGCCTGAAAAATTCCTGGTACGTTTAAATTCGGTATTCCCGGCGCTGGTTGGTAATGCGATTTCCAAAAAACTTCCACTGATCAAGCAATACGCCGCTTGAGTAATTTCGGGTATTCAATATTTATTTTTTATAGAGGTTCAGCATGCTTAAACAAGCTTTAAAAGTCGCCCTGGTATCAATGGCGCTGTTTTATTTTCAACCCGGGTTTGCCGGGATTTCTTCATCGGCTGAGATGCCCGAGGTCAGGGAAATTCAATTCGAATGGGCAAGGCTCTATTACATGGATGAGTTTCTCAACGTCAACTATCGTGAGCTGGAGGCGCTGGTGGAAAAGGCAAACCAGGTTGCCGCCGAGCATCCGCAAAATGCCGAAGCACTGGTCTGGGACGCGATCGTGATGAGTACCATGGCGGAAAAGAAAGGTGGTTTGGGCGCCTTGAGTCTGGTCAAGCAAGCCAGGCTGAAGCTGGAGGAAGCTGAAGCAATCGACCCGACGGTCCTGGGAGGGTCGGTTTATGCCAGCCTGGGAACGCTTTACTCCAAGGTTCCTGGATGGCCGTTTGGTTTTGGCAGCGATGAAAAGGCGGAAGAATACTTCAAAAAAGCGCTTGCTATAAATCCCCAAGGTCTGGATATTAACTACTTTTTTGCCGAGTACCTGGCCGATAACGGTGACCAGCAACTCGCTCTCGTCTATGTCGACAAGGCGTTGCAGGCTCCGCGCATGGCAGAGCGTCCCGTGGCCGACAAGGGTCGTCGCGAACAGGCGCTGAAATTGCGGCAATCTTTGCTCGGATCCTGAGTCGTGTCACGCCGTCGGTTCGATACTATCCGGGTATCGAGCCGACGGCTAGCCAGCCGTGATCCGATAACTATGGGACATGCTGTGAGATTATTGCTGGTAGAAGACGATGAGCAACTGGGCCAGGGAATCCGTCGGGCATTGATGCGCGATGGAGATCATGTCGACTGGCTTACCGATGGCACCCAGGCGCTGGCAGCGATTCGCGCGCATAGTTTCGAACTGATCCTGCTGGACCTGCAGCTTCCCGGTAAGGACGGCATTACTATATTGCAGACCATGCGTAAAGAATCGATCAATACGCCGGTATTAATTATGACCGCCAGGGATACGGTCGATGAACGTGTACTCGGACTCGACAGCGGCGCCGATGATTATGTCGTGAAGCCGATCGAATTGAAGGAGTTACGCTCCCGAATTCGAGCCTTGAGCCGACGTAGCCACGGTTTTGCGGCGCCTGAAATAGTGCTCGGTGAGCTACGCGTCAATAGTGCCACCCAGCAGGTCTGGTATCGCGGAGCCGAAATCGAATTGAGCCGCCGGGAATTTGTTGTTTTATCTGAATTTGTCAACAAACCGGGACAGGTGCTGGCGCGCGGTTATCTCGAGGAAATTCTCTATGGATGGGATGAAGGCGTTGAAAGTAATGCGCTTGAAGTTCATATCCACCACCTGCGCAAGAAACTGCATAGCAAGCTGATCAAAACCATCAGAGGTATCGGTTACAAACTGGATCTGGATAATGCCTGACACGGTTTCATTGCGTCGGCGCCTGACCTGGTACGTGGTAGTCATCCTGTTGCTGATGACCACGGCATCCGGAGTAATGATCTACCTGGGCACCACCCACGAAGCAGACGAGATATTCAGTGCTTCCCTGGTGCAAACATCGCGTATTCTGGATGGCCTGATATCGAGCGCGGATCTCGAAGCCCACAGGGAGCAGTTAACGCGAGCGCTGGAGCGCGGCCCGGATGCCCATGAGTATGAAAGGAAGTTGTTTTTCGCCGTACTCGATGCCGATGATCAAATCCTGTTGCATTCACGTCAATCACCCGATATCCCCCATAAAGTTATCAATACCGGGTTTTCCGAGTTTGAGTTCGACGGAGAAAAGTGGCTGACTTTTGCGCTTGAATCGAGTCACGATGACTGGCTTATTATCGTTGGTGAGCGCAGTGAAATCAGGCAAGAGATTACCGAGTATATCGGTAGTGGTTTACTGTTCCCGCTAATCCTGCTGTTGCCGGTTGGACTGTGGTTGTTGTGGCACATCGTCGGAGTCGCCCTGAAGCCGTTGCAGCACGTGACCGATCAGTTGCGCCAACAGAACCTGAAGGAGTTGAAGACGATCGATGTCGACGACGTCCCCAGGGAGATTAGCCCGTTGGTGAGTGCGTTGAATCGGATGATCACCGATCTTGATTCAGCTTATGCGCGCGAGCGGCGTTTCGTCAGCGATGCTTCGCATGAATTGCGTAATCCCCTGGCCTCGCTATTGATCAATGTCGACAATGCGATCGAAGAAAGCTATGGCAGGGAGTCGGTCGAGCCGTTGCAAAGTATGAAGGTCAGTATCCAGCGGCTCTCTCACCTGGTGACGCAGCTACTGGAACTCAGTCGTTTCGAGAATCCGCTGGAAAGCAGAGAGTTTGCACGGGTTGACCTGTACCAGGTATGTAGCCAGGTAGTGAGCTCTCTCAAGTCGCAGGTCGCAGCCAGGCAGCAGAAAATCGAATTACAGCCGACGGAGGATAGCTGTGAGCTGAACGGGATCGATTCTTTGCTCACCAGCCTGGTGACCAACCTGGTCGACAATGCGATCAAATACAGTGGTGAAGGCTGCAAGATACGGGTTCGCTGTTATCGAGATGAGAAAAGCCTGGTGCTTGCGGTCGATGATTCAGGTGCCGGGCTGGATCCTGGCGAACATGAAAAAGTGCTGGGGCGTTTTTATCGTGCCGCGGACACCAATTCCCGCGGTGCCGGTCTCGGCCTGTCGATCGTCAAGTCGATCGCCCAGATCCATTCTGCCCAGGTAGAGCTGGGTGAATCCGACCTGGGAGGCCTGTCGATCAAGGTTCGATTTGAATCGGGCGAATAGCCTGGCGATATATATTGTTGTCGGGCTAATTTTAAAGCTGGCGTATATCCGGTAATATCCGCCTGTACCTGCGCTTGACAGGTAGCGATGTTGAGTGGATAACCCATGAGCTATAACAATCACAGTGTCCGTGTCGGCGCCGATATCGGCGGGACTTTTACCGATGTCGTGCTCGAGATCGGGTCGAATCAATACAGCGCCAAGGTGCTAACCAATTATAGTGAGCCCGAACAGGCGATTATTGATGGCCTGATCAAGGTGGTCGAGATTGCCGGGGTGGGTATCGAGCATGTCGACCAGTTGATTCATGGCACTACGCTTGCGACCAATGCCTTGATCGAGCAGCGCGGCGCCAATACCGCGTTTGTCACCAGCAAGGGATTTCGCGACGTCATCGAAATGCGCACCGAGGGACGCTTCGAACAATACGATCTGAACCTGCGGTTGCCGCCGCCATTGATTGCGCGCGAGCATCGTTACGTGGTCGCAGGGCGTATTGCTGCCAGTGGACGCGAACTGCTGCCGCTAGATGAGGCTGGACTGATCGAAATAGCGCAGCGAATCCACACCGGGGGTTACGAAAGTGTGGCCGTTGGCTTTATCCACTCCTATGTCAATGCGGATCATGAACGGCGCGCGCGTGAAATTCTCGCCCGTGAACTGCCCGCTATCACGATTTCGATTTCGAGTGAAGTCTCGCCACAGATGCGTGAGTTCGAGCGTTTCAACACGGTTTGTGCGAATGCCTTTGTTAAACCATTGATGGCGTCGTATCTCGGGCGCCTGGTCGACAGGCTTAAAGCTGAAGGCGGCAACTGCCCGGTATTCATGATGCATTCGGGCGGCGGTTTGATTTCGGTCGAGAGCGCGATTGAATTCCCGGTACGCCTGCTCGAATCGGGTCCTGCCGGTGGCGCGATCTACGCGGCCGATTTTGCCGCTCGTTTCGGGCTCGACAAGGTTCTGTCTTACGATATGGGCGGTACCACGGCGAAAATTTGCCTGATTGAGAATCGGGTGCCTAAAACGGCCCGCACCTTCGAAGTCGCGCGTACCTACCGCTTCAAGAAGGGTTCTGGAATGCCGGTTTCGATTCCGGTTATTGAAATGGTCGAAATCGGCGCTGGCGGCGGCTCGCTCGGCTGGGTAGACGAAATGAATCAGATTCGAGTCGGGCCTGAGAGCGCCGGCTCCGAACCGGGCCCGGCCTGTTATAACCGCGGTGGCGAAAATCCAGCGGTCACCGATGCTGATCTGATACTCGGGCGACTCGACCCCGAACGCTTTGCCGGCGGAGATATCCGACTGCAAGCGCAAAGATCAACGGTGGCCATGCAGCAGGCTATCGGGCAACATCTGGATATGGATAGTGAGACTGCGGCAATTGGAATTTGCGAAGTGGTGGATGAGAATATGGCCAATGCCGCGCGCGTGCACGCGGTAGAAAGCGGTAAGGAGCTGTCTGAATTTACCATGATCGCTTTCGGCGGCGCGGCGCCGTTGCATGCCAGCCGCTTATGCGAAAAACTGGACATTGACGAATTGTTGATACCACCCGGGGCCGGCGTAGGTTCGGCGATCGGCTTTTTGCGCGCGCCGTTCGGGTTCGAGGCTGTGCGTGGCGCTTTTCTGCGCTTGAGTGAGTTTGACGCCGACTGGACTAACCGCCTGATTGCCGAGCTCAGCGATGAAGCCGAGCGTTTCGCGCGTGCCGGCGCACCCGATGCCGAGCTGCTGCGTGAAATCAAGGCCTACATGCGCTACCAGGGCCAGGGCTGGGAAATCGTGGTGGTACTGCCCAATCGTGATTTTGTGCAGGCAGATCAAATCGAAATCCGCAGGCTGTTCGAAACCGAGTATATCCGCCTGTTCGGACGTGCGCTCGAAGGCCTCGATATCGAGATTATGAACTGGTCGGTGCAGGTGCGTAGTGTGCTCGCCGAGACCGCGCGCATCGAGCCGGTTACCGCGACCACGCCGGCAGCAAGCACCGAGTCACGCTCTGTATTTGATGCCCGCGAGCAGCAATTTGTCGAAGCCGCGGTATACCAGCGCGATCAGCTCGAGGTTGGCTCCCTGGTATCCGGCCCGGCGGTAATCATCGAAAGCGAAACCAGCACTATCGTTACCAGGCGTTTCGAGGCGATAAAACAAAATGACGGCTGCCTGCTGCTGCGCAGGCAAGCAGACGAGGTGAAACATGGATAAAGGTATTTTTAACGTCCATATGCAGGTCATGTGGAATCGATTGATCTCGGTAGTCGAGGAACAGGCGCTGACGCTGCTGCGCACCGCGTTTTCGACTTCGGTGCGTGAAGCCGGCGATCTCTCGGCCGGGGTATTTGATGAAAATGGGCATATGATCGCCCAGGCGGTAACCGGAACTCCGGGACACGTCAACGCAATGGCCGAGGCAGTGGGACATTTCATCGAAGATATCGGCCGTGACAATATCTTCGAGGGTGATTCTTACATTACCAATGATCCGTGGAAGGGTACGGGGCATCTACACGATTTTACCTTCGTTAATCCCTCGTTTCGTAACGGCAAGCTGGTCGGTTATTTTGCCTGCACCGCGCACGTGGTTGATGTCGGTGGTCGCGGTTTCGGCCCGGATGCGAACGAGGTTTACGAAGAAGGTATTTTTATCCCGATCATGAAGTTTGCCGAGCGTGGTGAAGTTGATCAGCGCCTGGTGCACATTATACGCAACAATGTGCGTGAAGCCGGGCAGGTTATCGGCGATCTGTTTTCGTTGTCCTCCTGTAACGATATCGGTCATCGGCGATTGATGGATATGATGGATGAGTTCCGGCTTGAAGACCTGCACGCATTGCGCGACTTTATTTTTGAACACAGTTTACAGGCAACGCTGGAACGCCTGAAGCATTTACCTGCCGGTTCTTATTCCAACGAGCTTACGGTCGATGGTTACGATCAAGCGGTGACCATGAAATTACGTCTCGATGTGTCCGCCGAAGGGGTGCTGGCAGATTTCGACGGCACCAGTGGTTTGAGCAAAAAAGGTATCAACGTGCCGCTGGTTTATACCACCGCCTATGCCTGCTATGCGTTGAAGTGTACGCTTGCGCCGCAGATACCTAACAACCATGCGTCATTGGCCCCATTTAAGGTAAGCGCACCGGTAAACTGTATTCTCAATGCGGTGCATCCGGCGCCGGTGGCGATCCGGCATGTGCTCGGCCAGTTTTTGCCGGATGTGGTGCTGGGCGCGTTGCACAAGATGCTGCCCGACACCGTGCCTGCCGAGGGTTCCAGTGCATTATGGAATATACAACTCGGTGCTCGCCCAATCGAGGGCGCACAAGCGGCGCCCGGTGAAGTCCTGCGTAACTCGCAAATTCTGATGTTTAATTCTGGCGGTACCGGTGCGCGTCCGACCCTGGATGGATTAAGTGCGACCGCGTTTCCATCCGGGGTGCATACCATGTCTACGGAAGTAACCGAGCATGTGGGCCCAATTACCATCTGGCGTAAAGAATTGCGTGAAGGCTCTGGTGGCGCCGGCAAACAACGCGGTGGCCTCGGGCAGGTAATTGAAATTTCTGCCAACCCTGGTCATCGGATCTATATCAATGCGATGTTTGATCGCTGCCAGCACCCGGCGCTTGGCCGTGACGGCGGCGGTGCTGGAGCCGCGGGTGAAGTGGGACTCGACGATGGCGGCCAGATGCAGTCCAAGGGAATGCAATGGATACCTGACGGCAGACACCTGGTGTTAAACCTGCCCGGCGGTGGTGGCTATGGTGACCCCTCGAGCCGTGAGACCGCCCTGATCGAGCAGGATATCGTGCGCGAATACATCAGCGAGCAACAGGCCATCGACAACTACGGCTATAAAAAATAGTCGTCATACCGCGGGATGACAATAACCAGATGCCATCCCTACGGTATCGGCCTTCGTCGGAATGACGTTAATTAAACGTAGTCCTTGTACTTGTCGAGGAAGCGTATCGGCGTCGACAATGCGTCACGGCGGAAGGGATCGCCGAGTTCACGTGTACACATGATTTCAAGGACCGTGGTTTTGCCATCGTTCATTTGCCTGTCGACAGCATTTTCCAGAGCCGGGCCAACATCTTCCAGCTGGTCGATGGTGACACCTTCGGCACCACATCGACAGTCAGCAGCGCAAACCTATCGTGTGCCGACGCCGGCGAATCCGCGGTTTCGACCGATTGCGACGATCTGGACATCAACACCTTCCCGGGTGCTGCTTCGATCGATCACGCAACGGATTGCATGACCGACGCCGATGGCGACGACTACGGCGACAGCTCAGCGGTCGCACCGGTGATCCCCGGAAGCGATTGCAACGACGCCGACGCCGGAATCAATCCCGGCGCGACCGAGATCGTCGGTGACGGAATCGATCAGGACTGCGATAGCGCAGAACTCTGCTATGTCGATGCCGACGGTGACACCTTCGGCACGACGTCGACAGTCAGCAGCGCG
>PVMS01053147.1_pt1 | contig 12307 bp, 8 predicted proteins | sample 1853461 | NCBI WGS metagenome assembly PVMS01 (sample SAMN08582032, study PRJNA380276) | Marine sediment metagenome, whole genome shotgun sequencing project. | isolation source: ocean sediment barecode stripped | collected 2017
CCGCATCTCGACACTTTCGAGCAACGCCCAGTAAAACGCCAGAAAGAACGGCATCTGTATCAGGATCGGCAAACAGCCTGCCGCGGGATTAACTTTCTCGCGCTTGTACAGTTCCATCATCGACTGGCTTAGCTGCGGTTTATCATCTTTGTAGCGCTCCTGCAGCGCCTTGAGCCGCGGCTGCAAATTGCGCATCTTCGCCATCGATCGTCCGCTTGATTCGGTCAGCTTGTAGAACACCAGCTTGATCAGAAACGTAACTGCAATGATCGCGACGCCCCAGTTACCGAAAATACCGAACGCCTTGCCGAGCAACCAGAACAACGGCTGTGAAAGAATCGTCAGCCAGCCATAGTCGACGGTTAATTTCAGTGTTTTGTCGATGTCTTCCAGCTGCGACTGCAGCTTCGGGCCAACAAATAAGGTTTGGGTAAACGCGTGGCTGCTTCCCGGCTCTACGGTCTGCTTCGCGCCGACGACGCTCGCCGTCATCGTGTCTCCGCTTAGCAAAACCTGGAAGATGTGCTGTGCGCCAGCATCCGGAACGATTGCACTCAAGAAGTGGTGCTGAATGGATGCGACCCAGCCGTTTACCGTTGAGAATTGATACGGTCCGTCTTCCTGCAGCTCGCTTCTTTTGAGTTTCTCTGCTTTCTCGCCGTTATAGATTAATGGCCCGTCAAACGAATAGGAGTCGACGTTGAACATCGATCGCTCCTGTTCGAAGAGGCGCCTCAGCAGTTGAAAGTACTGGTCGCCCCGCCAGGCAACATCGCTGTTGTTTGTCAGCTGCTGCTCCACCTCGATCCTGTAGCTGCCGCGCGTAAAATGATAGCGCTTTTGCAACTCAAGGCCGTCACCGTCGCTCCAGTTCAGCGTTACGGTCAGCTCATCGGCGCCTCCAAGCTCGTAGCTCGAGCGCGCCGATGTAAATGTTGCGGTGTGGTTCGGTCCCGCTTTGTTCTTGTCGTCGGACCTGAGTCCGGCGCGTATCAATCCAAGGTCATCACGAACCGTGCTTAACAGGACAACCGGGTCATCCGGCCTGTCCTTCGCGATCGGATATTTCGGCAGGGCCGCGCGTTGGATCGTGCCGCCCTGCGTGCTGATTTGAATGTCGAGAACGTCTGTTCTTACCTGGATGGCCGACGCGCCAGGTGCCAACTCCGCGGCTGTTGCCGGCGCCGGATCCTGTGACGGCAACTCCGGCGCGCCGTGGCTGACGCTATCGAGCTCTGGTAGTGCCGGGCCCGGAAGCCCGCTGTCCGTTTCGCTGCCTGGCAGTGATTCGGTAGTCGTCGGCACGGTGATCGGCTGCGCGCCGTAATCCTGCATCCAGGCCTGGTACGTTAGCCAGGCCATCATTCCGAAAAATGCCCATGTCAGCAGTCGTTGGTTGTCCATGCTTATCTTTCCTGCGCGCCCTGGTCGCTTCTGGCTTGCTGGCAGCGTTGCCAGTGGCCGACTATGCTGTCAAACAGCTGCGCATTTCCTGCGCCGCGTGCTGCCGGTTGATTAATCACAACGACGTCCAGCCCCGACAGCAATGCCTGGTGTTGTCGAAAAGATTCTCTGACAATGCGCTTGATTCGGTTTCTGCCCGTCGCATGTCGGCAGTTCTTTTTTGAAATTGCCAGACCCAGCCTGGCGCCTTCCCTCTCGTTTTCTCTGCAAAGCACGGTAAACCATTTGTCGCGGCTGCGCGTTGCTTTTTTGAACACGCGGGCAAACGCCGCCGCATTCAGCAGCCGGTTATCTTTTTGGAGCCTGTACAGAGAGATGCCAGCCAGGGATGAGTGTCTTGTCGGCGGCGATTGAACCAACAATTACGGCGTGAGCTTGGCGCGGCCTTTGGCGCGGCGGCGCTTCAAGACAAGGCGCCCGGCTTTCGTCGCCATCCGGGCACGGAAACCGTGTGTGCGTGCGCGCTTGATTTTGCTCGGCTGATACGTACGTTTCATTTGCCTGGTACCTGGGTTTTCTGCAAGCCTCTCAATGACCTGCATTCCGGAAGGGCGGCAAGAGTACGCAGATGGCCTTTCACTGTCAATAGAGCCGCGCAAACACTGTGCTGCAGCCCTGCAATGGTATATTGCCGTGCTCGTCTGGCGGCGCTCCGGCAGACGGTATAGACTGCCCGATCTTCACTCTAATAACGAATATTCGACCTTGTTTTGGGGACTCAATTGGCAGCCGAGATGACGCTCTGGAATCGTTGCGTCCGTGATCTTCAGGCGGAGCTCCCTGAGCAGGATTTCAATACCTGGATCCGTCCACTCCAGGCCGTTGAAGATGGTGCCACGTTGCGGCTCCTCGCCCCCAACCGCTTCGTTGTCGACTGGCTGCAAAAACATTACATCGGAAGAATCATCGAAATTGTTGCCGGCCTCGGTAGCGAGACGACGCTTGTCATTGAGGTTGGGTCACGCGACCCGGCGCCCGCCGCCAGTACTTTTCGAAGGCCACCGCCTGCAACGATCGCGGCGAATCAGCCGGCAGCAATGAGGATCGAGTCGCGCCTGAACCCTTCCTTCACATTTGATGCTTTTGTCGAGGGCAAGAGTAACCAGCTTGCCCGGGCGGCGGCAACACAGATCAGTCAAAACCCAGGTAAGTCGTATAATCCGCTGTTCATTTATGGGGGCGTTGGGCTCGGCAAGACGCATTTGATGCATGCCATCGGTAACGCGATGCTTGAGCACGACCCGAGATCGCGGGTCGCTTACGTCCATTCCGAGCGTTTTGTCGGCGATATGGTCCGCGGCTTGCAGCACAACACTATTTCTGAATTTAAGCGTTCCTATCGGTCCCTTGACGCTCTGTTGATTGACGATATTCAGTTTTTCGCTGGCAAGGAGCGCTCGCAGGAGGAGTTCTTCCACACCTTCAACGCCCTCCTGGAAGGACAACGGCAGATCGTTTTAACCTGTGATCGTTATCCGAAAGAAGTAAATGGCCTCGAGGAGCGCCTTAAGTCGCGCTTTGGCTGGGGACTAACTGTTGCCATCGAGCCGCCGGAGCTTGAGACGTCCGTAGCAATATTAATGAGCAAGGCCGCGGCAGAGGGTGTTGAACTACCAAACGAGGTGGCTTTTTTCATCGCCAAACGAATACGCTCGAATATTCGCGAGCTTGAAGGTGCGTTACGACGAGTTATTGCAAACTCCCGTTTTACGGGGCGCCCCATTAATCTGGATTTTGCCAAAGAGGCACTGCGAGACTTATTAGCAGTACAGGCCCGACTCGTGTCCATCGAGAATATCCAGAAAACGGTAGCTGAATATTTCAAAATTCGTGTCGGGGATCTGTTATCAAAGCGGCGCAGTCGGTCTATTGCCCGGCCGCGACAGATGGCCATGGCCCTTTCAAAAGAACTTACAAACCACAGTTTGCCGGAAATTGGTGATGCTTTCGGTGGCCGCGATCATACAACCGTGTTACATGGTTGCCGCCGTATACAATCGTTGCGTGAGGCCGACAAGCGCATTGATAATGATTATTTGAATTTGTTGAGAACTCTGACAGGATGATGTGGATAAACAGTGGACAAACAACACGATTGTATTTATCCACAGGGCGCACACAGCTCATGAACTATTCGTGCACTTGGTTTGACCGCAACTTTTTCGACATAACACATTGTTTTTAAAGGTGTTTATAGTTTTATCCACAGGAACTGATGCCCTTAATAATAATAATAAATCTTTACTATCCAATATTTGTTAACAGGTGGAATCTATGAAATTAAGCGCAGCTCGGGACGTGCTGTTGAAGCCTCTTCAGGCGGTTATTGGTGTTGTCGAACGTCGCCAAACGATGCCAATATTATCGAATGTTTTGCTGGTAGCGAAGGGCAATGAACTATTAGTGACCGCAACAGACCTGGAGGTGGAGTTAGTTGCCCAGGCAGAGGTTGCTGTTGAGGCCGGCGGGGAAATAACTGTGTCAGGGAGGAAGCTGCTCGATATCTGCCGCGCGCTGCCGGAGGGGTCGGAGATCAACATTAGCGTCAGTAGCGAAAAACTGGTCGTCCGATCAGGCCGAAGTAAGTTTAGTTTAGCAACATTGCCGGCGGCGGAATTTCCGAGCATAGAAGATATTAAGGCAGGGCAAACGATCGCAGTCGATCAAGAGGTTCTTGGCAGACTCATCGAGAAGACGCATTTTTCGATGGCGCAGCAGGACGTTCGTTATTACCTGAACGGAATGTTGTTGGAAACAGCCGGTAAGCATCTGCGTGCCGTTGCTACGGATGGTCACAGACTGGCGTTATGCGAAGCAGAGCTTGGTGGTTCTATGGATGAACAACAGGTCATAGTACCGCGGAAAGGTGTGCTGGAATTGCAGCGGCTGATGAGTGGTGAAGGGAGCGTAAATATTGAGCTTGGGCCAAATCACGTCCGGATTCAGCTTGAGGGAATTCGTTTCACGTCAAAATTGATTGACGGCCGCTTTCCGGAGTACGACCGCGTGATTCCCAAGGAATCAAGCAACGAGCTGACGGCAAATCGAGAGGCGTTTAAAGCAGCGCTGCAACGGACAGCGATCTTGTCGAATGAGAAATACCGCGGCATCAGACTGATCATTCGTGATAGCGGTGTCGTTATGCAGGCGCATAATCCAGAGCAGGAAGAGGCCGAGGAAGAGCTGGAAGTTGACTACAGTGGCGAAGATATTGAAATTGGCTTTAATGTGAACTATCTGCTCGATGCGCTCGGCGCCATTGATGGGGATACCGTTACCCTGTCTGTTCTGGACGGCAATTCGAGCTGCCTGATTCGGCAGCCCGGGAAAGAGGACAGCAAACTTGTTGTTATGCCGATGCGGTTGTAGGAGCGGGCAGGCCGCGCGCAAGTGCCAATTCAGCGTTTCTCGGCACGCGATTTTCGCTGTCTGGCCAGCATCGAGTTCGAGGCTGATCCCCGCTACAACCTGATTTACGGCGCCAACGCCTCTGGCAAAACAAGCGTGCTGGAGGCGTTGGCCTATCTCGGGCGCGGCAAGTCATTTCGCGGTGCAGCGACGACGAACCTCATTCGCCACGGGGCGCAGGAGTTTGTTCTGTTTGGGAGGGTGGAAACTGGCGAGCGGCAGAGCAATATTGGTGTGCGCAATAGTACCGAGGGCCTCGAGGTCCGGATAGATGGCGACAGCGAGGGCGGTGCGGCCGCGCTGGCGACGGCGCTGCCGCTACAAATTATCGACCCGGATGTTCATGATCTGGTTGCCGGAGCCCCGGACCGGCGCCGGCGCTACCTTGATTGGATCGCGTTCCACGTGGAACATGGTTACCTGGATGTCTGGCGCCGGTTTCGCCGCGCACTCAAGCAACGCAATGCTGCGCTGAAATCCGGCGCAGCCATTACGACGATCCAGGGCTGGAACGCCGAGTTCGTTCACCTGTCGGATCAGCTCGATGCGGGCCGGCGCATGGCGCTGGAGGTGGCAACAGACGGCCTCGAAGAGGCCGGCCAGGACCTCCTCGGGAGCAAGATTCGCTTCGAATACCGGGCCGGCTGGAGTGAAGACAGGCCGCTGTTGGAGGTTCTCGAGGCGGGTCTTGAGCGCGACGTTCAGCAGGGTAGCACCCAGGCAGGACCGCACCGGGCGGACCTCAGACTCACCTACGATGAGCGTCAGGCGCGAAAACTTGTTTCGCGCGGCCAGCAAAAATTGCTGGCCTGCGCGATGGTTCTTGCGGCGACGGAATCTGCGCAGGCGGCACTGGACCAGCCATTGCTGCTATTGCTGGATGATCCGGCGGCCGAGCTTGACGCGGACTCTCTTGGTCGGCTGATGCGTCGCGTGGCGGGGCTTGAGTGCCAGGTTATTGCAACCAGCCTGCGGCCGGACACGGAGTTATTTGCGAGCCGGGCGGCGGTGTTTCACGTGGAACAAGGCGCTTTGTCCCGAGCAAATTAAGGCGCCATAGGGGCGCTGCGCGGCCAGCTTCGCCGGGCATCAGGAAAGCGCCGCAAAAAACCCTAAATATCGTTAGAAAATAAGCATTTGAGGATACCTCAGGGGGCCCCGTTTGTTACAATAGGCTGGTTGTAAACCGAGGGCAAGGAATGACCGATCAATCTGAATATACTTCCAGCAATATCAAGGTGTTACGCGGCCTGGAGGCCGTCCGGAAACGGCCGGGCATGTACATCGGCGATACTGATGATGGAACCGGCCTCCACCACATGGTTTTCGAGGTGGTCGACAATTCGATCGATGAAGCGCTGGCAGGGCACTGCAGTACGATCGCGGTCACAATTCATGCGGATGAGTCGGTAACCGTTACCGACGATGGTCGGGGCATCCCGGTCGACCTGCATCCGGAGGAGGGGCGGTCGGCGGCGGAGGTGATCATGACGATCCTGCACGCTGGCGGCAAATTCGACGACAATTCCTACAAAGTCTCCGGCGGCTTGCACGGTGTCGGCGTATCGGTCGTCAATGCGCTATCGGAGCATCTCGTGCTGACCATTCACCGCGATGGAAAAACCCACCAACAGGAATACCGACACGGTGAGCCGCAGGCTCCGCTGACGGTCGTCGGCGAGACCGATCGCGACGGCACAACACTTCGCTTCAAGCCCAGCAGCAGGACCTTCACGAACATCGAGTTTCACTACGACATTCTCGCGCGACGCCTGCGTGAGCTGTCGTTCCTGAACTCCGGAGTTCGCATCCATCTCATCGACGAGCGTGATGAACGAGAGGAGGTCTTTGAATACAAGGGTGGCATCAAGGCCTTCGTTGAACACCTGAACAGAAACAAGACGCCGATACATGACGAGGTATTTCACTTCTCGACGATGAAAGATGATGTTGGTGTTGAGGCGGCACTGCAGTGGAACGATGGCTACCAGGAAAACATGTTTTGCTACACGAACAACATTCCTCAGCGCGATGGTGGCACGCATCTGGCGGGCTTTCGATCCGCGCTGACGCGCACGCTGAACACCTACATCGAGAGAGAGCTTCGTGGCAAGAAGGACGGGTTCACACCGTCGGGCGACGATGCTCGCGAAGGACTAACGGCCGTGTTATCGGTCAAGATTCCCGACCCGAAGTTCTCGTCGCAAACGAAGGACAAATTAGTTTCATCTGAAATTAAAGGCCTCGTTGAACACGTAATGGCGGGCCGACTCGAAGAGTACTTGCTCGAGCACCCGCAAGAGGCCAAGTCAATCGTGTCCAAAATTATTGACGCGGCCCGCGCCCGTGAGGCGGCACGCAAAGCGCGGGAAATGACCCGGCGCAAGGGCGCCCTGGACATAGCAGGCCTTCCGGGCAAGCTAGCGGATTGTCAGGAAAAAGATCCGGCGCTTTCCGAGTTGTTTCTGGTGGAAGGTGACTCTGCAGGGGGGTCGGCGAAGCAGGGCCGCGATCGCCGCACACAGGCAATCTTACCGCTCAAAGGCAAGATACTTAACGTCGAGAAAGCGCGCTTCGACAAGATGCTGTCGTCGGTTGAGGTCGGCACACTGATCACGGCGCTCGGTTGCGGCATCGGTCGGGACGACTTTGATCCGGACAAGCTGCGCTATCACCGAATTATTATCATGACTGACGCCGACGTTGACGGCTCCCATATCCGCACATTGCTGCTGACGTTTTTCTACCGGCAAATGCCGGCGCTTATTGAGCGCGGGCATGTGTATATCGCACAGCCGCCCCTTTACAAGATCAAGCGCGGCAAGCAAGAGGTGTACGTTAAAGACGACGCAGAGCTAAACAGCTACCTGATGACCGCAGCGCTCGACAACGCCGAGCTGCACGTCAATAAAGATGCGCCGGCGCTATCCGGCGTGGCGCTCGAGGCGCTCGCCAAAGATCATGTGGCGGTTGAATCGATCATGGCCAGATTGGCGAGGCGCTATGACGACGCGGTGCTGCGTACGATCAGCGCGCGGCCAGAAATAACAGCTGAGCTGAGCGATGATCTGGAAAAGTTCGACATCTGGACAAAACGGCTGTCGAAAGAGCTGCCAAAGAAGAGCGGCGGCGATCGGGGGTATAACGGCAACGAAGGAACCTACTCGGCCGAGCTGGACCGGGGCGATGAAGATGGCGAAGGTGTACGCATTGCGATAACGAAAGTGCAACACGGCATCGGCTCAACGCGCTATCTGCCGAGAGAGTTTTTCGATACCAATGAGTACAGGCGCATCATGTCGCTGTCCGAAAAGCTCTCAGGGCTGATCGGCGATGGTGCTTACGCACAGCGAGGCGAACGCCGCAGCGCCGTAACGGAATTTTCCGACGTGGTTGATTGGCTGATGAACGAAGCACGGCGCGGCCTATCGATTCAGCGCTACAAGGGTCTCGGTGAAATGAACCCCGAGCAACTTTGGGACACGACCGTAAACCCGGAAACCCGCCGGCTTATGCAGGTAAGAATTGAAGATGCTGTTAAGGCGGACGAGATTTTCACAACGTTAATGGGTGACCAGGTAGAACCACGCCGTGAGTTCATCGAGAAGAATGCGCTAACTGTTGCAAATCTCGACGTGTGATCAGGACAGGGCGCTGCGCGAAGATGATGACCCCAGGAGCAGGGGCAACACGGAAAGGTTGCTGACGACGGCGCCAATGAGCGCTAGTGCGCAATAGGCGGCGAATTGCCGCGTCGTTGGAAAGTCACTTAACTGGCAGAGCAACAGACCCAGACAGAGCATCACGGTACTCAACAGCACGCTAAATTCAATGCTGCTGCCGGAAACGGAATCGCCGGCCGCGCGCCAGCAGAGAATGTGTATCGAGTCATCAACGATAACACCGAGCGCCACGAGAAAGACAAACACCGTAACCAGGTTCAACGGGCTGCCGATTAGCCACACAGCCCCACACACAAACATCAACGGCACGGCATTCGTAAGCATTGCGCTCAGCATCGCACGCAAAGACCTGAAGACGACCAGCACAGCACCAAATATCAGCCCGACCGACCAGCCCAGCGACCGCAACAACGACACCATCGCCTGACGATCGATGTCGCCATAGACCAGCGACGCATGGGTGTAAATGACGCTAGTATTCTCTCCCAGGCCGGCGTTGTCGAGAAGCGCGCGGATCGAGGAAAGCTCGTCCTCTTTCGCCAATAAGGCGCTAAGCACATATGCATTCTGGCCGTGTACGGCAGGCTGCATTGTCACCTTTCGGATGCCCGGATGCTCGGCAAGCGCAAGGCGCAAGGCGGCGGAGCTCTGCAAAGCAATCAGCCGATCATCATTGTGCGCCGACACCAGAACGCGCAACGGAGAAAAAATATAGAACTCATCTTCAAACAAACGCAACGCGGAAGAAAACGGCGCCGCATCGGGGAAAAATGCCCGCGGTTCAGACTTCACGGTCAACAGCGGTACAGTGATGGCGCCACCAATCATGACAAGCAATAAAATGGCACTGATGTGTGGCCGCCAGATAGCAAGCCAGGCAGAAGAAGCCGTAAAAGGACGGGCCCCCTGCCAGGAGCGACCCACGCCACGCAGGTACCAACGCAAGGACAGCGGCGCGGCAAGCAAAACCAGCAGGAAAACAATCAACAGCGCAGCAGCGGAAAGCAGGCCGAGGCTCGCTATCGGCGGCAGTTCATTGAAGCTGAGCGACGCGAGCGCAACAGACGTCGTAAGCGTGCTGAAGAAGAAGGGTGGGCCGACCCGCTGTAGCGTTAGCCGGACTGCCGCATCTGCGTTGTTCCGAGACGCGACACCCGCCGCAGCCTTCGCCAAAAAATGGCAGCTGTTTGCAAGACCAACGATAAGAACGACGGGCAGCGCAAGCAGGGTGATGAGGTTGATCGTAACGAATGTTGCTGAAAAAAGCGCAAATGTCACGACCATTGACGCAGCGCTTGCGAATAACGGCAGCAGCAGCGCGCGCCAGCAGCCGAAGGCGACGAAAAGAGCGATGAGCGTGGCGCTAACGATCGCCGGCATCAACAACCGCAAGTCCTTCGCCAGGCCGGCCGCAACATCACGCTCAAGTAGAGCGCTCGCCAGTACAACGTGCTCTGTGTACAGGGTTTTCCAGGCGCGGCCATCCAAAACGTCGAGTACAGACTGGCGCAACGTTTCGGGCGACGTAATTATGATCAGGAACCGGGTGCTGTCACGACTGATGATCGTCGTTGACCGGGGGTCTTCCGCCAGCACGCCAAGAAGCTCGCTGACCGGGTCGTTCCGCAGCAGACGATAAAGAAAGAGCTGGTCGCTGGCGGCGTCGATGGAACTCACGATAATGCGATCGTCAAGGCCGGCAAGCCGCTGGCGCAGGTTCGCGAGGTCGGCAAAGACGGCGGCGATGCTCGCGTTGCGCGGAGCGACTATGATCGCGGTAGTCGATGTGTTGCCCGTTGCAGCAGAGACTCGCCCGGCGATCTCGAGCTGCTCGTTGGTGCCCGACAACTGGTCGACCATCGAGCCCTCGATAACGGGCGGACGAATAAATGCCGCGATGAACGCCAGCAAAACGGTGGCGACCAGGGCAGCGCCTCGCGGGCGATCCGCGATCCATCCCAGTGGGCCGACCCAGAACTGTCCCGTAGTGTATTGCATTGGTCCGGAGTGTACCTGTCGCTTGCGCCAGGTGTCGTCTCTGGAATGCAGCTACAATGGCGGTTATGGCTCGCAAGCGACTGTTGATTCACTCCATATTCCTGCTGCTGCTGCCGATAATTGTCGCCTGGTTCGGCCTGGGAGTGCTCACGGCCGTCGCGCTTGTTGTGCTGATGCTGGTGTGGCGGTGGCTGGTGGTGATGAGCGGCATCATTGTGCCGGAAAAGGGTCCGGACATGGTGCTGGAAACGATCGCGGTGAGCCACTTTGTCGAGAAAGTCCGCTGGTGTATGGATCGGCTCGAGATTGACTATAGCGAGCGACAGAGTGGCGGCACCCTGGGAGCGTATTTCACGGGCAGGTCGGTGCCGCAACTTCGGGTGCGGACCGGAATCGTGCAAACGGTAATAGGCAACTCCCCCGACATTCTGCGTTACCTCTGGGCGACGTGTTTCGCCTCGCATGGTGAGAAAGCGGCGTTCCTCGAACCAACGGCACAAAGACTGGAGTTTGAGCAAAAGCTCGATCGTTACGGACAGAACCTGCAGGTGTGGGTTTATTATCATTTGTTAGGCGAGCGCGACCTGGCTTTGCGTGCCTGGGGCGCCAATAATCCACTCGTGCCTGCGGGGCACCGGTTGGCATTGCGCGTGTTGTATCCGCTGCTTGCGGTCCTGGTTCGCAGCAGCTTTTCGATCAGCGACGACAACTATGCGAAAGCGGCCCTGCACATCGATGAGTTGCTGAGCAGCATTGACACGCAGCTTGCCGATGGCCGCGGCTCGATTCTTGGCGGCGACACCGTCAATTACACGGACCTTACGTTTGCCGCATTATCCGGCCTGTGGGCTGACGCCGAAGGCTACGGCGGTGGCAAAGCGGAGGCGAGCATCATAAGGCGTGAGCGAATGCCGGTTGAGATGCGCACGGACGTCGAGCGGTGGGCAGAGGATTATCCGAAGGCCCACGGGCTGATACAACGGCTTTACGCCGAAGAACGATGATGAGGCAACAAGCATGAGAGCTGAAACAATGAGGGCCATATCACTACTGTTTACGACAGTGCTTCTGTCTGCGTGTGCAGCACAGGACGAGAAGCAGGAGCCGAGCACCCAGGATGAAGTACAGGCCGTGCGCGACTTCATTGATGTCAGAGAGCTTGCGGAGCTCGACAAGATGCCTACGTCGAGCAGCGACAGCTGGAAAACCATCGGTGACCGCTTTCTCATTTACGAGGGGCGCAGAGCCGCCTATCTTGTCGAATTCAATCGGCGCTGTTATGAGCTTGCCGACAACACGCGAATCGTGGCCGACAAGCGCTGGGACTCGAACAACATTCGATCGCGCTTCGACACGATTCGCGGTTGCCGGATTCACCAGATCTATGCGCTGACCGAGGCCGAGGCGGTAGAGCTCGAAAATATCGGCGAGGCGCCCGGTAGCCGAAACTAATCGACCAGCTTCCGGTCTATCATTTACCAATACGGTTGCAACCGTTACCAATAGACGGCGCCCTGAATGAGGTGCCGCGCACCACGAGGGAGTTAGCTGTGAACAAACTGATCATTGGCGCTACGGCGCTAGCTATTCTTGCTGCCTGCGGCCAGGAGCCCGCCACTGAGGCGGTTACGGAAGTCGCCGCGCCGCTGCGCTCCGGCATCAACGTCACCGACCTGGACGCGAACGTCAAACCAGGCGATGACTTTTTCGCGTATGTGAATGGCAAGTGGATTGCCGAGACCGAGATGCCGGGC
>PVMS01099902.1_pt1 | contig 12307 bp, 9 predicted proteins | sample 1853461 | NCBI WGS metagenome assembly PVMS01 (sample SAMN08582032, study PRJNA380276) | Marine sediment metagenome, whole genome shotgun sequencing project. | isolation source: ocean sediment barecode stripped | collected 2017
ATAATAGAAGTGACTCAGGTTTAGGGAGGTTGATTCAGACCATAAGGGATTTTAGCCGCTTTTTCATTTAAGGCGGCGTTTTTCAAGCGCTATAAATGTAATGTTTTTGTAACTTTCTCCACTTTCATTTTATGGCTTGGTTATATTTTATCGCATAAAATTAAATCCTGCCCTGGTTTTAAGGTAATCCGATACTTAAACATAAGCAGGTTAAGACGAAATGGGAAAGAATAGATTGGTCACGTTTCTAAATAAATTGGAGTAGCCAGTGATGAATGACAAGGTTTACATTTTGCTAGACATCGTAAATGGGAATACTGAGCGTGTAGTTCAGGTGATGCGGGAGACTCCCGGTGTTGTAAGTGTGGAAGAATTAGAAGGACCCCCTGATGTGATTTTAGTAATGGAAGCCTCCGAGCGACAGCAATTGGCTAAAGTAACCATTCAAGCTCTTGCGCTAGTGGGAACAATGGCTGAACGTATACAATTACTGCCAATAAATAAAATTGCCTCAAGCCCTGCGATAGCAGGGTAATTTTTAAAACAGAAGGTGATGAAATGGAAACAGCTCAGATTAAAATGTGCGACATGTCTAACTGTGCTTATAACACAGATGACATGTGCCACACCATAGGCATAAATGTAGGTGCCCATGCAGAATGTAACACGTATAACCACGGAAGTAGTAAGGGTGGCTTCCCTGATACCCAGGCTGGGGTAGGCTCTTGCTTTGCTTCAGACTGCAGATTCAATGGCCTTTTGGGTAGAGACCATTATACCAGATTGGGTTACAACAGATGAACCAGTTTCGGTAAGAGCCTGGTATGATTCCATCGATCATACACTCCAGGCTATCTGGCCCCTGGACGTTAGCGAACCACCCCAATCCCCCTAGTTAATCGTCCGGCGTATCTGGAACGGCTTGTAATTGGTCATTAAATAAATATAAATAAATAATAGTTACTGCCCCCGGGAGTGAGATATCCTTGCTTCCAGGGGCAGTGGTGTTTTTATTGTGCCAATGAGGTTTAAGGGTTACAAAATAACTCAACTGAATTTATTTATGCAGGAAAGGTAAACACTCCGATGTATGCTCAATGGTATTAAATTTAGGTTAAGAAACTATAAATTAAAGCACCTAGTGGAAATTCGGGTGCTTTTCTGTTTTAATTAGAGATGAAACAGTTAAGTATGAAGATGGCAGCTAATAAAACAGCAAAATCAAAGAGCGTTATCAACAATCGCGAATTGCAGTGGAAGAAGGCAATCTGCGGTATCTGCCCGTCTGGCTGCTGGGTTGAAACAGCCCTTAAAAACGGCAAGCTGGTGGACATCCGCCCGGATGATAGCCACACACTCGGGGCGCTATGCAGGCGCGGTGAGAAAGCTGCCGAAATCGTGTATTCAAAGCACCGCCTTAAATACCCCATGAAGCGGACAGGCCCCAAAGGCACTTTTGAGTTCGAGAGGATTACCTGGGATGAAGCCTATGATAGCATCGTGGGAAACCTGAAAAGAATAAAGAAAAACTTCGGCCCGGAGGCGACAGCCGTATATACCGGGCGCGGCGCCCAGGAACAATCCCTATGCGATATGTTCCAGCCAAAGGGCGTTTCGGTATCTTCTGCTTCAAACGTCCTTTTCCCCTTCGGTTCACCAAATACACTGGGGGTGGGCGCTTTGTGTTATGTATCGCTCCATATGATTGCACCCCATGTCACCATGGGCAGGATGCAGACTAACATGTTCACCGATATAGAAAACGCCGAAATGGTGGTTGTCTGGGGTACAAATCCAGCTACGGATTCACCTCCGGTGGACATGCTGCGGCTGGAAGATGCAGCCCGGCGAGGCGCTGATATTGTTGTCATCGACCCTCGCCGTACGGAAACTGCAATCCGTACCGACGCCCAGTGGATTCCGGTCAGGCCGGGTACGGACGGCGCCCTTGCATTGAGTATCATAGAAGTAATGATTGACGAAGATATATATGATGAAGACTTTGCCAAAAACTGGTGCCATGGCTTCGATGAGCTAAAAAGATACACCCAGCACTTTCGCCCTGAAACAGCCGAAAAGATTACCGGTGTACCGGCGGATATCATCCGTGGTCTGGCACGCCGTATCTGTAAAGCCAGCGGCGCTTCATTGTTGATGTATACCGGCCTTGAATATTCCAATTCCGGTGTTCAGTCAGGCCGGGCTGTGTTCACCCTCTTTGCTATGGCTAACCAGCTTGATGTGCCCGGCGGTATCGGCCTGACGATGCTTGGCAGCCAATTCCCCATCAACCGTTCCTGTAACCAGGAAAACCCAGACATAAACCGGGCGATAGGTTATGACAAATTTCCCATTTACAGCAACTACCGCGGTGAGTCGCATGCCATCGGCCTGGTTGATTCAGTGCTTAATAATGAACCTTACCCCATTCGCGCTTTGATTATACACGGCTCTTCCCTGCTGACATCCTGGCCGCAGACCCCCATATGGGAACAAACCCTCTCCAAGATGGACTTCTTAGTCTGCATTGACCGCCAACTGACCGCCGATGCCGCCTATGCCGATATCTTACTACCGGCTAGCACCATGTTTGAGAATGAATCCTATATGGTTTATGGTCCTGTCTTCCGTCACCGGCAGAAAATGATAGAGCCTCTGGGGGAAGCACGTAACGATTACCTTATTATGGCAGAATTAGCCGAGCGCCTCGGTTACGGGCATCTGTTCCCGCAGACCGAGGAGGGTATGGTTCGCTTCGCACTTGAAGGCTCCGGCTATACCCTTGAAGATGTGAAAGCAGCCGGCGGCTGGGTCAGCCTGCAAACGCATATGCTTGAATACAAGAAATGGCAAAAAGGGAAACTGAGAAGGGACGGCAAACCCGGATTTGACACCCCTACCGGCAAGTTCGAGATATGGTCTACAATCTTCGAAGAATACGGCTACGAGCCGCTGCCCAAATATATAGAACCAACGGAAAGCCCGCTGAGTAATCCCAAGATGGCAGAGGAGTTTCCGCTTGTTTTCAACTCCGGCGCCCGCCCGCAAACAGACTTCCGCTCCCAGCACCATGGTATCGAAAGCCTTGTCAGGGATAATCCCGAACCCGTAGTGCAGATAAATACCGAAGATACCCGCCAAAGGAATATTCAAAACAGGGATCTGGTTGAAGTGCGCACCCCCAGAGGCAGGGTGCCTTTCAGGGCTCAGATCACCGGCGATATAATGAAAGGAGCGGTAGAGTGTATGATGGGTGGCGGCACACCGGTAGGCACAAAGGCATGGCAGGAATGGAATGTAAACGAGCTTACGGATATAAATAATTACGATATTATCTCCGGCTTCCCTGTATACAAAGCCCTGCTCTGCGAGGTGGTTAAAATAAAACGGGGCGGTGCCGGTTCCGCGGATACCGCTAACAAACAGAGGGCAGTGCATAAACGGGACAAACACAGTATAGCTAAAAGGAAGCTAAAAACACGCATCTACCTCGATAACAACGCCACCACAAGAGTGGCTGACGAAGTAAAGGAAGCCATTCTGCCCTACCTGGAAGATGTGTACGGTAATCCTTCCAGTATCCATAGCAGCGGCAGGTCATCCCGTGATGCCGTAGACAAAGCACGCCAACAGTTAGCCAGGCTGATAAACACCAAGCCAAGGAGAATTGTTTTTACCGGAGGCGGTTCGGAAGCCAACAATCTGGCACTTAAGGGTGTAGCCTTTTCGCGGCGGAACAAAGGCAATCACATCATCACCACTACCATTGAGCACCCATCCACATTGAATTCATGCAGGTCCCTTGAAAAGCTCGGTTATAACGTCACCTATCTTGATGTCGATCCTAATGGCTGGCTGGCTCCACAAAAATTGCAGGCTGCACTGACCGATAATACTATCCTCGTCTCCATTATGACAGCCAATAATGAAACAGGCACTGTTTTACCAGTCAGGGAGTTGTGCGCCATTGCCCACAATAAAGGCGTTTTGTTCCACACCGACGCCGTCCAGGCTATCGGCAAGATAGCTGTAGATGTCCGTGATCTGGATATCGATATGCTCAGTATCGCCGGCCACAAATTCCATGCTCCCAAGGGTATCGGCGCCCTGTATATAAAGAAGGGAATTGATATTGAACCGGTTATCGATGGCGGCAGCCAAGAGATGGGATTACGGGCGGGAACAGAGAATGTTCCCGGCATTGCCGGGCTGGGTAAAGCCTCTGAGCTGGCGCTGCACGCAATACGCAATTCGGAAAATATAAAGGCATTACGGGACAAACTGGAAGATGGTATTAAAAAACTTATACCGGGTGCCCGGCTTAACGGTCACCGGCAAAAACGATTGCCGAATACACTGAATCTGACCCTGCCGGGACTGCGCGGCGAATCGCTTGTCATTGCGCTTGACCAGCACGGCATTTTCCTCTCTTCGGCATCCGCCTGCAAATCAGGCTCTGCGGAACCGACGCATGTTTTGATAGCTATGGGGCTGAGCGAAAAGGATGCCCACTGCTCCGTTCGTTTTTCTTTATCACGCTATACCACCGAAAAGGATATAGAAGAAACCATATCGGCAGTGGGGCAGGTATTAGAAGAAAAAGATATGGTGCGGCTGATTCCCTGTAAGTAGATATATACTATAAAGCCACTTGCTCCGCCTGGACAAGGTACATGACACTGAACCATTGCTTTTCATCGGTCCAGGCCTTCTTCAGTAAAAAGCCGGCAGCATTAGCCATATGCTCAAATTCTTCTATGCGATATTTATAAGAGCTTTCCGTCCAGATACTTTCGCCTTCGGTGAAACGGATAGCCAGATTATCCAGATGCACCACCTGCTCTTTCAGGCTTACAAGGTGCATCTCTATCCTGCCCTTACTTTGATTATAGAAAGCGCGATGCTCGAAGCATTCAGATTTAAAATCGCCGTCAAGCTCACGATTTATGCGCTCCAGAAGGTTTAAATTGAAGGCAGCCGTCACACCCCTGCTATCATTATAAGCACGATGTAACACTTCAGGATCTTTCTTTAGATCAACGCCGATCAGTAGTGACCCATCTCTGCCGCATAGCCTGTTAATTCGTTTTAAAAATTCTATAGCCGCATCAGGCTCGAAATTGCCTATCGACGAACCGGGGAAATATACAACTTTACTTTTACCCGTCTGACTGGGGGCCGGTAGCGATAAATTGTTACTGTAATCGGCGCATACCGGCAGTATCTCCAGGTCAGGGTAATCCGAAGCAAGCTCTTTGGTTATGGTCGCCAGTTGTTTAGCGGATATGTCAACCGGGATATAGGCTGCCGGGTCGGCTAAATGGCTGAGTAAAATCCGCGTTTTTGTGCATTCGCCACAACCATATTCAATAAGAACAACGTTTTCCCCCAGCAAGCCGGCTATTTCCTTTATATTCGTATCCATTATTGCTATCTCTGTTTGAGGGATATAGTATTCATCCAGCAAGCATATAGATCCGAAAAATTCAGAGCCGCGCGCATCATAGAAATACTTGGCGGGTATTGCCTTTTGCCGTTTTTGCAGACCGGCTGATACATCCTGAAGAAAGCTATTATTATCCATAAATGTTTTCGCTTTTTTGATAACTTATATATTATACAAGATACTACTAAAAAGTTTTAATGCCAGCCTGCTTAGTTAATCAAACACCATCTCACATTGCCAACAACACCTTATCCTTATGCGGTTTCCGTTGCCCCATCTACGCTTGTATGATATAGTTTCAACACAATGACAGCCGATATTGAACTTATTCCCGACGGCACAGTTACTTCAGCCAGAGGCTTTTCAGCAGGGGCTGTTTTTGCCGGTATAAACAAGTATTCCAGGCACAAACTGGATCTGGGTATTCTCCTGTCCGAGGTGCCCTGTATCACCACCGGCCTGTTTACTGAAAACAAAATGAAGGCGGCACCGGTGCTTTTGTGCCGGCAAAAGCTGCCCGGCAATACAGTTAAGGCAGTGGTGGTAAACAGTGGTTGTGCCAACGCCGGCACCGGCGAACAGGGTATGACAGACGCAATTGCCATGACAGAGGCGGCGGCAGAAATGATCGAGGTAAACCCGCAGGATGTTTTGATTGCCAGCACCGGAGTTATCGGCAGAAAGTTACCCCTGGACTCTATAAAATCAGCCTTGGAGAACATAAAGCTTGCTCCCGATGGCGGAAATACACTGGCAAAAGCAATAATGACAACGGATACCACAACCAAAGAGGTGGCTGTCAGGGTTGATGGCAATGACTTTATAATAGGTGGCATAGCCAAGGGCTCGGGCATGATTCACCCCCAACTCGGCACACTTCTCTGTTTTCTGGCAACAGATGCCAGGGTAAACCCGGATTTTCTTACCACCGCACTTAAGAAAGCGGTGGATATCTCTTTTAATATGGTATCTATAGATGGAGACACCAGCCCCAATGATACGGTGCTGCTGATGGCTAACGGGCTGGCAGGCAACACAGCAATCATACAGGATACGGCGCAGGCCGATGTTTTCCAGCAAGCGCTTGACCATGCCTGTATTCACCTTGCCAAAGACATTGCCCGTGATGGCGAGGGCGCCGGCAAGCTTATCGAGGTTATGGTAAGGGGGGCGGCTAATACAACCGATGCCAGGTCTGCTGCCAGAACTGTCGTCGGTTCACCGCTGGTGAAGGCAGCCATTCACGGTAACGACCCCAACTGGGGCAGGATTATTGCCGCCGCCGGCAGGAGTGGCGCCAGTCTGGTTGAATCAAACCTTGATCTTTACATCGGCGGCGTCTGCCTTATAAAGAAAGGTAATCCCCTGCCTTTCAATATGGATGATATTGTAGATATATTAAAAAACGACGAGGTATCTATAGACCTTAATCTTAACCTGGGGGAAGCAACGGCTACCGCCTGGGGTTGCGACCTGTCAGAGGAATATGTAACTATTAACAGCCAGTATACAACCTGATAACAAAGAGGTTTGAAAATTGAGTATAAAGACCAGTGATATTATTATAGTTAAACTCGGTGGCTCTATCTTTGATAACAAAGACACCACCATCGAGGATGTGGTTGCCATCCAGAAACAGGGCAAACCATTGATAGTGGTGCATGGTGGCGCCAATATCGTTACAAAGTGGCTGAAACGGCAGAATACGAACACCGATTTCTTTCAGGGAGAGCGTATAACCAGCCAGGAGTCCCTCGAGATGGTAACGGCAGTACTTGGCGGGCTGGTAAACAAGGAAATAGTAGCCGCCATAAACACGGGCGGAGGTCGGGCGGTAGGTATCTGCGGCGTTGACGGCAGCCTTATTCAGGGCAGAATCAGAAACAAGGGAATGGGTTATGTCGGCAATATCGTTAAAGTAGATAAATCGCTGCTGATGGCTCTGCTGGAATCAGGCTTTATACCGGTCATTGCCCCGGTCAGCCTGCATTCTTTTGACAGGCCACCGAAAGCTCCTCTGCTGCTTAACATCAACGGCGATACCATCGCCGGTGAGATAGCAGCCGCTATCGGCGCCGAAAAGCTCATCCTGCTGACCGACGTTGACGGCATCTATGATAAAGAAGGCAAGCTATTGCCCAACCTGTCATCGGCTGAAGCCGAATCCCTGATGACTTCGGGTGTGGCTTCAGGGGGAATGATCCCCAAGCTGAAAGCCTGCCTTAGGGCTTTAGGCAGCACCACAACAACCTGTAGCATAGTAGACGGCAGGCAGCAGCATACCCTGCTTAACGAGATAGAGAAGGGCGGCAATGGCACAAGGATAGAGAATCCGCCGGGGGGAAACAGTTGAACAAGTGGCAACAGCTGGAGCATAAATACTATATGCCCACCTTCAAACGCATACCGGTAACACTTGTCAAAGGGCAGGGCACCAGGGTATGGGACGATAACGGGCGGGAATATCTTGATTTTACCGCCGGCTGGGCGGTTAACAGCCTGGGGCATTGCCACCCATCAGTCGTTGATGCAGTAACTCAGCAGGTAAAAACCCTGATTCATGTCTCAAACAGCTATTATACGATTCCCCAGATTAAACTGGCCGAGCTGCTGGTGCAAAACAGCTGCCTTGACAAGGTATTTTTCTGCAACAGTGGCGCCGAAGCCACCGAGGGTGCCGTTAAGCTGGCGCGCCGCTATGGCCACCTGCACCTGGGTGGAGCTTATGAAGTAATAACCGCCACCGGCTCATTCCACGGGCGCACGCTGGCGATGGTTTCAGCCAGCGGCCAGCCAAAGTTTCAGAAGCCGTATATCCCCCTGCCAAGCGGCTTCATTAATGTTGAGTTCAATAATATAAAAGCTATTGAAAAAGCTATAAACGAGAAAACCTGCGCCGTTATGCTGGAACCGATACAGGGAGAGGGTGGTGTAAATCTGCCTGATGATAATTACCTGAAGGCGGTATCAGAATTATGCCGGCAAAAAGGTATTCTCCTCATTCTTGATGAAATTCAAACCGGTATCGGCAGAACGGGAAGCCTCTTTGCCTATGAACATTACGGTATCGAGCCCGATGTAATGACACTGGCTAAAGGGCTTGCCAGCGGTATACCAATCGGGGCTTTTCTGGCAAAAGAAAAGGCTTCCGTTTTTACTGCCGGCGAGCACGGCTCTACCTTCGGCGGCAACCCGGTAGCTTGCGCCGCCGGTTATGCCACGCTGAAATTCATTATTGATAACGATATCACCGGCAATGCCGGAGCGATGGGGCAGCATCTTAGCGCCGGCTTGGAAGAGCTAAAACAGAAGTATAATTTCATTACTGATGTTCGCGGACTTGGATTACTCAAGGCTATAGAGTTCAGCAATAATATCGCCCTATCATTGATGCAAACCTGCCTGGAAAACGGGCTACTGGTGAATAAATTAAAGGATAACGCCCTGCGCTTCATACCGCCACTTATTATAAACAAGGATGAAATCAATGAAGCATTGGGCGTCCTGGATAAAGCACTATCCGGTATTAAAAGTTAGAATATAAGGATAATCTCTTTATGTCATCTAAGATTTTCAGGCTTAAGATAGCGGTAGCTCTGACCACTGCTATTTGCCTGACTATCGTATTGCTGGCGCCATCGCCGGTGTCGCCGGCTACAACCTGCAGGGCAGACAGTGATGGCGCCCCTCTGGTAATTGAAGATTTTTCCATTGCACCCCGGCAAATAGTTGACAATGCCGCTGAAGTCGCTGCCGAGATGTTCGGCAGCGACCTGCAAAAACAGAATGATTTCATAAGCCAGCTGTTGGCTATGTATCTTGAAGCCAAAGATAAAGATGTCGTAATGTTTATCAACTCCGGTGGCTGGGGGTGGTCTCCTATCGGGACTTTCCCACACGGCCAGGAACTTATTGACGGCATCGATACAAAATTAAACAGCATGGGCTACGACACGCTTTGGCTGGACCACCTCAGAACAACCAAGAGTTTAAACGGATGCATCAGCGAAATGATGTTTGCGGCAAACATCTACCCGGCGAAAGCAGAAGACCTGGCTGCCAGGGTTGAGTTCCTTACCGATCATATACCAAATATCAGGATTATAATTGCCGGCGAAAGTAATGGTTCCACCATCTGCGGGGATGCAATGCGGATCTTAAAGGATAATACCCGGGTATACGGTATCCAGCTGGGCCCGCCCTCCTGGAACGACGGCACCAAATTGGACAGGATGCTTGTGTTAAGGAGTAATGGCTCGGTCCCCGATGCATTCAGCCAGGGGGATGTAATCACCATTATCCGCTCCAACCTGGAGGCATTATTCGGTATATCTCAGGAATATCCGGGGCACATTCTGTTTTATATCGGAGCGCCGGGCCACGATTACAGATGGCACCACAAGGGGGTAAGTACACAGGTCTTAGCATTTCTGGATAACAATTTTAATCCCGGGAAGCAATAATCTGCATCGGGACTATAATAAACCTGGTTAAATATAGTATATAATATTAATCAAAGGAAGGTTGAAAATGCCAGATAAAGTAATACTAGCTTATAGTGGTGGCCTTGATACATCGGTAGCCATAAAATGGCTTAAGGAAAATTATAACTTTGATGTTATTACCCTGACTGTCGATGTCGGCAACGAACGGGATTTTTCTTCGATCAACAGTAAGGCGCTCAAGGTCGGCGCCAGTAAGGCGCTCGTCAGGGACGTCAGAGAAATATTTGTGGATAATTTCGTTTTCCCGGCTCTCCAGGCTAACGCCGTTTATGAAGGGCAATACCCGCTGGCTACAGCCCTTTCCCGACCTTTAATCGCCAAACTATTAGTCGAACTGGCACTGGAGGAGGGGGCATCGGCGGTGGCGCACGGCTGTACCGGCAAGGGAAATGACCAGGTGAGATTCGAGGTGGGAATCGCCTCTCTGGCGCCGGAGCTTAAAATCATAGCCCCCGCTAGGGAATGGGGTATGACCCGGGATGAAACAATAGACTATGCCCAGCGTCATGGCATCCCGATACCCATCACATCTGCCAGCCCGTATTCCATCGATGAAAACCTGTGGGGCAGGAGCGTTGAATGCGGCGTTCTGGAAGACCCCTGGCTGGAGCCGCCGGAGGATGCCTTCTCCTGGACCAGATCACCCGCCGCCTCACCGGACGAAGCTGCCTATATAGAGATAGGTTTTGATAAAGGCATACCGGTATCATTGAACGGGCATGAAATGAAAAGCATCAGCCTTGTACAGCGCCTGAATGAAATTGCCGGCGGTCATGGTATCGGCAGAATGGATCTTGTCGAAAACCGGCTGGTGGGCATAAAATCCAGGGAGATATACGAAGCACCGGCGGCGGTGGTATTACTTGAAGCCCATCAGGCTCTGGAATCACTGACCCTTTCAAAACAGCAGTTTCGTTTCAAGCAGATGGTAGCCCTGGAGTATGCCGACCTGACCTACAACGGACTGTGGTTCAGCGCACAACATCAGGACCTGACGGCATACGTGAAATCAACGCAACGGTTCGTCAGCGGAACGATAAGGTTAAAATTATTCAAGGGTAAATGCAGTGTCGTCGGTCGTAAATCACCTTTTTCGCTATACAGCCATGGTTTAGCCACCTATGACAAAGGTGACGAGTTTGACCAGAGTGCCGCTGCCGGCTTTATCCACATCTGGGGATTGCCGGTTAAAACCCAAGCACAGATACAGCCTCCTGAAGAGGATAAACAGGGCTAGGAGATAGAAATGAGTCATATAAGAAGCCGCTTCAATGCACCAGCCGCCAAACCGGTTGTTGAATATACCTCCTCTCTGCCTTTTGATAAACGCCTGTATCGTCACGACATAGCCGGCAGTATCGCCCATGTCAAAATGCTTGCCAAACAGGATATAATTCCGCAGCAGGATGCTGATACCATCATAAAAAACTTAACCGTTATTGCCGGCGAGATTGAGCAAGGTAAATTTGAATTCAAAGCCGAGCTGGAAGATATACATATGGCTATCGAAGCCAGGCTATTCGAGCTTGCAGGCGAAATAGCAGGCAAGCTGCATACAGCCCGTTCCAGAAATGACCAGGTAGCCCTGGATATGCGTCTTTTTACGAAGGAGGCAATATCCGAAACGCTGGCTCAGCTGAAGTGCTTGCAACAATCGCTGGTAGAACTGGCTGAAGAAAACAAAGACGTGGTTATGCCGGGTTATACTCACCTGCAAACGGCGCAACCTGTCCTCTTTGCCCATCACCTGCTCGCTTATTTTGAAATGTTCCAGAGAGATGCCGAAAGATTCGGCGATGCCCTGAAACGCACCGATGTTATGCCACTCGGCAGCGGGGCTCTCGCCGGTGTCGCTTATGATATCGACCGCGACTTTGTAGCCCGTGAGCTTGGATTCAGCCAGATAAGCCGCAACAGTATGGATGCCGTTTCCGACAGGGATTTCGTTATTGAATACCTTGCCGCCGTCAGCATCTGCATGATGCATCTCTCGCGGTTGGCGGAAGAAGTGATTATATGGTCTTCAGCCGAGTTTGGTTTCATTGAGCTGGACGACGCCTATGCTACCGGCAGCAGCATTATGCCGCAAAAGAAGAACCCGGATGTCGCCGAGCTTGCCAGGGGCAGGGTGGGACGCACCTACGGCAATCTGATAGCCCTGCTGACAACTATGAACGCCCTGCCGCTGTCCTATAACCGGGACTTGCAGGAGGATAAGGAAGCCTTATTTGATAGCGTGGATACGCTTTTACCGTCACTGGAAGTATTCAGCGGTATGATTTCCAGCCTGAATATTAAGAAGGAGAATATGGAGAGGGCGGCAAGCCGGGATTATATACTGGCTACCGATTTAGCC
>PVMS01121007.1_pt1 | contig 12307 bp, 7 predicted proteins | sample 1853461 | NCBI WGS metagenome assembly PVMS01 (sample SAMN08582032, study PRJNA380276) | Marine sediment metagenome, whole genome shotgun sequencing project. | isolation source: ocean sediment barecode stripped | collected 2017
ACGCTCTTCCGATCTATCCGAACAGCTGTTACCCTTGCGCGACGAGCCTCGCTGGGCCAGTTGGGAAGCGGGCATCGAAAAAGGCTCCCTCGAAAATCAATTACAGCAAGGACAGGCCAATTGTAAGCAACATGGAATCAACAGCTGATTGCCAAATCTGATGACACCATCATCGTGGAAGGAAACCATTATTTTCCCCCGGACTCGCTAAAACGCGAGTTTCTGCAGGAAAGCGACACTACCAGCTTTTGCCCGTGGAAAGGCACGGCGAATTACTACAACCTGGTCGTAGATGGCCAAATCAATCCCGACGCCGCCTGGTACTACAAAGAAACGAAGCAGGCGGCGGACGAGATCCGTGGCAGAATCGCATTCTGGGGGGGCGTACAAATTACAGAATAACAACAAGCCCCGATGTACAAGCCTGTCGCTAACTCCTTGCCTCTTTTTCACACCCACCGCACACGCTATGTTTAAATTGGTCCATCGAGCATGGATAATCACTCTGAAAAGGGAAAGACCCGATGTGCCTGCTTCAACTGAGACAGCTTTTATCCGTCACCGCCCTGGCACTGTTGCAGGGGCTGGGTGCGGACATTGTTTTCGCTCAGATGCAGGTGCGCGTGGAACCGGTCATTCTCGCACCCATCGTTGAGCAACTGCCCCTGTCAGGGTCTATAGTTTCGCCGCGCTCCAGCGACGTTGCCCCGCAGGAAAGCGGCGTGGTAGAGCACATGGCCGTGGATGCAGGCGACCAGATCACAAAGGGCGATGTGTTGTTGCAACTAGACAAACAGCTCACCCGGCTGGAATTGCAACGCTTGCTGGCCATGCAGGAAGAGACGCAACTGGGCTATGACGACGCCAGGCGCCTGGCCGACGAGGCCCGCCGCCTGGTCAAGGACCGCAACATTTCAAAAACTGAATACGACTCACGCCTTTCTACCGAGGCCGCCAGGGAAACCCGGCAGCGTCAACTTGATCTTCAGATCCAGATGCAACGCGTACGCGTCGATCACCACACGCTGCGAGCGCCGTTCAGTGGAGTGATTGGTTTTAAACATACTGAGGTTGGCCAGTGGCTGGACGCAGGTAGTGCAGCGTATCAATTGGTGCAGCTGGATCCCGTGCGGGTGCAGGCGCGTATTCCGGAGCGCTATTACGCTGACGTAAAGACCGGCACTCCGGTGACCATATCGGTCGATGCCTATCCCGGCGAACTGATCGAGGCTACCGTCGACAACGTTGTCGCGGTCACCGACATCAACACCCGCAGCTTCATCGCCCGCATGGATATTCCCAACCCGAAACATTCACTCGCCCCTGGCATGTCCGCGCATCTCGTATTCCTGCTCGGTGGCGAGGCATCCCGTCCGGTCCTGCAGGTTCCCGCCGATGCTATCGTGCACCGCAGCGATGGTAGCGCTGTTGTGTGGGTGGTGCGTGACAACACGGCACAAGCAATAACGGTCACCATCGGACGGCGTGAGCACAGCTATGTAGAAGTCCACGCCGAGGATCTGCGTGAGGGCGACTTCACCGTCACACTTGGCAATGAAAGCCTGCAACCCGGTCAAAGCGTGACCGTCGTACGGGGCTGAACCCGCACCGTGATCCGCTTCTCCTTGGAAAAACCCGTGATCCTGGCGGTCGGCATCATCATCGTCTGCCTGTTTGGCCTGGCCGCGCTGTTCCGTGTGCCCATCCAGCTAATCCCGGATCTCGACCCGCGTGTGATCACTGTGCGGACCATCTGGCCAGGGGCCAGCCCGCAGGATGTGGAACAGGAAATTCTGATTGAGCAGGAAGAATTTCTGCGCAACGTCACGGGCCTTGATCGCATGATTTCCACCGCCTCTTTCGGTCAGGGTTCGATCGAGCTGGAATTTCCCTTTGGCATGGACATCAACGAGGCGTTAATCCGTAGCTCCAACGCCCTGTCGCAAGTGCCTGACTATCCCGAAAATGTCGATGAACCGCGCATCACCAGCGAATCTGTCTCCCAGAATTCCTTTGCCTTCTACCGGATCGTGTCACTGCCGGACAATCCCCAGGGTCTGAATATTGTTGAGGAAACCGACTGGCTGGAAGACAACATCAAGACCCGTATAGAACGCGTACCTGGCATCGCCTCGGTTGACATCAGGGGTGGGACGCGGCATCAGTTGAACATTTACCTGGACCCGGCGCGCCTTGCCTCTCACCGGCTCAACGTGATGGATGTGCGCAACGCCATTCGATCGCGCAATCGTGATGTTTCCGGCGGCGACATGGATTTTGGTAAGCGCCGCTACCTGGTGCGCACCCTGGGCCGCTTCCAGGACGTTGACGAGATCAACGATCTGATCATTGCGGAACGCAGCGGTTCATTCATCCGTGTGTCTGATGTCGGTCACGCCGAAATGGGGCAATCCGAACTGCGAACCATGCGCTTTGGGGGGGGCCAGCCACAAGTTTTCATGTCAATTCGCAAACAGGTGGGCGCCAACATCGTGGAGGTGTTTGAAGAGACTAACGCCGCCATCGAAGAACTTAACGCTGGTATCGTTCACGATTTCGGGGCAGTAATCATGCACAGCGCAGACGATGTGCGCTATATCCAGGACTCGGTGCGCACGGTGATCAAAAATCTGCTGATCGGCGCGGTGCTGGCGGTGCTGGTGCTGCGTATGTTCCTGCGCTCCTGGTCGGCCACTATGATCGGCGCCATCGGCATCCCCGTGTGCGCGCTGGCCGCATTCCTCGGTTTGTTGCTGACCGGCCGCACGATCAACGTGTTTTCGATGGCCGGCGTGGCCTTTGCGATCGGCATGACCATGGACAATTCTATTGTAGTACTGGAAAACATCATGCGCCTGGTGGCTAGCGGCAAGAGCCGCAGGGAAGCAGCACTGGAGGGTGTAAGGGAAGTGTGGCCAGCGGTGCTGGCCTCGACACTGACCACCGTGATGGTGTTCCTGCCCGTCATTTTTCTGGAACTGGAAGCAGGACAGCTCTATTCGGACATCGCCATCGCCATCTCGGCCATGATCCTGATGTCGATGGTCGTGGCAGTGACGCTGATCCCCTCTGCCGCCAGCCGCTTCCTGACCCACCGCGAATTTCCCACCGGACACCAGCCTGGGCCCCTGGGTAAAATTGCCCACAGGGGCATTCAGGTCGGCCATGCTTTGATGGCCTGGATGACATGGCTGCTGGAGACCCCGCGTCGCCAGTTCACTGCACTGGGTGCGACTTTGCTGACCGTCATCTTCATCCTGTTAACCATGACCCCCCCGGCCGAATACCTGCCTGAAGGGGAGGAGGCAAAGGTATTTGCCCGCATGTTCGCCCCACCCGGCTACAATCTTGAAACCATGCTCGATATCTGGACCCGGGCCGATCCGCCCGTATCCAGCCAGATCGGAGCCGACGGCTCTGATTACCGCGCCGGCAAGACCGATATACCGCCGATCACTAATCATATTGCCTTTGTATCCCCGGGTTCCTTGTTCTTCGTCACGGAGCCGATCGATCGCGACCATACTCAACCCTTGATGGACGCGCTTACCCGGCTATTCAGGGCAGAACCCGGTATGCGCAGTTTCACATCCAGGGGATCGATATTCAGCGGCAACCGGGGCGGCAGCCGCAGCATCAACGTGGAGTTATCGGGCCACAACCTGGAGCAACTGTTTGCCACCGCCCTGAAGGTGTTTATCGCCGCTGAAAGCCTGTTCGAAGGAGTGCAGGTGAACGCCGACCCGTCGCCCCCAACGCTGAGCATGTCACAGCCCATCGCGCAGGTGCGGCCCGATTGGGAGCGTGCCGCTGAATTGCGCCTGGACCTGGACCAGCTGGGCTACATTATGTGGGCATACTCTGACGGGGCATTTGTAGACGAGTTTTTCATTGATGACGACAAGATCGACATGTACCTGTACTCCACCACCGGCTCGATCAACCAGCCCAAAGATCTGGAAAACATCATGATCCACACACCCGAAGGCACAGTGCAGCTTTCTTCGCTGGCCCGGGTGGAGGAAGTAGTGGGCACCTCCAGCATCAGAAGGATCAACGGCCTGCGCACCGTCACACTGAGTATTATTCCTCCGCGTAAAATCGCGCTGGAGACCGGTGTCGAGGTCGTACGGGATCGATTAATCGATGGCATGCGCGCGTCGGGCGACATCCCACCGGACATTACCGCCACCATCACCGGCGCCAGCAATACACTGGAGGAAACCCGGGCCGAGATGGGCGGCAACTTCTTACTGGCTATTATCATCGCCTACTTGCTGATGGTGGCGGTGTTCTCCCACTGGGGTTTCCCGCTGATCATCCTGACCACAGTACCGATCGGCATATCCGGCGGCCTGGTTGGCTTGTGGCTGCTCAATCTGGTTGGCAACAACCTCAGCCTGATTGGGTTGACTTCCATCAACCAGCCTTTCGACGTGATCACTATGCTGGGCTTCCTGATCCTGATCGGCACCGTGGTCAACAATCCCATCCTGATCATTGACCGCGCGGTCCGTAACGTGGAACAAAAGGGCATGGCGGTAAAAGAAGCGGTAAAAGAAGCCGCTCACGTGCGCTTGCGTCCCGTGATGATGGCCACCATCACGACCGTGTGCGGCTTGTCGCCGCTGGTGTTGTTGCCGGGAGCGGGAGCGGAGCTGTACCGTGGGCTGGGGGCGATTGTGCTGTTTGGGCTGTTGTTTTCCAGTGTAGTAACGCTGACCGTATTGCCGGTGTTTTTAGCAATGGTACTGGGGGTGGCGGAGAGATTCAGAAACCGTCGGGCCAATCGGGCCTGAATCCCCAACGGAATTTCGCCCGCAAGAAGGTTCCCACACGGTAAAATTGCCCCATGGCTCGCCACCCACCACCAGGACCCCCACCGGAAGCCACCAGCCGCGGCTTTTTTGGCGTATTCCGTTTCAGCCGAAGGGCGATGGAGTTGGTGTGGACCACCAATCGTCAACTCACCGTAGTGCTTGCTGTTCTCACCTTGCTGGCCGGCGTTCTACCGGCGGCTATGGCCTGGGTGGGCGCACTGATCATCGATGCGGTGCTGGCGGCTACCAGGATAACGCAGGACTCCGGCGACGCCTCCATGACCCGGGTGTTCACGCTGGTGGCAATCGAGGCCGTGATCGTCGCAGCTCTGGCCGGCGCACAGCGCGGCATTTCTCTTTGTCAAGCGCTGCTGCGCGCCCAGTTGGGTCAACGGGTAAACGTGATGATCCTGGAGAAAGCGTTGACGCTGGATCTGGCCCAGTTCGAAGATGCCGAGTTCTATGACAAGCTCACCCGGGCCCGGCGTGAAGCTTCGAGCCGGCCGCTTTCGCTGGTGATACGGACTTTCGGCCTGGCGCAGAACCTGGTTTCGCTGCTCAGTTACGGTGTACTGCTGGTGCAATTCTCACCCTGGGCGGTGGCAGTGCTGCTGGTCGCAGGGCTGCCGGCCTTCTTTGCCGAGACGAAGTTCTCCGGCGAAGCTTTCCGCCTGTTTCGCTGGCGCTCGCCCGAAACCCGCATGCAAATGTACCTGGAGACCGTGCTTGCACGCGAGGACAATGTCAAGGAAGTGAAGCTGTTCGGGCTCGGCCCGCTGCTGCTGGGCCGCTACCGGGACATCTTTCATCGTCTGTATAAAGCAGACCGGGCCCTGGCCATCCGCCGCGACGGCTGGGGCTTTGTGCTGGGGCTGATCGGCACGCTGGCCCTTTATGGCGCCTATGCCTGGATTGCAGTCGCGGCGGTCGCCAGCCGCATAACACTGGGCCAGATGACCATGTACCTGATGCTGTTCCGCCAGGGACAGTCAGCGGTTTCGGCTATTCTGTCCGCGATCGGTGGCATGTACGAGGACAACCTGTACCTTTCCACCCTGTACGAATTTCTGGAAACTCCGGCCTCAGCCACTGGCGCCAGCAATATACGTGGCCCGAAACCCGACGACGGCGTCCGTTTCGAAGGTGTCAGCTTCACCTACCCGGGCGCCAGCCAGCCGGCGCTCTCGGACATCGACCTGCATATCCAGCCTGGGGAGTCACTGGCGCTTGTGGGTGAGAACGGATCTGGCAAGACCACCCTGATCAAGCTGCTGACCCGACTGTACCGCCCCGACCAGGGTCACATCCTGCTCGACGGGATGGATCGCAACGACTGGCAGGAAAGCGCGTTGCGCCAACGCATCGGCGTAATTTTCCAGGATTTTTCCCGCTACCAGTTCCTGGTGGGAGAAAACATCGGTGTGGGCGACGTGCGTCACTTCACAGATGAGGAACGCTGGCGCGAAGCCGCCGGTAAAGGCATGGCCGACTCAATCATTGAAAGCATGCCGGCCGGTTACGACACCCAACTGGGCAAGTGGTTTAAAGACGGCCAGGAACTCTCCGGCGGCCAGTGGCAGAAAATCGCTCTGTCCCGTGCCTTCATGCGCGCAGAAGCTGACATCCTGGTGCTGGACGAGCCCACCGCCTCCATGGATGCCGCCGCCGAAGCCAGAATCTTCGAGCATTTCCGCAAGCTCACCAAAAACCGCATAGCCATCCTCATCTCACATCGTTTCTCAACCGTGAGAATGGCCAGCCAGATCGTCGTCATAGAAAACGGAAGAATCATTGAACGAGGCAGCCACGAACAACTGATGAAACTCGACGGCCACTACGCCCACCTGTTCTCCCTGCAAGCCGCGGGTTACAAGTAGGAGCCCGCTTCCAGCGCCATGGTCCGGAAAGGCGTCATATTCCCCATGTCCACGTCTGGTGCTGACAGGATCGGGTGGCGCATCAGCTGGAGAAAATCCTCTCTCTGTGGATGATCTTCGTGCCAGACACACTGTTCCTGGAACTCATGCCGCGGCCAGGTACCCCAGTCCATCAGCCGTGAAAACAGCACACGATCGGCCCCCAGTTCCCGGGCCAGCTCAACGAAGTCCGGAATTTCCCGGTAATTTTCTTTCTGCACCACGAAATCGAATCGCAGGAATTTCAGTTCGCCGTCGCAGCGCTTTTGGCCGAGAAACTCACAGTTGAGCACGAGCTGGTCCCAGTCACCGCCACGGCGGGTACGGGCGTAGGTGCCAGCCGTAGCGGCGTCAAAAGAAACGATGACCTGACTGATGTTGGCGTGAATGCCACTCATTCGCTGCCAGTTACGCGGGGTCAGCAGCACACCGTTGGTTTGCAGGCTGAATTTAAGATTGGGAAAACGGCTGCCATCCAGTGAATAGAGAAGGTCACGATAAGTCCGGGAGGCAAAGGGATCGCCGGAGCCGGTAACCGAGATCGTAAAATCACGCTCCGTGGGATCATTCAGCAACGGATCCAGCAAGCGGTGCTGGATGCTGGAGATTTCCTCGTATTCCGGCCCGTCCCGGTAGTTGATGCGCTCACTGCGGCAACTCGGACAGTACAAATTACATGAGGGATCGTTCACCAGGTTAATAAAAACGGGTGGTTCGCTGATACGTGTTTGCCGGCGCTGCACAAACTCACCGAGTACCGGATGACTTTCCGCCTCTTCCACGCTGGGCAGACTGTTGTTCTGGATGTGCGGGCAGACATCATGGCGGCAGTAACGGAAACTGCCGTCGTACATGCTTGCTCTGATGCGCTGGATGGTCTGGCCGTTCCAGATGTCCATCAGCGACTGCTGCTGCGACAGCTTGCCGATCGGTGTGGGCAACCAGCCGGAACAGCAAGTGAAGGCCGCCCCTCCCTGTTCCAGGTCAAACTGGGTAAAAGGGTTCAGGCAGAACCTTCCGGCCAGGGGTTCGGCTTTTCCGCCGGCATCCGGCTTCAGTCTCTTCTTTATGAGATGCAGATGATGTGGCAGGCGCTCTGTGCGCACCCGCCACGAACGCTTCAGCCTGGCAAATATGCGGCTGGCGTTGCTTGCTTGTTTCTTTGCCATGGCGGTGCGAGGTCTCCTGCGGTTCAACCCAGGACATTCTCAATCAAAATAAGAACACAAGCAAAACAGAATCAATAGTTGAGGTCCTCCCTGGTGAATTCGCGCTCAGGAGCACCCCTGAGCACTGAACGCAGCACATCGTTCATGGTGTGGACATCGATATCGAAGCCGCCGTGCTTCTTGCTCGCCGTTTTGCTCGAACCGCTGTTCGTCCCGTCGCTGGTGTAGATCTGAAATACAGGCTTGTGGGGCACGCTACCCAGGTATCTGCGGAAAATCTGCATGCCGAGCAGGCGTTCGCCTGTTTGCTGCTCGAAAGCATTTGAGACCAGGTAAAGCAGTGACTTCCGGTAAAGCGGGGTGACGGTGTCATCGAGTTCGAGCTTTTGATCCAGGTTGTAAATCGTCATCCGTCCGATGCCGAATTTCTTACTGCTGCGTTCCTTCAACAGGCGGCGGTAGACCTGATTGAAGATGTCGTGGGTACAGGCCGGGGCCATAAGCAGGCAGGTCTGGACCCGTGGCGCGTCATCGAGGTTCTCCAATTCCTCGAGCAGGGAAGCGAGCAGGATCGCACCGGTGCTGTGGCCGACTACGTGGAGCTTCTTGGGGCGCGCCTCGGCTTGCGCCATTGCGTCCAGGAAGGCCGCGATGGTCCGGGTGCCGGCACGGTCAGGTCCGAAAGGCTTGCGGGCGCCGTTCTTCATCTCGCCCCAGATGGCCCGGCCAGCCGGGCGTGTGGCTTTCTCGATCAGCTTGTCGGTATAGTCGGTAAAACCACCAGCGCGCGCTTCAACCTCTCTCTTTTTACCCAGCACCACGTCCTTGATCTCTTCGAGCAGACCGGTGTCGTACATGAAGTGGAAGGGGTAAATACGGTTATCCTTGAAGACTTCCTTCATCGCCGCGATACGCCGGGCCGATGACTTGATGCTGTTCAGGCCGCCATGGGCATACAACAGCAAATGGTCATATTTTTCGCTCTGCGCTACCAGTTCAGCGGTCTGCCGGACCGTTTCCAGGTCAGTCCAGTACCTGCCCTGATCGTCAAAATCGCCGTCGTCAATGTGCACGAAGTGGCCGACGATCTCAGCCCGCTTCGGGCTGCGGCTGAACAGTCCCTGCTCGGGGCCCTGCTGATCCGAAACCGCAGGCGTGAGGTGCCAGATCTGCGGTGTCGAGATCGCCAGGCGCACCACCCAGGCGTCGCGAACATTCTCCAGCCAGTCCTCGTAAGTCCACAGGGCAACGCCGTTGTCGCCCCAGTTTTCTCCCCAGGAATTCTGGACCCAGAATCCTTCATGGTTATAGCCAACGATTGCAAAGGCATGGCCGCCGATTGAATCCTGCTTGAACTGGATTCTGCCATCCTTGACGAAACCGCGCTGCCAGCCTTTGTGCACCTGCGCGCTTACGTAGAGCGCACCGGCTTCGTTAATGGCTGCATGGTAGTCTGAAAGGCGCTTGTTGACCCGGTAGTAGGCTCCGAGTGTCGTGGCGCGGGCATCCCTGGCCTGCTCGATGCTCAGTGACCAGTCCTTCTGGGAGGCTTTGTAGGGGGCAAGTTCTTCGGTGCAAACACCCATGCTGTGCCATCCTCGAATAGCGCCGCGGCAACTTGAGCCGGAATAGTCCTCACCCTTCCACTCATCGTACTTCTTCGCCATTTCGTACAACATGCGCGGACTTACCCGCCGATCGCTGGCGCGGCGTGCGAGCAGCAGGTTGATCACCGCCGCTATTCCAAAACCGGTGCAGGCGCCTTCACGCCCCTGATCGAGTACGAGCCGGATTTTTGGCGGGTCAACCGCGTCTTTGAGCTGCAGAAGCGCTGGCTGGTATGCGAAATCGCGAAAGTCAGGGGCATCCTCCACAGCGTTAAGGAGGTAACCATTAACGCGCTTGAACTGGTCGTCTGAATCAGCCTTTGCCGGGCGTGCTTTCATTGTCATTTTTTTCTCCTCTCCTTTCGGGAACCCAGGCAGCCATGATGGCGTCACCGAAAAGGATCCCGAACGTACTCCTGAAGTATAGGAAACCCCCGGAAAATTGCAGAAGACAGACACACGACGTGGCGCCGGCAACACCGTGGGCAGGGCCATCACGAGTAGATCCGCAGTCAAAATGCTTAGAAATTCCCACCCCCGAAGCAAGCCGCTCCACCAGCCCAGCATAGTAATTAACCGTTCCAGGCGCTCGCCTGTGGCAGAATAGGCACGCCTATTACAAGAAAATAAAAACGGTATTCTCACAACCATGTACCCGATGCCATGAGTTTTTTCCAGGAATTAAGACGCCGCAATGTATTCCGGATGGGGGTAGCCTACGTGCTGGGCGCCTGGGTTTTGCTGCAGATCATCGACTTTGTGCTGGAAGTGATTGCGGCGCCGGACTGGATTCTGCAGGTGTTTTTCCTCGCGGCCGCGGTAGGCTTGCCTGTAGTGCTGATTTTCGCCTGGGTGTTCGAGATGACTCCGGAGGGCATCAAGCTCGAGTCTCAGATTGATCGAGGCCGGTCTATCACCACGCATACCGGCAGCAAGCTGGATCGCGTGGTCATCGTCTTTCTCGCGCTTGCAGTGATGCTCCTGCTACTGGACAAGTTCATGGACCGCGGTGGCTTGTCGCCAATCAGCCAGCCTGAAGCGATCATTGACGGTGCACCGCTGGATGCAGCGGAGTCGCTGGAACCCCGGGCGCCTGGCTCGCGTTCCATTGCCGTGCTGCCTTTTGTAAACATGTCATCAGACCCGGACCAGGAGTATTTTTCCGATGGCATCTCCGAAGAACTGCTGAATGTGCTGGTGCGCTTGGAGGGCTTGAGGGTTCCTTCGCGTACCTCGTCATTCACCTTCAGGAACAGCAACATGAAGGTGGCCGACATCGGCCGGGAATTAAATGTGGACCACGTACTGGAAGGCAGCGTGCGCAAGTCAGGCAATAAAATCCGGGTCACTGCGCAGCTGATTGACGTCCACACCGATACGCATCTCTGGACGGAAACCTACACCCGTGAACTGGATGATATTTTCGCGGTACAGGACGAGATCGCCAGGGCCATTGTCGGCGCCCTGAAAATCACACTGAGTGGAACTGAGCAGCAGTCCATGTCCAGCCATTCAACCTCAAATGCCGAGGCCTACAACAAGTACCTGTTAGGGCGCCACCTGTGGAACCAGCGAACCGCCGCATCCCTGCTCGCCTCTGTGAAGCCTTTGCAGGAAGCAGTGGAAATCGATCCGGCATTCGACCAGGCCTGGTCAGCGCTGGCGGATGCCTACGCTTTGATACCTGAGTACAATGCCGGGGCCATCGAAGAATACGTCCCGCTGGGCCGGGAAGCCTCCGAGCAGGCGCTCGCCCTCAACCCTGAATCCGCCCGCGCACTTACCGCCCGCGCCTACATCAAATCCCTGTATGAATTCGACATGGCCGGGGCAATTTCCGACTACGAGAGGGCCATCGAACTGGAACCCGGTTACGCGACCGCACACCAGTGGTACGGTGAATTACTGGCCGTCCAGCGCCGCACCGATGAAGCACTGGAGCAGTTGCGACTAGCCGCAGGGGCCGACCCGCTTTCCGCCGTGATCGCCCATGTCACCGGATGGATCATGATGTATGCGGGCCGTTGGGAAGAAGCACTTGAGCAATACGAGATTGCCTGGCAGCTGGATCCGCACATGCCACCCACCATTAACAGCCTGACGTACGTCAACCTGATGCTCGGTAACTACGAGGAAGCCCGGACCCTGGCGAAAGAATATGACCTCCTGGTCGACTTGGACTGGAGACCCATGCTGGCCGTAATCGACGCGCTGGAAAATCCGGCTCTCAAAGAGCAAGCCCTGGAGGCGCTGACAGCCTGGGAACTGCAAGACGGAACATTGGCCAAATCGCTGTACCTGATGACGCTGGCCGAACACGAATTGGCGCTGGAGAGTCTCGAGCGGGCCTTCGAGAGGGGAGACCCTTACGCAATTCATATGAACCGCTTGATCATCTACGACCCGCTGCGCGACAATCCCCGATTCCAGGCGATGCTGCAACAGATGAACCTGTGGCCCTGAGCGCCCACGGTTTGAAACTATGATCAGGAAAGGACTCAGGCCCGGATTCAAAATCGGAATGGATCTTCCCGGTCAGGATGACGATTTTCGCAGGGTCCTGCCATTCAGGCGCTCCTGGCTCGCCATAGGCATCCTGGCGGCCATGAACACCGCCTTCATCATCCCCGCCGTGTTGACCTTTCAGCAGGCAGCCACGCAGTGGAGCAAGTCAGATAGCCTGTTCGACCTGGTGTTCGCTGTGTTCCTCAGCGCCTGGTTACTGGGCTGGTCGATCGCGCCGTTGTTGATGACCACCATCCTGATCGTGTTGCTGTTTGGCCGCGAAGTCATCA
>PVMS01158493.1_pt1 | contig 12307 bp, 14 predicted proteins | sample 1853461 | NCBI WGS metagenome assembly PVMS01 (sample SAMN08582032, study PRJNA380276) | Marine sediment metagenome, whole genome shotgun sequencing project. | isolation source: ocean sediment barecode stripped | collected 2017
GATGAAGGGACGGCTCACCACAGGTTTGGTGAGCCGTGTTCTTGCTGACTATTTGGATTTATAAAGACCAGCGCTTTTAAAGATAGATTTTACCTTAGCATCTTCTTTTGCCAGGAAAGTTGAAAATTCCATATGGCCCATAGGGGCAACGGTAAATCCTTTCTTCTGTGCCAGACCCATAAATGCCGGTGAGCGAGCGGCTTTTGCCATCGCATCAGCCAGTTTATCTTTGATGGCATCCGGCGTGCCTTTGGGTACAGACAGACCGCGAAATAAATCCAGCTCTGCGTCGTATCCGGCCTCTTTTGCGGTCCGCACATCCGGGAATAGCGGGTTACGCTCTGCGGTCGGCATCAGAAGGATTTTTAATTTTCCAGCTCTTGTCAGGTTCACTGCCCCGGTCAATGGAGCAATCATCGCGTCAGATTCTCCATTCAGAACCGATTTATTGCGGCCCTTGATGCCTTTTGGCAAATGGATAACCTCGCAACCAGCGACATCCATAAGCAAGATTGCAGCCGTATGGGTGGAACTGCCGGTGCCGGAATTTGCGACTTTCAATGTGCCAGGTGCAGCTTTACAATCCTTCACAAACTCTTCAAAGGTATTCCACTTGGCGTCTGCCCTGACAACGAATGGCTGCGGTTGGTATTCGACACGACCAATATGGTCCATTGCATCATAACCAAATTCCGTATTGCCGAGATTAGTTGTCGTCAGAACAGATGTGGAATTCCAGGCAATGGTTTGGCCATCGGGTTTGGAATTTGTAATGTAGGTATAAGTGATTGCGCCGCCTCCGCCCGGCTTATTGATCACAGCGATTGGCACACCCAGAATTTTGGACATTTCCTTTGCCAGCACGCGGCCTTCAATATCTGCGCCGCCGCCAGCCCCAAATGGAATGACGAACTGGATCGGCCCGTCAGGAAAAGCAAGTGCCGGTTGTGCCATTGAAACCAGACCAAGAGCAAATGCCCCGGCTATATATTTTTTGAATATTTTCATATTATTTCTCCCTTAGTTTGGTTGTACGCTTATTATGCTCAAAACACCGAATTGGATGGTGTTTAAGAGTATAATATTTCTTATTTGCCCATCGACTTATCCAAAAACCGGTTCCCACTTTTTGGGTCAATGGAGTATAACTCCCTAAATTGATGCGCCTACTGCTGAGACAGCGGCCTTGGCTATATCTTCGTCCTGTTTCCAGTCACCGCCACTGACGCCAATCCCCCCCAGACACTGGCCGTCAATTATGATAGGAAATCCACCCTCCAATGCCGTCCAGCGGCCAGCACCCGCAGCCAGCGACAAGCCGATGGCATGCAGAGTATCGAGTTCCTGACCCTGGGCACCTTTTGTTGTCGTTGGTCGTTTATTCGACGATGCTGTTACGGCTTTTGTCGTCGATGAATGGACAGTGTGAAACCGTCCGCCATCCATGCGCTCAAGTACCAGCATATGTCCACCGGCATCGACAATGGCAACAGTTACCGCGATTGCGAATGTATCAGCTTTGACAATGGCTGCTGACAACATGGTTTTAGCGCCGTTGGTTGTCAAACGTTGAATTGTTGTGAATGGCATCGTTAATTGGCTCCCTGAATAAATAGCTGTTAAGTGTTGTGTTAATTATGCTGGTATGGGAATTTTTTGATCCGATTCCGGCACATTCCAACCTTTTTGCACGGCCGCGCGACTGGCAATTTCTTTATACCAGCGTGCAACATTTGGATAATCATTGAGATCAATGGTTTGCCAATCGTGACGGGCAATCCATGGCCAAGTTGCAATATCTGCAATAGAATAGCTTTCTCCATTCAGGTACTGGTTATCTTCAAGCCGCTCGTTCATCACCCGATATAGCCGTATTCCTTCCGCAAGATAGCGTTCTTCGGCGTAAGACGAAACGCCAGAATTGTATTTGGTAAAGTGATGTACCTGACCCAGCATCGGACCGACGCCGCCCATTTGCCACATTAACCATTCAATGGTTTTCCATCGGGTTTTATCATTTGCAGGCATAAATTTTCCAGTTTTTTCCGCCAAATACATCAGAATTGCCCCTGATTCGAACATTTTGACACCGTTGTCGTGGTCGACGATTGCCGGAATTTTGTTGTTTGGACTGATTTCCAGAAACTCAGGTTTGTGCTGATCACCCTGCCCGATGTGGATGGGGTGAACTTTATATTCCAGCCCCAACTCTTCAAGCATAATAGAGATCTTGCGACCGTTTGGTGTCGTCCAAGTATAAAGGTCGATCATTTGTGAGTTTTACTCCAGATTGTATTATTGAGACGAGTGAGAAATGTTAGAAGTCTGAATTATTGGCATCATTCATTGAATCGGTCAAACACGCGTCCAAACCGCCAGCGATGGAAGGTGATATCCTTATACAGGCCGCATTTACTAAATGGCATATTATCCTTGAATTCACGGGCGGCGTCCATATCTTCGACGTCGAGCAAAAATACACTGCCAATCTGGATTTGTCCCTGGTCCGCAAGCAATGGCCCGCGTGACATCACTATTTTCCTGTTTTCTTCCAGATATGACAGATTTGCCGCAGTTGTTTTTTTCCTCAACTCTCCTGAATCCGGTTTGTCGAGTGCATGAAATAATACCTGAATATTTTCTTTCTTGCGAGGACAGTCACGCCAGGTATAGGGCAGTGCTGCATCCCAGCGATGGATTTGCCAATGTTTTTGAACTCCCCCCATCACATAAGGCTCATCTTCAACACGCTTTCGCGCAGCTTCAAACCCGGCGAATTCCATCAGACGAAAACTGCCCAGATCTTCCGATCTGTCATTGGTTGTGAATGGGCCGGCAAATTTGGTCTGGTTGTCAAATTGGTTCAGATACTGCAAATGCCTTTGACGGTATTCATCGCGCAAGGCGGTTGAATTTGGCTCGTCAAATATCAGGATTGCATACAGCATTCAGTTCACCAGATGCTTGATATCTAAAGGCAGATCAATTGGAACGCCTCTTTTTGCCGACAAATCCATAGCCATTGTCAATATCAGATTACGATGACCATCGGCGGCTGTCGCATGCGGTGTCTTCAAACCGGAATACACACGCGAGAACCAGGAATTTGTCTCCTCACGCATGGGGCCCCACAATTGTTGATCATAGATATCACCTGGTGGATAACTGGTCAGAAAATCCACATGTCGCTGAAATCCCGGCTTATAGCCTTCGGGTGCATAACCTGCTCCTTGGGGGATTTCTGTCGCCATGACCAGATCGCGATGGGTATCCTCAACGTCAATCACTCCCTTGGTGCCGACGATACCGATTTGAAGTCCGTATACTGCACCGGGCCACACAACCGGCAGTGCCCAACTGATATTCATGGAGAAGATAGTGCCGTCATCCATAGCAAAAACGCCAAAGGTCGCGTCCTTGGTGCCGTGTTTGCCTAGCACTTTGTCGGATGATTGCGCATACACAGAAACAGGGTTCAACCCTTCCATGAGCCACAGGCTCATATCCAAACTATGGGTGCCGGAAACTACCATCGGTGTCAGATTGTGACGCTGACTTGTTCGCCTTGTAGTCGCCAGTGGAACCATCCGGTTCATAAATGCGCGTGTAATAACTGCCGTAGTATCGCCAATCTGGCCGGTCACCAACCGCTCTTTTATAGCGAGGAACCGCCGCCGAAATCTTTGGGTATAGCCGACCACCGCATCCAGACCGGCTTTCTCAATCGCCTGCAAAATTTCAAGGCTTTCGTTGGCCTCGGTTGCAAGCGGTTTCTCAATGAACAGGTCGTGCCCTTGTTCAATTGCCGCCATGGTTGGTCCAAAATGTGCGTTTTCATCAGTGGCGATGATCGTCGCAGTTACTTCCGGACGCGCAATCAGTTCGGCATAGTCCGTAGTAAAAAAATCTGCGCCCACGTCTTCAGCCAGTTTGCGTCCCAGTTCTTCGCGAACATCGCACAATCCGATCCAGCCGATGCCTGGATACTCCTTTGCCAGCATGCCGCGGATGCGACCTATAGTTCCACAGCCGATGATAGCCAAACCAATTTCTTTTTTCTTTATTTTCATTATCAATTCCTGTTTAGCGCATTATCAAGATGTTGGACTTTGCCATCATGGACAGATGAGCATATGGCCTCGAGGACGGAAATATTAGCCAGCTTCTGTTCGGTGGTGAACGGGTATTCACCTGATTCGGCAACATAGTCAGCGAATGCATGAAAATTTTCACGTACCGCATCAACCCACTCAAATGTTGTCTCCACCGGATCAACACCGGTGCGATAGACGGTAAGATGAGTGACACCCTTTGTATCGGGATGGGTTTCGTTGCGCGCCTCGACCCAGGCTTTGGAGCCAAAAACCTGATAACGCAGAAACAACGGCGTCACCAACACTGCGCTGAGATACCCGGTCACGCCACTTTTAAAGCGGACCTGAACCGAGACCACATCTCCACTTTTGGATTGGACCAAACGCTGGGCAGTCTGGGCATAAACTTCCGTGATTGGACCAAACATGTTGAGATAGGCGTCTGTCAGATGAATGCCCATCCCGGTCATACCCGCCGCCGGTGCATCAACCTCTGACGCGCGCCAGTCTTTGATATCCACATTTGCCAGTTTATCGTGACTGAAATTTGATTCCACATGCATGATCGTGCCCAACTCACCGGCATCAACCATGCGTTTGATTTCCATCAGCGCAGGCTCAAACCTGCGTTCATGACCGATGCCCAGTTTGACGCCGGCATTCTCACATGCGGCAATTGAGCGGGCCGCACTTGCATGGGTCAAACCAAGCGGTTTTTCACAAAACACATGCTTACCCGCTTTGGCAGCAGCGATCACCTGTTGTTCATGAAGGGAATGTGGCGTCGCCAAAATAACAATGTCGGAATCCGGATTTTTCAAGGCGTTGTCAAAGTCTGAACTGAGCGTCGCCTGATATTGAGAAACGAGATCCCTGATTGGATCAGGATTGACATCAATAACGTCGCAAATTCTGATTTTGGGACTGTCCTTCAAACTGTTGATGATGTATTGCCCCCACCATCCAAAGCCAACAAGTGTTGCATTAATCATATGTGTTTTTATCCTATTTGCCGCGACGGAAAATGCCGTCATAAAAAGTCAATATTACAACTACCAGGAGCACCGTCCCCACTGGATGGTCCGTAATCATCGACCACAAAGGCTTATCATCAAATACGTAAAGCGCGCGTCGCAGGTTTTCATCTGCCAGGGGCCCAAGAATAACTGCAAGAACCATTGGCGCCATGGGGAAACCGAATTTGTGCAGGATGAAACCGAAAATTCCAGCACCAAACATAACGTAGACGTCAAAATAATTCTGATTTACGGCAAAAGCACCCACTACACAGACCGGAATGATCAGTGGCATGAGAAGAGTGCGGGGCAGAGCAAACAACTTCACGCAAGGTTTGACCAGCACAATGGCCATCCCATACATGAGAAAATTGGCGATGATCAGCGCCACATAGATAAAATAAATCAGGCCCGGATGCTCGATCTCTATTGATGGACCGACGACGACATTTTTAAGTTCCAGTGCGGCCAGCAATGCCGCGGCAGCGGCATTTCCCGGAATTCCCAGAGTTAAGGTCGGCAGCAGGGATCCACCGACATTCGCATTGTTGGCGACTTCAGCACACACGATGCCTTCATAACTTCCCTTGCCCCACTTTGCCTGTTCCTCCTTGCTGGCCCGGCGACGGCCAATATCATAGGAGAGAAACGAAGCGACATTGGCCCCGGCGCCGGGAATTGCACCAATAATTGTTCCAATAAGGCCCGAGCGAATTGCTGAACGGGCATATTTGCGCAAGGTACTAAACGGCGGGATTACTCTGCCCACGTCAGAGGGTATTGCATAAGGGCTTTTCTGCGGCAATACGCGGAGTATTTCCGTCAAACCAAACAAACCAATCAAAATAGGAACATAGCTGATACCATCTTCAAGTATCAGGCTGCCAAATGTGTATCGCGGGACACCATGAATGGAATCCAGACCGACAAAGGCGATCATCAATCCGATCCAGCCTGAAATCCATCCTTTCAAAGGGCTGCCGCCGGCCGACATGGATCCGCAAACAGCAATGCCCCACATGGCGAGCAAAAACATTTCCCAAGAGCGGAATTCCATTGCCAGCAACAGGATGACTGGAATGAATGCTATCAGCAATAAAGTGCCGATCCAGTTACCAAGGAAAGACGCAGCGATAGCTGTACCCAATGCCAGGCCACCCTCGCCTTTTTTAGCAAGGGGATGGCCTTCCATCATTGTTGGTACGGCATCTGGAGTGCCGGGAATATTGATCAGGACTGCAGAAATTGCTCCACCGAAAACACTGCCCGTATAGACACCGAGCATAAACATGATGGCGACATACTGCTCCATGCCAGCAGACAGTCCGATCAGCAATGCCATCGCCATTGTTGTAGATAAGCCTGGCATTGCGCCCCAAAGAATGCCCAATGTCACACCCAGCAAACAGATGAACAACATATATGGCGAAAGTGCCAGAAGAATGTGTTCGATAATCATTTGTTCACCTCACCCGGAGCCTGGGAGCAAAATACGAAATCCAAATCGGAACACAGTTGCCAGAATAAGGGACCATCCAACAGCAACTAAAATACATTTGCCCCACGACACTTTCCAAAACATTTTGAATATCAATGTCAGTGCGATGATTGAAAATAATTCAAAGCTGCTAAATCGAATAACAAATAAACCTGTGGGAATTCTGATATCAAACCCCAACCAGTCAACCGCCAGAATATATGCGGCAATGATTGCGATCAATTGCCCGCAACGGGCGTTTTCTTCATCGTGGAAAAAACTGGATAATTGTTGAAAATATGGTCGCACGTTTGTGGTCGCGCCAGCATTTAATGCCTTAATGGCAAGGCCAATTGCCATCGCAAATAAACCGGATGCAGCAAAAACAGGGAACAGGCCTGGCGCGGTAAAAATTGTATCCGGAATATCTAACTTAAACGCCAGGTACAGACCAATCAGCGAGAACAGAGCGATAGCGACAGCCGCAGCCAAATCCATTTCAGGGTTTGTAGTTCCATCATTGTCCTCTTCACCAACAAATTTTACCTTATCGGTTTGGCTCAACTTTTCGGGCTCCACGTGCCACCTCCAATTAGCGAAACAGGATATCAGGGCGGATAGAACAGGTACCATCCGCCCGTCAATGGTTTTCAGGAATGCATTACTTCATTCGTGGTTTATAGCCTTGCGGTGGCCACCATTTGTCGAATTCTGCCGGATTGGGAAGACCAAGTTCGGTCGGGCTTTTCACCTTTTTTCCGATCTGTTTCTGTGCATTCCAGAATGTTTGGGCAGTCACAGATTCGACCTGCGCCGCGCGCCTGTCAGCATCCGCTCCCGAACGGATATCAACATCAAAGAATTTTTTCTTTGCAATGGCCTGGAAGGCGTCAGATTTAACTGCATCGACAAATGCCGGTCGGATTTTTTCCAAAATTTCAAGCGGCGTGTCACGCTTCAAAGCAATGTTGTAAATACCACTCAGGGGCAGTAATGGTTTCAGCGCCGGAATCATGGTGCCAATCGAACGCAAGGTTCCTGCACCTGGAACCACCAGATCCTCACGACCGGTCTGTTGCAGGTTACGCAGTTTACCCACTTTGATAAATTCAATGTGTTCATGCACGCCCCCACCAGCGATATCAACTTCTCCCTGCAGACCGGCAAGTGTCGCTGCTTTGCCACCTTTATAGGGAACAAATTTGAGTTTCACGCCAGCTGCTTCAGATACGATCAACGCCAGTTCCTGCCAAAGCCCACCTGTACCTGATGTTGAAATAGTTATCTTGCCAGGATTTGCCTTGGCAGCGGCGATGACATCTTCAAAGGTTTTATAAGGTGAATCCGCGCGCACCGACCAACTTGCAATAGAGTTGGCGGCTTGGAAATATTGCCAGTCTTCCCATGCTTTCGATGTGGAATGCCCCATGATACGTACAAATTTGTTGTAATTTGCAGCACCCAGCCACCAATATCCGTCATTAGGTTTGTTTTGCATAAACCGCGTGGCAACACCACCGACAGCACCTGGCTTGTTAATAACATTGATCTCCCACCCGGTGGACTTGGCCATTTCAGCTGCGATCGTGCGGATGATAGTATCCGTGCCCCCACCTGCGCCATACATGACAACCACTGTAATTGGGCGCTCGGGCCACCCTGCAGCAAATGCACGCGATGAAGTGATGATATTTGGCGCCGTCAAAATGATACCAGTTGCACCAGCGCCGACTAATAATTTTCGGCGGCTGAAATTATCCCTAAAATTATCCCCGAAATTATCCATTGACTGGATCAATTTGTTTTTTTTTGGAATTATCGGATTTCATAATCTATCTCCCTAAACCATCTTTAAAAGTGCAGGATTGCGCACTCGTCCAAATCCGTTCTGGTTTCTCCGCCAGATTCAGATCTTTTTTTCAGGCTTTTTCCAATGGGAATCGGCCCCAACAAACGTAAATTCCACTTTTATCTGTTCTCCTTTGGTTGATTGCACATAAATCTTAATCCCAATTGGAACCAATTATTTGAGTGTCTCATTCCAATATGCCTAAGCCACTTCTGATTGCTCTGTTGATCCAAATTTGATCGCTTCATTAATCCGGGGCATAACCTTGGTCGCCATCAGCTCCATCGATCGGCGTGCCAGTTGTTTGTCTTGCCAGTCGTGGCCAGCGTAGTAGAGCGTGCCAAAATCCCCAATCTGCTCACGAAACTCAAGGATTTGATCGACCACACTGTTGACAGATCCCCGGATTACAAGCTGGTCGACGATTGTTTCAACGTTCAGTTCTTCATCCGGCTGGTCTCGTTCAGTTTTGAACAAGTTTGACCGCCCGGCCAATTTCAGTTTGGTAAACAGGGAATTATAATAATAACGATATGGACCATTTGCTGCCGTGGCATATTCCTCGGCCACTAAATCATCATCCGCAACAAATATACTTTTGGCTACACGCCAGTTTTTTGTCTCCGCCTTGCGGTGTCCTGCCTCACAGCCTTCAACATATTTGGGCCAGTGAGACGCTACCCATTTGGGTTGCAGGAAATTTGCCGAGATGGGGTCCCAGCCACGTTCTGCAGCAGCTGTTACTCCTTTTGAAAATGGCGCAACGGCGGTGACTACAATTGGCGGATGTGGACGCTGATAAGGTTTACTGATTACCCCTTGGCCGAGCGATGGAATTTGTGTTTTTTCAGTCGAAATATTCCAATATTTTCCTTTTAGATTATAGGGAGCCTCACCACTCCAAATTGCCAATATTTGATTAATCGCTTCAATAAACATTTCGGTACGATCGTTTTCCAGATTTTCGAATACTTCAACGTCGGACATCAAACCACCCGGGCTGATTCCAAACAAAAATCGCCCTTCGGCCATGTGATCAACCATTGCAACTTCAGCGGCAACCATAGCCGGATTGTGATTGGGCAGATTAACCGTACCGGTACCAAGTTTTATGTTCTTGGTTTGCTGCAATATCCATGCGATAAAAATCAATCCGGAAGAAATGGTCTCGGCAGAATCTGTGATATGTTCTCCAAACAACCCTTCTGTAAACCCAAGTTCATCGGCAAATATCGCAAACTCGCGATCTTCCTTCAGCGTTTCAGTAAAATTTCGTCCCGGTGGGTGGATGGGCATCGTGAAAAAACCGAGATCCATATTGAACTCCTCAAAATCGATATTGTGGCATCATGCTGGAGAGAGATTGCCATTGGTATGCCATGCAATGGTAATTATAAAACTGGTATGATGAAAAATTCTAATTTTGCACAAAGGTATGATTAATTCGCATAGTTGGTAATTCATTGTTCGATGGAATTGGAATTGTCTGTATTGCAAATTCTGCCACTAAATCCTGTAATTACGCTCGCAACTTTATGCACTTAATATAAACCCATCAAAAACCTTCCAGATATAGCGACAGGTCTGAAAATTCCTTGGCATCAATTATGGCGTTTTGATTATCTGGATATTCTGGGTATTCTGTGGCAATGGCATATTTCCCGGCACTGAATAATAGTGGGTTACCATCAATATAGGCGTAATTCTCAACGGCACCGATCAAAATCGTGTGGTCACCCGCTTCATGTTGGGCGACGTTGCGGCATTCAAACAAAGCCAGTGGGTCTTCAATCAACGGCACTCCACCGATGCCCGGAACCCAGTTCACCGCCAAAATTTATCTTTTGCCGGCGTTGCAAAATTGTTCGACAAATGGCGTTGACTTGCTCTTAAAACATTGATCGCAAAATAGTTGCTGTTGCAAAATATATCGTGCGTCAGGGTGGATTTGCCGATACACCAATGAACCATGGGAGGATCAAGCGACAGGGCACCAAATGAATTGACGGTCATGCCTTCTGTTTTGCCTTCAGGGCCAATGGTTGTGACGACCGCAATCCCTGTTGCAAACCGACCTAAAGCATTTCGGAATTCATGCTGATCAAATGATGAATTGTTCATGATAAGCCTGTCTTTCGATTTAGGTTTGCGGCACTTTCCAGCGCTTTTAATACTGCAGATGCATCAAGGTCTGCATATCCTTGCGCTGCAGCCGCAAAATAGGGTTGAAGTGCGGCCTGATAGATTGGCGTTGGACAGAGCAGTTTGGCCGCATGATCCGTGATAATGCGGGCATCTTTCAGGGGAATGGAGAAATTCATACCCTCTTTGGCGTAGTTATTTTCGGCCATTAGACCCCCTCGCACTTCAAACATTCGCGAGCTGGAGCCGCTACCGCTGATCACTTTATGGATCATTTTCGGGTCAAGTCCTGATTTCATGCCCAAAATCATGACTTCAGCTGCAACACTGTTGTGCACCAGATTGAGGATATTGGCACATAGTTTGATTTTCATACCGTTACCGAATGAACCGACATAATGTGCGACCCGACAAAATCCTTCGACCACAGTTTTTACAGCGTCATAATCAGAAAGTTCCCCACTGACAAATGCTGTCAGCTCCCCGTTCAGGGCCATGATCCTGTTACCGCTGACTGGACAGTCCATGAGTGTAACACCTGATTCAGCTAACAGATCACGTGCATGAATTTTGTCATCGATGGGGAGCGTACTGACGTCAATGACAATCGCATCCGCACTGGCTGCCTCGATCAGGCCACCGGTGCCGGAGATGACTGATGATAATGCATCCACATTTGGCAGACAGGTAATGATTTTGGAACAATTTTCCATAACATTTCCGGGCGATTTCGCTTCCTGCATGCCAATTTCAATCAGTGAATTATATTTGGATCTGTCCAAGTCATACCCAATAACTTCAAATTTGTTTTTGAGCAGTATTTCAGCATCAATACCGATTGTATCAAATCACTTTAGGATAATTTTGATCAAGGCCTAGATCCGGCTTTTCAGCAAATCAGCCATCTGTTGTTCATTTAGTGTTACGGGATGATATTTGTGGGAGGTATGCTCCACAATTTTAGGTATGCTTTCCTCTTCGAAATCGTATGCTGATAGCCTGGGTACTTCAAGCAGGTTGGTGATGTGTATGAGCTTCTCTTTAAATGCTTGCAAATATTCCAACTCCTGCTTGTACTTGAAGTCGTCAAATACTTTACTGACAATGATTAGTTTCTGAAGGGCCGGATGATCTGGCTGATCGATCAGATTATCGATGGTCAGGGTAAAGACAGGTGCCATTAATGAACCACAAACCACCCCATGGGGTATGTGATGAAATCCGCCAAGTGGTGAAGCAAAACCATGAACCAGCCCCAGGCCCGCATGTGCCAGAGTGATTCCTGAAAACATAGCTGCAAGGGCCATTCCAGAACGGGATTCTATATTGGTTTCACCCTCCAGGAAAGCCCTGAGCAAGTACTTTTTTATTTGTTTCAAACCTTGAAGTGCCAGGGCATCAGTCATGGGATTGGCGTGGGTTGAGACATAGGATTCCAACAGTTGCGTAAATGCATCCATTCCTGAACTCGCTGTAAGTCCTGCAGGACATGAAAGCATCATTTCCGGGTCAATAATGGCCAGTTCTGGTATAAAACGCTTGTGACGCAAAGATTTTTTGAATCCCATCTCTCCTACCTCAGAAATCACAGCATTTTTTTTTTTTTTACTTCCAGTGCCTGAGGTAGTAGGCATGGCTATGAATGGAACTTTATGTCCCGGTAGCTGCCTGGTTACAAGTCCTGAAAGATAGTCACTGTTGCTTTAATCATCAGGAATCATGGATGAAA
>PVMS01122944.1_pt1 | contig 12305 bp, 16 predicted proteins | sample 1853461 | NCBI WGS metagenome assembly PVMS01 (sample SAMN08582032, study PRJNA380276) | Marine sediment metagenome, whole genome shotgun sequencing project. | isolation source: ocean sediment barecode stripped | collected 2017
ACGAACAGCATCGATCCACGAGGACACCTATCGACAGAAACTTGGGACAGTGTTCTTCTCAGCTGTCGATGAGGTCGGGGAGTGTCGGCTTTGAGCGATGTTCGAAGATGAGAGAAGTCTCGATGTGCGCGACTTCTGGGAGCGTGGTGAACCCGGAGACCGCGACTCGCCTCAAGTGATCAGGGTCTTTGACGACCACATGACACAGGAAGTCGTTCGCACCTGACAGGTGGTACACGGCTCTGGTTTCTGGCATCGCCTCGGCGTGTTCCCAGAAACTCTGGACTTCGTCCTCTGCATGGCGCCGCAGTCTGACGACGACCAATGCCTGTAGCCCGATCCCCATCACCGCCGGTTCGACATCTGCGTGGAACCCCCTGAAGACACCCTCATCCCTCAGCCGCTGGATTCGTTCAGAGCAGGTCGAGGGCGCTATGCCTGCAGCGGCCGCGATCTCCTTGTTCGAACGCCGCGCATCCTCCGACAGAAGCCGCACCAAGCGGCGATCTGTTCGGTCAAGTTCCCGTTTCTGACGGTGCATTCGAATTCCCTCCGGATGGCTGGCGTTTGACCCGATGCCTGAGCGATAATTGTACCAGACACCGCAGTGCGTTCGATGAACGATCGTCTGCAGGGCGTCCTGAGCCCGGAGGAACCATGTCAGATCAGTACCGCACCGAGATTGCAGGCCACAAGCTCTCGGCCGAGAGCCTCATGATGGGCTACGGCTACAAGCCCGAATGGTCGGAGGGTTCGCTCAAGAGCCCGATCTTCCAGACATCCACCTTCACGTTTACCTCCGCGGCCGAGGGAAAACGGTTCTTCGAACTGGCGTACGGCCTCGCTGATCCGCTTGAGGACGAAGCAGTCGGACTCATCTACTCACGGCTCAACAACCCCGATCTCGAGATCCTTGAACAGAGACTCACCTTGTGGGACGACGCTGACCAGGGACTTGTGTTCGCCTCGGGCATGGCAGCGATCACGACCACCGTTCTCACATTCGTGGTCCCGGGGTCTGTACTTGTCCACACGGCGCCGCTATATGGCGGCACAGATCACTTCGTGAACCACGTGCTTCCACGCTTCGGGGTCGAGACGGTTGAGTGGCACTACGGCATGACCGCAAATGACGTGGCAGCCGCGGTGGGGGAGCGGCAGCTCGCCGCTGTGCTGATGGAGACACCCGCCAATCCAACGAACTGTCTCTTCTCCATTCCAGAGGCGAAGGATCTTGCCGATCGTTTCCGATCCGAGGATCACCCTGTTCCGGTGATGGTGGACAACACATTCCTTGGACCATTGTTCCAGCATCCGCTCAAGCACGGTGCTGACATCGTTCTGTACTCGGCAACCAAGTACATCGGCGGTCACTCAGATCTCATAGCCGGAGCATCGCTCGGCTCAAACAAGCTCATGGCCCAGGTAGCCGAGATGCGAACGATCCTCGGGACAATGGCATCCCCTCACACCGGATGGTTGATAATGCGGAGTCTTGAGACACTCTCGCTGCGTATGACACGGCAGGGCGAGAATGCGCAGAAGGTCGCTGAATTCCTCGCTTCACAACCCAAGGTCGACAAGATCGCGTATCTCGGACTCCTACAGCCGGGCGACGACGGATATGACGTCTACGCTGATCAGTGTGACGGTCCTGGAGCGATGATCTCCGTCTGGATCGATGGAGGCGAGGAGGAGGCCTTCGCGTTCCTTGATGCACTCCAACTCGCACACCTTGCCGTAAGCCTCGGGTCCACGGAAACGCTTGTGCAACATCCGGCATCCATGACGCACGCAGGCGTGGACCCTGAGGACAATGAGCGCTTCGATGTCACTGATGCCCTCGTACGAATATCGATCGGCGTGGAGAACCCAGATGACATCATCGCGGACCTCTCAAACGCCCTCAACGCAATCTAGACCGAGAGAGAGGAACCAGCCATGACCAAGAGTTGGGCAGAACCCTGGAAGATCAAGATGGTCGAACCGCTCACGATGACGACCCGTAGTCATCGCGAGCAGGTCATTGCCAATGCCGGTTACAACACGTTCCTTCTCAGGAGCGAAGACGTCTACATCGACCTGCTCACCGATTCGGGCACCACAGCCATGTCGGATCGCCAGTGGTCCGCGATGCTTCTCGGTGATGAGTCCTATGCGGGCGCAACGTCGTTCTACAAGCTCGTGGACGCGGTCCACGATGTCTACGGATACGAAGAGCTCATACCCACCCATCAGGGCAGGGGAGCGGAGCACATTCTCAGCCAACTGCTGATCAAGGAGGGTGATGTCGTTCCTGGCAACATGTACTTCACGACAACTCGCTATCACCAGGAGGCAGCAGGGGGAAAGTTCGTCGATGTGATCGTGGACCAGGCCCACGATCCCGAGTCGACCTTCCCCTTCAAAGGGAACATCGACCTCGACAAGCTGAAAGCGGTCGTTGACGATGTCGGCTCGGACCGCGTTCCCTATGTCTCGTTCGAGACGAACGTCAACATGGCCGGCGGACAGCCAGCGTCGATGGCGAATATCAAAGAGGTATACGCCTATTGCCGTGCGCACGCCATTCCCGTGATGCTCGACGCGACTCGTGCCCTGGAGAACGCTTACTTCATCCAGCAGAGGGAGGACGGGTACAAGGACCGCTCAATCGCGTCGATCGTACGCGAAATCGCGGATCACTCCGATGGTGCAACGGTGTCCTCCAAAAAGGACAACCTCGTGAACATTGGGGGCTTCCTCGCCGTTCGTGATGCGGATCTCGCCACACGCGCAAGGGCAATGCTCGTAGCGTTCGAGGGCCTTCACACCTACGGTGGGATGGCCGGACGCGACATGGAGGCGCTTGCGGTAGGCATACGAGAGATGGTCGCGACGGACGACCACGTCCGGGCCCGCGTCGGCCAGGTCGAATACCTCGGTCACAAGCTCATCGATGCCGGGGTGCCGATCATCCAGCCAATAGGAGGGCACGGCGTGTTCCTTGATGCCCGAAGGATCCTCGGTCATCTCTCACAGGATCAGTTTCCCGCTCAGGCACTCGCTGCAGCCATCTACGTCGACTCCGGCGTCAGGGGCATGGAGCGAGGCAATGTATCAGCCGGAAGGGACCCTGAAAGCGGGGAGAACAGGCATCCAAACCTGGAGCTGGTGCGGCTTACAATCCCGAGGCGCGTCTATACGCAATCCCATATGGATGTGGTCGCCGAGTCCGTCATTGCGGTGTACCAGAACAGAGCGTCCGTGCAGGGACTTGAATTCACCTACGAACCTGAGTCGTTGCGGTTCTTCCAGGCAAGATTCGCTCCCGTGTGAACACACGCGGGTCGGTCTGGAACGCATCACCGCTATCGTCGATGGCATGAGACTCACGTCAGCAATGCTCTGTGATGCAGCCCAGGTCCAATCAGGCAAGCTCTTCATCCTCGGAGGCGGCTTTGACACCATAAATGTGCCAAGCCTGCCGGCAACACAACGCAACCTCAGCCTTGCAATGGTTGCCGAGGTCGGGCAGGAGGACAGGCAGCGCGATCTGGAACTTCACATCGTACTCGTGGACGAGGATGGGCAACCGGTCGGTGTTGAAGCAAAGGGGAAGCTCAGAGTCGGGGCACCCCCAAACCTGCCTCCGGGCGCTCCAAGTGTGGTACCGATCGTCAGCCCATTTCAGAACATCACCTTCGCCGAGGCAAAGGGATACGCGTTCGTCGTGAGCCTCGATGGCGAGGAACTCGCCCGTATCGGGTTCCGAGTCGTTCAGGCCTCATAGTGTCGACGGTGTTCAACGTCCCGAACACGATCTCCTTCATTCGTCTTGCCCTGATCCCAGTCTTTCTTTGGCTGGTATTCGGTCCCGAGGAATATGGATGGGCGGGTGTGCTGCTTGGGATAATCGGCGCGACCGACTGGATAGACGGCTTCATTGCACGTCGATACGACCAGGTGACGGAACTCGGCAAGTTCCTGGATCCACTCGCCGATCGGATCGCTGTCGTTGTTGCCGTCGTTGCCGGCTTGATAGTGGGTGTGCTTCCGGCGTGGTTCGCCATTGCACTCATCGTTCGCGAACTCGTCATTGGAGTGGGAGCGCTCTACGGATGGATGAACGGAGTCACCAAGCTCGATGTGCGCTTCTTGGGGAAGGCCGCAACCCTTGCGCTGTACTTCGGAATCACCGGGTTCTATCTTGGCGTTGGTTTCGATGTGGATTGGGTTGTCTGGCTTGCCTACCTCTTCGCGGTCCCCGGATTGGTGATGTACTACTGGGTTGCTGTCCAGTATCTGGGGGACATGAAAGAGGCCATTGCACAAGCCAACTAGGATTACAGACAATGCACGAGGAGGAATCAATGCAATATCCACCGGAACTCAAGTACGCACCAAGCCACGAGTGGGCGAAACTCGAGGGAGACAACCTGGTACGCATGGGCATCTCTGACTTCGCTCAGGACGCACTCGGTGACGTTGTCTACGTAGAAGTTCCCGATGTCGGCACAATCGTGGAAGCAGGCGAGCCCTGCTCAGAAGTCGAGTCCACGAAGTCGGTTTCAGACGTCAACGCACCCGTCTCAGGCCTGGTTGTGGAGGTGAACGAAGCACTCGATACGAACCCTGAACTGGTCAACTCGGATCCCTACGGTGATGGTTGGTTCGCTGTCATACAAGCAACGGATGTAGCGGAACTCGACCGCCTTCTCACAGCCGAAGCCTACGAGGCGTCCGTCTCGTAGAACGGAGGCGTCCCAAAACGTTCAAGCGAAGGTCGAGGGTTTGCCTGTAACATGGTTCCATGGATGACATCGAAAAAGACGCACAGCAACCTGTCGACATTGAGCAGGACCCAACAATCTCGTGGGAGCCAGCTGTCGGCGATGGTGCCAGGGAGGACTCTTCGGGAAAGCTGACGGGCGCATTTGCCTGGGCTCTCACGATTGAAGACGGACCGCAGACGGGCATGACCTATGTGCTTGGACCAGGCAACACAGTGGCTGGCCGCGGGCCCGATTCGGCGATATTCCTTCCGGATGTAACCGTATCGCGCGAACACGTGCGGTTCGCCGTCGACGCGTCCGGTCTTTCGATGTCGGACCTCGGATCAACGAACGGAACGTATGTCAACGGACATCGCCTCGCCGCCGGGATGCTCAAGGAGGGTGACCAGCTGATGATCGGGAAGTACCACCTCAGAGTCTCACGGGGTCATGGCTGATCTCAGAGCGGTCGGCTCGCCGGCCAGGCGCACCCACACGATTGGCGAGGTGATAAACCTCCTGCGCCCCGAGTTCCCCGATATCTCAGTCTCGAAGGTCCGATTCCTGGAATCAAGGGGCCTCATCCAACCCGGAAGGTCATCATCGGGGTATCGGATCTTCACCGATAACGACGTCCAGCGAATCCAGTACGTCCTCACAGAGCAACGCGACCACTATCTGCCACTCAAGGTGATCAAATCAAAGCTGTCGGCATGGGACAAGGGAAAGGAATCGCCCGTTGTCCCCGATAGTGGCCCACCCCCCGAAGCCTACTTCGCGTCCTCAGGGGTCTCGCTGTCGAGCAGGGAGATCCTCCGCTCATCCGGGCTCAGCGAGGATCAACTCGACGCTATCCAAAAGGAGGGAGTCATTGACCCCGTTGAGCTTCCGGACGGCACTCCCGTGTACACGGATAGCGACCTCCAGATCGCTCGGGCAGCCCACCGTCTCCTCAGCCGAGGCCTGGAGCCTCGCCATCTCAGAGGCATCCGCCTGGCTGCCGACAGGCAGACGGACCTACTCGGCCAGCTCGTGGCTCCGCTCCTGCGCCATCGCAACCCGGACAACCAGCGGAGGTCTTCCGAGATACTCGCGGACACATCTGAAGCCTCGGCGATAATTCAAGAAACTCTGGTTCGCAGTAGGCTTCGTAAGCTACTCGAACACTGATGATTGCAACTACCCTTACATCCTTCGCGCTGGTCGCTTCCCTGCTCGGCATCCCTCATGCATCTGCACCGGTTGTCCAGACAGACGTGCCCGAAATACCGCGTCTTACCGCCGAACGTTGGATCGTCTATGACGCATCTGCCGATGTCGTGCTTGCGTCGTGGAATGCGAATGACCAAGCACCAATGGCTTCAGTGACCAAGGTCATGACCGCAATGGTCGTCATTGAGAACGCCGCGCTGGGGGACACCGTGACGATCCCTGAATTCGCCAGCGGCGCTCGTGGCTCGGTTGCAGGACTTGTTGCAGGTGAGGAGTGGTCGGTAGGTGACCTGCTGATCGCCATGCTCGTCCGCTCAGGAAATGATGCTGCGCTCACGCTCGCGTACCATGTGGGTGGCAACTCCGTCTCAGCCTTCGTCGACATGATGAACGAGAAGGCACGAACCCTTGGGATGACAAGCACCAACTTTGCCAACCCGAACGGCCTGGACGCTGAGGACCATTATTCAACAGCTCGAGATCTCCTCACGCTCATCATTGCATCCCAGGAGTATCCCGACATCCAGCGAATTGCCCGGACCAGGCAGGTGTCCATGCCAGCCGATCCGAATGGCAAGGCACGCCAGTTCAGGAACACCAACAAACTGCTGGGCGCCTATCCGGGGGTCACCGGGCTCAAGACGGGTGACACGCCATGGGCAGACAAGGTCCTGCTGGCAACAAGCGAACGCGCGGGGCGGCGTATCTACAGCGTCGTCATGCACAGCGACGATCACTTCGGCGACACGCGGGAATTGCTCGATTGGGCCTACTCGACCTACTCCATTCGCGACCGATGGCTGCGGCCACTCTTCAGCGAGGACGGTGGCGGTGCCACGGTTGCCGCCGGAATCGAGCTTTCTGACGGCGAAGAACGCAGACTCAGGGCACTCCCTTCCCTTGACGACGGGAGATGGAACACGTCGAGTCTTGAGGACCTTCCCAAGGCGGCGGTCATCTGGAGATGGATCAGGGGCGCCATTCCTGACGTTGTGTCTCGAGACTGATGCCCGAGCCGTTCGTTGAGGTGATCTCGAACAAGACGCTGCAACGTCGAGTTTCCGAAATGGGTGAGGAGGTTTCAGCTGACCACCCCGACGGTGATCTCGTTGTCGTCGGCATCCTCAAGGGTTCGCTCTTCTTCTACAAGGACCTCCTCGGCCATATGCCGTACACGTGTCAGGCCGAATTCCTATCCCTCACAAGGTTTGGGAACGAGGGCCGCGTATCGGTGGCAATGGATGTGTCCATCCCTCTCCATGATCGCAATGTTCTCATCGTGCTCGAAATCGTGGACACCGGTCTCACGCTTGCAACGATCCAACGACTCATGGAGGCCCATGGGGCGCGAAGCGTCAGGACAGCCGCATTGTTGGACAAGACCACGCGACGAATCGTGGACGTCACGATCGACTACCGCGGGTTCGAAGTGGGTGATGAGTATCTCCTTGGATACGGGCTGGACTGGAAGGGCGTGTACCGCAACATCCGCTCGATCTGGGCAGTTATGAACCTACCTCACCTTGCCGACAATCCTCGTGCGTTCGACACTGTCGCCTTCGGTTCTGGCTCTGGGCATGGGAACTCGTCTACATCTGTGAAATGAAGCTGTAGTCTGGGTGCATGAGCGAAACGGTGCCAATGGACCTCGTAGGCATACGAGTTGAACTGCCAACGAATACGCCGATCATGCTGCTCCGAGAGAAGGGCGGCGACCGGTATCTGCCGATCTGGATCGGAACGCCCGAGGCCACCGCCATTGCCATGGCCCACGATGGCATTCAGACCAAGCGTCCCCTCACTCACGATCTCATGGCCTCGCTGGTGGAGAAGCTCGGCGCGACCATCGATGGTGTCGTCGTGACCGAACTTCGTGGCGGGACGTTCTATGCCGACATTGCTGTAACGGTCGGCGGTGAGACTCACCACATCTCATCACGGCCATCAGATGCTGTCGCAATCGCCGTGAGAGCAGATGCGCCGCTCTTCGCTGACAAGGACCTCCTCGATGAGGCTGGCGTGCATATTCAGGACGAGCAGGACGAGGACGAGATCGAGAAGTTCAAAGAGTTCCTCGACCGGATCGATCCAACGGACTTCGAGGCTGGTTCATAGCGGTGGACATACCGAGCAATCTCAAGGCCGGCCTTGTCTCTCTCATCGTTGTCATCCTCGTTGGCTCTGTAGGCTTCGTGCTCATCGGGGGACTCTCAGCAGGCAACGCGGTCTACCTGACGTTCATCACGATCACCACCCTCGGATACTCTGAGATCGGTGGGCCTTTCGATGTGACAACCCGAATCTGGGTCGTGATCGTTCTGGTGTCGGGTATGGGAGCAGCGATCTACACACTGACCGCGTTCATGGAGTACGGTTTCGAGACCCTCATCGGCTCGGACTACCGGAGGCGGAGGAAAATGAGCAGAGAAATCGGCCGGATCAACAACCATGTCATCGTATGCGGCTACGGACGGGTGGGCGCGACCGCGGCGGCAGCGCTCCACAGAGATGGTATTCCCCTTGTCGTCGTGGAACAGGACCCAGTTGGCGTGGAAGCTGCGATGGACAAAGGCTTCATCGTCATCAAAGGGAACGCTACGAGGGATGAAGTACTGGTCGAAGCCCGCATCCACGATGCCCGTTCGGTGATAGCGTGCGTTGCATCATCGAGTGACAACCTTGTCATCACACTCTCCGCCAGAGCCCTGCGTCCCGACATTCCCATAACCGCGCGAGCCGTCGATGAACAGACGGAGCACAAACTCATTCTCGCAGGGGCCGATGCCGTCGTTACCCCGGAACAAGTGGGAGGGGAGCGAATCGCAGCACTCGCCACCCAGCCCGGTCTCGCTGAATTCATCGACACCATCGTGAGGGACTCCGCCACAGAATTCAGAATCAGACGATTCGTGATATCTGACCGCTCAGCCATCGTTGGTCGCACACTGTCAGACCTCAACCTTCGACGCGATTCGGGCGCAATGGTGATCGGCGTGGCACCCGAAGGAGAGCCACTACGGATCAATCCAGACCCACGATTACCGTTCGAGAGTGGGGATTGCGTCTTCGGCGTCGGGTCGGCTGACCAACTCCAGTCCCTTGAGCACCTCCTCGAGGATTAGCAGACGTCGGTTTCGGTCATTGACATCCACACCATCATCTCGTAAGTTTCATGGTCGTAGTTCGAAGGGCGGAATTACTACCATGTAACCTTCTGGGTGAGGAGACGCCATGACCGAAAAGAACACAGAGCACACCTCGGGATTCCGATCACCCCAGGTGTGCAAAGTGGTGGGAATCACATATAGACAGCTCGACTACTGGGATCGATCTGGACTCCTGGGACCGTCGTTGCAGGTCGCAGCGGGCTCCGGCACACAGAGACTGTATACCTTCCAGGATGTGGTGACGCTGCGTGTCATCAAACGCCTCAAGGATGCCGGCACCAGCCTGAACAAGATCCGGTTAGCATTCGAGCAGCTCGAGGAGCAGGTTGGAGAGGGCTGGCGCGAGAGCGACATAACGCTTCTCAGCAACGGAACCACGATCTACGCCGCAACGAGCCCAGAGGAGGTCATCGATCTTCTCCAGAAGGGTCAGGGTGTATTCGGTATTGCGGTACGACCCGTGCACGACGAGGTGCGCGGAGAACTGCACAAACTCTTCCCCGACCAGGAACTGACCTCCGTGGTGGACGAAGAACGTGCGGGAGCGTCGGGAACCTGACTACAGAGGACCTCTTCGGGCCAGCACCGGCCGATCTCGCCGATTTCGCTCACAACAGCGAGCGGGAGTTTGCTCGGCTGTTGGATTTCTACGGGATCGAATGGGAGTACGAGCCACATGCCTTCCCCCTCGAGTGGGACGACGAAGGCGAACCAACGAGGTTCTTCAGACCCGATTTCTATCTTCCCGAGGATGACGTCTACATAGAGATCACCACGATGAGCCAGAAACTGGTCACCAAAAAGAACCGCAAGGTCCGCCTGCTGAGGGAGCACCATCCCCACATCCAGTGCAAGGTGTTCTACCAGCGTGATTACCTCCACCTGCTCGTAAAATACGGACTTGAGGAGCCCGACGCCGAAGTGGCGTATCCTGCTCCGACGCGGATACCCGGGCCGCCCGAGATCGTCGATCTGGGAAAGCAAGCCGACGCTTCCTAGAAGCGACGATCCGCCCCCACCGGAGTTCGGCACATCGTGTAGCTACCATCCGGTCGCCACGTCCTGGAGGAATAGTGCCCACATCACCTTTGCACAGTATCCATGAATCCGCCGGTGCTCGATTCACTGATTTTGGCGGTTGGACGATGCCTGTCCAATACGAGGGCGTTCTCTCGGAACACGAAGCAGTCCGCGACCGCGTTGGGCTCTTCGACGTCTCCCATCTCGGGCGGTTCGAGGTAGCAGGTGACGGCGCGACCGAACTCCTCCGCTCCCAGCTCTGCAATGACATCGAGCGCATAGGGCCTGGCCGGGCCCAGTACACGATGGCTCTCAACGCGAGGGGTGGCGTGGAGGACGACATCATCGTTTGGCAGCTCGACAACGAGCGGTTCTGGGTCATGCCGAACGGGACCAATTTCGACGGCATCATATCCCGATTCAAAGCCGCAGCCCCAAATGGCGTACAGATTTCGGATGTGAGAACTGACACGGCCCTGCTCGCTGTTCAGGGGCCCGACGCGCCTGACACCATCAAGAAGGTAATCGGTGTTGCACCGGGGCGCTTCCGGGTATTGACCGCTGACTTCGCCGACCACGAGGTGATCTGCGCCGGAACCGGTTACACCGGTGAAGGAGGCGGCGAATTGTGTATTGCTACAGACGGCGCAGCGGATCTCTGGCGGGCACTCGTCGACGCTGGCGCAACTCCCGCGGGTCTTGGCTCACGTGACACACTGCGCCTTGAGATGGGATATCCGCTGTGGGGCCAGGATCTGGATCCGGGCACGACACCCCTCGAAGCCGGCCTCGGATGGGTCGTGGCATGGGATCATGAGTTCATCGGCAGAAGCTCCCTCATGGATCAAAGGGATTCCTTGACGAAGCAGCTGATCGCCTTCTCCACGGAAGGACGCGCCATACCCAGACACGGTTACCAGGTGAGTGTGGGAGCATCCGAAGGTACGGTCACCTCGGGTAACTTCTCCCCAACGCTCAAGCACGGCATCGGCCTCGCCTATGTCTCACCACCGCCATCTGAGGACGAACCCATGATCGTTTCGATCCGAGGCAGCAGTGTCCCCGCCATGCGCGTATCGCTGCCCTTCGTGCAGAAGTAGGAAACAGATGATCAGCTTCGGAGTCGATATCGGCGGCTCGGGTGTGAAGGGTGCCGCTGTGGACCTTGCCACCGGTGAACTGGCAAGCAAGCGCTTTCGAGTGGACACACCCGAACCCTCGACACCGGGGGCGGTTATCACGGCGGTCGGAGAGATCCTCGCTCGCTACTCCTGGAACGATCCGGTCGGAGTCACTATTCCAGCCACCATCGTCGATGGTGTCGTGTATACGGCACCGAACATCGACGATGGCTGGATCGGACTCGACGCAAGGACCACGATGAACGACCAACTAGGCCTGCAGGTATCGGTGATAAACGACGCTGATGCCGCCGGGCTTGCTGAAATCCGTTACGGGCGGCACAAGAACCTCCAAGGTGTGGTTCTCGTCCTCACCTTCGGCACCGGCATCGGTTCTGCTCTGTTCAACAACGGCAACCTTCTGCCGAATACCGAGTTCGGGCATCTCGAGTTTCATGGAATGATCGCTGAGGCGTACGCTGCGGGACGGCTGGTCAAGCGGGACAACATGGACATCGAATGGTGGGCGATTCGCGTGAACGAGTACCTCCAGTACGTCGAGACCGTTCTTACGCCGAACATGATCATCATTGGCGGGGGGATCTCGAAGCGATTCGACGAATTTGCTCCGTTTCTCGACACGAGAGCAGTCGTGGTTCCTGCCCGACTGCGCAATAACGCAGGTATCGTCGGTGCAGCCATGATCTCAGCACCCGAGGAGTTGACATGAAGGAGACCCAAGGCACTTACCGGACATTGGATGGCACGGAACTCTTCACCCGATCATGGACGGTCGAGAACCCGCGCTACGAAGTCCTCCTTGTTCACGGACTCGGCGAGCACTCCGGTAGGTGGGAGGCCCCAATGGCGTATCTCACTACACGTGGGGCAAGTGTCTACACCTACGATTTGCGTGGCCACGGTCAGAGCGGTGGGAACCCAGGAGACGTCGACCGATTCTCCCAGTTTTATGATGACATAACTGAGATGGCAGAGGCAACCGTTGCGCAGTCGGGACGGCCCTGGGTTCT
>PVMS01017915.1_pt1 | contig 12302 bp, 10 predicted proteins | sample 1853461 | NCBI WGS metagenome assembly PVMS01 (sample SAMN08582032, study PRJNA380276) | Marine sediment metagenome, whole genome shotgun sequencing project. | isolation source: ocean sediment barecode stripped | collected 2017
AAGCGATGATCTTTGCTGTACTGCTGGGGTCAATCCCACCGGAGGACGTACAGGCCTCCGATTTCACCCATCTCACGGGCAGCCCTGATTTACGCTCGGTCATCAGCTTGGTAATCGAGGCGATGGGGCGCACAGCATCGACATCCTTGCCGTAGATGACATTGCCTTCAGCATCGATAACCAGGGCTGAAGCCGAGCGTAAATCAGGGCTGCCCGTGAGATGGGTGAAATCGGAGGCCTGTACGTCCTCCGGAGGGATTGACCCCAGCAGTACAGCTAAGATCATCACTTTTATCGTTATGATTTGCATGGCTCCTCCCTGGCCTTTTTGTTATTTCGGCGCCTGCCCGGCCACCTGGGACGTATTTTGCCCCATTCTATGCTGCATCTCCAATTAAAGTGCCTGGGAGAGGGCTCAGACTCGCTTAAATTCAGTCAAACACACCCTCCAGAATGTCGGAAATGACCAGGCTGCCGGCCACTACCAACACCAGGTCACCACCTGCCTGTTGCCACTCGTAACCGGGGTGCCGGGGCAACTGGTTGATGAACGGGTCCGGCATACGTGTTTTTGCGATCCCCGGGGGCATCGGTTTGCCGCGCGCAAGGTTCTTGCGAATTCCCGGAGGCAATGGTTTGCTGCCTGCCAGACCAAAATCCACAGCCAGCCTGCGTGCGTCTCCAAAGCTGATGCCGGCTGTCACTGTAGCAGACAGCCCGAGATTGACCTCAATGCCATCGTTAGCTGAATGTGCTTCGGCTTTTCCCTGACCGGACTTACCCTTGTTTTCAGGCGGGTCTGCCAGCAGCGCCGCACTGAACAGCGACAGGGCTGATGCAATTGCAATGAGTGTTCGACTCAGATGAGTTTTGGACATGATGCTGACCTCCTTGTCTGCAAAAAATCGTTTGAGCGTACCCTGCACATTATAGTACAAATCATGCTGATTGAACTTTCCTTGAATAAGCTACAATCAGGACAGGAAGACTGGAATCAGACCCATATTGTTCGCGGGAGGTAATGATGGCCGGTGGCTGGGCCAAAGACGGGGCAGTGCAGGACCAGATTGACGCCAGCGTCGAAGACGCCGTCCAGCGTGTCCGCCGTCAATTGACAAGTGGAGAAAGCCTGCATGAATGCAATGAGTGCGGCGAGGCCATCCCGCAAGCCCGCCGTAAGGCCGTTCCCGGGGTGCGCTTGTGTGTCGGCTGTCAGGAGGCAAGCGATGAGGAACAGGCTGATTCAGGCGGTTTCAACCGGCGCGGAAGCAAAGACAGTCAGTTGAGATAGGGCACCCCGCAGTCCCGTTCCTTTCCGGCCGGTCGAGCCATGCGATTTATTTGCTCAGGAACGCCCCGGGCTGCCTGTTTGAGCGATGCGGTTGGTTGCCGCAACCAGTTCACGGGTGATTCCAGGCTCGTGTGATGAATGGCCCGAATCGGGTGATATGGCGCAATCGAGTTCGGGCCAGACTTGTCCCAGATCGATGAGGTTTTTCACCGAGCAGACGATATCGTAGCGGCCGTGCACCGCGAAGGCTGGAATGTGACGGATACGCTCCACACGGTCCAGTAAAAGAGTGTCGGGATCCGGCTTGCCATTGCGAAAGTAATGCGCTTCCAGGCGTGCCACTGCCCAGGCCGTATCGGGGTCGGCGAAGTGGCTGGCGAATTCCTTATTGGGCAATAGGGTGCAGCAGGAGCCTTCGTAAATTGACCAGTGCTTTGCGGCCTCCAGCGCCAATTCGCGGTCTTCGCCCGTCAGGCGTTTCCAGTAGGCCTCGAGCAAATCATCGCGTTCGCTTTCCGGGATGAACTCAGCGAATTCATTCCACAATTCAGGCTGGATCATGCGCACGCGGTACAGCCACCAGTCGATTTCTTCCTCACGCAGCAGCCAGATGCCGCGCAGCACCAGGCTTTTGCAACGCTGCGGGTATTCCTGTGCGTAGAATAGTGAAATGGTGCTGCCATAGGAGCCGCCGAACACATGCCAGCTTTCGATTCCGAGCGACTCACGTAACAGCTCGATATCGCGCGCGGTATCGCCCATCGTGTTGTTGCTCAGATCCCCGACCGGGCACGAACGGCCACTGCCGCGCTGATCCAGCAGCACCACGCGAAAATATTCCGGATCGAAGAAGCGGCGGTCTGTTTCGGTGCAACCGGCGCCCGGCCCGCCGTGCAAAAACAGTATCGGTTCGCCTTCGGGATTGCCGCATTGCTCCCAGTACAGCCGGTGCGGTTGGTCGACTTCCATCGTACCGGTTGCATAGGGCTCGATGAGGGGGAAGAAATGTTCGTTGGCCATGGCATACTCAGGGTGATGAATGATGTGGGTCGCTTGTATCGACCCGTAAGAGATATATCTGCATATTGCTCTTAAAGGGGATTATAGAGCCTTGATCATGAAAACCAACTGCCTACTTTGTTGATAGACTGAAATAGTCATGTTGAGTCCTCCGCACAGCGCCAACATTCAGGTCCGCCTGAGCAATCTGGGCCGCAGTTTTACTGAAGGTAATCGACGGCACCAGGTGTTGCGCCACATCAGCGCAGATTTTGTGGCCGGAGAATCCGTCGCCATTCGTGGCCGCAGCGGTTCAGGCAAGTCAACGCTGCTTAACCTGATCAGCGGTATCGATGCGCCTGATAGCGGGCAGGTCGAAGTCGCGGGCCTGGATATCACGGCGATGAGCGAGCGTGAACGGACCCTTTTCCGGCGCCGGCACATTGGCTTTGTCTACCAGGCATTCAACCTGTTACCGACGCTGACGGTGGCGGATAACATACGGCTGGTGCTGGAGCTCAATCAGGTGCCGGAATCCGAATCAGCTGCCCGCATCGAAGAGCTGTTGACTGCTGTTGAATTGCGGGATCGCGCAGGCAGCTATCCCGACGTGTTGTCGGGAGGGGAGCAGCAGCGTGTTGCGATCGCCAGGGCGCTGTGCCACCGGCCACCACTGTTACTGGCGGATGAGCCCACGGGAAATCTGGATGACAAAACAGCGGGGCGGGTGATGGCATTGCTCGATGAATTGCTCAGAAACACCGGTGGCACGATGATCGTGGCCACCCACAGTTCGACCGTGGCAGCGTTCTGCGATCGCGTCATGGAACTGCACGACGGTACGCTGACCTCACAGCGGGAACACAAGGCGACGCCATGATGCCGGTGCTGTACCGCGCAAGTATCGGCTATTTGCTGCGCCACCCCTGGCAACTGGCGCTGGCGCTGCTGGGCATCTGTATCGGAGTGGCCGTGATTGTCGCAATCGATCTTGCCATCGAGAGTTCGCGTAAAGCATTTTTGATGTCCATGGATACCCTGACCGGCGAGGCGACCCACCAGATCATTGGCGGGCCGCTTGGAGTTGACGAGAATCTCTATGCCAGGCTGCGGGCAGAAGCAGGCATTCGCAACATCGCGCCGGTGATTGAGGCTTATGTAGCGGTAGGGGAACAGACCATCCATCTGCTGGGTGTCGACCCTTTTGCCGAAAGACAGATTCGCTCGTTCACGTTCGACGTGGAACCGGATTCAGTCTCACCGGGAAAGTCTGCCACCTCACTTTTGAGCCAGTTTCTCACCGCCCCCGGTTCAGCTCTGATGCCGCAAGAGACAGCAGCATTACTGGGTTTACAGGTCGGAGACGCCTTTGAAGTCCTGGCTGGCGGAAAAACGTTCAGGGCTAGCTTGCTTGGCACCCTTGGCCGGGGCAGATCAGCTGCTCTGAACAACTTGATGATAGTGGACATCGCTGTGGCTCAGAACTGGCTCGGACAAAGCGGACGTTTGTCTCGCATAGACCTGCGCATTTCGCCGGATGACGACACCCTGCAGGGCACGCTGGAAAGCCTGCTTCCACCGGGCACGCAGTTGCTCAGTGCGGCCGGCCGGACCCGGTCCCTGGCTCAAATGAGCACAGCGTTCATGACCAATCTTTCGGCGATGAGCCTGCTGGCCCTGCTGGTGGGCCTGTTTCTTATCTATAACAGTGTTAGCTTCGCTGTTTTGCAGCGGCGCAGACTGATTGGCGTACTGCGGGCGCTGGGTGTCACCCGGCAGCAAATCATCTCCTTGATTCTCAGCGAGGGCGCCGTGCTGGGTCTGCTCGGCGCCATGATGGGCGTGGTACTGGGCATCTGGCTGGGCGAACATCTACTGGTGCTGGTCTCTCGTTCCATCAACGATTTCTATTTCCGTATCAGCGTCAGCGAAGTTGCGGTCAGTCCTTTCTCGATCGGCAAAGGCCTGGTCGCCGGTTTCGGCGCAACGCTGCTTGCCGCTGCCATACCGGCGATCGAGGCGGCTTCGTATCAACCCCGGCTGGCACTGGCGCGTTCGGTCATTGAACACCGGACCGGCAGATTGTTGCCGGTGATTGCCATTGCGGGGCTTGCCGCCGTGCTGGTGGCCGTGGTGCTTTTACAGCTTTCCGGCAGTAATCTGGTGGCCGGGCTGACGGCGGTGTTCATGCTCATTCTCGGCTTCTCGCTGTGTGTGCCTCTTGCTGTGAGGGTGGTCACTTCCGCTGTCGAGCCGCTGGCGAAGAAAGTGGGCGGAACCACGGCAAGGCTCGCCGTATCGGGCATTGGGGCGAATCTAAGCCGCACCGGTGTAGCCATCGTCGCACTGGCGGTTGCCGTGTCGGCCACCATTGGCGTCAGCGTGATGGTCGATAGCTTTCGTGGATCGGTTAGCGCCTGGCTCGACCGGACATTGCAGTCGGATATTTATATCGGCGCTCCGCGCGCTGCGCTGGATCCTGACCTGATAGAGGACCTGGTCAAAACACCCGGTATCGCGGCTTACAGCAGCAGCCGCAGATTCTGGATGGAAAGTGAATCCGGCCGGACCCGGATCATCGCATTGAAAATGGCTCCTGGCAGCTATCCCGGAACCGAAATACTGGACGCTGATCCTGATGCGGTATGGCCGGTATTCGAGCAGGCGGACGCCGTTCTGGTATCCGAGCCCTATGCTTACCGCAATGGCATCGCGGGCGGGGACCGCATCAAGCTGATAACGCAGTTGGGTGAACGGGATTTTCAAGTGGCCGCGGTTTACCAGAGCTACGACGTGAATGCCGGCGCAGTGCTGATGAGCCGCAAGACCTACGACAGGTTCTGGGACGATCCAGGGATTGACTCGATCGGCCTCTATCTCAGCCCGGGCACGAATGTTCAGCAACTTATGCAGCAACTGGAAGCGCTTAGCCAGGGCCGGCAGCAGATTCTCCTGCGTTCCAACCAAGAGTTACGGGCCCTGTCTCTGCAGATATTCGACCGGACATTTGTCATTACGGACGTTCTGTACTGGCTGGCCACCGGTGTCGCATTGATCGGCATTCTGGGCGCTATGCTGGCGCTGCAACTGGAGCGGGCGCGTGAACTGGCTGTTCTGCGGGCGCTGGGGATGACGCGGGCCCAACTCGGCGCCATGGTCACCATGCAGACCGCAGTCATTGGCCTGCTGAGTGGCCTCGCCGCCCTGCCACTGGGCCTGGTCATGGCCTGGGTACTGATTGAAGTCATCAATCGTCGTGCTTTTGGCTGGCAAATGGACATTTTGGTGTCCTGGCAGGTGCTTATTGTGGCTGTCCTGTTCTCAGTTGGCGCTGCCATGCTGGCTGGCGTCTATCCAGCGTGGCGGGCCGCCAGCAGCCAGCCTGCGCTGGCCATGCGTGAGGAATAGGATCGTTCCGCGGATGAAAAAGCATGTGCTGATTGCCGGGCTGATTGCGCTTGCCGGTTTCGCCATCGCCCGGTTTTACGATTCGGCTCCCGATATGCCCGCCAACGTGGAAGGTTCTGGTGGCAGTTCCCGTCTTTACGAGCTTCTGAGTAGTGATGTCGCCGAAGGATACTCGATGGCTACCGGGGCAAGGGCATTCCATTTTCCGGAAGATCACGGACCCCATCCGGACTTTCGCAATGAATGGTGGTACCTGACGGGTAATCTCGAGGACCGGCGCGGGCGGCGTTTCGGATTTGAACTCACGTTTTTTCGCTTTGCCCTGAGCCCCGGGCTGCAAACTGCCTCCAAGAGGCCATCAGACTCCAAGTGGCAGACCCGGCAGGTCTACATAGCCCATTTCGCTGTTACTGATGAGAAAAGTGAACAGTTTCATGTCGAACAAAGAGCCTCCCGCGGCGCACTGGGTCTGGCGGGTGCGCAAACAGGGCCTTTCAAAGTCTGGCTTGAGGACTGGTCGATCAGGGCAAAGCAGAAAGATGTCACTGCGGCCATGGCTGGCGAGCACTGGGAGTTGAATGCAGCGGGTGAGCAAATCTCTCTTCATCTGGATCTCACCGCTGCAAAGCCTCCTGTCCTCAATGGTATTGGCGGCCTGTCACAGAAATCGGCAGAGCGGGGTAATGCATCTTACTACTACTCCATCTCGCGACTGCACAGCGAGGGTAGGCTGCAGATTGCGGATGAGACTTTCGAGGTGTCCGGGCTGTCCTGGCTGGACCGGGAATGGAGCAGCAGCGCCTTGTCCGCTGATCAGCAGGGCTGGGACTGGTTCGCCCTGCAGCTGTCCGATAACAGCGAGCTGATGTTCTATAACATTCGAAGCAACGACGGCAGCCAGGATGAGCACAGCGCCGGTACCTGGATTTCCGCCAGCGGTGAAGTTCGCCATCTGAGCCGAAACGATGTGGCTATCGTCGTCACTGGTGAATGGGTCAGCCCGGAAGGCGGTATTTACCCTGCAGGCTGGGACATTGGTATCCCGAAACTTGATCTGGAACTGTCTGTGGCGCCCATTATCGAGAATCAGGAATTATTCACCACGGTCCGTTACTGGGAGGGCGCGGTCGATGTGACGGGCCGGCGCAAGGGCATCCCTGTCGAGGGCCGTGGTTATGTCGAGCTTACCGCTTATGCACGGTAGCAAAAGCGGGGTCCGATGCTGGCAATCAGACGAGGAATGAAAATGAGGTTACAATTACCGGGATTGGAGCACTGAATCAGAGGAGAGTTTGGTGACCGAGAACGCACAGGAACCCGTTAGCCCTACCATTCCCATGGAAGTCAGGGCTTTTCTACCGTCCCGCAAGGCGGGTTTGCGGCTCTTTCGAAAAATCTTTTTGTATCACTTTGTGCTGGCCACCGCCGTGGTGACGCTTTCCCTGGTTTTTCCCGATTTCAACTCACTGTTACCCATCGGTGGTGTCACCGATCTTGTGAAGAGTGGAGACCTGTCGGTTGCATTCGATAAATCGCCACCGATTGAGACCGAAGACATCCAGATCGTCAACACGGTCATCAAGGCCGCGGGTCAGCTCGATAAACTGGGTGCCGCGCGGCAACTCGCGTTTATACTAATAGGGGTCTGGCTGCTGATGCTTCCGGTTTCCTGGGTCCACAAAGGAATTCACCGGGTCAGTTCGCACGATCATTCCCTGGACGAGACCATGCTTATTTTGCCCGGGGTCGTGTCGGCCATTGTGCTGGTTGTTCAGCACAGCCTGGCGCTGGCGTTCAGCCTGGCCGGAATTGTCGCCGGGGTGCAATTCAGACGGGCCCTGCAGGACACTTTTGATGCGCTTTTTATACTGGTAGCGATCGGCACAGGTATTGCGGCCGGTGTCAAAGCGCTTGAAATCGCTACTGTTCTTACCATGTTTTTCTGTTATGCGACCCTTTATGTGTACTTCTATGGAGACGGCTTGGAATCGGACTACGCCGCGCAACGAAAAGAATTGAAGCGCCTGCGTAAAGAAGGCCTCAAAGAGGCCAAAGCCGAACCGGAACCAGCTGATCGGCCTTGAAACACAGGCGCTTCCTCATCGGGTTCTCAGATAGCTCGGGGAGCGCCCGGCCATGAACCTGCCCCGCCGGCCAAAATGCAATATAAGTGTGACAGAACACTAGGAACTGTCCAGTGCTTTGTCGATGGTATGAAGCAAAGCTGCCCGATGGGCCCGGCTGGCCAGGTCACCCGCTGTTTTGGCCTTAATGTCCTGGCGCAGGTTCTGTAGCGTGAACAGCGCCATGGCCCGGCTCGGTTGATCGTAAGCACCGGCACTACCGGCTGCGCTCAGCGCGACCAGCCGAGCAAGGTATTCCGACTGCAGATTCTGGCGAAAACTGTTCACCGCAGTAGCCATATCGGCATTGAAAATCGCGGCTGTCAGGTCTGTCATCATCTGTGCCACGGTGTATTCGTTGCCATAGAGGGCTGAATCCGTGAGACGCTTCAACACCACCGGGTGCAACAGGTGGTCGAGCACTATCTTCTGCGTCGACAGCGCCTGTTCGTGAATCTTCGGGTCTTCAGTCTTACCGTAGAAATCAAAATCCCGCCGTTGCGTCTGCAGATGACGGTAGAGTTGATCCGAGACGAGAAATGCCTGCGGGGCAAATACATTGGCATTCAGACTGGCCATGGCCCGGCGCTGTTCGGCCAGCGCCACCGGCTGGAATGGCACCGTTGCTCCCGCCTGTCCCTGCACTGCGCGATCAACCTGCACACCACCCACATAGCGGGATATCACACTGGCCTGACTTGCATACTGGGCGAATAAGGACTGGTACGCTGCGACCAGTTCCTGGTAACTCGCACCATCCTGGCTGTACTTGCCCAGCAATTCGCCCATGATGCCCCGGATCAACCCCATCCTGTCCACCGCATAGGTGATAGCGTCGCTGCTCATATCGTCGATCATGACCCGGGGGTCGATGCCGGAGCCGGCACTTCGCATGTCGTCCGCGTCGTTGGCAAACCACAGGGCACGCTCGGTGGACCGACCCAGTAACTGTTCGAGGCGCTGTTGTTCAGCGGCGGGGTCGTCCAGCGCCTCGGAGTATCCGTATTCGATGACCCAGCGGTCATACGGACCGGTACTGAGTTCGTAGTAGAGGCCTTGCTCCCCGCCTTTCGGCGCCACGTTGATTGGTGCGTAGTCCATGACCGAACCGGTGCTGTAGCCTTGCGAAGTTGTCGGCTCGCGAGCGTAAAGCTGGTCCGGGGACAACAACTGGCTACTGATGAAATTGTGGTTCAGGCCCAGGGTATGGCCAACCTCGTGCAGTACCAGTGAATACAAGCCCTGGCGGACCAGTTCGCCTTCGGCCATCGGGGAAGATTCACCGGCTGCGAGCATCGCCCGGCCCAATTGAAGCCCGGCCTGCAAGCGGGCCGGCATGGAGCAGCGGGCCGGCCGGGAAGCTGCACCCGGAGAGTCACCGCTGGCCGGTTGCGGGTCAAAAATCCGCGTATAACGGACCCGGTTGGTCATGAAAATCTGCTCGAGCATGATATCCGAGCCGAGTATCTGGCTGGTGCGTGGGTTGACGAACACCGGACCGTAGCCGCCGAAGACCGGTTGTGGAGAAGAAGTCCAGCGGATCACGTTGTAGCGTATGTCGCCGGCGTCCCATTCGGCATCATCCGGCTGGACCTGTACCTCGATGGCGTTGCTGAAGCCGGCCTGCTCGAAGGCCTGGTTCCAGGCCAGGGTGGCTTCCCTGATGGTGTCCCGGTAATCCAGTGGCGTGGTGTTTTCGATCCAGAAGACGATCGGCTGTTCCGGGTCGGACAGCTCAGCACCGGGATTTTTCTTTTTCAGATGCCAGCGATTGATGTAATCGAGCCAGGGTGCTGCAGATGTGCTGGTCAGGTCGGTGACACGCTTCAGGTAGAAACCCACCCGTGGATCGTAGCTGCGCGGCACGAAATCATTTTCCGGCACCTCGATCAATGAGTGCTGCAGCTTCATGCTGATGTAGCGTGAATCGGTGACATCCTCCCCGCCCGGAACGACCGGGGCCGGATTCTCGTACACATACTCGACCACGACATCCACGTTCTCCGGGTAGGAGCGCCAGTCCGAGAAGCGGGTTTTTTTGCTGCTGAGCGAGCCCAGGTCGAATTTCGGTTCGCCATTGGCCTTGGGATTGGGTGACGGCTTCAGTTGCACGAAGGATTCGTTCAAAAACACCGGGCCGATGTCGATCAGGATCGCACCGGCGTCCTTGTCTTCGGCTTCGATATCCGCTACGGCAATGATGGCCGGGCTGATATTGGCCTCGGCGGCGCGGCTCAGGGGATTGTCCGGGTCGAAGTGGAAGGCAACGTTCTGTTCGACGAACTCAATCCGGCCGAAATGGCGGCGCAACTGGATTATGCTGTTCTTGGTCCACTCGCCGACATTGCCGCGAAACTGGCCGGTGATGGTGGGGGCATCCCGCACCGTGGCCACGTATACGTATTCCTGGCCCAGTTGCTCTGCCTTGATCTGCATCCGGACCGTGCCCTTGTCGCGATCCACAAACAAGGTAAACATGCCATCGTGGCGATCGCTGTTTTTGGTCAGCGATTCAATGGTTGCCTTGTCTTCATCTGCGGCGGTTTCCGGTGAACCGGTCTGCTCGCTGCTTCCGCAGCCGCTCAATAGAAAAATGCAGGCTGCCAGGGCCGATACCCGTTTGTGTCGCATCAGAAAGTCCTCTTTTGTGTGGCCTGAATTGCCAATCAGATCACGGTTGTTTGGTAATATCAGCGGGCCAGATTGACTGGCCGGGTCATTTTGACGGCATACGGTACTATGGATACGGCTGTAGGGCCAATCGGGTATAGCCGTGACGGATATGGCCCCCATCGGAACAGAATCGCGGACTGGACACCATATGACGATCGAAAGCAAATCTTCCGACAGCCCAGGATGGTGCAGGCCGCTGGATGCGCTGGCCAGCCTGAAGCCGGTCAGTGCCGTTTTCAAGTACTGTATGCCGGTGCTCGACCGCCCGTTGACGCGCCTGTCCCGCGGCCGGGTTTCTCTGACCAGGACAGACTCCTAGGATGTATCTGTGACTGAAAACTTCCAGGGAAAAGGTGTCATGAAGATCAAGCAGTTTTCTGTCCTGGCCTTTGGGTTTCTGAGCCTGCTGTTGGCGGGCTCTTGTCTGGCCGGCGCGATTCACCGGGATTTTCCGGCTGCAATCGATCCGGATGGAATCTATGTCTTCTACTCACACGGCGCGATCGTGGAGGGTGGCGATCCGAAGCCAAAGCATCCGAAATGGGGGATTTACGATTTCCCTGCCATCAAGAGGGACCTGGCGGACTATGGCTTTGAAGTGATTGCCTGGCATCGCCCGCAGAAAACAGACCCGGCGCAACACGCGAAAACTCTGGTCGAGCAGGTAAGCAAGCTTCTTGACACCGGCGTTGAGCCAAACAGGATAACGTTACTGGGCTTTTCCAGGGGCGGCTATATCAGCGCGCTGGCATCCGCTGAAATGGATGACGCCATCAATGTCATTCTGCTGGCGGCTTGCAGAAAATGGGTGAGAAATTCCCCGGATATTCGTCTGCATGGGAATTTTCTCTCCATTTACGAAACCTCGGATTCGGTAGGCTCCTGTAAAAAGCTCGCTGAGAATAGCCCGGAGTTGGTTTCCTTTGAAGAAATTTCGATCAGCACAGGATTGAGCCACGGTGCATTTTACCGGCCGATTGAAAAGTGGATGACGCCAGTCAAAGACTGGATACAAGCCAAAGCCAATTGAACTCAATGGTCAGGCAGGATCTCGATATCGATATGTTCGGCCGGGCGTGCCCGGCACATCAGCAGAGATAAGCCAACCACCCCCGCAATCGCAGATCTGGACGATTTCGCACAACAGGCGCACCAATCTGCACATGGTCTTCTATCAGAATAGATGCCAGGCCCAAAAGAATCTACGGCAAACGGCAAATGAAATGTCATTTGTGATGCCCGGGCCCCACTGGATACAGGAGAATTCACATGAAACGATTCACTTCAACAAGGCTTGCATTGCTGCTGGTTCTACTCCCGATACTGACGCTTGCGGGGCTTCCAAATCCTGGAATGAGCATAACGGAAGGCCGGACTGCACTGGTTCTGACCGATCCGCAGAATGATTTTTTGAGTCCGGAAGGTGTGACCTGGGGCGTTGTCGGCGCCAGTGTGACGGCCAACAATACGGTCGATCACATTGGTCAGTTGCTCAAGGCAGCCAAGAACAATGATATCCCTGTCTTCGTCTCGCCGCACTATTACTATCCGACCGATGATGGCTGGATGTTCGGTGGCGCGGTAGAAACGATGATGCACGGCATCGATATGTTTTCACGCCAGGGTGCGCTGAACCTGGAAGGGTTTTCCGGTTCGGGCGCTGATTGGCTGGAGGTGTACAAGCCGTACATCGAAGACGGCAAGACCGTCGTTGCCAGCCCGCACAAGGTCTATGGCCCGGAATCCAACGACCTGATTCTGCAATTGCGCAAACGCGGCATGGACAAAGTCATTCTGGCCGGTATGTC
>PVMS01109724.1_pt1 | contig 12302 bp, 8 predicted proteins | sample 1853461 | NCBI WGS metagenome assembly PVMS01 (sample SAMN08582032, study PRJNA380276) | Marine sediment metagenome, whole genome shotgun sequencing project. | isolation source: ocean sediment barecode stripped | collected 2017
AATCTATGATTTCCTTGCATCGCCTGTTCTTTTAAAACAGGCCCCAGAGAACTCCGAAATTATCTATGTCGGGAAAAAGGGGGGTGTTCACACCCTGGCACAGGATAGGATCAATACCCTTATCATTGAAAAGGCAAAAAGCGGATTAACGGTTACCCGGCTTAAGGGAGGCGATCCTTTTATATTCGGCCGTGGCGGCGAAGAGGCAGAGGAGCTGTTCAAAGCAAAAATCCCTTTTGAAATTGTACCCGGGGTAACTTCCGCCATAGCAGTTCCGGCCTATGCCGGAATTCCTCTGACCCACAGAAAATTTACATCTACCCTCGCCTTTGTACCGGCCATGAAGATCCTACCAAAGAGGAATCAAGTATCAACTGGGCTGCACTTGCCAAAGGGATCGGCACCATTGTATTTCTGATGGGTGTTAAAAACCTGCCAAAGATTACCAGCCAGCTTGTTAGCCATGGCATGCCCTCTGATACACCCGTTGCGCTTGTCCACTGGGGAACAACACCCCGTCAAATCACAGTTACAGGAACACTCGATACGATTGTTGAACAGGTAAAAACCGCCGGGCTTAAAGCCCCCGCCATTATTGTTGTGGGTCACGTTGTATCGTTAAGAGAAACAATGAAATGGTTTGAGAACCGCCCCCTGATGGGTCTGAAAATCGTAATAACCAGGACCCGTGAACAGGCGAGCGAACTGGTTAAGCTTCTTTCCGATCTTGGAGCGGAGTGTTTGGAATGCCCCACCATAAAAGTGGTGCCGCCGGATGACTTTAAGCCTCTGGACATGGCCATCGAGAATCTTTCAAACTATGATTGGCTGATCTTCACCAGTTTGAACGGAGTAAACTTCTTTTTTGAGCGTCTTTTTGCCAACAAGATGGATGTCCGTGAATTAAACAATTTACAAACGGCTGTCATCGGTCCTGCAACTGCAAAAAGACTTTTTGATTTTGGGCTCAAAAGCGATATAATTCCCGAAAGTTACCGGGCTGAGTCAGTCGTTGAAGCATTTGCCAAGGTAAATATCAAAGGTAAAAAGATACTTCTTCCCCGTGCAAAGCATGCAAGATCCGTTCTTCCGGTAGAATTGATAAAGATGGGAGCTGTCGTTGATGAAATCACCACATATTGTACCGAAGCGGTTCAAGACAACACTGATCTTATGTTGACACGACTAAAAGAACGAACAGTAGATCTCATAACATTTACAAGTTCATCCACCGTGAAAAATTTCCATGACCTTCTCCCCCCTGAAGATTTTGATAACCTGATGAAAGGTGTTACAATAGCGAGCATAGGACCAATAACCGCAGAAACCGCACGGGATCTGGGGTTTGACGTTCACATCATTGCAGAATCTTTCACCATACCGGGATTGTGCCAAGCTATAAAGCAGCATTATAATAAATCTTGACGGTCTCGTAAAAAGTCCAACTTCTGCGTTGTACTGCATTTCGCAATCATTCAACGTACGATAAGTACGTCTCATGATTACAAAATTTGTACGCCTTGAATTTGAACTTTTTACGAGACCGTCTAAATCGGACTTTTTACGAGTTCATCAATTTTGGGTCCCCGCATTCCTCTCCGAATACAAAGACATATTGACCTTATCTCATGTTTTGGTGTATGATACTTTTTTACACAACCTTCCTACCTAATTTCAGGGGGCTGACATGGAGACCTATCTCGATAAACTGCCTGCATTTGTCGATAACATCAAATCCATCAAGGAGACTATCATTGCCAACATCGTGTTGATCGGCCAGGTACCTTCACCCACGTTCAAGGAAAAAAGACGCACAAGTGTTTTTATGGAAAGACTGGCCGAATTCCAGGTGGATGAATGCTCAACCGATGGTTATCGAAACCCCATCGGCATCATCCGGGGGACCTCTGAAACAAAGCCCCCTATCCTTGTGGTTGCAAATCTTGATACAATTTTTGGAACAGACATCGATCATTATTATACTATCAAGGAAAACTCCATAGCAGGTGTCGGTATAATGGACAATTCTGTCGGGATCGGTGTCCTGGTCTCATTGCCGGAAATTTTCCGAAAGTTAAATCTGCGTTTTGAATCTGACATCGTTCTGGCGGGTGTTATACAATCTACAGGCAAGGGCAACTTGAGGGGCATCCGGCATCTTCTTAAAACATGGCCCACTGCCATAAGAGGTGCTGTCTGCATTGAGAGTGTTGAATGTGGAAGGTTAAACTATTACTCCGATGGAATGATTCGATGTGAAATCGATTGCAATATATCCACAACCAACGGATTTGAATATAAATTCAAACCCAACGCTATTCTGATAATACATGAAGTGATCAATCAAATCATGCTACTGCGTTTGCCTCAAAAACCACGCTCAAGGGTGATTATCGGAAAAACTTCCGGTGGTTCCAAGCACGGAATCATCGCTAACGATGCCAAGCTGGGTTTTGAGATCCAGAGCACCTCCGACAAAATGGTAAAATCGATTCTCAATGACATAAAAGATATTGTTGAGGGTATCAGTCACGAACATGAAGTTGATCTGAAGTTGAAAACTATAAGTAATATTAATGCGGCAAGATTAAAATTCAATCATCCTCTGGTAAAAAGCACTGTGGCTGTTATGGAAACATTGGACATAGCACCGGTGAGTGAACCGAGTGAATCAGAGCTTTCAATTTTCCTTTCGCACAAAATACCTGCGGTCACTCTCGGAATTACCCATGGAGAAAACTATCACCAGTTAAATGCCAGTGCGGAAATTGAACCCATGTTTAAAGGGATCGCCCAGATTATCGGCGTTATTATGGCCATCGACAGCGGAGTGTGTGATGAATAAAACCTGGCTTGAAAAAAATACCTTCCATTATTCTAAATTCAATGATCTCAAACGTCTTGTTGATGAAAAACAAAGAAAAAACCTTAAAATATCTCTGTGCCTGCCGACTTTAAATGAAGAAAAGACCATTGCAAAAGAAATATTGATAATGAAATCGGAGTTGATGACACGCTACCCGCTTCTCGATGAAATCGTTGTTGTCGACTCCGGCTCGGTAGATAAAACCAGGGATATTGCAAATGCATATGGCGCCGATGTTTATGAAGCAACAGATATTCTGCCTCATCTTGAAAAGTTCAAAGGCAAAGGTGAAAATCTCTGGAAAGCCCTCTATGTCACAAAGGGTGATATCATTGTTTACCTTGACGCGGACATAAAAAATATTCACCACAGATTTGTATATGCGCTTGTCGGACCACTTCTTCATTCAGATAACATAAAATACGTAAAGGCCTTTTACGACAGACCGATTGCCATAGGAAAAAGCAAGTTAAGACCCACCGGCGGCGGACGAGTCACTGAGCTTGTGATCAGGCCTCTTTTTTCTCTTTTCTTTCCTGAACTGACCCAGATTTTACAGCCCTTGTCAGGTGAATATGCCGGCTTTCGGGAAATATTTGAAGCAATCCCATTTCCTATCGGGTACGGGGTTGAAACCAGCATGATTCTCGACATTAATGAAAAATGGGGGCTTGATGTCATCGCACAGGTTGATCTTGACAGACGGATTCACCGAAACCAGGACACAAAGGCATTGGGGAGAATGGCCTTTGTTATATTAATGACATTTATCAATCGCAAAAGTAAACTCGGAATGATAGATCTTAAGGAAGATATTTATAATGAGATGATACAGTACAATCTTATTAAAAACGAATACCAGCCGGAAATTTTTAAAATCGAAGGACACGAAAGACCACCCATTATAGAAATTCCCGAATATCGTAAAAAATTCAACAAATCAACAAGTTGAGGTTTTCCTTCAGGTAGGAAAAGCGGGCAAAAAAAATGCCTGGGCCGTGTCAGTGGGAGGCTACATTTTCTCGCACAGATCAACGGTGTACGGCCCAGGCTATTGAAACGACTTGAACCACAAAAAAGGGTTCTAATCGCTGTATGAGCCTGCTAACAGAACTAAAATAAGAAATCAAGTATTTATTTTAATATTTTTTATTTTTTTTTACAGCTGTTTTCAAAATCTGATTTCAAGCGATATATTGCCCAAAATGGCAAACCCAATCCACCGCAGTTCTTTACCGTGAGACCTTTGAAAAATGCTCAATTTTGTTCAAGTTCAAGCCTCCGGCCCGTGGGGCCTACGCCCCGGAGGGAAGGCGAAAATTTTAACCACCCCGTACGATCTTCCGGACCTACGGGGCAGGCACGAATACATTGAGTATTTTGAGGATTAACATTTGAGTCTGACCCCAGTGAAATAGGCTTCGCATTTCACAGGGCAAGCACAGAAATTGGGCAAAAGAGGACGTTTTGCAAAAGTCTCACCGTATAAGACTCGGAAAAAAGGTTACTATCTCCGGTAAAACCATTAACAATAGCACGCAAACTATATATGCCGGTAAAAAGAAAGCCACGCCTTTGAAAACATCTTCCAGAGGAACATCCTTGGCCATACCACCAACCACATAGGTTGTCGCCCCAACAGGAGGGGTAACAGCGCCTAAAGTCGTAACAACCGTAATCGTTACCCCAAACCAAATCGGATCATATCCCAGCTGTTTTGCCACGGGGAAAAATATGGGAATGGTGATCAGGAGCAGGGCCAGGGCATCCATGACAGCCCCTCCCACAATGTAAATGGCAAATATTATCATCATAATGACCATGTTCGGGACAGGAAGCTCGATCACCCATGCCGCAATATCAAAAGGTATCCTTGTTACAGTCAGAAAACGGCCGAACATCACTGCACCGGCTACTATCATAATAACCATACAGGATATCCGTAATGTGTCTGTCACGGAATTAAGAAATCCTTTCCATGAAAGCCGGCCCTGAACCACACTGATAATAACAGCAAAGAAGGATCCTGCAGCGCCGGCTTCTGCTGGTGTAAAAAAACCAAAATAAAGTCCGAGCATAACCAGCAAAAACAGGGTTGCCATTTCAAAAGCTCCTGTAAGTGCCCTAATCTTTTCCATAAAGCTGGTCTTCGGGCCCACCGGTCCCCATTCCGGGTATATGCTGCATAAGATATAAACGGTAAGCATTAATAGAATAGCCAGACAGATACCTGCACCTATCCCACCATAAAAAAGCTTGGCAATGGACTGCTCTGTAGAAAGGCCAATTATGATAAGGACAACACTGGGGGGAATGACAACGCCCAGGGTTGATCCACAGGCAATGGCTCCGGTGCTTAGCATCGGTTCATACTTGTATTTATTCATCTGAGGGAGAGCCACAGTGGTCATGGTAGCAGCTGTTGCCGCATTGGAACCGCATATAGCTGCAAAGGCCGAGCAAGCCATGATTGTTGCCATAGCTAAACCGCCGCGAATCTGTCCCACCCATTTATATGCAGCATTGTATAGCTTTTCATTGACGCCCGAATAGAATGCAATCTGCCCCATAAAAATAAAGAGGGGTATAACCGTAAGGCCGTATTTTGAAAATGTGTCCCATAAAACCGAGCTGACCATATTAAGGCCCGCTTTAAACGAAACCAAATAGCAAAAACCGAAGAATCCCACGATGCCCATGGCAAATCCCACAGGTATACCAAGAAAAAATAAAATCAAAAGGAGAGCAACAATCCCTGCGATACCAACTAGTGCAAGACTCAATTTTTGCCCTCCTTTTCAGGAAGAAAGGACCTGATCAAACCCAAAAGCAAGACCAGCGATAGAACGGCACATCCAAAAGCCACTCCATAAGTAAACGGATAATAGATGATTCTGAGTGTTTCCGTTACTTCCCCTGTATCCATAAGTGTTGTTGCTTTTATTGCGATTTGCCACGCAGCAACACAAAAAAAGAAAAAGCAGATGGTGTGATTAATAACATCAACAACTATTCGGGTCTTTTTGGAAAATGTATTGATCAAAACATCTACTGCAATATGACTTCGCTTCATTTGGGTGTAGCCCAAAGCAAATGCAGTCACAATGGCTCCAAAAAACCCCATCAGCTCAAATGTGCCCAAGATCGGAACCCATACAATGCGAAATATTATATTTGCACAGGTCAAAACGATCATGCCGACCAGGAAAATGCCACCGATCATAGCAAGCAACCGGATTAGAAAATTGCTGATTCTGTCCAGAACATCCATAATAATCTTACGAGACCTTTCTTGATATCTGTTCTATAGAAATAAGATTAGTAGTATTATTTTAGTTTTTGAAAAACGTGCCCCAAAAGCATTCAGGTAATCCGGGTTAGAGAGCGAAATAGACTTTTTTGCAAAAATGAAGCTCCCCGCAGCAAGACTTCGGCGAGACCCTCGGCCTGAGCTCGGGTCGAAGGCTCAGTCGAGTCGCTGCAGGGTATTCTGGCGAAGGCGAATAATCACGAAAACACAAAAACACGAAATTAGGGTTAAAGTTTCGTGTTTTCGTGATAAGTTAAATTCTTTCCGACTTGCTGAATGATATTATTTCCCTGAATATTTCTTTGTAAGCGCCTTTATATCTTTCACGATAGCTTTCGCCGGAAAACCTTTTGCTGTAGCATCCTGAATCCATTTGTCGGTTATGAATTTCAGCTTATTGTTCCATTCGGCCTTCTCTGATTTAGAAAGCTCAATAAACTCAACTTTTTGCTCCTTCTTTGACCAGCTTATGGCTTCTTTCACATGATTATCCATGTAGTTGCCTGTCCACTCCGCCTGTTCGGTGCCCAGGTCTTCCATGACCTTTTGAACATCTTTGGGCAAGGCATTCCACGAATCCATGTTCATCACCACGGCAAAGGGGTAAATAACGGTATCGGTCATCGTGACGTACTTGCAGGTTTCGGCAAATTTGAAATCCTTCATGACCTCAAGAGAAGAATATAAACCTTTCACGACCCCCTTTTGCAGCGCTTCCACTGTAGCGGGCATGGGCATGCCGACAGGGTTCGCCCCCCATGCCTTTAAAATTTGCGCAGCACCGCCTGAAGCTCTCAAATCCAGCCCCTTGATATCAGCAAGGTTCCTGACAGGCACCTTGGACATAATATTTGTAGGTGCTGTTGTAAACACGGTTAGCACCTTAACCTTTGCAAAGGCTTCTGGCTTGTATTTATTATAAAGATCCCACAAAACAAGACTACCCACTTTTGCATTAGGTAAACCAACAGGAAGGCTGGTGGCGTTGGTTACAGTGAAACGGCCCGGTTGATAGGCCATGCACAGGTTACCTATATCGGCCTGCCCTGCAATAACACCATCCATCATGCCCTTGGCACCGAGTAGAGTACCTCCGGGATAGGTGTCAATAACAACCTTTCCGTTGGTGCGCTTCTCCACCTCTGTTTTCCACCTCTCCATCTGAACACATGGGAAGGTAGGTGCGGGTGGAAAGTTGGCATAGCTCAGTTTGACCGGCTCGGCCTTGGCGTTTGCCGGCATTAAAATCACTGTAAAAAATGCTACAATAATAATTCCAATAATAAATAGTCCCGATTTTTGCCTCATTTTCTCCTCCTCCTAAATTGTATGTATTGTATATTTTAAGGGTTTCGATCCGGCACGGATTATTCGATCAGTTCCCTTGAACCGTATTGCGCCTTATCTCGATACGCCTTTATAAGTTCCTTCTAATAAACTAAAACAACATGTTAGTCAACATCGATCCGACATCGAACTTTGACAAATTGAAAACCTATCCTGATTTCTCTATAAACCCTTGACTAAAAAAGATATTTCTATTATAATATAAAAGAATATAACATCCTTTAAACACCACTTTTTTTATAGACTTATTGAGGTGGCCAATGCCTTACACCCCAAAAATCCTGGTAGTCGACGATGATCCCACTATCTGTTATGTTATGGAAAAAACGTTATCACCCGATGGTTATGAAGTAAAGTCCGGCAGCAGTGGCCGTGAAGCGTTGGAATTTCTGGCCGAGATTACTTTTGACCTCGTCCTACTGGATATAGGACTGCCGGACATGGACGGTTTCGAGACCATGTCTCATATTCTTCGCAAAAGTCCGGATACACTTGTCATTATGATGACAGGAGATGCAACCATAGAATCAGCAGTTAAGGCGCTGAAGGGCGGCGCCTATTATTACCTGACAAAACCGTTTCATATCGAGGCATTGCGAAAGACAATAGTAAATGCCCTTGATCATAAAAGGCTTGAAAGTCAACGCAAGCTGTCGCAGAAAGCGTTGCGGGAGAGCGAGAAACGCTTTCGTGATCTTGTAGAAAATTCATTGATTGGGATTTCCATTATCCAGAATAATAAAATCGTTTATCAAAATCCGGAACAGAGCGAGTTATTTAATCCTTTACCCAAAAAATTAGACGCTAATCTCTTAGAATATGTCCATCCGGACGATACTAATAAGGTCAAGGGGTGTTATCAGAGCCTCATTTCAGGTAAGACCCGATCTGTGGAGGCTGATTTCAGGTTTTCTCCGCCGGGCAAAAAGGATACTAAAGTCGATATGAGATGGGTTCAGTGTCGCGCAAGTATGTTCAAACATAAGGGTAATGACGCGCTGCTGGTCAATACCATTGACATTACCCGGGCCAAGGACCTGGAACAAATTCTAAGAGTAAAGAGTAAGATGCTCTCCCTGGGACGTATCGCCGCCGGAATTGCTCATGAAATAAGAAACCCGCTAACCGGAATAAACTCCTATTTATATACCCTTGAAGATTTCCTGCATACGGAGAGTCTTGAACCTGAAAAAATTAAAATGATGCAAAAAATTGTTGAACGGCTCCAGGTTGCATCGAACAAGATCGAGTCTGTCATCAAAAGAGTCCTGGATTTCTCCAAGCCCGGTGCTCCCTCAATGGCCTTGGTAAACATAAATAAACCCCTAATAGAAGCTATCAACCTTTCTGCTGCCAGCCTTCGAAAAAACAATATCAAGATAAAACAATCACTTGAGCAGGATATCCCGAACTGCTATGCCGATGCCCAATTAATAGAGCAGGTGATCTTAAACCTTATTAACAATGCCGCCAAGGCCCTGGAAAAAACAGAAGGTGACAGAATAATAGAATTAATCTCTGCTTCAAAAAAAAACAATATTATCGTACGCGTTTCCGATTCAGGACCTGGTGTCCCGTTGGAACTTAGAGACAAAATGTTTGATCCTTTCTTCACCACAAGGCAAGACGGTTCCGGCATCGGTCTGAGCATCGCTCAGAGAATAATCGCTGACCACAGTGGTTCCATAGATGTCGGTTCAAGCAAGTTGGGGGGCGCTGAATTCAAGGTTGAACTCCCAATCGATAAAAGGAAACACAAAAGATGATATCTTTTACCATATACGTTGTTGATGATGAAGAGCTTGCAAGGGATGGAATATCTCTGGCGCTTAAGAAATATTACAATGTCAAATCCTTCCCATCCGCAGAGGCTGCTCTTGAGGCCATGATGAATGAAACCCCCGATCTGGTTCTTCTGGATATCGGACTTCCCGGCATGAGCGGAATAGAGGCCCTTGAAAAAATCAAGAATCTCAATCCTGAGATAGTCGTCATCATGATAACCGCCTATGAGGATGTCACAACCATAGTTTCTGCCATGAAGCTTAAGGCCTACGATTATGTGCTAAAACCGCTTCAGATGGACTCCTTAATAGTAACGGTTCGAAATGCCCTCGATACGATTAAACTGCGAAAGGAGATCCAGTTACTCCATGAAAAATACCTCAAGGAGAATCTCCCCTGCTTTATTGGAGAGAGTGACGCTACTCATGATGTAATGGAAATTGTTAAAAAGGTGTCCCAAAGCACCGACACCTCGGTTCTTATCCTTGGTGAAACAGGTACCGGCAAAGAATTGATTGCCAAGGCGATTCATTACAGAAGCCCCAATTTCCAGGAACCGATTATCAGTGTGAACTGTGCAGCAATACCCAAAGAACTTATTGAAAGCGAACTTTTTGGATACGAAAAGGGCGCCTTCACCGGAGCGGAGGCATCGGGAAAAACGGGATTGATAGAACAGGCTGCTGAAGGGACCCTGTTCCTGGACGAAGTGGGGGACCTGAGCCTTGATGCCCAGGCAAAGCTATTGCGGTTCCTTGAAGCGGGCGAGTATTACAGAGTGGGCGGCACTAAGCAACAATGGGCCCGGACAAGAGTCGTTGCCGCCACGAATCAAGATCTGTTCCTCATGATAGATGATGGCCGCTTCAGAAAAGATCTTTATCACCGGTTGGCGGTTGTTAAAATAGAAGTCCCATCCTTAAACCAGCGGCGGGGCGATATCCTCCCTATTGCCATGCACTATCTATTTGAATTTTCACAAAAATTCGGAAAAATCTTTACTGGCTTTTCTCCGCGTGCTGAAGCCGTTCTAAAGGAATTTAACTGGACCGGCAATGTTCGCGAATTGAAAAATGTTATTGAAAGGGGTGTCCTGCTTACCGACGGGCCTGAGCTGTCGTTACAGAGTCTTGGCTTAGAAGAGATAGGCAATGATGACGGTTCGAAAGAACTTGAAGATGGAACTAAGCTTCCATCCCTTTCCTCGTCAGGTATCGATTTCACCTCAATTCTATCAACCATTGAAAAATATTATTTCCATGAAGCTCTCAAAATTGCCAAAGGCAATGAAAGCAAGGCAGCCCAGCTTCTTCAGATCAGTCGCGACACCTTCCGATATCGCAGAAAAAAACTGGATGAGATTGATTGAAACAATTAGCCCGCAGTTTGATGCAAAATCGATAATTAACAGCACACCATAATTTTGAAACCTTTGCAAAAAGCCCCCTTTTGCAAAGGTTTTTCTTTTGGGTCATTTAACACAATTCCTCTGTGCCATTTCCCCCAATCCTTCCTCCGGGAAAACCCACACTTTTTACTAACAGTTCATAAATGTTTGAATTTATTTAGCTTACCAAATTAGTCCACACTGGCACACTTCTTGCTATTAATAAAAACCAAGTGGAACACATTTTTTGGAAAGAGAGTGCATCCCAAGTAAGATTGGAGGAAACTTGTCATGAAAAATATCCTGTTCGTAGACGATGAAGAGACTTTGCTTTTCATCTTGGAATCTAGATTCGAGGAATACAAAGATCATTTTAATGTTTTTACGGCCCTTAACGGTAAAGAAGCGGTAGAAATTCTTGAATCCACCGCCATAGACTTCGTTCTTACCGATCTAAATATGCCCGAGATGGACGGCATCGAGCTCCTGATCTATTTGGGTACAACATTACCCCATATACCGGCCATGGCCATGAGCGCGTACAACACCCCGGAAATAGCAGAGCAGCTCGAGAGAGTCGGCACTTTGCGAGTGCTGGACAAGCCGGTGGATCTCGATATACTTACTCACACCATAATGAAAGACTTATCCAGCACCTACGAGCAAGGTGCGTTGAAAGGTATATCTGTCGGTAGTTTTCTCCAGCTTATTAATATGGAAAGAAAGACTTGTCTCCTGGAAGTGCATGGTGAGGAACAAAAGAGGGGATTATTTTATTTCAGTCAGGGTGAACTGCTTGATGCGACCTGTGGCGACCAATATGGAGAGCCGGCCGCCCTTGAAATAATTGGCTGGGACGATGTCCAGCTTTATCTCCAAGACCTTCAGAAGAAACCCAAGAAACGGATCAAAAGCGGGATCATGTCCCTCATGATGGAAGGTTTCAGGCTAAAGGACGAAACCGCCCATGCTGATAAAAGTGAAACACTCGAGTCCGAACCGGTCGCCGAAATCACGGAAGAAGATGAGAGTGTAGTGGATGAATTAGTGGAAGATGATGAGAGTGTAGTGGATGATATAGAGGAAGATTTTGAAGAAGAAATCCCTGAAGAGACCCGCAAAGATCAAGAACCCATACAAACCAAAGACACTATTCAGTTAGAATTCATTAGCAAAATCTTTGATATCATCAACACAAAACTCAAAGTCGGTGATTTACAGGCCGTATTCAGTGAGATTCAAGATGTTGCCCCCATGGATCTTGCCATTATAATGTCCAAGGATGTAGGCAGGCCCGGTTATTTAACGATCAATGATTTGATGACCAGTGGCACGGCCACGATATCCAAGGGTGACTGCTATCCCTACGCAGACTCCATACTTGCCGATGTTATGAATCATCAGACCCACCTGGTTGTAAATGATACTGAATCACTCTCCAACTCGGTTGAAAAAGAATTATTCGCAAATCATGGTCTTAAGGCATGCATCATAGCGCCATTACTAACGGACGGAATTGTGACAGGGATCCTGGCCATGGGTGCAAAAGAGCCCGGCAATTTTTATGATACTCATGGGCACATGGGGTGGATCGCAAATTGCCTTTC
>PVMS01011014.1_pt1 | contig 12301 bp, 10 predicted proteins | sample 1853461 | NCBI WGS metagenome assembly PVMS01 (sample SAMN08582032, study PRJNA380276) | Marine sediment metagenome, whole genome shotgun sequencing project. | isolation source: ocean sediment barecode stripped | collected 2017
ATAATCAAAATGGTTTATCTTTAGAGGAAGCAGTTAGAGCAGCATTACAGAAAGTGGTTGGCGCTTATGGTATTGTGTTAATTAGCAAAGACGAGCCCGACAAATTAATTGCTGCAAGATTTGGAAGTCCGCTCGTTATTGTAATTGGGGAAGGAGAATTTTTTGTCGCAAGCGATGCAGCACCTATCATTGATTATACGCGAAAGGTTGTTTATCTTGATGAAGGTGAAATGGCTATTATTTCTGGTGGCGAGTTAACTATTAAAAAGATTTTTAATAATAAATTAGTATCGAAGAAAGTAACTAAGGTGGATTGGTCTGTTGAACAAATAGAAAAAGGTAATTATCCACATTATATGCTTAAAGAAATACATGAGCAGGAAATGACAGTGATAGACACAATGAGGGGTCGTTTAAGAGTTGAAGAAGGTACTGCATTCTTGGGTGGGATACAGGACTTTCTACCAAGGATTGAGTCAGCTCGTCGATATTATATCACGGCTTGTGGAACATCATGGCATGCAGGAATGATTGGAAAATATCTGCTTGAGGAATTTGCTGGTATTCCCGTTCATGTAGAATATGCATCTGAATTTCGGTATCGTGAAACGATTGTTGGACCTGATACAGTGGTTATTGCTATTAGTCAATCCGGTGAAACTGCGGATACACTTGCTGCTATTCGTAAGGCCCGCGATAAAGGTGCCTTGACAATGGGTATTTGTAACGTTGTTGGTAGTTCCATTTCACGCGAAACCGATTGCGGAATATATACACATGCTGGCCCCGAAATTGGTGTTGCATCCACTAAAGCATTTACGGCACAAGTTACGGTTTTGTCAATGTTAGCATTAATGCTTGGGAGGAATAAAAGGAGGTTATCTAAATCTCAGGGACAAGAAATAACCAGATCGATGAATAAGTTGGGACAATACATCAAAGAAGTCCTGGCAGATGATGAACAATTGAAAGTAGTTGCCAAAGATACTCAAAATGTAAACAACTATCTCTATTTAGGTCGTGGATTAAATTATCCGGTTGCTTTAGAAGGTGCTTTAAAATTAAAGGAAATTTCTTATATTCATGCAGAGGGATATCCTGCAGCAGAAATGAAACATGGACCGATTGCACTCATTGACGAGAATATGCCGGTAGTATTTATAGCTCCTCAAGATAAAACATATGAGAAGATTTTATCAAATATTGAACAAGTTAAGGCTAGAAAAGGTATTACAATAGTTATTACGGATAAGCATTCGAAAGAAATAGAAAAATTATCTGATTATTTGATTGTTATTCCGCGTACTCATGCCCATATTTTTCCAATCCTAGTTTCAATACCATTACAATTGTTAGCTTACCATTTGGCTGTTTTAAGAGGATGTAATATTGACCAACCGCGCAACTTGGCTAAAAGTGTCACCGTTGAATGATTTGCTAACATATTTTCTAATTATCCTGATAACTTTTCCGGTATTTGGACAAGTAAGCGATAAAACCTATTCGCGTTCCAATCCTATATTTAAAAGTGCAGTAGACCAATACAATAAAGGTAATTATAAAGATGCAGAGCAAATCCTTGAAAAAATATATCCTGCTGAAAAAAGTTATTTTAGTGAGGAATTAGCTTTCTTCTCGATGCGAATCAAATACAGATTAAATGATTATTTTGCATGTAGAGAAATTGGTAAGCAGTTATTGATTAAATATCCAAATAGTGTATATGTACCTAATATTTTAATTGTTTTTGGTGATATTTTTATCGCTGAAGGATTATATGAAGCAGCATTTCGTACTTACCTAAAAGCATATAGGACTAATGATGACAAGCATTATCAAACTAATATAGTAAAACGTATTTTCCTATCGTTGCAATTTGGAATATCTCCAAATATTCCTGAAGAATTATTATCAATCGAAATTGACCAAGATTTGATCCAAATATTATTGTTAGCTAAAGTTCATACTGAGTTATTGGCAGGTCAACAATTGAAAGCTGAAACTACATTATCTCAAATCGATTTTAATGAATTATCAGAATTAAATTATGATTATTATTCAAAATTAAAAGATAAATTATCTGACAATTTAGCAGGTCGTGCAATAGTTGGTGTTGTTTTACCTCTCACTGGTAAAGATGCAAAAACTGGAAGGGAATTTCTTGATGGACTAAAGTATGCCGATGCAAATAATTATTCGGATGATATGGGATTATCTTATATAGTTTATGACAATATGGGGGATCCGTTAAAAACAGCAGAAGCATTTTTAGCTTTAGCTAATAATTCAAACATTGTGGCTGCAATCGGACCGATTTCTTCAGATAATTCTATAATTGCAGGAAGCATTGCTGAAACTAGCGGAATACCATTGATTATACCCACGACTGCTATAAATGGCTTATCGGAAATTTCCGATAATATATTCATGATGAATTCTGATTTAAAAACTCGCGGGGAATTAGCAGGACAAATTGTCGCTGAAATGCCTGATGTAAAGAACATCGCAGTTCTTGCGCCGGCAGATAAATTTGGTAAGAGTTTAGTTGATGCGTTTACAAATAAATTAAAATCCTATAATAAAGTACCAAAAATAATTGAATGGTATTCCGGAATACCAATGAATTTAGATCGCCAATTTAAATCCATTAGAGCTGCAGCTTGGGAATTGGCTGATACTACTGATTATGGGGAATTGTCTGATACTACTGTTTCCTTGGATTTACTAAATACAACAATTGATTCTATATTTGCTGAACAGATATTAGAGGAAGAAGCAATGACTGCTGATGATTCGTCAAAAGTCATTCTTAATTCAATTGATGCAATTTATATGCCAATTCACATCGATCATTTAGATTATATTGGAGCACAATATCCAGCATATAATTTAGATGCTATAGTCGTTGGAAACGATAACTGGGCAGATTTGGAAATATTAAGGAAAGAAAATATTGGGCCTCATTTTGCTGGATTAGTTGTGATATCAAATTATAATGATCATCAAATAGATTTACTAAACAATAATTTTGATAATAAACATACCGGTTATTTTTATCAAGCAATTGATTGCTATAACCTATTAATAAAATCATTAACCGAAGCAAATACTTCAAATAAATCTTTATTACAAATATTATCAAATATAGATGATTTTAGCGGATTGTTTGGTACATATAATTTTGCTGAACGTGGTAAGCATGTCAATTCTACCTTAAATATTGTACAATTTGACGGATATAATTTTTATGAATATGTTGATCCAAATCAATTTTTTCAATATTAATAATTTTGATGAATTCGTGGTCTGATTACTCACCTAAATTTTCAGAAAAATTTATAATTGCCGGTTTTACAAATGAGTATTATCCTTTTTCATCTGAAAATGATAGAGTAGAATTCGCTAAAATATTAAAGTTAGATTATAGAAATATTGTTATTCCGGAACAGATTCATTCTAACAATGTAGTTTGCTGTACCAAAGCTGGAAACATTATTGGTACTGATGGAATAGTTACAAATAAGAAAGATTTAATATTATCAGTTCAGGTTGCTGATTGCATTCCTATATATCTTTTCGATAAACAAAATTACAATATTGGCTTAATACATGCCGGATGGCGTGGAGTAATAGCCGGTATTATTGAAAATAGTATTGAACGGATGAAAGAGTTGGATTCAAAACAAATTAATATAGAAGTTTTACTTGGTCCCTCTATTAGAAAATGCTGTTTTGAAGTTGGTCTCGAAGTTGGGAAATTATTTGATGGTAAATTTCAAATAATCAGCAAAGGTGATAGAACACATTTAGACTTGCAAAATACTGTTATTGAAAAGTTAATTAATATGGATATTCAATCAGAAAATATTATTGATATCAATGAATGTACGTGTTGTTCAGATAAGTATCATTCCTATCGAAGAGATGGTAGCAAAGCCGGTAGAATGATTGCTATGATGGGATTTGGTAGAGGAGTAGAGAATTAAAGAGGTGAGGTGCGAACTATTTTTCAATGGATTTGGTTTTTACTTCTCACTTCTCATTAATCACCTCTTACAATTTCACAATTTTACTTTTTCTCTGTGAACTCTGTGGCTTAATAATTTAAAATCAAACTAAACTAAACAATAAAAATGACAATTTTTGAAGCAGCACTATTAGGAATAATACAAGGGCTCACTGAGTTTTTGCCAATCAGTAGTTCCGGTCATCTAGTGATTGGACAGAAAATTCTTGGCATATCTATAGCGGGAAATGTATTTGACGTTGTCGTTCATTTGGGAACGTTAGTAAGCGTACTAATTGTGTTTTGGACAGATATTTGGCAATTAATTAAATCTCTTAAATCTACAACTACTCAAAAGTATATTCTTGCCCTAGCGATTGGTACACTACCGGCTGCAATTACTGGTATTTTATTTAAAGATGTTATATTAGAAGCTTTTGAAAATGTTAGAGTTGTGGCAATAACATTAATGATTACAGGAATAATTTTATTGACTACAAAATTTATTAAAATAAAACTGAAAGATATATCAATTAGTCGTGGTTTGCTAATTGGTATCGCTCAAGCGTTGGCAATTGTACCGGGTATTTCTAGATCCGGTATTACGATTAGTTTAGGAATACATCTTGGTATAGCGCCGGAAAAGGCTGCCAAATATTCGTTTTTACTTGCGATTCCGGCAATTGCTGGAGCCGGATTATTTACAGGGTTAGATATAATTGAATCAAGTGAACCAACCCTTCCATTATCTGTGCTAATTGTAGGATTTGTAAGTTCTTTACTTATAGGTTGGATTTCGTTAAAGTGGTTACTTGTATTAATAAGATCGGGGAAATTCCATTGGTTTGGAGTTTATTGTATAATAGTAGGTTTATTAAGTTGGATATTGTAGTATGACTATAACCGGTATAGTATTCATTATCTACTTTGCAATTCTGATTGGTGTTGGCATTGCCACTTTTCGATTTAATAAAACGCAGGAAGATTATTTATTAGCAGGTCGCAGATTGGGACCATGGGTTGTGGCATTTTCCGAGAGGGCATCCGGTGAATCTGCATGGTTGATATTGGCATTGCCTGGTGCAGCAATTGCAATCGGATTGGGTGAAATTTGGGCAGTTATTGGAATAATCAGCGGTATAATTTTATCCTGGTTCATAATAGCGAACAAGTTACGCCAAGAAACCGCTAAATACAATGCTCTCACAATTCCTCAATATTTACATAGGAAATATCAAGATAAATCAAATATTATAAGATTATTTTCATCATTTATTATAGCTTTCTTTTTTGCTTTTTACATTTCCGCACAATTTCACGCCTCCGGGAAAATTCTTAATTCGATATTTGGATTAAATCCAATAACCGGAATCACTATTGGGGCAATTATTATTGTTTTGTATACTTTGATGGGTGGTTTTTTTGCTGTAGCGTGGACCGACCTAATCCAAGGGATTATAATGATTTGTGCACTTATAATTTTACCAATTGCTGGAATATTGAATTACAAGAAGCAGGAATTTCAGTCAAGCAAAGTCTCATGAGCGCAAGTGCCAATCATACATCACTTACAATGGGTTTAACAGGTTGGGCAGCCGTCTCAGTAATAGTTGGAGGACTTAGTTGGGGACTTGGTTATTTTGGTCAACCGCATTTGCTCATTCGATATATGTCAATTCGCAGTGCTGATGACATTAAAACAGCACGAAAAATTGCCGTAGCGTGGGCAATCCCGGGAGTAACCGGAGCCTTTTTGATAGGAATCATTGCTTTGGCGATGTTCGGTGAAGGATTTTTTCCTGATGTCGAGCAAGCGATGCCGTATTTAGCAATGCATTTACTTCCCGGATGGATAGCGGGAATTATGATTTCCGGTGCCGTAGCGGCTATGATGTCAACCGCTGACAGCCAACTACTAGTATCCACGTCAGCTATTACGGTTGATTTTTATAATAGATTTCTAAAGCGTAAAATTGATGACAAATCAATGGTTCGTTTGAGTAGATTAGTAACAATTGGATTTGGAGTTTTTGCTTATATAATCGCTATTATTTCACAATTAACTGGTAAAACAATTTTTGGTGTTGTGAGCTACGCCTGGAGTGGACTTGGCTCGTCATTCGGACCCGTGTTAATTTTAACATTATGGTGGAAAAGAACGACTAGACTTGGAGTCATAGCCGGAATTTTAACAGGTGCAATTTCAACAATTATCTGGGCAAATATTAATATCTTACAGACTGCAGTTACCGAGAGACTTGTCAGCTTTGTTTTTGCATTTAGTGCAGTTGTATTAGTTAGTTTATTAGATAAATCGAAATCTAAATGAATCAGTCTATTTCACAACTAATGAATACATTGAAAAACGGTGTGATTGAGCCGATCTATTTACTCCAAGGTGCTGACAAATATTTACAGCGATTTTTATCTAATAAAATTGCCGCTAAATTTTTTCAAAATTCTAAATCAGATAAAACATTATTAATTCCGGATGATATGAAAGGTCCTGAAATAATTGAACAGATTACAGCCACGGATTTGTTTAGTAGTAAAAAAATGTTTGTATTATTAGAACCACAAAAAATTAGCGGACAAAGCCGCAAAGAACTTTTATCTTATTGCAACAAACCGATTCAATCAAATTGCTTAATTATTGTTTTAGAAGAATTTGGTAAAAATGTTGCGATGGTGCGAGAATTAACCAATCGTTTTACGGCGATAAATGTAAGCTCACCATTCGAAAATGATATGAGAAAATGGGCGCAATATTTTTTAAAAGATAAAGGAATAAAAGCGAATACAAAAGTCTTAAACACAATTATAGAAATAGCAGGTGATTCTGTGGGGCACATCGCCAATGAGATTGATAAAATAAGCATATTATTGGATGAAGGTCAGGAATTAACCGATGATCTAGTTCGTCAATTCTCGGGATGGAAAAGAGAACATCAGCGGTGGGAATTTTTTAAATATTTGGGTAATAAAGATCTAAAAAACTCATTAAAAATTGGTTTATCACTTATTACGCAAAATGAAACGATGCTGACATTGATTTATCCTTTAACAGCCTTCTTTCAAGAATTACTGTTTACTAAATTGTCACCGGAATTAGTTCCGGGGCGTAGCGGTTATGTTCCGTTATCAAATAGTATTGTGAAAAGCTTGCCGCAATTCGCTAAAAAATATTCAAGAAAAGAAACTGAACTTGCTCTAAAACTACTTGGTGAAATTGACCTTCGAAGTAAAACAACTACTGTTTCGAATGAATCAGAAATGACTAAATTCCTCTTCAATTTATTAGAAAATAATGACCGATAAACACCGATATAATGATGAAGAACTCATCGCCCGTTTCCAAAAGGGCGACGAAAATGCCTACACGGAACTTGTTATTCGGTACCGCGACAGATTGATGACTTTTGTCTATCGTTTCGTTAATGATATGGAACAAGCGGAAGATATTGTTCAAGATGCATTGGTTAAAGTATATACACACAAACATTATTATAAAGAAGTTGCCAAATTTTCTACTTGGGTTTATACAATTGCCGGGAATTTAGCTAAGACTGAATTACGTAAAAGAAAACGCAGACAAACTTCGTCTTTGAGCACTTTAGGATTAGATGATAAAGATTATGATTTACCGTCGGTCGAATTAGAAACAGGTGAGTATATCCAGGGAGAATACACCGAGAAAAAAATACAAGAAGCCATACAATCTTTACCACTTCATTTTCGAACTGTAATAATTTTACGAGATATTCAGGAACTTTCTTACGAAGAAATTAGTAATATTGTTAGTGTCCCCTTGGGAACGGTGAAATCTAGAATCAATCGTGCAAGATTGCAATTGCAAGAAGCACTTAAGGAGTATAAATAGGAGCAGCCTATTGATGGATCGTTATCAGTTTGAAGGTTATATATCAGATTATATAGAAAATAGTTTAAGCATCGCTAAACGAAAAGAATTTGAACAATTTTTAGCGGAGCATCCTGAATCGAATGAAATAGTCGAAACAGTTCGATTAACAATATCGCAATTAAAGAAATTACCAACGGTAAAAACATCCGATGAATTTATGGTCAAATTGCAGCAAAGTGTTGCTAAACAGCGCGATGCAGATCCGATACAGATGGAAAAACGCAAACCTATGATCTTCGGTTTTACACCGTTAACTGCCAGCATGATGTCACTTGTTGTACTAGCAATTGTGTTTGTCGGTTATGAATTGATGCCAAGTGGATCGGCCAATCCGATTGCGATTCCACCGCAGATAACTACAAATAATGTAATATCCGCTCCTGCAAATCTTGTTCCTGCGATTCCGGTAAATACAGAATCAGCAATAGTTGAATTGCAAGAAGATAGTTCTATAATTGAAAAAGATTTGCAGAAAATTAATCCTGCGCTTGAAGAAAGAATTAACTACGTGAGAACGCAGTAAGTTAGACAATCCATCTTTGATTATCCCTGTTGTTTACGTAAGTTTGAATAACAGGGATTTCTATATCTAAAATGCGTTTAATTAACAAAAATATCGGGTTAATCTTTATACTATTAGTTTTGGTTGCTATCTTATTCTTTTTGATATTTCTTAAAATCGGAATCAATACAGTATTTATATATTTAATAATAGCCGGAATTATTACCGTATTAGTTTTCTTATTGTGGGGAATGTTTAATAAAGAAAAAGTAAAAACAATTAAACCAATTTTAGAATTACCAAATTCGCAATTAAACGAAAACCCTAAAATTCCTTTTAAAAAAACTCTAAAGTTAATTGGTGAACAATTAAAAACAATTAAACCGTCCTTTAAGTTTGCAATATATTTAATTGACCCTGATAGCAATAGTTTTGTCTTACAAGATACATCGGCTGAACAGTTTTCAAATTCAATAAATATTAAAAATAAGATTTTTCATAAGATCTTTAGTGAAGACCAAACTTTGTTAATAAAACCGAATGAATATCAGGATGAATGGACTGAACTTTTTGAGGATATTGAAACTAATGAATCAAATTGTTTGTTAGGTTCAAAGATTAGTTATAATAAATCCCCGATTGGCTGCCTATTTGCATTTATTGATGATGTTAGAAGAGTTGATTCCAACGACCAAATAATTATCCGACAATTTGCTAATCAGATTACGTTAGCATTATCATTGATCGATAATATTGAATCACTTCAGAAACACCACATAGTACAGGAAAGAATAAATTCATTAGTTAATACCGTAAATATTTCTGAAAATAAATCGGTTATTTATGAACAAGTTGTTGAAATTTGTCAATCTATATTTAAATATGATAAATTGACCATTATGGTCAGCTATCAAGATATTGATCATGCCAGGATTGAATTTGTAGATGGGTATTCACTTGACATCAGTATGGACGAAGTATTTTCACTTAAGAATTCGATCTTTGCAAAAGTGATACAAGGTAATCAAATTATTAATTCTAAAGATATTAAGAAAGATTTTGGAAAACGATATAGATTTTATAATGACGAAAATACTAAACGGAATGTTTCATCGGTAATTGCCATTCCCATTATTGTCAATCAAGATATTTCAGGTTGTATTGCATTAGAAAGATTTGAGGAAAAGGAATATTCTGCAATTAACGTATTTTATCTTGAAGAGATCGTACAAATGCTAAATGTTTTACTACAATGGCAATCAGAATACCATAACATGTATTTAAATACTACCCATGATAATCTTACTGGATTATTGAATTATCGAGCATTTTTGAATCGCTTGGACATTGAAATGAATCGTGCGCTTAGAACTGAGCAATCTTTAGTAATAATTATCGTTGATATCGATAAATTTAAAAGAATCAATGATACTTTTGGTCATCCAATTGGCAATATCGCTTTAAAGAAAATAGCTGATTTAATTTCTTTAAGTGTAAGAAATATTGATGTCGTAGCACGCTATGGTGGAGAAGAATTCATTATTGCTATTTATAACTCCGATAAAAACAATACCGAACAAATTGCAGAACGTATCGTTAGTAATGTTGCGAATAATATTTTTATTTTCAATGATCAAAGGATAAAGATTACAGTTAGCTTAGGAATGGCAGAATTTCCCAATGATTCTGACCAAGTACAGAAACTTATTGAGGCTGCCGATAAGGCTATGTACGCAGCTAAAAAACATGGTGGCAACACATTTAGTAGCTAAACGTTATTTTAACAGATAGGAAAATTCAGATTGAAAAGGTACATTAAAAGTACAGGACACATCTTTGGGATATCATTTATAAGTATACTTTTTATAGTTAATTGCAGTCAATTGCCTAAAGTACAGCAAGATGATTCTCAGACTATGGTAAATGAAACTAATTCAGAAGCCGGTGGATGGGGGCAAATAAATACTGAAGCTTTAGAACATATTATGGATGGTCAATTATATTTGGATCAAGGTGATTTTGCGATGGCTATTGTTGAGTTGCAAGAAGCTCAGCGCTTAGAACCGAATGTAAGTTCTATCTATATTCCATTGGCCGAGTGTTACTGGAATTTGAATAAACCGGAAAGATCAATGGAATATTTGGAAACCGCTATTGAGATCGAACCTGGTAATTCTACTCATCGTGAAATTATGGCGGAACAGCTTTTCCGTCTTCAGGATTTTCCAAACTCAGAACTACAATATAAAATATTATTAGAATCAAATCCCGAAAATGAAGGCTATTTATTTGCACTTGGTGATTTAGCAAAGATTCAAAAGAAATATGATCAAGCAATTAGATATTATAAAAATGTTTACGAGATAAATAACAACACTATACAAGCTTTAGAGTTAGCGGCTGATTTAACGCATCGCTTGGGAAAGTTCGATGAAGCTGAAACATTATATCGAAAATTAATAATAACAGATAGCTTAAATGTAAATTATTTAAGTGCCTTTGCTGATATAAACATTCAATTGAATAATGCTGAAGAAGCTGTTGAGCTAGTTAAAAAGATTATTAAGATTGAGGGTTCATCTGTAGAAAGTTTAATTCAATTAGGAATTTTGTATAACGAATTTGATAAAGATGATAAGTCTATAGAAATTTTTCAGGAAATATTGCAAGAAGACAGTACGAATACTACCAGTTTACATTTTTTATCGACATTATATCGTAATAATAAAGAGTATAAAACGGCTCAATCGTATGCCGATAAAATGATAATTACTTTTCCGGAAAATCCACAGGGATTTATAAATAGTGCGTTAATAGCACTTGATCAGGATGACAGTGAAAAAGCTATCACAATATTATCTCCCGCCGCTACCGATTTTCCAGACGAATATTCTATTCAATATCTGTTAGGGATGAGTTATAATCTTGCTGAGAATTATAAAATGGCGGCAGTGTTTCTTGACAATGCTCGACAAATTGCTCCTCATTCACGAAATACGTTGCACTTGTTGGCAATCGTGAACGATAATTTAAATAATTGGACTATCTCCGATGGAATTTATCAGCAATTAATTCAAACTGATAGCACTGATGCCCAAGCTTTTAATAATTATGCCTACAGTTTGATTGAAAGGGATGAGAAAATTGAACTATCCAAAAAATATTCCCTCAGGGCGATTGAGTTAGCGCCAGATCAAGCAGCATATATTGATACTTATGGCTGGATTCTATTTAAAATGGGCGATACTAACAAAGCTCATAAATATATCGAGAAATCATTGGAAATTGATAATGAAAATTCAGAAGTATTAAAACACATGGGTGACATATTGGTCAAAATGAAGAAGCATAAAGAAGCAAAAGAATTTTACCAAAAAGCATTATCCCTTGATCCTGAAAACCAAGAACTCATTGATAAAGTAAGTGATTTTTAGATTATCAATTTTACTGATTACAATTGTTTTTATTATTAACAGTTGTAGCCAAGCTCCTGAAATCATAATTGATGAAATGGTTGATTTATCTTACGATGAATTAAAACAACAATACATTACTTGTAAAGGCAAGGGAGTAATGACTGCTCAAGGAAAACTGCCATGGAAATTAAATTATTCTTTCACAACTCAAAATGATAGTTCCTTCATTCAATTTAGAGACATTTTCAGCAGGAGAGTACTCTTTGTTCAAGCTTTGCCAAGTGAAATAACAATTTGGGATATGCAGAAAAATCTGCAGTATAATTCTGATAAGGACAATGTAATACCAATTTTTAATATATTGAAATCTCATGACATTGCTCAAATATTATGGGGAGAAATTCCAATACGATATAAAATAGCAAATGAAGAATCCGGTATTGAAAGGGATTTAA
>PVMS01014161.1_pt1 | contig 12299 bp, 7 predicted proteins | sample 1853461 | NCBI WGS metagenome assembly PVMS01 (sample SAMN08582032, study PRJNA380276) | Marine sediment metagenome, whole genome shotgun sequencing project. | isolation source: ocean sediment barecode stripped | collected 2017
CTCGGTGGGCACGGGCACGACGCGCAGACGTTCCGTCTCCGTGTCCAGGTGTCCGACAGCGTTCCCGCCCTGGACGGTAAACCAGATGTTGCCGTCTGGATCGAAGACCAGCGTATGGGGCTCACGCGCGGACGGATCCGGCGTTTCGATCTGCTCGATCTCGCCGGTCGCGGGATCCAGCTTCCCGATGTGGGCAGCCCGGTTGCCCGCGTACCACACCGTGCCCTCGGCATCGACGATCAGGTTGTGCGGTCCGGTCCCTTCCGGGAGGGGGAAGCGCTCGAACTCTCCGCTCGCCGGCTCGAAGACCGCCACGAAGTCGCTTCGCTGCCCGACGAACCACACCCGGCCGTCCGGCGCCACGTACGGGTCACGGGGACGGCTGGCCTCCCACGGGACCAACCACTCGGTGATCACGACCGTGTCGGCCTTGACGATCTCGAGCGCCAGCGACACAGGAACTACCCCATCGCTTGCACTATGCGTTGTCACGATCCGGGATGAGTGTCCCGGAAGGATGGTAAGTATGGCAAGCGCTGCGAGGAACCTCATGGAACCGAACCTTTTTGTCCGCTAGTCAGACTGGAACCGCTCCGAGAACCACTCTTGCAAGCCGGCTCCGGTCAATCCCCCAGCAAGAAGCCCCAGCCGCGAATCACGGCCGGGGCTCGAGCGCGGTCGGGGTTCGCGCGCTAGTTAACTCTAGTTGAAAAGGTAGGCGATGCCGAGCTGAATCCTCCAGCGCGAGATCTCGCTCAGGTCATCGCTGAACGTCTGCTCGATCATGTTGAAGTTGAAGACCGGCTCGCCGTCGTCCTCAAACCGGGTGAGCGTAAGCGGATTCGTCGCTGCAGAGGTCGCTACCTGCCTCACGCCCCAGCTCGAGCTGATCAGGTTCCCGAAGTTCTGGAAATCGAAGTGGAGCCGGATCTTACTCTCGGCCCCTGTCCGGCCGAAGTTGAAGTCCTGTATGATCTTCAGATCGATGTTGGACCAGAACGGGTTGATCAGGCCGAAGCGCTCGGAAATCTCCCCTCGGTGCTGGCTGAGGTAGGAATCCTGCTCGATGAAGGCATCGAACGCCGCAAACTGCTGGGCGGGCGTCGCAACCACGTTCCCCGCACGGTCGAGCAGGGGGTCGAAGGTGATCTCGCCCGGGCCGGCCGGGATGTACATCAGATCGTTCGCACCCGTCCCGTCCAGGTTCACGTCCCCCGAGTAGATGAAGGAGTACCGGTTGCCGCCGGCGCCGCGGAACGCGTTCCCGTTCGCGACCTCGAAGAAGACGCTGAAGCTCGTGGCCAGCGCCCTCGACCACTCCACCGGGTAGGTGACCGCCCCGACGATCCGGTGCTGCTGTCCGAACTCCGAGTGGGAGAGCTCGGGCTTGTTCGGGTTCCCAGCGCCATTACCAATGGGCATCTGCTGCCAGAAGTCGCCCGCGATCTCAGTGGACTTCTGGACGTTCCTCGCATCGGTGTACGAGTAGGCGCCCATGAACGACAGGCCGAAGTCGAAGGCTCGCTGGAACTGGGCCGTGAAGTTGACGTTCCAGCCGTCGCTGGTGTTGTCGATCACGCAGATGCAGCTTCCCCCAAAGATATCATTCGGGTTCAGTCGTGCACCGAAGGTGGGCCGCCCGTCGATCGGGTTGGTGCCGGTGGGCGCCCCCATGTCGAAGTCTCGAACGACGATCGCATTGAGGTCCTTCCCGTAGATGAACTCGAAGGTGCCCAGGACATCGCCCGGCAGCCTCACGTCGAAGGCGATGTCGGTGACCCACGTCTGCGGCCACTTGAAGTCCGGATCGAACGCGTTCAGGAAGAAGGACTGCTGGAGCACGGCGGAGTCACAGCCGGTCGATGTACAACCGGTTCCCGTGACGACCGGGGCCGGGTCTGTCCCTCCGCTCCAGATGTTGGGGTTGAAGCCGGGATTAGAGAAGTTGTTTCCGCCCCATACGAACGGGATCCGGCCCGTGAACACGCCGCTGCCGCCGCGAAGCTGCAACGAACGGTCCTCCGTCGCCGCCCAGTTGAACCCGACCCGCGGCGAGAGCATGACCTTTGTTCCAGGAGTCTTGCTCTGGTCGACGACCACGGGATCGAAGTTCTCGTCCAGCGCGTTCAGGTCGCGGGACCACTGGTTGTCCACGGGATCGGTGAGGTACAGCGGCAGGTCGATGCGCAGACCGTAGGTCAGGCTGAAGCGCGGCGAGACCTCGAACTCGTCCTGCGCATAGAACGAGGCCTGCCCGAAGGTGAAGGTCTCGGCCTTGAGCGGACACACGCCGGTGTCCTCAAAGCAGGTCGCGCCGGAATTGATGAACCCGCGGAGGTCGATCGGGTCACTCGGGTCGGTGGCCGCGAAGAAATCATCCAGCGATGTGAACGCGACGGGAATGAAGCCGTGCCGGAAGAGGTTGAAGGAGTTGAAGAAGCTGAAGGTCTCGAAGTTCGTCCCGACCGTGATCGAGTGCTGGCCCTTGAAGAAGGTGAAGTTGTCGGTAAACTGGAAGACGTTCTGATGCAGAATGTTGCTGATCGAGAACGGCTCGTGTCCGATCGACGTATATGTGATCCCCTGCTCCGCGATCTCGACCGTCGTGAACGGCTCACTGAACGGGTCCCGGTGATCCCGGAAGCGGTTGAAGCTGACGAACGCGCGATTCGCCCAGCCGGTGGAGCGGCTGTTCAGCTCCAGGGCGAAGGAGTTCAGGTTGTTGTTGATCGTGTAACCGGTATTCTGGAAGGGCAGGCTCGTTTGGCTGGGGCTACGATTCGATCCGAAGATGGTGAACGCGAAGGGGTGGGGCGGCAGCTCGCGCTTCGCATCCAGGAAGTTATAGCGGAAGACGAAGTTGTCGCTCTCGCTGATGTTCCAGTCGAGCTTGAACAGGATCTTGTCGCTCTCCGTGGAGTGGGTGAAGCCCTCAAATGGTCCCGTGTCGTATCCGTAGACGTCCATCATGCGCTGTGAGATCGCCTCCATCACGCTCGCCTCGACCCGAGACTCGCCGGGATCCAACGTCCCATCCGTGTTCGCGACGAAGTCGGTGCCCGGGTTGTCCCGCCGGTTGATCTCGCCGTTCACGAAGAAGAACAGCTTGTTCTTGATGATCGGCCCGCTGATGAGACCGCCATACTGCGTGAAGCTGAGGTCGGGATTCGCGACCACCGGTTCCCCGCGCACGTTGTTGCCCAGAAGGTCCTGGTTCCGGCCAAAAAAGTAGCCGGAGAACTTCCAGTCGTTCGTGCCGCTCTTCGACACCAGGTTGACGCTGGCGCCGGTGAACCCGCCCTGCCGGATGTCGAACGGGGCCACCTGAACCGTCACCTGGTCGATCGCGGTAAAGGGGATCGGCTCGGAGGCCGTTTGACCGCCGGGGGCCGGGTCGTCAAGCCCGAACGCGTTGCTGAAGTAGGACCCGTCCAGCGAGATGTTGTTGTACAGCCAGTTCCGGCCGGCTACGGCGAGATTGCCGTCAGCACGCGGATCGAGACGGACGAGGTCTCGGAAGGATCGTCTGAGGTTCGGCAGCAGCTCGACCTGGTCCGACGAGATGGACGTCGCGGCGCCGGTACGACCCGCGTTGAGGAGCGTGCTCTCCTCCACCTCCACCGCCAGGGCCTCCACCTCCACGGCTTGGATCTCCAGCTGAATGTCGAGACGCAGATCCTGGCCGAGGTCTACGAACAGGCCTCGCTCGGTGTAGGTCGCGAAACCGATCATCGTTACGGTGACCGTGTAGGGGCCACCGATCCTGATGTTCGGGAGGTTGAACGCGCCTCCGCCCCTCACGGCAGCGCTGTAGGAGGTGCCGCTCGGCTCGTGAACGGCGACGACGCTCGCATCCGGGATCGGGGCACCCTCCGGGTCGCTCACGAACCCACCGATCGTGCCGGTCGTCACGCCCTGGGCGACGAGTTCGGCACCGGGCGCGAGCAAGACGAGGCCGGCCAGCAAGAGCGGAAGGAGCAGAGGGGTGAGGTAACGGCGAGGATCACACCAGGAGTACGACATCGGCACCTCCGTTACGTGGTGGGCGGGAAAACCGTCTCACGTGGCAGCGATACTCTCCAATTCTGCTTGTCGGCCGCCCGTCGTGCAACCTACGCCTGCGAACGCTAGGCGATCGAAGGGAGCCCCTAGTGCATGCTACTCCCCCTCGATAGCCGCAACGATGCGGACCACGTCCTCCGGAGAAGACGCGCGATGATCGGGCTCCACAGACCATTCCGCGCCCTCGCTACGGCCGTACTCGGCCCCTACGCTGATCACACGTACTTCGACGCCCCGCCGCTCCAGCTCAGCGTTCACGTTCTGGGCGCACTTCGCATCGGCCTCGTGATCTCCCACATATACCAGAACGCCCAGCTTCAGCGCGTTCAGACCCTCCGCACAAAGGAGGAAGCCATCGGGGGCGGGCTTCTGGGCCCGGAGGGGAACCTCCTCGAAGCCGATCACAGCTTCGAAGTGGCCCTCGATTTCCTGTGTTCTCAGCGTTTCCCGGATGTTGCGGCGACTGTTCGCCGACACGATGCCATTGGGCAGGTGCCGCAGGTCTTCGAGCGCTTTCCGGACTCCTGGGAAGATCGTCGCTTGCGTCGTCTCCGAGATCTGGTATTCGGTCCACAGTCGGCCGGCCTCATCCACGGCCTCCTCATCCATCCCAAGCTCCACCCGGTACATGTCTCTCCAGTTCTCCGTTCGCCAGAGCGCCGCCTCGTAGCTCTCGAGCGAGCTCAGCATGGAGCAACCGTCCCACCGGCCCAGGAGCCGAGCCACGATCCGGCGAGTGACAGCAAGATTACGCTCCCGAGAATCGACGAGGGTGTTGTCGAAATCCCAGATGACGGCGCGGACGCGAGAACTCATGTGGCAGTATGGAAGGGCCGGCGGGGCTCGCGAAAGGGCCGCGAGCAGCTCAGGCGATCAGATCAGAAGGAACGCGGGGGAAGTGCGGACGAGCGGGATCAGGAAGCAGAGACACGCCCCCGAGTGTGGGACGAGAGATCAGACGTAGGTCAACCAGACCATCAGGACCTGCCGCACGGCGCACCAGGCGGCGAATCCGACCCCGACCCTGAACATCTGGTTCATCATGACCGCAACACTCATCGCTACCACTTCCTTCTTTGCATCGCGCCGCGGATCCGGACCCCCCGGTGCAGCGTTCGTCACCCAGGAGGTTCACACCCCGTACCAGAGCGCGGCATGTCCATATAAGGCTATGTCGTGTCATGTGTTACGGTGAAATAACGTGCATCGATGCGGGGTCGGAAACCGCCGGAGTGTGGCGGGCCTGCGTCAGCTTCGCCGCCGCTCCGCGTGCGAGTCGCCCGCGACCCGCGACCGCGGCGCCCTCACCACAGGTCAGCTGGTCCGAGTCAGCTGGCTGTAGCTCCGGAGGTGACGCAGCGCGGCCGCGCGGTCGCCAGTGTCCTCGTAGAGGCGGGAGAGGTTGAAGTGCGCGTCGGCCAGGTCCGGATCGGCGGCCAGCGCGCGTAGATACGCTTCGATGGCCCTCAGCCGCCGAATCGCCAGCGCGACTACCTACAGAACCGCTGCGGACAGCTCATCGTCGCACCGTACAGCGTCCGTCCCCTGCCTGGTGCGCCCCTCTCGGCACCGCTTCGTTGGCGGGAGGTCAAGCCGGGCCTGAAGATTGGCACGTACACGATCCGTACGCTGCCGCGGCGCGTCCGACGAATGAAGGACGATCCGGTGCGCCCCGTACTGGACATGAGCCCGGATCTGGCGGACGTGTTGGGCCGGCTGCAGGAGATCGTGGAAACGAACTTCTAGACGATCCCGGCGGCTGCCGAGCCTCGCGTCGTGCTATTCGCTGTTGGAGCTGAACCGATCCAGGAACGCCTGCTCGCGTGGGCTCAGGGCGCCGGCGCCGGAACTCTGCAGCTTGGACCAGACCTCGTCGAAGCGCTCTCGGTTGATCTCGTGCAGCGCCTCCGGATCGATCTTCGACCAGCGCTCCAGCTTCGCATGCTCCCCCTCCAGGCGCCGGCCGGCCATCCCGCTGGCGGCGGCCTTGAACTTCTTGGCCGGCGAGCGGACCTCGATCCACCGCAGGTAGGCGTAGCCGCCCAGGAATCCCCCCAGGTGGGCGAAGTGGGCAACCCCGTCACGCCCGCCCCCGAAGCCTCCAAACAGCGAGAGGGCGACCATGACGATGACCAGGACGCGGGCCTCCACGGGAAGCACGCCCCAGATGTAGATGCGCTCTCGCGGCCAGTATCGGGCAAAGCCGAGCAGCACACCGAACACGGCTCCCGAGGCGCCGATGATCCCGCTATACGGGCTGAAGGGCACCGAAAGCAGAGCGCCCGCCAGCCCGCTGATGAAGTAGAGGGCGAGGAACCTCCGGCTTCCGAGCCGCACCTCCAGGCGCGGACCGAAGAAGAAGAGGGCGATCATGTTGAACAGCAGGTGCATGAAGCCGCCGTGAAGGAACATGTAGGTCACGACGGTCCACGGCTGGTACGGGATGTTGGCCGGGACGAGCACCAGCTGGTTCACCAGCGCAGGCGACGCCATGGTGATCAGGAACATGGCGACGTTGGCGAAGATCAGACGGCCGACCCAAGGAGTCATCATGGCGAAAGAATACGGCGCCGCGGGCCGGGCCGCTAAGAGCGGTCGGTTGCCGTCCGCGGAGCGGCCAAGAGCGCTCAGCCGCCGCCTACCGGCGCGCGTCGGCCTCCAGCAGGAACTCGTCGAGGATCTCGTTGAACGCCTCGGGCCGATCCATGTGAAGCCAGTGGCTGACCCCGGCAATCGAGCGCACGGGCATGTCTTCCACGACGTCGTGGAGGGCGCTCGGGCCGGCGTGCTGTTCGGCGATCACCGATAGCTTCGGGCCCGAGAACGCTTCCAGTGGAATCACGGCATCGAAGGAAGCGAGCGACGAGAGGGCCCCGAAAACGACCTCGCGAGGCGTCCCGGACAACGCCCCGAGCACGGCGTCACGCACCTCCGGCTTCGCGTCCGTCAGCGCCCCCGCGTAGTGCGCAGCAATCGCATCCCGGTACGTCTCGGGAGCGAGAGCCGCCAGGAAGGCCCGAGCCTCCTCCGGTGACTCGCGCCTCAAGTCCGGCCCCGGGTCCACGAGCAGGAGGCCGGCGAGGTCAGCCGGTCGTCCTGCGGCCAGCGCGATCGCGACGAAAGCCCCGTAGCTGTGGCCGACGAGAACGACCGGCTTCAGATCGAGCGCGTCGAGCACCGAGCCGACCTCAGCGGCGATCGCCTCCGGCGAGTACTCCCCGTCCTCGGCGGGGGCCGAAACGCCGTGTCCCGGAAGGTCCACGGCCACCGCCAGACGCGACGGTTCCAGGTGCTCGATCTGTGCGCGCCACTGGCTCGCGCTGCCCCCCAGCGCGTGAAGGAACAGCACGTGACTCTTGACTCTTTCCAGGCGATCTGCTTCGGTCATGGCTCGACTCTCGTTGGTTGCTGGCCTGCAGCGCTGTAGTCCAGCTGCCGCCACCACACCTCGTGGCCGAACCTACGAGCGCCGAGCGCCGACGTCCACATGGTGGTAGAGCGACGAGTCACGCCGTAGAATTCGCCTCGAACCACACCCCGGAGACACCGATTCAGACCCACGTATCCGACCATCGCGGCGGCGTCAGAACGATACACGCATGGATCGTCGTGATCCTGGCGATGATGGCTCCCGCAAGCAGCCTTGCCCAGACGCCCGACGAACCGGCAGCCGCCTCAGCGCCACCACAGCACGCGGCCCCGGTCATCGACACGGTCATCGTCGACAACCGGAACATCTTCGACGCCGATCAAGCCAAGGGGAACTTCCTGTTCCGGCTGGCGAACGGCCTGCACATCACGACCCACCCCTACGTCATTCGCCGCGAGCTCCTCTTCAAGCAGGGAGAGCCGTATGACTCACTTCGCATGGCGGAAACGGAACGGAACCTTCGCGCCCGCAGGCTCTTTACGGACGTCGCGATCGACACGGTCCGGGAGGGGGACCGGCTGGCGGCGGTCGTGAGGACGCGCGATGGGTGGACGACCGTTCCGCGGATCGGCTTCTCCGCCGCCTCCGACGGGACCCTCACGGCCGTCCTCGGTGTCACGGATCGCAACCTGCTGGGCACGGGCAACTTCGCCCGCGCCTACTACTTCAAGGGCGTGGATCGCGACGGCGTGTTCCTGCAGACCGCCCTCGACCGACTGGGCGGCTCTCCCCTCACCCTCGGCGGAGCCGTCGGCCTCCTCTCGGACGGCACGTTCGGTAGGTGGCGCACCGGGGTCCCATACCGAGCCTACGAGGATCGGCTGACAGCCCTGTACGCCGGAGAGGCGGCGGATCGCCGGATCCTCCAATACGTGGTAACGAACACGCGCCTCGACACGACCTCCTACCAGCGCAGGGCGTTCATCAACCGCTTCGTGGCGGGAGGCGCTCCGATCGCCACGTCACGGCAGTACCTCCGAGTGGGCGGGACGGCGGAGATCCGCAACGAATCCTATATCCTTCGGAGCGATACGGCCCTCGCCATCCCGGACACGATCACCGGGACGGTCGGCGGGTTCGTCGGATACAGCCGTGCCCGGTTCGATGTGGTCCGGTATGTGAACGGCTTCGGGCAGGAGGACGTGAACCTGAGCCGGACGGCCTCCCTCTCCCTGAAGCTCGCCCCAAAGGTCTTTGGTTGGACCAGCACGGGCATCGGCCCCCGCGTCGATCTGGCGGCCGGCACGCGCGTCGGCGCCGGGTTCATCCGCGCGTCGGTGGAGGCGAACGCGCTCTTCAATTCGGCCGGCCTGGACTCCGGACGCGTGGTCTTCCGCGCGACCGTGGCACAGCGGCCGAAGGCTACGTCCCGCCACGTGACCGTCCTCAGCGTCGGGGGAGGAATCCTCGACTCTCCACCCCCGGGCGGGGAGTTCGATCTCGGCTTCAACGTCCCGCCGCGCGGCTTCCCGCCGCACGCGTTCGTGGGCACGCGATCCCTTTCGGGGACGCTGGAGCACCGGTGGTACGCCTGGGAGCGGCTGTTCGACGTGCTGAACATCGGTTTCGCGGCGTTTCTGGATTATGGGGGAGCCTGGTACCCGGAGCAGCCGTCTCGCTACGGGGGCAACATCGGCGCCGGCCTGAGGATCGGCACGGGCCTCAACACCGGAATCGGCCGGACAGCGCGCATCGACGTCGCATATCTCTTCGGCGACGGAGTGACGGGTAGAACCGGCAGCCGCTGGTCGTTCAGCCTCGGGCCGAGCTTCGTGTTCTGAGATGGCACGCCCCGATGACGACGTTGTCCGGGTCGCCGCGGGCGATGGTGTTCGGATCGCCGCGCGCGCCGGTGGCGAATGGATCCGTGGCGTGCTATTGTCGCGCCGTTTGGCTGGCCAGACGGATGACACGAAACGGAGATTACTACCTCATGAAGAAACTGCTTTTTGCCGCCCTGCTCCTCTCGTCGGCGAACATCGCCTACGGGCAGATCGAGTCGGCGGTCGAGATCATGCGATCGGACGTGCGGACACAGAAGGTGGCTATCCTCACGGCGACGATGGAGCTCACCTCCGACGAGGCCTCCGCTTTCTGGCCCACCTACCGCGAGTACGAGCTCGCTCTGAGCGCGGTGTGGGATCAGCGGCTCGGCGTGATCAAGGACTACGCGGCCAACTACGAGACGATGACGGACGAGGTCGCCCGCGGCCTGATCGAGCGCTCCTTCGCCGTCGACGAGGCGCAGGTGGCGGTCGAGAAGGAGTACTTCGAGAAGATCGCCGAGATCCTGCCCGTCACGAAGGCCGCGAGGTTCGTCCAGGTCGAGAGGCGGCTGAACCGGATGATCGAATTGCAGATCGCCTCCCAGCTCCCTCTCGTGAAGGCGGGCGAGATGAAGGAGGAGGGCGGCTAGAACGAGAAGCCGTACGCCACGTAGAAGGACGTCTGCTCCTCGCTGAACGCCGCCGTGAGGCTCACGGTCTGCCCCCGGCCAAGGAAGCCTGTCCAGATTCCGCCGCCGTAACCGACGTGGAATCCGCCGGGAGATTCGCCGTCCAACCAGACCCGGCCAACGTCAACTAGAGCGAGGACGCCGAACGGTCCCGGCAGCACCTTCTTGATCTCCACGACCGGCACGCGGAGATCCAGCCCTCCGTACAGGGACAGGTCACCGGCGAAGCGCTCGTTGGTGTAGCCGCGAAGGGTCTCGCTTCCACCGATGTACGCCGCCTGGAAGTAGGGGAACAGGCTCCACACCTTCCGGCTGCCGGCGCGGACGGCGATCGTCGGGCGCAGCGGAATCCGGGGCGTCACGTAGTACGCCCCGAACGCGTCGAGGGCGCCGTACGCCTCCACCACGTCGAGCCAGCCGGGGAAGACGGTGCCGCGCACATCGATGCGGAAGCCCTTCGTCGGGTTGGCGCGCACATCGCGTTTGTCCACCTCGAGGTCGAGGAAGAACCCTACCTGACCGAAATCCTCCGTTCCGTACAGATCGGGGAAGAGAGAGATGAACCGGTCCTCATTCTCCCCGGTAACCGACAGACTCAACTGGACTCCGAGGGACACGTCGATGTTCTGCGTCGGGCCGGGAAACCGCGCGCCCGCGACCTCCCCGGCGTACAGCGTACGATCGACCCGGAAGAAATCCGAGCTCGCGTCCCCGAGCCTTTCCGTGTCGTTGCCGAACCCGTAGAAGCGGGTCTGGGTGAGCTGCGAAAGGAGGGCTCCGGATTCCAGATGGGACTTGGAGTTCTCGAACCTCAGGTCGTAGTCGGCCCGGAACTCGACCTTCCCATCCGTCGAGATGCCGCCAAGCAGCCGAAGCTTCGTCGAGTAGGGATCCTTGCGAAAGGCGTAGCTGATGCGCTCGGCTCCGGCGGCGACGAAGAGCCCGAAATCCGATGAGAGGAGGACCCGGGCGCTCGGGAACCAGCGGGTGCCCGACTGCCGCGGCGGGATGCGGTCTTTGTCAGAATACCGCCACTCCGGGTAGGGCTTCGTGTTGACCTTCCTGCTTCCAGCCGCGGCGCCCGTGATCCGGCTCACCCCCTCCTGGTCGTACAGCCCGACCTTCTTCGCCGGGACGACGAAGCGGTACTCGTCGTCGCCGCTTCCACCGATCAGCCGAACTCGGATCCCGAAGTCCGGGTCGCCACGGAGGAGGGCCACGTCGTCACCGGCGTAGAGCCGAATCCGAATCTCACGGGTCTCCGAGGGGAAGAAACGGCGCCGGAAGTACGCGGGAGCGCCCTCTCGACGCTCCGCCAGCACGACCTCCACGGCGCCGCCCTCCATTCCCGTGACCCACACCGTCTCCGCTGCGTCGGTGGCGTGCACCTCGACTTCGCCAGCCAGGATCTCATAGAAGTCGGAGGCGGCTCTTTGAAGCGCGTCACGCCGCTGCCCCAGCTCCTGCACGATCCGCTCGCCGCTTACGGCATACATGCCGGGCGGCTGCCGGCGCACGGCTCTCTCGATCACCTCGTCGGTGATGCGGGCCGTCACGCGGGCCGAGATCGAATCCCACGCCGGCCGCTCGAGCTCCGCCAGAAAACGCCGATCCAGCTCCTGACCCGTGTAGGTGAGGCCGGCGATGCTCGGATACTTCGGTCCAAAGCCGACGAGCTGCTGCAGGACGAAGTGAGCCTTCGACAGCAGGAGGCCATCGAGTCGGACGAACGCCTCGTCATGATCCTCGGCAATCGGCTCCCACTTGCCTGCTGCGCTCGGACGTGCCCACCGCCACTGCGTCCGGTCGCGATCCCAGTCGCCGATCAGCATGTCCACGAGCCGTGCGCTGAGCAGTGCGTGGGCGTCCACTCGGTCGGCCGGGCTCGCCTGCACGAGCTCGAACAGCTCGTTGCCGTCAATCACTCCCTCCCGCGATACGAGCACGAGAGTGCCGAGCATGCCGCCGAACTCCTCGCGGTGCTCGCCAAGCATCGGGTCGTCCGGCATGACGAAAAGCCGTGGCTCGGGGTGGAGGACCCCAGCGGTCGTTTCGAGCAACGCCGACATGACGGTCGCCGCCGGGTGAAGAGCGCTGTTCTGATCCTCCAGCACCGTGTAGATGGGCGTTCCCTTGATGGCTCCCGGGAAGCTCCCGGGGAGGTCCTTCACGGTCGACCGAAAGACATACGTGCCGCCGTCAGCGCCCTGGAAGAAGAGGGTTCTCGTCTGGCCCGGGCCGCCCTTCTCCAGAAGGCGAAGTCCGCCGGCATAGGAACCAGGTCGAGAAGCGGCACCTGGATCCGTGTGTTCCACTCGCGCCGGTAGTCGGTCCCCCAGAGCCAACGGAAGA
>PVMS01020045.1_pt1 | contig 12299 bp, 9 predicted proteins | sample 1853461 | NCBI WGS metagenome assembly PVMS01 (sample SAMN08582032, study PRJNA380276) | Marine sediment metagenome, whole genome shotgun sequencing project. | isolation source: ocean sediment barecode stripped | collected 2017
CCTGCCTGTGAAAATTACCTGATCTGCAACCTTCAGTTTCCGGGCTTTTTCTTCCAGCCTCGCCTGGTCGTCACCCTCGCCCGCAATCACCAGTTGAGCATCCGGAACATCCTTCAATATCAAGGGCATGGCTTCGATCAGTTGATCGTGTCCCTTGTGCCTCTGTTCAGCAGAGAGCCTGCCCACGATCAGCATGGCGTGGGGGCCGAGGTTTTCCAGTGTTCCGGTCGCAGTTGTGTTGCCTGGTCCGGGTTCATCCAGGCCCGGCCAGCAAACCTGTATTTGAGGTAAATCCGGATAGTGGGCACGGGCTTTTCGCGCGGTGTATGCAGAGTTTGCAATCAACAGGCTGGCCTTCATTGCCGTGCGATGATAATCGGCGCGGTTGTTGTTCCATATCTCCACTCCATGGATCAGCAGGATGTATGGTTGACTCAGCGGCCACGGAACCAATCCGGGCAGCCGTCCCAGACCAACGTGGTCCAGCAACTGGACATCTGACCTTGATGTGACCAGGCTCAGGGCGAACTTCCAGCGTTTGCCCGCATACCAGCGCATGACAGGAAGATTGTCGTCTTTGAACAATTCATCGTTTGCTGGCGGCCCTGATTCTTCCATTATCTTCACTTCAAGTTTGATCAGGTTTTTCCGGTGCATGTCCAGCAATGTCCTGAACACCTGCCGGGACAGTTCTGCTATGCCTCCTGAACCTTTTTGCAACCCTACGGCGGCGAAAAGAAGAGCGGGGGGATGACTTCTCAAGCGGCCCAAACATCAAGCCCGGAATACACGCTCATTCTGTTCCCCTGCCCGACCCCGGGTATCGACCACCAGGTGTGCCTCGCTGAAGATCAGTTCGTAATCGAACAGATCGTGGTCGGTGCCAATGATCACGCAGTCAAAATTCCTCAGAGTCGCCGTGCTGAATTCTCTGCTTTGCAGGTCGAAATCGTAGTGGCGCATTTTTGGAAATTCCGGGAAATACGGGTCGCAGTATGCGACCTGTGCGCCCTGCTCCCTGAGTTGCTGCATGATTTCCACCGAGGGTGACTCGCGTACATCATCCACGTTTTTCTTGTAGGCGATGCCGAGCACCAGGATGCGGCTACCGTTTATGGCCCTGGCAACCGAGTTCAGTGCCTCGGTCACCTTCCCCACCACCCAGCGGGGCATATAGCTGTTGACCTCACCGGCCAGCTCGATGAAACGTGTGTTGACTCCGTATTCGCGCGCTTTCCAGGTGAGGTAAAACGGATCGATGGGGATGCAATGCCCGCCCAGGCCCGGCCCGGGGTAATACGGCACGAATCCGAAGGGCTTGGTTGCGGCAGCGTTGATCACATCGTATATATCGATATTCATCTTGTCGGCCACCATTTTCATCTCGTTGACCAGCCCGATATTCACTGCGCGATGAATATTTTCCAGCAGTTTGGACATTTCGGCTACTTTCGTGGAACTGACCGGGACAACCTGGTCGATCACTCCGGAATAAAGTGCTGTTCCCACCTCGAGGCAGCCTGGAGTTGAGCCGCTGACCACTTTCGGGATTGTGCTGATGGTGAAACTGGTGTTACCGGGGTCTTCACGTTCGGGGGAATAGACAAGAAAACAGTCCACACCGATCTCAAAACCTGCCTGCTCAATGCGCGGCCTCAATTCTTCTTCCGTGGTGCCGGGATAAGTGGTGCTCTCCAGGGATATCACCTGGCCCGGGCGCATGTGGGGCGTTATCGTTTCCATCGTGTTGGTAACAAAACTGATGTCCGGCTCGCGGTGCTCCTTCAGCGGCGTCGGCACGCAGATGATCACAGCATCTGCCTCATTAATGCGTGAGAAGTCGCTGGTTGCACTGAAACCATTGTCGACCGCCTGCTGCACATGCTTATCCGGAATGTGCATGAAGTAGGTTTGGCCGGCGGCGATTTTCTCTGCTTTTACCGGGTCTATGTCGAAGCCGAGCACGGTGTAACCAACCTGGGCATAACGGATCGCCAGTGGCAGGCCGACGTAGCCAAGGCCGATTATTCCGATGATTGCAGTCCGGTCTCCCAGCTTTTGAATGAGCTGGTGTTTAATGCTCACGCATTTTGCTCCGGATCCTTGAATTGACCGTTGATCTCGGCCTCCAGGTCGGCAATTTCCCGCTTGAGGTGTTTGTAGTCACGCATTCGCTGCTTGAGAAAACGAACTGTGATTTTTGCTTTCCCTTCAAAGCCGCTCGGTGTCAACAGGTATGCGTAAGCGGATTTGTTGTTGGAGTTCTTGAAGTTGTTGGCCTTTACCCAGCCACGGTCGATCAGGGCTTTGAGGCAGTAATTTACCTTGCCCAGGCTGACGCCGAGTTGTTGGGCAAGTTCCCGTTGGGTGATCTCGGGGTTTCCCTCGATTTTGCGGAGAACTTTTAGGTGAATTTCGTGGTTGGGTTGGTTCACAGAATTCTAAAATAATCGCGAGCATGGCTCGCTCCTACGGGCACGCTACCGCCCTGCAGTGCCGGGGTGGCTCCGCATGAGGAGGTTGTAGGAGCGGGCGTGGCCTGCTCCTACACTTGTAAGCCAATTACATGGCTTTTTGCAGGAGCATTGAATCCACCTCCACGGTGGATTCAGTGCCTAGCATCTTAATCAACATCAGCGCGCGGTTTTCGCCTTTGCGCTGCTTGAATATTCCTTCCACGCCCGCGAAGGGGCCGTCAAACACTTTCACAAAGTCACCGGGCTCAATCGGCACGGGATCGAGTTGTACCAGCCCGGTTCGGGGATCACATCGACTATTGATCGCACTGATCACGGTTTCGGGCAGCCGGGCCAGTTCCTGGCCAAAGCGCACCATCGTGGCCACACCGCGGGTGGACCTCACGGGCCCAAGGCTTTGCTGGTCTGCTATGGCGTTGAGAAACAGGTATCTCGGAAACAGGGGTTCGATGCGAAGCTTGCTGGCAGACCGGCGCTGGTAGGGATTAACGGCCATCGGCAGGAAGCAGTGGAAATCCTGGCGTTCCAGGTTTTCCAGCGCAATTTCCTCCTGCCGCGGCTTGGTATACACCGCGAACCAACTGGGTTGAGTATTAATCAAATGAATTCGACCCGATTTGTTTGTGGTTCCTTGCCTGAATATAGCCTATGTTCAACCATTGAACAACGTAGCCGGGGACAATCACTGCATAAACCGATAACATCCGTTCAATGACTCAAGCATCCAACCCCGCTGCAACTGCCCACCCCCATCGCCAAATCTGGGCCATTGCCGGTCCTGCCATCCTGGCCAATTCCTCTGCCCCGCTGGTGGGCCTGGTGGATACCTGGGCGATTGGGCATTTGCCGGGCGCGGTCCATCTGGCCGCGGTTGGCCTGGGCAGCGTGATCTTCAACTACCTGTTGTGGGCCTTTGGTTTTCTGCGTATGGGCACCACCGGGCTTATCGCACAAGCCAGGGGCCGCGGGGACGCGCACGACCAGGTTGTGACAGTGATCCGTTCCTGCGCGCTGGCGTTGTTGTTCGGCGTATTGCTGTTCGTGTTCCAGGAAGCGCTGCTCGGCATTTCGCTCAAAGTAATGGCGCCGCCTGAGCAGGTTGGGAAGATTACCAGTGAATATTTTCGCATCCGTATCTGGGCCGCGCCTTTCACCCTGCTGGGATACGCGATCACCGGTGTGCTGTTCGGACTGGCCCGGGTACGCACGATTCTCTGGCTGCAATTGCTGCTGAACATATCCAACGGCGTACTGAACGTGACTTTCGTGGTCGGCCTGGGTATGGGCGTGGCGGGCGTGGCGTGGGGCACGCTGATTGCACAGGTCCTCACGGCGGCGGTCAGTGTCTGGATGATGGTTCGAATATTTGGCAGCCGGTCGCTCGCATCTGCGATCCGCGGCGGCGGCACCTGGGTGCTGTCGGGTTTCCGCAAGCTGGTGCTGGTGAATGGTTTTATCTTCATCCGCACCATTTTCCTGATGACCACACTGGCGCTGATCATGCGCGTGGCCGCTGGCCTTGGCGAAATCGAAATGGCGGCCAGCCATTTGATCACCCAGTACATGATGCTGATGGCGCTGGGACTGGACGGATTCGCCCATGCGTCGGAAGCTCTGGCGGGTGCTGCCTGGGGCCGCAGCGACCGCGCCCAGTTCCGGCGCTGGGTGTACCTCACAGGCTATTGGTCGTTGATTGCCAGCCTGGCCTACGCCCTGCTCTTTTGGCTGCTGGGAAACGACATCACCGCGTTGCTGACCGATATCGAATCAGTAAGGATCGTCGCTGCCGCCCTGCTGCCGCTGGTGATTGCCCTGCCGCTGGTCTCGGTCTGGTGTTTCCTGTTTGATGGCGTGTACATTGGCGCCACAGCAGCCGCCGCGATGATGGTGACCATGGGGGTCGCGTTTGTGATTTACCTGTTGCTGCTCGAACCAATGACGCAGCAGTGGGGCCTGCATGGCTTGTGGGGCGCCGTGCTGGTGTTCATGGCCGTGCGGGGCCTTGCGCAGGCCATTTGGTACCCAATGCTGGAGCGAAAGCTCACCTAATTCAAATCCGGAAAATTGCCAAAACCTGGAACGTTCCAGCCGAAGCAATGATCCACGAATATGAATTAAGCGCGTAGGAGCCGCTTCTGAATTAGTTTAGTTCGGGGCTAAGAAGATCCTCGGCACAAACCTCATCACCACACAACATAATGGAAAACTCGGTTCCCCGCACGCCCATCAGTGCCACCGGGGTGCGAACCTTGTAGTTCTCAGGGTTCGTCTTGGCCATGGCGCCGGTGATTACACGCAGTCCGCCTGCTACCAGGTTCAGTACAGCTTCGTCGCCATCGGTACCATTGTACAGGTATTGCTCAATGATCAGAGTCGAGTCGGGGCGAACGGTCACTTTCGCGCCGTCTTCAAATTGCAGCACAATGAAGCTGCGATTCGTAGTCATGATTTCGTCATTGACGTAGATGAAATCACCCTGCTTCAGTTCGCGCGATCCGCCGTCGGACAATGCGATTACTTCTCCTCGGGAAGCAACCACCATGCCGGAGCTGTCTTCAGCAACGGCGATTGTCGATGCGGCCAGTGCGACCACTAAAACGAAACTTGCAAGAAATTTGCTTCTCATTTTCATGTTTATAGACCCTTTTATACTATTCCCAATAGCCAAGTTATATAAATGTATTACTGATCAAACCCCAAAAGGTTGGTCAGAGTTTTTCTGTCGCAGGAACTTATTCAGAGCGAGGCACGCTCCGGGTAGCTGCGGTCCCGGCGGTAAAAGTCTCCTCGCCAAGGCGGATCGTACCGGCCGTGCCCAGACTCAGCGTAACCCGCTGGCCACGAACCCGTATCGACCCGGCGGCGCCCCGGAAAGACAGCTTTTTATCAGCCGTGCTGAATTCTTCCCGGCCATCGGATTTTGTCTGTGACGCCATGAAGACAAAATCCGATCCCGTCTCTGTAACTACCTCGACGATTCGCCCGCCGGCGTGCCAGGTGACCTTTGGTGAGGGTTCCGACTTGAGCCGGGGAAAGACCAGCAAGGTCACGGAAACACGGTCCTGCACCGAGGCGATCAGCGCCGTCTGGGTGAGCGTCATCGGTCCCACTTTGCCATCACGGTTGCCCACAGTCATATCCTGGGAGGCTGTTTCAGTCTTCAGATCGATTTGCCCGGGCTGATAAAAAAAGAGATCGAAATCCACATCATCAGCGCCCGACACGGTAGCGCCCCGGGCGTGAAGCTGGACGGGATCTGCTTTTTGATCTGCAGCGGGCCCCACGGTGAGCCAAAGCCGCCACTCGGCCTGTATATCAAGGTGGTGGGTATCGCGAATGAGAAAAAAGTTGGGGCCCAGGGGATCCTCGTCCTTGACGAAGCCGATCTGTCGTTGCCAGGCGACTTTTTGTCCCGACACGTAGTCGAAAGCCGCCTGGGTCGAGAAATCTGTAATCCGCATGGTGCCACGGGCCACCAGTGAGGAAACCAGGTTGTGATACTTGCGGTCATGCCGGCCGATGTAACCCCAGTCGTCAGCCAGCACGCGGCCTTTGCCCCAAAGCACGATGCTGCCGGAATCGTAGTCGTAATGTTCGTGGTTAGAACCTGCAATCAGGTGGAGATAGGTCTCGCGGTCCGAACCGATCCCGCTGCGCAATACCACTCCGGTTTTTTCGAACCAGGCGCTGCCATAATCAGGCTTCTGCGCGGCTACGCCGTGAGCCTTGAGCAGGTCTTTGTAGCCCGCCATTGTGGGGAAGCTCCAGCCCAGTCCCAGGCCGGGGGAGCCATGTTCTTCACACATCCATTGCATGTGGGCGGCGAATTGTGGATCGCGTTCTTTCCACAAGCCCGCCACGATGCAGAATATGCCGGTCGATTCCCCGTAATAGGTATTGCCGATGGGCGGAAGATGACGAAATCCTCCGGTATGGGGATCGCGCGGTGTCGATATCCTGGCGAGCCACCCGGCCACCTTGCGCACGCGCTCATCATACAAGTGATTGGCGAAACCAGCGCGTGAGGCCATGATGAACGCGCCGAGCATGTGATCGTAGGCGACCACCGCATAATGAGGCGCTTCGAGCCAACCGCCGTCTTCATCCGACCACTCCCTTAACTGGCCAAGCAGTGTATCCAGCCCCCGGCTTGCCCATTGCTTCGCCATGGGGTGCGAAGGAATCAGCGCGGCCAGGGTGACTTGGTACTGGGCCACGGTGGTGGTCATGTTCGGATTGGCAGAAAACCCCCGCGCGGGCGACCAGTAATCGTCGCTATTGACGACATAAGCCAGCAACGCCAGTTTCGCCAGGAACTGCCGGCGCAGTTCAGGTGCGAGCGATTCGATGCCCAGGGCAGCGTCGGTCAGGTTGAGCGTTGGCAACAACAATACCGCCTGATTATGCGGCGCGAAGCCCAGGGTGACCCGGCCGTGCTGCAACAGCAGATCGTCATTGACGACCACGTCCAGCCACTTCGAAGCCGTCTTGATTATATTGTCACCGAGTTGTGCCGACTCCGAAGCAAAATACTCTCGCAAGGGACCACCAATGTTGTATTTATCGATGGGCTGCTGGCTTTCCCAGCGCTTGAGTTCGGCTGGATTGGCTTGCAGCGAACCTCGCACTGTTTCCCACTCCTGTTGTTCAAAAAACAGCCGGGGGTATGTGTCGTGGTCACCCTCCCACTCCAGCACATAGTCCTTCACAACATCGAGTGGAAAGTCACCATGCTTGATGAGGTACTGCTGGGGCAGCGGCGATATTTTGAGGTTCTTCTCCGAAAGCACGCCGACACTCTGCGCCTTGTCCGGTGTGCCGAGCATCCAGACCCGTTTACCCCCACCGAGCGGGAATGAGACGGTCACCAGACCGTCTTCGGCCTGCGCGGGCACCTTCAGCTCAACATGGGGCGCTTTGCCGGACCATTCCGGGTCTTTCCAGGCACCGGGACGCAACAGGCCGATCATCAGCATATCGGGATGCGGGGCAGCCTCATGGTAAAGCGCGAACCAGTTGCCCTGGCGCTCGGCCTCCCACCAATGCAGCCACGGCTCAAGCACAAACACCTGGTCCGAGCCGATGGCCTGGGTGCTGACCTTGCCCAGGTTTCCGCCCTCGCCGGAACGGTAGAACAGGTGGGTCGGGCGAAAGGTTTCGCTGCCCAGGTTCACACGAAAGGCACCTTCACCCGGCGCATCGAAGCTTTCCTCGACCAACACCACCGGCTCGCCGCGCTCGATACGAAAGCGCAGACTCCAGTGCCCACCGCCTGCGAAGTCCACGCGACAATGAACCTCGACAAACACCGGACCGCGGGCCGTGACCCGGGCGGTATAGCCCTTCACCCTGGATGCCTTGACCAACGACGAGCCTCCAGTCCAAATGCCGCTGCGCAGCCGGACGCCCGCTATCGGCCCCTGCCCCCTTTCCAGCGACTTGCGAATGGCCAGCCCGACCCATTCGTTCTCGATGCGCAGCTCACTTTCCGACTCCTGAATTCTCAGGTCGGTCTTTATGGTGGCAGGTCGGCCGGAGAACCGGTACGTACGATGTTCGAATGGCGCCAGGTCGGTTTGAAAAAAGATCTGCGTGCTGTTCTGATCCGCCGCTGCCATTAACTGGTACGGAATCTCCTTGTCGCCGGGACCGACCAGAGCCGGTTTCTTCGCGGCCCTGGTTGCCTGGGCCGGCGTGAGTTGAAACATGACACGCTCATTGGTCCACCTGTGGCCTAATTGTTCACGAAGTGTAAAGTCGGCAGCCTGACAGGTCGCGGCGGCGGCGATCAGCAACAGGGCTGTGATTCCAGGGAGTATGTGCTTCATGTTCAAATCATTTTTCTGACTACTGCGTAATGACTATTGCCTATACGGTAACCAGGCTGGCGTGGTAATACTCCCGGTACCAGGCCACGAACCGGGCAATGCCCTCTTCCAGAGTAGTTTCAGGCTGGTAGCCGAGCTCTTCGACCAGGCTTTGCACGTCGGCGCAGGTGTCGGGGACGTCGCCAGGCTGCAGTGGCAGCAGCTCTTTTTGAGCTTTCCTGCCTAATGCTTTTTCCAGGGTTTCGATGAATAGCCCCAATTCCACCGGCTTGTTGCTGCCTATGTTGTACAGGCGCCAGGGGGCGCTGCTGGTGGCGGGGTTCGGTTTGGCGCCGCTCCAGTCGGGATCGGGCGCGGCGGGTTTGTCCAATGCGCGCAATACGCCCTCGACGATGTCGTCGATGTAGGTGAAGTCGCGCCGGTGTCTGCCGTAGTTGAATAGCTTGATGGTCTCTCCGGCCAGGATGGCCTGGGTGAACAGCGCCAGCGCCATGTCGGGGCGGCCCCAGGGGCCATAGACGGTGAAAAAACGCAATCCGGTGGTGGGCAGGCCGTAAAGGTGGGCATAGCTGTGCGCCATTAATTCGTTGGATTTCTTGCTGGCGGCATACAAGGATACCGGGTGATCCACGTTATCGCGCACCGAAAACGGCATGCGCTCGTTGGCGCCGTAAACGGAACTGGACGAGGCATAAACGAGGTGCCCAACCTGATTGTGGCGGCAACCTTCCAGCACATTGAGAAAACCTACGATGTTGCTTTCCACGTAGGTGTGCGGGTGTTCAATTGAATAACGAATGCCCGGCTGGGCGGCCAGGTTCACAACTTTGTCGAATTTGCCAGAGGCGAATAGGGCTTCCATGGCCGGGCGGTCGGCCAGGTCGATTTTCTTGAATTGGAATTGGGCTGGCGTGGAGGAGGATTTAGTCGCCAGTGGCTTCGCTCCTGCGATTCTCTCCAGTCTTGCCTGTTTCAGGCTCACGTCATAATAGTCGCTGAGGTTGTCCAGACCGGTCACGATATCTCCCCGCTCCAGCAGGGCCAGACAGACCTCAGCGCCGATAAAACCGGCGGCACCTGTTACGAGCACATTCATGGGCGCATTGTAACGTTAATCCCCGCCATCTTGTGCTATGATTTCTTTAAGTTATACCCATAAAGAAGGATTTCAATGAAGGTGATTACCAGGCTGTTGTTATCGGCTTCAATCGCCATGGCGCTGGCGAGCGGCGTACAGGCACAGGACGATGAGCGGGAGTGTGTCGAACTGAAAGGCGCACCTCCGGGTATGTATGTGACCACCGACGAAGGTTCGACCTTCATCATCAAGGATGACCAGGTCGTGGAATTGGGTCCTGGTGAGTCCGGCTTCGCAGACGAAGACGGAGTCAGGTGCATCAAGATTCCACCCGCGTTCCTGGACTGGCCCTGCTCCACACAGGCTGCCCAGAGCCGTAGATTCAACAGCTACCCGATCTCAGATCTTGAAACCGACAACAAGATGAAGGAGATCGTTGAACGTTATTTCGCGGTGCCTGAGGTGCTGGAACCCTTTCCGAACTGGATTGATGGTGAATACAACGCGGTTTTTCCCTTCAATGACATCATCCAGTTTGCTTCACCGGAATACTGGTATTTTACCACCGAGGGCCAACCGGCCCTGGGTCCGAAACGGCCTCGTTCATTACTTGTTTCTCTTTACGTTGGAACCAACCAGGTTGTTGTCGACAACCATGTGATAGATGCCCTGCGCAAGGAACTGGGCTCTGATGATATTCCGGTTACTTTCGTATTCAATGATTCCAATGCGGTTCCGATCAGCTACTTCGGTGCAAACGTCAGCCTTGAGGAAGCGAACAAGGCATTCAGCGAGCGCAAGATAAAAGCGGCCGAAGTGCCCATGTGGTGGCTGGGTGACTACCACCTGAAGACGACCATCGAAGAGTTTGAGAAATACTTCGACATTCCGGCGCTTGAAGACATCAGCGCTGCAAAACAGAGCGCTCTGAAGGCTGACCTCGAAGCCTATGGTTTTAGCCGCAAGTCGATCATAGTTACGATGTTTGCGCAATCCGGCGTCATGGCGGTGGATCAGCCTGAACGGGTGCGAGTAGCCGCTTCCATGGGTATCACCCGCATTTCAACCACCTTGGCCTACATTGAGGAAGATGTGCACCTGGCACGCTGTGGCCCGGGTACACCGGCTGGAAGCACCGGAGTTACCGGGGCTACTACGCCGATCGGGGGCCCTGTTGTACCGCCTGACGCACCACCTCCGCCGGGGGCCGAAGTTCCGGCCAGCGACTCATAAGAAAAAGGCCCGCATCGCGGGCCTTTTATTTTTGGATGTGAAATTCAATGCTCCGGCAAGACCGGAATTCACTTGGTGGACAAATCCCAATCGTCTGTTAATTGATCCTCGGCGCAAACTTCATCACCACACAACATGATTGAGAATTCGGTTCCGCGCACACCCATCAGTGCCACCGGGGTGCGAACCTTGTAGTTCTCCGGGTTCGACTTGGCCATCGCGCCGGTGATCACGCGCAGTCCGCCGGATAGCAGGTTCAATTCGGCTTCGTCGCCCGCATCGCCATTGTAGAGGTATGTCTCAATGATCAGCGTGGAGTCGGGGCGAACCGTTACCTTGGCGCCGTCCGAGAATTGCAATACAACGAAGCTGCGATTGGTGGTCATGATTTCGTCTTTGACGTAGATGAAATCACCTTGTTTCAATTCACGTGATCCGCCGTTGGAAAGAGCGATAACTTCTCCTCGGGAAGCGACTACCATGCCGGAACTGTCTTCTGCCGTGGCAATAGTCGATACGGCCATTGCGGCCACCAAAAAGATACTGGAAAGTATTCTGCTGTTCATTTTCATGTTAATAGACCCTTGTTTTTCACTTCTGCCTAAGTCACTTACTATAGGTAATACCATCCAAACCCCCAAAAGGTTGGTCGGTAGTCCCAAAACAATCCCTGTTAAAAGAAGCCCTTCCCCTATCCTTTTATAATAGCACAGTTTTTTATTTTGTCTCGAACGTGAAAACACCATCCCAGTCTTCACCCGGCGGGTTCTCGCGGAAATGACCGGTGCGCTCCAGGTATAGATTGTAAAGGAAGCAATCCGGCTCCTCTTTGAGCAACTCGTGCAGAGCCTCTTCCGCCTGATCCCATTCCTGGCTACGGTAAAGGGCCAGGAAATTGGCGAAAGCCCGCACCCTTTCGATGATTTCCGGTGGCAATTCCTCTTCCAGGCCCAGCGGTTCCATGATGGTGACAGGTTTGTCCTTGCCCTTTACCCGCACTTTATCCAGTTCACGGTAATAGTAGCGGGCTGCACTGTGCGCGGTGGTTTCGCTGACGACAAAATCCACGCCGTACATTTTGGTTATACCCTCCAGCCGCGAGCCGAGGTTCACGGCATCGCCCAACACCGTGTAGGCCCGGCGAAAGCGTGAACCCATGTTGCCCACGCTCATCACGCCAGTGTTCACGCCCACGCCGATGCGAATGTGGGGCCAGCCCTTTTTCTTGAAATCCTCATTCAGAATATCCAGCGCCTTGAGCATCGCCATCCCTGCCGCCACGGCCTGGTCGGCGTGGTGGGGATGGAATACCGGTGCACCCCAAAAGGCCATCACCGCGTCACCGATATACTTGTCGATGGTGCCGTGACCTTCATGCACGATCCGCGTCATCGGGGTGAGGTACTCATCCATCAACTGCGACAACTCGTCCGCCTCCAGCCCCTCGGAAATGGTGGTGAAGCTGCGGATGTCTGTGAACAACACGCTGAGTTCACGTTTCTGCGAGGCCAGTGAGTAGTTTTCCGGGTCGCGGCTCATTTCTTTCACCAGGTCCGGCGGCACGTACTGGCCAAACAGGTTGTCCATATGCGAGCGGCTGCGGGTTTCGAAAAAATAACCGAACAGCATATTGATGGTGTAAATGGCGAACAGGGTGTACAGCGTCATCGCCAGGCGCAAAAC
>PVMS01135759.1_pt1 | contig 12299 bp, 9 predicted proteins | sample 1853461 | NCBI WGS metagenome assembly PVMS01 (sample SAMN08582032, study PRJNA380276) | Marine sediment metagenome, whole genome shotgun sequencing project. | isolation source: ocean sediment barecode stripped | collected 2017
CCGTTGGTTCCGTTTCATTTGGCCGTTGATGCTGCAGCTTTTTATTGCCGGCTCGATCTGCCTGGTAATCGCGGTGCGTATCGGCTACCAATAGCCAGCAAAAACGGGGTCAGGGCAAAAATGGGGTCAGAGTAAAGTGCCAGAGTAAAGACTTTGGCACTTTACTCTGACCCCATTTTAACCATAGTCTTTACTCTGGCACTTTACTCTGACCCCATTTTTGCTGCTGACCCCATTTTTACTCTGACCCCATTTTTGCTTTGGCCCTATTTGACTATTGGTAGCCGATACGCACCGCGATTACCAGGCAGATCGAGCCGGCAATAAAAAGCTGCAGCATCAACGGCCAAATGAAACGGAACCAACGGCCGTAAGGTATGCCGCAGATGCCGAGAATGCCCATTAATACCGCGTTGGTTGGCACGATCATATTCATGAAGCCATCTCCCATCTGGTAAGCCAGCACAGCAACCTGGCGGGAAACGCCGACAATGTCGGATATGGGCGCCATCAGCGGCATGGTCACATAGGCCTGACCGGAGCCGGAAGGAATAAAGAAATTCAGAATACTCTGAATGAAAAACATACCCACGGCCGACAGTTCACCACCCACTGCAATTAGCGGTTGAGAGAGACCATTGACGATGGTGTGCAGCACCTGGCCATCGCTCAGCGTGACTTCAATAGCCCGGGCAAAGCCAATTAACAAAGCGGTTGCGATCAACTCCCCCGCCCCCTGAATAAAATTCTTCGCCATGTCATCAAACGCCATGCCGTAGATCAGGCCGACCAGCAAACCCAGGGCAACAAAAACACCCCCTAACTCAATAAAGTACCACTGGTGTTCCTTGATACCCCAAACGACCAGGATCAGCGCGGCCAGCGTGGCCAGCAACACCCAGCGCTGCCGATGACTGATGGCGCCGGTTACCGGTGGCTGGGGTGGCTGTGCTTCGACAATATCCGCAACCAGTGAAGCAGTCGGGTCCTGGCGTATTTTTTTGGCGTAGCGCAGCACGTGAATATAGCCAATCGCCATGAATGGAACGAACATGGCGAGTCGGAAGCCGAGGCCTGAAACCGGTTCAAGCCCTGCCACCTCCTGCGCCACCAGCACCGTGAACGGGTTCATCACGGCGGTGCCATAGCCGACGCCATAACCCACCACCATGATGCCGACCGCAGCCACGGTATCCATGCGCATTCCAACGCAAAGAGTAATCAGAATCGCTACCAGCGGAATATATTCTTCCGCCATACCGATGGTGGACGAGCCCACTGCGAAGGCCAGCATACCCATCAAAATCAACAGGGCCGGCTGACCGCCAAACCGATTCAGGATTTTGGCAAGGGCTGCATCCAGAGCACCCGTGGCGCGGATGATCGCGAGTGCTCCACCGATAATAAAGACAAAGAAGATGATCCCCTGGGCAGATTCCAGGCCGCGCGGTATGACGGTAAACAGGGACCACAGCGGCATGCTCTCTGTATCCGGAATCAGCGCGAATGTTCCGGGGATGACCACCTCGTTACCGTGATCATTGAGTTGTGTCTCAAACCTCCCGGCAGGCAGTAACAGGGTCAATACGTAAGCCAGTACCACCATGCCGTAAAGCAATACAAGAGTATGTGGAACTTTCAATTTTTTAAACATGATCAAGCCCTTATCCGCCTGACGAACCAGGCTGCAAACAACAGAAAAAAGCCGAAACTGACGGCATTGGCCACCCAGTCAGGCCCCATCCAGCCAAGCCCGAAACCACCCGGCCGGGCTCCCTGGATAAATGCCATGCCGGCTATGGCAACGCCCAGCAGTCCTTCTCCACCAACAAAACCGGACCCCAGCAACACACCCTTGTCACGCCGGTCAACCGCTTGTTGTTCATCTTTCGAACTGCGTTCCAGCCACAGTTTCAGCATTCCTCCGAAAAATATCGGGGTCATGGTTGCCACCGGAAGATAAACACCCACAGCAAACGGCAGCGAAGGGATTTTGAGAAGTTCGGCAATAATCGCAATTCCGGCGCCGATGGCAACCAGTGTCCAGGGCAGGTTCTGATCGAGCACGCCATCGATGACGAGTTTCATCAGGGTTGCCTGCGGTGCCGGCAACTCAGCACTGCCAAACCCGAATGTCTCCGCCAGTAACAACACGGACAGGCAGACAAATGTTGCCGAAGTCAGTACTCCGATCAATTCACCCAGTTGCTGATAGCGGGGAGTGGCGCCCAACAGGAACCCCGTTTTCAGGTCCTGCGAAGTATCACCTGCAATACTGGCCGCTATGGCTACCACGCAGCCGACAGTCAAGGCTGCGGCTTTTCCATTGATATCGGTCCAGCCCATCACCAGGAATACACCTGCCGTGCCCAGCAGGGCAGCAATCGTCATTCCACTGGTGGGGTTACTGGTCACGCCAACCAGGCCGACAATGCGCGAGGCTACCGTGACAAAGAAAAATGAAAAAATAATCACACAGACTGCGGCAAGCAGACGCTGCAGGTTATCATCCAGAGCAGCGAATGGCACCGGCACAAAGGTCAGCATCAAAGCAACCGCCAGGATGCCAAAACCAACCACCTTGAGCGGCAGGTCCCGGTCAGTTCGGGACACGGTCTGTGGGGTCATGACCTCATCACCACCTTCCCCGCCCGTACTGACCACAGCTTCAACTTCGGTATCGACACGGCCTTTGAGTTCCTGAGCCCCGATACGAAAAGACTGGATCATCACCGGCATGCTGCGCGCCAGCGTGATAATTCCGGCAGCGGCCACGGCGCCCGCCCCGATATAACGCACATATCTGGTCCAGATCTGCGATGCCGACATGTCACTGATGCTGAGCACCAGTTCCGGATAGAGCGGCGGACGTCCTTCACCCCAATAGGCGATAGCAGGAATGATGAGTAATGAAGACAGCAGGCCGCCGCCCACCATGACCGTTGCAATTCGTGGCCCGAGTATGTAACCCACGCCGAACAGTGCAGGCGAAAGGTCCATACCCAGCTCGCCTTTCCTCAGGAAAGGAATTTTGAGGTGGGCTTCATCACCCAGCAGCCTGGCCCAACCGGTCAGGGCCTTGTACAGAGCACCCGCACCCAGGCCGATAAATACATTCCGCGCATTGCCGCCACCTGACTCATTGGCTACCAGAACGTGGGCGCAGGCGGTGCCCTCCGGATAGGGCAATTTACCGTGTTCTCGTTCGATCAGGAAACGGCGCAGCGGAATCATGAACAACACACCCAGCAGACCACCTGCCATAGCCAACAGGGTCATTTGCAGGATTGAAGGATTCAGGCCCCACAAGAAAAGTGCGGGTAGTGTGAATATCACACCACTGGCTACGGAGCTGGAAGATGACCCGACCGTTTGCGCCATATTGGCCTCGAGAATGTTGGCCGAACCACCAAACTTGCGCAGTGCGTGAAACGCCGCCACCGTCATCACCGCTACCGGAATGGAGGTACTGATGGTCAGGCCGGCCCGTAGCCCCAGGTAGGCATTGGCTGCACCAAACAGAACCCCGAACAGAATGCCAAATAGCAGCGCTTTAAGGGTGAATTCATTGGGTGCATCGGTCGCCGCTACATAGGGCTGATAGACTTCACCATCTTTTAAGGGCCGGTGAGCATTCTCTGGCAATCGCCGGGGCTCATCATTATGATCCCTGATTGGATTTTTCCCGCTATTATTCATGGACTTGTTCTCGCACTCTCACGGCCATCAGCCGACAAGACTACCATTGTCAAACCATCGGTATTCGTCGAATTACTGATGCCTGAGCACCAATTCGCCTTCAGCCCACGCACCATCAAAATCCGTTGCACGCAGAATGAGACGGGTTTGGGGACCCACGCCCACGGGAGGAATCCCGCTGAGGCGTAGCATTTCCGGGTCAAAATCAAGCCATGCTGGCAGGCTGTCGCGATCTGACAGATGAGCGGAAAAAGTGAGAACATCACCTTCATCAGGGTCGACAAAAGTATCACCCGGCAGTTCGATCACAAATGCTTCCCCGACAGGGGCCTGCCGGTCTTCCATACGATGATAAAGCCGGGGTGGTAAATTGGCACTGACCAGGCGTTCCTTGCCCGTGTAGTAACGTGAAATCCGCCAGGCGACCCATAGCCAGACCAGCGCCAGGCCCATATTGACCATGGCAAAATGCTCGATGTCGAATTTGAACCAGTGCAGGCCAGCGTAAATCGCACCGGCTTGAAGCAAGTCTCCGAAACGCCAGAAAAAAGCATCGATAGTGGTCTTGCCTTCATATTTTTTAGCCCGGGAAACGGGCAGGTACAAAGCATGACGCGTGGTATTCATCAGGGAATAATCAGTCGCATTTTCCATAATCTTCACAATCCGGATTATGCTGAAGATGGGAATGAAAACGACCAGTCCGTAACCAAACAACGCCACCACAGGAAGCACCAGCACAGCACCCTTAATGCCAATCCAGCGGATAATCCTGGCCACCAGGAAAACCTGGGCCAGCAAGGCCAGCGTATTGACTGCGAAAAAGAAATTCCCATAAAAGGCAGCAATGATGTCTGCCTTCACCGCCCCGGCCTGTGCGGCCACGACAGCGTCAGCGTGCCGCACGACCAGTTCTGCAAGGATGTATTCACCGGTTGTATTTACCCAGTTCAGCAGCAGGATCAGCATGGCAAGAAGAAACAGGTAGCGGTCTGTCAGGACCAGAGAAAATCCACCAAACAAGCCCCCGTGTGGCTGCTCCCCCTGCCGCGGCCGGTGGCCTCGGGATCCGGGAGGAATTGCCGCACGGCCCAATCCGACACAGGGTAAAGTCAGGGCCAGCAAAAACATGGCGGCCAGTAGCAATGGCCATGGTCCGATGTGCGGAAACAGCGCCCCACTCAAAGCTGGTGCAGCCAGCCCGCCCAGTGTTGCACCCACCATAATCAGCGGGAACAAGCGCTGACCGGCCTTGAGGTTAAAACTGTCAGCGGCGAAGGCCCAGAATTGCGCTGTAATCATCACCCCAAAGATTCCCACCCAGACATAGTAGGCAAAGCCGATGTCTGCCCCGGCCCTGCCGAGCAGATAAAAAACAGCCAGGTTGACAATAAAAAACAGCGTAATGTAACGGGTCAATTGCCGTTTGCTGGAGAGGCGGAATACCAGGCCGTAAATGGGAATAATCACAAACAACAGCACAGCGGTTACGGCAACCGCATAACTCTTGATTTCCGCGCTGGCAGTGCTCAAAAGCAGAGGCTCACGAATGGTTTTCAGGATGTAGTAAGACAGCAGCATGAGCAGGGCATAGGCAAAAAACACCACCACACTGCGACCCTCACCCGGGCGCAAACGGGTAAAATTACCGAGGAAGCGGTCAAACCGCGTCAGTCTGTCAGGCCAATCGCTCATGGCATTCCTTGTTATTATTTAATACAGTTCCACGTTCACTAACATACTGCAATAAAACGCTGATGTGCGGGCAACAGGTGGAAGCAGCATCCTCTCCATCATCAAGTGTGGCAGTCACAGGATAACAAGCATGGGCAATAGCTTCACAAAATCAGCCGGGTCAGGAGTAATCCTGTGAGCGGTAAGCGACTTCTGGTTCACTCCGGTTTCCTCTTTCTGCTGCCCTTGATCGTTGCATGGTTTGGAATTTCGGTTGCAGGCGCGGCGGCCCTGATCATGGTGGCCCTGTTGTGGCGCTGGATGATATCGCTGGCCTCGATCATCGCTCCGGCCAAGTGTCCGGAACTGGTACTGGAAACCATTTCGGCCAGCCACTTTGTCGAAAAGGTTCGCTGGTGCATGGACCGCATGGACCTCGATTACGTGGAAAGGCCCAGTGGCGGCACACTGGGCGCCTTTTTTCTGGGACGTACCGTACCGCTGTTGAAATTCCGCACCGGAGCAGTACGTTCATCGATCGGAAATTCATCCGAAATACTGCGCTATCTGTGGGGACGATATTGGGTTGAACTGGGTGATCGAATTACTTTTCTTGCAGCCGACAAGCAGCGACTCGAGTTGGAAAAGAAAATCGACCGTTGCGGTGCAGACCTGCAGGTTTGGGTCTATTATCACATTCTGCCTGACCGGGAATTAACGCTGCACGCCTGGGGCACCGGCAATCCCGTCATTCCTGCGTGGCAACGCGGGTCCCTGAAACTGCTCTACCCCTTGTTGCGCTTTCTCATCCGCAAGGCGTTCAGGATTTCCACGGCTCACCATGACAAAGCGGTGGAGCACATAGATACACTGCTTTCAGAAGTTGAGGCCAGTCTCGAAGATGGCAGAACATCAATCCTCGGCGGCGATCAGATCAACTACACGGACATCAGCTTCGCGGCCATCATGGCGCTTTGGTTACAACCCGACGGATTCGGTGGTGGCAAAGCTGATTCGGTTCGCATTGAACGGAGTCGGATTCCGCAAGCTATGCGCGCTGAAATTGAGCGTTGGTCGGAACGGTATCCGAGATCAACCCGATTTATAGAAAATTTATACCTGACGCAACGAATCAATCCAGGCTCAGCGCAAGCAAGATGAGGGCTGTAAGAGCGAGCCTTGCTCGCGAATCTTTATCAGTTCAATAAACTTCTAAACCTTTTCGCGAGCAAGGCTCGCTCCTACACGTATCTTATCTCTTTCCCTGCAAACACAATACCTACTCTTTTGGCGACTTGCGTTTCAATCGGGCCAACAATGCCACGACCAGGGCCAGCAACAATTCATCAATAAAGGGAAATGCATCTGGTATTGCTACATTAACCAGGAAAATCACCGCGGTCACGATCAGCAATACCGGAAACCGGAGCGATTCCAGGTAGCGCGTGACTCTCGACTTAATCGTTTTCATGGAATTTCTCGCTTATTTTTCTGACGCAGCCAACTGGCCACCGGCAATGGCAAAAACAGGGTAAAAAACAGGAACACGATAAACGCCAACTGATCCGCGCCAAAACGATCCATTCCGACCCCTGCCAGCAAGGGCCCGATCACTGTGCCGGCTCCCCAACAGGCTGTGAACATGGTGCTTGCCACCGCCAGCATCGGGCCTTTGAAGCGCTCCCCCACCAGGATCACACCCAGTGCGTATATCATGCCCTCAACACCGCCAAAAATAAATGCGTAAACACCGGCAACCAGAGGTGTCTGAATAAGGTGGGGCATCAATAGCAGACCCACCATTGTCAACAACACGCAAGCCGCAAGCAAACCCATGCGATCCACATGATCTGCCAGCCAACTCATGGGCATAATCAAAATCATGGTTCCCAGGCCCATGATGGACATGAGGCCCAGCGCAAAGTTTTCACTCAGCCCCAGACTGATACCGAACAGCGGAAAGAACGTGAGCATGGACTCCGCGGCGGCGGCATAAAATACATTGGCCAGCATGATGGTTGGTGCAAGCAGGAATACCTTCCACAAACCGGCCACCTTGTCATCCGCTTGCTCCATTCGGTGACGCGAAACCATGAACAAGGGAATTCCTGCGGCCAGTATCAGGGTGCTGGTGCTGTAAAAAGGCAGCATGCCTTGCGAGCCGGTGAAGATCAGTAACAGCGGGCCAAGCGCAAACCCTGCTGCGCCAAACGACGCGTACAGACCGATGATCCGGCCACGCCAGCGTTCATCTGCCATGGTGTTGATCAAGGCTTCACTCGATATCCACAGCAAGGCAGTCATTGCACCAATCAGAAATCGCAGCGGAAACCAAAACCAGATATTGGGAAACAGACCGGCCACCACAAACAATACGGCCAGAACCACGGTTACGAACTGCATCAAGCGGGAAGGTGCGAAACGACGCATCAAACCGGGCGCCCATGGTGCAATCAGCAACACCGCCGCAGCCTGTGCGATGGTACTCAGGCCGATCAGCGTTTTGTTCACACCCTGCCCATCAAGCACCAGCGCCAGCAGCGGAAAAGTGATCCCATAAACCAGATTCACGACCATCATGGCGGCAATGACACCGATCAGGCTGCGTTGCCTTTCACTGCGGGAAAAATTCATCCTGGAAACCTGCTGAGCCAGCAAGAAGTATAGGCCCTGGTTGATCTGAATCAAGCCAAATTAGCTGGTATGCCTTCATATCTTGTTATGATTTGGACCAGAATTTGCACTGAATTCAGTTGTTAGCGGAGAAAAAAATGTCAACAGAAAAGCCAACCGGAAATACGTCTACCTGTTTAGTGAAAGTGATGAAGTAATTGCTGATTTTGCCGGTGACTGGGAAGCTGTACGCGGCCTGCTGGGCGGCAAAGGCGCCAACTTGCTGGACGCCACACGACTCGGCATTCCGGTGCCGCCCGGATTCAGCGTCAGCACCGAAGGCTGCAATGATTACCTGGCCGCGGATGAGAACTTCCCCGAAGGCTTGTGGGAGCAGGCTCTGGTAGCCATAGCCAGCCTGGAAGTGCAGACCGGGAAGAAATTTGGTGAAATAAAAAACCCCCTGTTGGTTTCCTGCCGTTCGGGCGCCCGCTTCTCAATGCCGGGCATGATGGACACCATATTGAACCTCGGCCTGAATGACGAAATTGCAGCAAAGCTGGCCACGCGAACCCACCGACCGCGTTTCGCTTATGACCTCTACCGGCGTCTGGTACAAATGTTCGGTAGTGTCGTAATGGGCGTACCCGACGAAGTATTTGAGGCCGTTATCACCGCACAGCGCCGGGAATCGAACGCCAGGACCGACGCAGATCTCGATGCCACTGCCTGGGAAGCTGTGACCATGAGATTCAAGGAGATCATCCGGACCTACACCGGCAAGGAATTCCCCACCGATCCATACGAACAACTCAGGCAGGCCACCGAAGCGGTGTTCAGGTCCTGGAATGGCAAGCGGGCCATTGATTACCGCGAAGCAGCAGGTATTGACCACGACCTGGGCACCGCCGTGAATATCCAGACCATGGTGTTTGGAAATATTGGTGATGACTCAGCCACTGGTGTTTTTATGTCACGTAACGCAACCACTGGTGAACCCGTGCTGGAAGGAGACTACCTGATCAATGCACAGGGTGAAGACGTGGTCGCCGGTACGCGTACAACCCTGCCGATTGCCCAGTTGCAAAACGATATGCCGGAGATGTTCGCTGAACTGGAAGAAATTGCCCGGAACCTCGAGCAGCACCACCGCAATATGCAGGACATGGAGTTCACCATCGAACAGGGCAAGCTGTGGCTGCTGCAAACCCGGGATGGCAAACGCACGGCGCAGGCCGAAGTTCGCATTGCCGTCGATATGGTGGACGAAGGGTTGATCAGCCGCGAAGAAGCTGTAACCCGGGTACGCCCGGACCAGGTGGATTTTTTCCTCCACCCACAACTGGACCCCAAGGCACTCAAGGAAGTCCAGCCCATTGCCAGCGGCCTGAATGTTTCACCAGGCGCAGCAGTTGGTGTGATTGCATTCGACCCAACGTTGGCACAGCGCTGGGCCAAGGAAGAAGGCAGGGATGTGATTCTGGTCCGCCCTGAAACCCGGCCGGATGACGTGCATGGCATGCTGGCGGCCCAGGGGGTCGTGACCAGCAAAGGTGGCCGTACCAGTCACGCAGCCCTGGTGGCGCGCCAGTTTGGCAAACCGGCCGTCGTGGGCGTTGAGGAGATTGAAATAGATCTCGACAAACGCATTATGCAGGTGGGCGAGGATCTCCTGATCAAGGAAGGAGATTTCCTGTCCATTGATGGCAATCATGGCCTGATTTACCACGCCAAACTGCCCACCGTCGTACCCGACATCAAGAACCCATATTTGCTGAAGATTCTTGCCTGGGCAGACGATATACGAAAGTTGGGCGTGCGCGCCAACGCGGACTACCCGGCGGATGCACAACGTGCTCGCGAGTATGGCGCGGAGGGAATCGGCCTGTGCCGGACAGAACATATGTTTTTCCAGGAAGACCGGCTGCCGATCATGCAGCGGATGATTACCGCGAGTAACGAAGCGGAGCGGGCGGAAGCCATTGCCGGCTTGCTGCCAATGCAGCGCTCTGATTTCGAGGGACTGTTTCGGGCAATGGAAGGACAGCCGGTGATTATCAGGTTGCTCGACCCACCGCTGCACGAGTTCCTGCCCTCGGCCCACGACCTGATGATGGACCTCACGGATCTCAAGCTGCGCATGCAACATCTGTCCAGCCTGAAAGATCTCGACCAGGCGCTGGAGGAAATCGAGAAAAAACGCCAATTGCTGGAGCGCGTCGAAGCGCTGCAGGAATCCAACCCCATGCTGGGAACGCGTGGCGTCCGGCTGGGCATTCTGATTCCCGGTCTGTACAAAATGCAGGTGCAGGCCATATTCGAAGCGGCCTGCCACTGCGCGACCGATGGCGTCGATGTCCACCCTGAAGTCATGGTTCCGCTGGTCTCTCACGTGGGCGGTTCAATACCGTGCTCAAACCCTTGAAGAAGATGGCCGTCAAGGTCATGAAGGAACAGGGAATCGAGGTGCCGCACTTGTTTGGCACAATGATCGAAATCCCAAGAGCGGCGCTGACCGCCGGGGAAATAGCCGGTCCTGCCGAGTTTTTCTCATTCGGCACCAATGATTTGACGCAAACTACTTTTGGTATTTCCAGGGATGATGCCGAGACCGGCTTTCTGGTGCATTACATGCAGTCCAGGCTACTGAAAGATAATCCTTTCACCAGCATTGACCCGGAGGGTGTGGGACGCCTGATGCAAATCGCCATAGAGGAAGGACGCAAAACCCGCAAAGGACTTGAAATCGGTGTCTGTGGCGAGCACGGTGGCGATCCGAAGTCCATCCACCTGTGCCATCAACTCGGTGTCGATTACGTGTCCTGCTCGCCATTTCGTGTACCGATCGCACGACTGACTGCTGCTCACGCGGCCCTGGAGCAGGGATTGACTGGCTAAAATTGACGAGTTCTCCCGGAATGGCTTTGCTGTAGGAGGCCGCCATCCCACGCCATCGCTCGGGTGCGTGGACACCAGAATAAAGTAATCATAAAATTTCTCCTCAAGACGCTCTGGCAAGCGCCGGGATGGTCACAGGAATGGGGGATTTATCGGGTGTGCCGGATTGCTTCACTCAGTATTTCCAGTGCCGTTTGTTCGCACGGCGGCAGTTCAGCATCGCTCTGTCCGAGCGGTGTTACTCGCTCTCCCCAGCGAATCATGCCAGCGCCTCGCGTCAATCCGGCGCCAAAAGCCGCCAAAAGAATTCGGTCACCTGGCTGGATACGACCTTCATCCAGCGCTTCGACCAGCGCAACCGGAATGGTCGCGGCCGAAGTATTGCCATAGTTTTGAATGTTCTGGACCACCTGGGACAGGGGTACTGAAAGATGATGCGCCAGTGATTCGATAATTCTCTGGTTGGCCTGGTGAGGAATGATCAGGCTGATATCCTCGTTGCCGAGACCGAGATCTCCCAGCACCTTGCGTACTTCCATTGCCATGCCTTTCACTGCCCGCCGGAAAATTTCACGCCCATCGAAATTGACGTCAAAAACGCCATAATCCTTGATGAAGCGATTTCCGCTGGTACCCGTATTCGGAACCTCAAGCGCATGCAAAGCATCCCCCTCGCAACCCAGGTGACAGGCCAACAACCCGCATTCCCTTTCACTCGGTTCCAGCACCACCGCGCCAGCACCATCGCCAAACAAAACGGCAGTATCGCGCAATGAAAAATTCAGCAACCAGGTCAGACGCTCTGAACCGACCACCACAACCTTTTTGTATGCGGCGGATCTGATCATCGCCGTTGCCACCTGCAGGCCATAGACAAAACCGCTGCAGCCTGCGTTGAGGTCAAAGACCGCTGCGTTTTTAGCGCCCAATTGTCTCTGTACATAGGCAGCCGTGCTTGGAACAATATTGTCGCCACTGGTGGTGGCCACGATCAACAGATCGACTTCTTCAACACTTGTATCGGCTGCCGCCAGCGCACGGAGACTGGCAACTGCCGCCAGTTCGCTTCCTGGCACATGTGATACCCGGCGCTCACTGATACCACTGCGTGATCGGATCCACTCATCTGAAGTTTCCATTACGCTGGCCAAATCATCATTGGTCATAATAGCCGGCGGCATGCATTTTCCCCAGCCTGTAATGTCGGCAAAACTAGCCATTTCCGGTTTTCCACTCCTGATCTGGAGTGCAGACTAGCAGCGTCCCAAAAAAATCACAATTCATGCTTGAAAATTATCAGCCGGGTCACTGAAACTACTGCGTATCGAGATGCGCCTTCTGCATGAACATTGAAGGCATAAACGTAAAACATGAATCTCAGCAATGTTGTCTGCGTTGTGTCTCCCATCACTCAC
>PVMS01026598.1_pt1 | contig 12298 bp, 11 predicted proteins | sample 1853461 | NCBI WGS metagenome assembly PVMS01 (sample SAMN08582032, study PRJNA380276) | Marine sediment metagenome, whole genome shotgun sequencing project. | isolation source: ocean sediment barecode stripped | collected 2017
CGTGATCATGCCGGGACTCATTAACACGCCGATGGCGATCGAAGGCATCTCCGAAGCGACCGGTGTCCCGAAGGAAGATCTGATCCGCCAGCGGGACGCGATGGTCCCTCTCGGCGGAAAGATGGGGACCGCCTGGGACGTCGCTCACGCCGCGCTCTTCCTCGCCTCGGACGAGGCCCGCTTCATCACCGGGGTGGCGCTGCCGGTCGACGGGGGCCAGAGCGCGCGCGTGGGCTGACCCGGCCGACACCGCTGCCAGGGACGGGTCGGTCTCTCCGCGCGCGACCCGGTTGACGCCTCCTTCCGCGGGTCGCAATACTCTCGCCTGACGATGGGGATGCTCCGAAACTTCCGCTCACGCGACTGGGTCGCCTTCGCGATGTTGGCCTCGGTCGCGGCAGTGCTCGCCTACGACCACTACACCCACGTCGAGCTCCCGAAGATCGAAGCCCGCCTCCAACACCATCAAGACGTGCTCGACGGGACAGCCAGCGGGCCGTACAAGAACCGCAAGCTCGTCCCGTGGCTCACGCAAAGCATGGCGACCGTCTCCCATCACGTGCTCGGCCTTCGCTTCGAGAAGGCGCTCGAGTACAGCTACCCCGTCTACTCGTTCGCGGCGCTCTAGCTCTTCCTGTGCACGCTCTACCGGCTGCTCTGCCTGTGGAATCGGCCGCGCAGCGCGCTGATCGCGGCGCTCTTCTGCGGCGGGCTCCTCTCGATCGGCTTTCGCGACCACACCTTCCAGCCCTGGTCGATGATCGAGGCGTGGCTCTTCTGCGCGGCGCTGCTGGCTTCGTGGCACGGGAGCTACCCGTCCCTGCTGCTGCTCACGATCGCCGCCTCGCTGAACCGAACCACCCGTCTACCTGGTGCCGATCGCGATCTTCGGCCGCTGGCCCGAGGTTCGGCTGCTCTTCGCCCTCTACCCCCTGCTGTTGGTGCTGGGGCTGGCCTACCTGGAGCCGCTGCTCGAGGACGAGAGCGGGGGAACCTGAGCCTCAGGAGCTGGCGGACGCCAGCTCGTCCATGACGCGGGCGAGCTCGAAGTCGCGTTCGCTGAGACCGCCGGCGTCGTGGGTCGTGAGCTCGACCTCCACCCGCGAGTAGACGTTGCGCCACTCCGGGTGGTGATCGAGCTTGTCGGCAACGATCGCAATGCTCGTCATCCAGCCGAAGGCCTCGGCAAAGCTCCCGAAGCGGAAGGTTCGAGCAATGCGGTCGCCTCGGTGCTCCCATCCCGGGCGCTCGGCCAGGCAGGCTGCGATCTGCTCGCCACTCAGCACTGCAATCGGCATCCCGCTGGAATACGCGATCCGCGCCCGGCGGACAAGCGAAATCGGGCCTCGCGCCAGGCGCCTTCTCGCTGCCCGTGTGTTGAACGGGCGCGGCGCGTGCGCGACGCTCTGCTCGGAAGCTCGCCAACCGGGACGCCACGAGATGGCCCCGCCCCGAGCTCCCGTCCCGGAGGACCACCCGTGAGGATCCTGAAGCCGATCGCAATCGCGCTCGCCGGCCTGGCGCTGCTGCTCGTACTGGCAATCGCCGCTCTGGGCGACCGGGACATCCCGCGCGAGGTGCTCGTCGAGCGCTACGCCAGCGCGGAGTCCCGCTTCCTGACCCTGGCCGACGGCACCGTTGTCCACGTGCGCGACCAGGGGAGCCCCTCCGGCGAGACGTTGGTGCTGGTCCACGGCTCCAACGCATCGCTCCACACCTGGGAGCCCTGGGTCGCGCGGCTCGGCGACGCGTACCGCGTGATCAGCCTGGACCTGCCGGGCCACGGTCTCACCGGTCCCACGGTGGAGGGCGACTACTCCATCGACGGCATGGCGCGCTTCGTCGACGACGTCACCCGCATGCTCGGGGCCGACCGCTTCCACCTGGCCGGAAACTCCATGGGGGGCCGGATGGCCTGGATCTACGCGCTCTCGTACCCCGAGCGCGTCGACCGGCTGATCCTCATCGACGCGTCAGGCTTTCCCGACCCGCCGGACCAGGAGGTGCCGCTCGGCTTCCGCCTGGCGAACACACCGGTACTCCAGTGGCTGATGCTCTTCGTGACCCCGCGCGACCTCTTCGCGGTCTCGCTGAAGGACGCCTTCTCGGACCCCGCGTTCGTCGACGACGAGATGGTCGGACGCTACCACGAGCTCCAGCTGCTCGAGGGATCCCGGGCCGCCACCGCGGCGCGCTTCCAGCTCCCCGGCGACGATCCGCGCATCGCGGAGCTCGGGCGCATCCGCAGCCCCACCCTGATCCTCTGGGGCGAGGAGGACCGACTGACCCCCGCAAGCGATGCACTGCTCTTCGCCGAGGCGATTCCGGACAGCCGTGTGCGCATCTACGCGGGCGTCGGTCACATCCCGATGGAGGAGGCCCCCGACCGCAGCGCCGCCGACGTGCGCGCGTTCCTGCGCGGCGAGATCTAGCGAGCTGCTAGCGCTGGCCCGGGCCGAGCCGGCTCCAGTAGGCGTCGAGCTCGTGCTTCACCACGGGCGCGAGGGCGTAGAGGCCGAAGATGTTGGCGAGCGCCATGGCAAAGACCAGGGCGTCGGAGAAGTCGAGGACGGCGTCGAGCTGGGCCGTGCAGCCCACCACCACGCCGGCGCAGAAAATCGCGTCGTAGCTGAGGCGCATCGACCGGCTGCCTCCGAAGAGGTAGATCCAGCCTTCGAGCCCGTAGTAGGACCAGGAGATCATCGTCGAGTAGGCGAAGAGCGCGACGATCAGGGCCAGCGGCACGGGGAACCAGGGGACCACGCTTTCCATGGCCGCCGACGTGAGCTCGACACCCGAGAGACCCGGCGTCGGGTTCGCGGGATCGTAGACCGTCACGGTGATCACCAGCGCGGTCAGGCTGCAGATGACGATCGTATCGATGAAGGGCTCGAGCAGCGCGACGAAGCCTTCCGTAACGGGCTCGTTGGTGCGGACCGCCGAGTGGGCGATGGCGGCGGAGCCGATGCCCGCCTCGTTGGAGAAGGCCGCCCGACGGAAGCCGAGCACCATGACGGCGATGACGCCTCCGCTGACGCCTTCGGGTGAGAAGGCGCCACGAACGATGGCGAGCAGCGCGCCGGGCAGCTTCTCCACGTTCGCGCCGATCACCACGACCGCCATGGTGGCGTAGAGCAGCGCCATGAAGGGAACCAGCCGCTGCGTCACCTCGGCGATCGTGCGGATGCCGCCGATGATCACGACCCCCACCAGCGCCGCCAGCCCGAGACCGACCAGCCAACCCCGGGTGGCGAAGAAGCTCGCGTCACCTCCGGTCACGCCGACCAGCTGCACGTAGGCCTGGTTCGACTGGAACATGCAACCGATGCCCAGGGCCCCGACCAGGATGCAGACGGCGTAGTAGCCGGCGAGGCCGCGGCCCAGGCGCGGCCAGCCCCGCTCCGCCAGCCCCTTGCGCAGGGTGTACATCGGTCCGCCGGAGACGACGCCGTCGGCGTCGATCTCCCGGTAGCGGACCGCGAGCATGCACTCGGCAAACTTCGTCGACATGCCGAGGAAGCCCGCGACCACCAGCCAAAAGAGAGCGCCCGGCCCTCCCACCGAAACCGCGATGGCGACATGGGCGATGTTGCCTACTCCGACCGTGCCCGAGATCGCCGTGGTGAGCGCCTGGAAAGGCGTGAGCTCGCCGGGCGAGCTGGCGTCGCTGAAGTCCCCGCGCACGATGCGCACCGCGTGGCGCATGCCGCGCAGGTTGATGAAGCGCAGGTAGACCGTGAAGAAGACCGCCCCGGCGATCAGCCAGGCGACGATCCAGGGCAGCTCTGCGTCGCCGATCGGGATCGCCAGGAAGACGATGTCGGAGAGCGCCTTCGCGAGCGGACGGAAGGCGGCATCGATGGCGTCGTCGATCATGGTCCCCCACGCGCTCGTTGGCGTCCGGCTGCCGGAGCATACCCGCCGACGGCGGGCGGCGCGCTAGGCTATCCGGTCGCAGGAGGCCCCCGATGTCCCGTCCCCCCTTCGCGATCCGTCCGCTCTCCGGCGCGCTCGGTGCCGAGATCGCCGACGTCGATCTCTCCAAGCCGCTGGAGAGCGATGCGTTCGAGGCCATCCACGGCGCCCTGCTCGAGCATCACGTACTCGTGTTCCGCGGACAGGTGCTGTCGCGTCCCGAGCAGCTCGACTTCGCCCGGCGTTTCGGCGAGGCCGAGGTCCACCCCATCGCAGATGGTCTCCCCGAGCATCCCGAGGTGATCCGCGTACTCAAGCCCGCGGGAGAGGCCGCGTTCTTCGGCACGTCCTGGCACACGGACAACACCTTCTTCGAACGTCCCACGGCGGCCACCGTGTTGTACGGGGAGCAGGTCCCGCCCGTCGGGGGCGACACACTCTTCGCCTCGATGACGAAGGCCTGGGAGACACTATCCCCTCCGATGCAGGCCTTCCTCGAGCCGCTCACGGCCATCCACAGCGCGTCTTCGGCCTACGACCCGAAGACCACCGGCGACGCCAAGTACAAAGGCGAGGCGGCGATCACGTACACCTACAGCGACTCGATCTACGACGAGGTCGAGCACCCGGTGGTGCGCACGCATCCAGAATCCGGGCGCCGGGCGCTGTTCGTCAATCCCATGTTCACTCAGCGGATCGCCGGGCTTCACGCCAACGAGAGCGATGCGCTGCTGGAGCTGCTCTATCAGCACGCGACGCGTCCCGAGCTCCTCTGTCGCGTCCGCTGGCAGCCCGGCACGGTGACGGTCTGGGACAATCGCTGCGTCCAGCACTACGCCATCGACGACTACGCAGACTTCGAGCGCGTGATGTACCGGGTGACGGTGGCGGGAGAGCGGCCACGCCGATGAAGCGGCTGCGCCTGCTCGTCCTCGACGCCTACGCGCCAGAGGGACGCGCGGCCCTGCGCTCGGCGGGGGCGACCGAAGCGGGGCGCCTGTACGCGAAGCTGCTGCAGGAGCTGGCGCCGGACGCCGACGTCGGCGTCGCATACCCGGCGGACCCGGACCCGGAGCTTCCCGACGCGGACGAGCTCGCGACCCTCGACGGCATCGTCTGGACCGGATCGAGCCTCACGATTCATCACGAGGATGACCCCCGGGTGGCGCGCCAGCTGGACGTCGCCCGCGCAGCGTACCGCTCGGGCGTGCCGGCCTTCGGCAGCTGCTGGGCAGCGCAGCTGGCCGTCGTGTCGGCCGGCGGGCGCTGCGCGCCGAGTCCGCGCGGCCGGGAGTTCGGCGTGGCCCGACGCATCGAGCTCTCCGCAGCCGGGCGCACACATCCCCTCTTCGCGGGAAAGCCCGCGGTGTTCGACGGCTTCACCAGCCACGAGGATGAGGTGGTCGTGCTCCCGCCCAGAGCGACGCCGCTGGCCTCGAACGCCTGGAGCCGCATCCAGGCCGTGAGCATCGTCCACGATGGCGGCCACTTCTGGGCGGTCCAGTACCACCCGGAGTACGACCTCCACGAGGTGGCCAGCCTGTGCCGCCTGCGCCGCAACGAGCTGGTCGCCCAGGGTACCTACCCGGACAAGGCCACCGCCGAGCGCCACGCGGACGAGCTCGAAGCGCTCCACGCCAACCCTGCCGAGAGCGGTCTGGCGACCACCCTCGGCATCGGCCCCGACCTCCTCGACCCCGCCATCCGCACCCGCGAAGTCCGCAATTGGCTCGCCTCTCTCCGGCCGTAGCCGGGGACGCCTTCAGAGCTGGTCTTCGATCGGGAGGAGGCCGAAGAAGAAGTCCTGCATGCGTTGGGAGAAACCGCGGGCAGGCTGCCGGGTGACCCTCTCGTCGGAGTTCTCCCAGTACATCTTGCCCTTCTCGTCGCGCTGGACGTGCCAAGCGTTCTCTCCGCTCATGTCCGTGTCCATGTACTCGCCGAGCTGTCGGGCCAGCTCCGGGCTCTCCACGAGCAATCCCATCTCGGTGTTGAGGTTGATCGAGCGCCCATCGAAGTTGAGCGAGCCGACGAAGATGCGCTCGCGATCGATGACATATGACTTGGTGTGGAGCCCGAGAAACTTGCTCACGACGGGCGGGGTGTCCTGGAACGACTTCACGGCGGCGTCGGCGCGAAGCTCGTAGAGATCGACGCCGTAGTCGAGGATGAAGCCGCGCTTCTTCTTATAGGCGCCGTTCACCGCCGGGACGTCGTGGGACGAAAGGGAGTTGGTGAGCAGCTTCACCCTCACGCCGTTCTTCTGCCAGTGGGCGAAGATACCGTCGGGATTCTCCTTGGGGATGACGTAGGCGTTGGTGATCTGGACCTCGCGCTTCGCCGCTCTCAGGATATCTGCCGTCTGCAGGCTGCCCTCGCGCCCCGGGTGGTCCCCTTCCTCGGGAAGGAGGTCGTAGATCGCACGTGCCCGGCCGGGGACGAGCTCCTCGCGGAGCGCGTTCAGCATGTCCGTCCGGTCGACCGCGTGCAGGGCAAACTCGCCGAGGTTCTTGGACTCTGAGAGCAGCCGGTCAACCTTCCCCACCATCTTGGTGAACTCCTCATCCGACGGCGGATCGGTCAACTCCAGGGCGGGAATTACCCAGTTGCTGTTGAAGAAGTGGTCGAAGATGCCCTCCACCTCCCGCGCGGCGGGCCCCACGGTGAGCAGGTCGAGATCGTGGAAGTTGAACTTCTCGTTCAGGCCGAAGTACTCAGTGCCGATGTTGCGCCCGCCGATGATCGCCAGCTGGGAGTCGACGATCAGCAGCTTGTTGTGCATACGGTGGTTGAGCTTGCTCATCCCGGCGATGAACTGGACCGCGCGTCCGAGCAGGTGCCGGTACTCGCCGTCCCAGGGGTTGAAGACCCGAAGCTCGATGTTCCGGTGAGCATCGAGCCCCGAGAGTCCCAGATCCCTGTCGATCATCATCAGGTCATCGACCAGGATCCGGATGAAGACGCCCCGCTCGGCCGCGTCGAGCACGTGCGATAGCAGCAACCGACCCGCGTCATCGCCGTACCAGAGGTAGTACTGGAGGTCGATGCTCTCCCGAGCGGCATCGACCGCGGCCAGCCTGCTGCGCAGCGCCACGCCGTTCGTTCGCAGCAGCTTGAAGCCGGATACGCCCTTTCCATGACGCCGCTCGAGGTCGGCCTCCATCGATGGGAAGGCGGCCTTCGGGCCGGGCGCCTTCACGTAGGACGGAGGCGGGTCGGGCAGGGGCTTGGGCGCCGAGGCGCAGGCGGCGGACAGGGCGATCGCCAGTGCGAGGGTGGCCAGACGAACGATACGAGAGGACATGCAGCTCTCCATGAGATTCAGCGAGGAAGCCTACTCTTCGAGTTGCGCGGGGATCTGCGCCCAGGGCACGAACTCGAGGTCGGCGATGTCGACGGGGGTGGCGGTCACCCAGAGCACCAGGCGATAGCCATCGGTGAAGTAGGAATCGCCCGTGAGGTTGTGGCGAGGCTCGTCGAAGGACGCCGCGCCGACGCCCCCCGCATAGCCGAACTTCGCGAGCGACTGGGAGTAGGCCAGGTTCTCGAGCAGGTACTCGCGGGTCTCGTCGACGTCCGGGTCGATCTTGTGGGTGGTGATCGTCTTGGGGGTGAAGCGCACCCCGATGTCGCGGCTGATCTGGCCGAGCCAGACCGGCTTGCCCTCGAAGCGCGCCCGGGACATCCAGAGCCGCAGGTGATTGCGCTCGTGGATGTTGTCGCGGGCCCTCTGGAAGGCCACGTCCTGGGTGCGCTCGAAGACGAAGAGACCGCTGACCGGCGAGTAGCGGTACTCGCTCCCGGAAAAGAAGGACTGGATGGTCTTGAACATCGAGCTCCGGTGGACCGTCTCGGTCTCGTCCCAGCCGGCGCGGATGAAGGCGTAGTAGACGTCGATCAGGTCGCCGATCACGACCAGGTTGAGCGGGTCGCCGGTACCCGTCCCGGGCGCGTCCGTGGTGCAGCACGGCTGCCGGGCGATCGCCTCGACCAGGAAATCCTCGTCCACGTCGACGATCTGGTCCGCCGGGTACAGATTCTCCCAGTCCACCTCCTGGTGGTCGAGCTTCAGCCCCGGTACCGGTACGAAGAACGTGAAGGTCATCATGCCCGCGCCGCGCGAGACGATGTCGACGTTGAAGCTCTTGGTACCCTCGTCGAGCCGGGTGAAGACGAAGCCCGAGCGCGTCTTGCCCGGCTCGATGAACATGTCCATCCCCTGGCTGAGGAAGCGGCGGCTCAGCTCTTCATTGGCGTCTTCGGACTCGAGGCTCGCGGCTTCGATCGGGGTGAAGTACTCGGGGTCCAGGCCCACCGACATGAACGCCACGTCCTCGTCCCGCCCGTTCTCGATCTCGATCCAGACCGGCTGCACGCCACGCTGGTAGAGCGGAACCCCGAAAAGCGCCTCCGTCTCGCTGGCGCTCGGTACGGAAGCGCGCACCCGGACCTCGTTCTCGACTTGCTCCTGGGCGCGCTCGAGGAACGCCGCGCCGTCGGTCTTTGTAGCGGCCCGTGTCCCGGCGCAGCCGTAGAGGAACGCAAGGAGGAGAAGCAGGAGCGTGGCTGCCTTCATTTCGCCAGCTCCGCGTGGTCCCGAGCCGGCCACCCGGCCCAGTTCATGTTCTCCGCCTCGAGCAAGGAGATGGGCTCCGCCGAGAGCCAGAGCACCAGGCGGTGGCCGTCGCTGAAGAAGCGGGAGCCCTCGAAGAAGGCGCTCAGGTCGGCCGCGGTGTCCAGCCGCTCGCCTTCGACGAAGGCAAAGCGAGCGAGGGCCTGGGAGTACCACATGCGCTGCAGCATGTAGTTCCGGGCGTCGTCGACGTCGGGATCGAGCCGCGCCTCGAGCAGAGCCGTCCCCAGCCGAGTGGGGCGCTCGACGTAGTGGGTCATCTGCGCGACCCAGACGGGCTCTCCTGCCACCCGGATGGGAGCCATCCAGATGCGCAGCTCGTTGCGCTCCGCCTTGCCGCCCCGGGCCAGACGGAACACTGCGTCGGGAACCCGGCCGTAGAGCTGCGGCGAGCGCAGCTGCTCGATCTGGGTCGATGGGCGGGCGACCTCGTACCAGCCGGATCGCAGCAGCGCGGTGAGCGCATCCCGCCCCGAACCCACCAATACGACGTTGACGGGCAGTCCGCTGGAGAAGCCGGCGGGAACGGAAGCGCAGCACGGCATGGCCCGCAGCAACTCCCGGAGCCCGGCTTCGTCCACGTCCGTGAACTCTTCGGGGGCGAAGAGCGTCTGGGCGTCCACGTCGGCGTGGTCCGGCTCGAAGCCGGGCACGTCGATGAAGAAGAGGAAGTGGTGGTCGTTCCTTCCCGCGCCAAAGAGATCGACGGTGAAGCTCTTGGTGCCCGGGCTCGCGTGGGTGAAGACGAAGCCCGAGCGGGTCGCGCCCTTCGGAATGTGGCGCGGCATGGCGAGGTCGTAGAGATGTCTCTGGAGGTCGTCGCTGCCCTGCTTCGAGAAGCCGCCGCGGTTGGTGAACCAGACCTCCATCGGCGAGAAGTAGTCCGGATCGGTCCCGACCGGGGCGAAGCGCACGCGGCCTCCCGAGGCGTTCTTCACCTCGAGCCAGATCGGCTGAACGCGTCGCTCGTAGACGGGGATCCCGAAGAGGGCCTCCGCCTCTTCCGGAGTCGGCACGGCGGCCGTGAGCTGGATCCCGCCTCGCTGCTGGGTCTGGGCACGGCTCGCGAACGGCACGGATTCCAGCGGCTCGGCGCGATAGGGCTTTCCGAAGCACCCCACGAGCAGCGCCAGGGCGACGACGCAGGGAAACACCCAGCTCTGTCGCATGAGGGGTCTCCTCCAGACCAACCCGAAAGATCGCATCCTACCAATGCGGCGCGCGGTCCGCACCGTCACACCGAACTTCGCCTTTCGGATACCATGGGCGGCGCGATGTGGGGTAGAACCGCGCTCGAGGCAGTCCCTCCGGCGGCGCTCGGGTTGGCATTGGCAGTGGGCGTCCTGGTCGCATCCCCGCCGGCCGGCGCCGAGCCCTTCCGGGTCGGACCGGTGTCGGGGCTGCTCGACCTCAGCGTCGGCTACGGCCTGCAGGTCCGGACCGAGGAGGCCTCCCCCCGGTTCGTCGGCATCGGCAACGGCGGCAACGCACCGACCGTCAACCTGGACGACGGAACGCTCAACTACGGCCGCGGAATCACGGCGAACCAGATCCGCGCCACCGGAGAGCTCACCCTGCTCTGGCGGAACTTCGGTCTCTTCGCCCGGGGCTACGGGTTCTACGACTTCGAGAACAGCCTGGGTGATCGGGACCACCGCCCCCTCACCAACGACGCCAAGTGGCTGGTGGGAGGCGGCGCCGAGCTCCAGGACGCCTTCGTCACCGGACGCTTCAAGCTGGCCGACATCCCGCTCGTCGTGCGCGTCGGCAAGCAGGTGATCAACTGGGGGGAGAGCGGCTTCATCCGCTTCGGCGTCGACATCGTGAACCCGATCGACTTCATCGCGGTCACCCAGCCGACGACCACCTCCCGCGACCTCTTCGTGCGTCAGGGAATGGTCTGGGGGGCGGCCACCCTGACCGAGTCGGTCTCCGTCGAGGCCTACTACCAGTACGACTGGGAGCCGGCGGTGATGAACCCCACCGGTGGCTTCTTCTCAGCCAACGACCTGATCGGGGGAGATGGGATCCGCCCCGGATTCGAGGGCTTCGGACGTTTCTCGGACCTCGGCACGGACAAGAACGAGACCTACGGTCTCCCCGACGATACGAAGTCGCCCGAAGGAGGCTTCGATCCGGACTTCATGAAGATCCCGTCGGCCGGACGCCACGAGCCCCGGGACCAGGGCCAGTTCGGCTTCGCGGTCCAGACCTTCCTCCCGTTCCTGAATGCGACGAAGCTCGGGGCTCACTTCGCCAGCTACCACAGCCGGCTGCCCCTGATCAGCGCGCACACCGCCAGCGCCGACATCATCATGACCAGCACTCCGGCGGGCGTGCTCGATCGGGCCGACGACATCAGCGATGTCACGGGACTCCCGATCGAAGAGACGGAGCCCATCGCCGAGGACTACACGATCAGCGACGTGGCCAACGGAACCCGGATCTTCGCCACCTACCCAGAGGACATCCGCATGGTGGGCGCGAGCTTCAGCACCGCCACGCCGCGGAGCGGCACGCTCATCTCCGGCGAGCTCTCGCACCACTTCGGGTGGCCGATCCAGACCCTGACCGAGGAGGTGATCGCGGCCTCGCTCTCGCCGATCGAGTTCAGCAACTCTTCCACCGACGCCTTCAAGAGCACCTCGCTCGGGGTCTTCGGCGCCGACGAGATGGTCAAGGGCTTCTTCCGCACCGGCAAGACCCAGGCCTCGCTCGGCGTCGCACAACTGCTCGGTCCGCGCATCTACTCCTCTCAGACCATTCTCACCGTCGACGTCGGCTGGATTCGCATCGACGGTCTCCCTGACGACTTCCTCTTCGACACGAACTCGGCCGGCTACCGATTGACCGGTGCGCTCCGCTACGACGGCGTCCTCGGAGGCGCCTCGCTGACGCCCTCGCTGGTCTTTACGCACGACTTCGTGGGCATCACGCCCGGACCGGGCACCGCATTCATCGAGGGGCGGAAGTCGATCTCCGCTGCCGTCTCGCTGGGCTTCACGAACACCTGGACCTCGGTCCTCCGCTACACGAACTTCTTAGGCGGGAAGAAGTTGGACCCCGGCACCGACCGCGACTTCCTCAACTTCAACGTGATCTACAACTACTGAGCCATGGACGAGCTGCATCGTACTCTGGTCGCGACTTGCCGGGCGCTCCGGGTGGCGCTGCTTCTGCTGGCGCTCCCCAGCTGGGCCGGGGCTGGGGTGTCAGCCGGTGAGTCAGCACGGCTCGAGGGGGACCTGACACCCGTCGGCGCCGAGCGCGCCGGCAACGCCGCTGGGACGATCCCCCCATGGACCGGCGGCATCTCGCGTCCGCCCGCCGACTACGAGCCCGGCAAGTGGCATCCCGATCCCTACCCGGCCGACGAGATCCGCTTCAGCATCGACGCTGCCGCGGCCGAGCAGCACGCCGAACGGCTCACGGACGGCCAGCGCGCCCTCCTGCACGCCCTGCCTGAGACCTGGCGGATGAACGTCTACCCGTCCCGGCGCTCCGCGGCGTTCCCGGATTGGGTGTACGAGGCGGTGCGGGAGAACGCGACGAGCGCCCAGCTCGTCACCGCCGGAAAGGGGGGTGTGACCGGCGCGCGGGTCGGCTCCCCGTTCCCGATCCCCTCGAACGGGCTGGAGGTGATCTGGAACCACAACCTGCGCTGGCGGGGCGTCCGGGTGCGATACGCGGAAGGCCTCGCAGCCGTGACTCGCCGGGGGAACTGGCGGCTGGTCCTCTCGCTGGTCGACC